>JRHI01002197.1_pt1 | contig 13974 bp, 13 predicted proteins | sample 215371 | NCBI WGS metagenome assembly JRHI01 (sample SAMN02929681, study PRJNA255918) | sediment metagenome | biome: cave system; feature: Ice Cave; material: Sediment; isolation source: sediment from deep within a dark volcanic ice cave with no known source of... ...
GCTCCTGCCCGATCTTCGGCAGGGCGACGTTCACGACGGTCGAATCAAGGAACACGATGCCCGAGCCGAGGATCGCGGCGATGAGGGTCCAGCGCGACGCCGTGGTCATGACGGACCGCACCAGTTCACGGGCGCGTCCGATGCCCCCGGGTAGGACCGCTCCCCCGCCTCGATCCGCGCGCCCAAGCGATTCGACGGCGGCGCGAGGGGACAGACCCACATCGGGTCGTAGTGGCAGGACGGGTGGAAGGCGAAGTTGAAGTCGAGGATCAGCTCCCCGGCCGCGGTGCGGCCGAGGTCGGCGCTCTTCGCGGTGTCGAGGAGGTAGCGTCCGCCGCCGTAGGTCCCCTCGCCACTCGTGCCGTCGCGGAACGGGATGAACACGCCGCCACTGTACGCATCCAGCCAGAACACCTCGAGCGAGCCGACCGGAAGGTCGACCGCGCCGATCCGGACGAACGGGATCACGCTTCCGCCGCTCGTCCCCACATCGAATCGCTCCTCGGGCAACGGACGGATCGGGGCGGCAAACGCGAGGGCCGGGTCATAGTCGTAGTAGCGGAGCCCGGCAAAGCGTTCGCGGCTCGCCGGGGGGAAGGCCGAGGACGGATGGCCGCCGTACAGCGCGTCACGCCCGGCACGCCAGCGGGCCTGCGCCGCGACCGGATCGGTGCTGCGCTGGTGGCGGACCTCGGTGTAGAGCTCGGCCACGGCGCGGCGCCAATCGAGCAGATCGAGGTACTCCGCGGTCTGCATTCCGGTTAATGCTTCTCGCGCAGGGGCTCGAAGAGGTTGTTGAACGCCTCGGCCAAGGTCGGGTGCGCGAAGGTGGCAGAGGCGAGCTTCCGGAACGAGAGATCGCCGAGCATCGCGATCTGCAGCATCGCCATGAGCTCGCCCCCCTCGACCCCGAGGATCGCCGCACCGAGGATCCGTTCGGTCTTCGTGTCGACGACGGCCTTCATGAAGCCGCGCGGTTCGTCCATCTCGATCGCGCGCGCGACGTACTCCATCGGCAGCTTCGCGACCTTGATCTCGTACCCGGCGGCGCGCGCGTCGCGCTCGGTCATGCCGATCCGGCCAAGCTGGGGGTCGATGAACACCGTGTACGGCACCTGCCGGCCGGTCGTCGTGGCGTCTTCGCCCTTCACCAGCCGCCGCCAGAGGATCCGGAAATCGTCGTAGGAGATGTGGGTGAACGCCGGTCCGCCCTTCACGTCGCCGATCGCGTACACCCCGGCGACGTTCGTTTCGAGTCGCTCGTTCACCCGGACAAAGCCTCTCTCGTCGACCGCGATCCCCGCGTGATCGAGGCCGAGCCCCTCTGTCGCCGGCGGGCGCCCGGTGGCCACGAGAACGTGCGAGGCCGCTATGGCGATCTCCCGTCCGCCAGTCTCGCGGATGGTGACGGTGATCCCGGCCGTGGTCACCACGGCAGCGGACGGGACGACGTCGAACTGGACGTCGACGCCGTCCTCGCGGAGGATCTCGACGACCGCGGCGGCGACGTCGTCGTCCTCGCGCGAGAGGAGCCGGCCGCTGCGCTGCAGCAGGGTCACCCGGCTTCCGAACCGTCGGAACATCTGCGCGAACTCGACCCCGATGTAGCCGCCGCCGATGATGAGGAGATGCTCGGGGAGCTCGTCGAGCTCCAGGATCGCCGTCGAGTCCAGGACCCGCGGACCCCGGAGACCGGGGAGCTGCGGGGAGGCCGGCCGTCCGCCGGTGTTGATGACGATGAGCTCGGATTCGAGATGGCGGGTCCAGGCGTCGTTCGTCACCTTCAGGCCGTGCGGGCCTTCGAATGTCGCGTGTCCGAGGAGGAGGTCCACGCCGTCGGCCTTCTCGAGTGCCTCCTGGCTGCCAGTCCGGAATCGTTCCACGATCTTCTGCTTGCGGACCCGGATCGCGGCGAGATCGACCGAGACCGGGCCGGTCGAGACGCCATAGTCGGCGGCCCGGCGGGCGAGATAGGCCACGCGCGCGCTCGCCACCATCGTCTTCGTTGGGGTGCAGCCGTAGTTGATGCATGAGCCGCCGACGAAGGCATGCTCGATGATCGCGATCCGCTTGCCGGAGCGGGCGAAGGCGGTGGCTAGTGGGCCACCGCCCTGTCCCGCACCGATGACGATGCCGTCGTAGTGCTCGGCTATTTGATGAGACCCATCTTCTTCAGCCAGTCCCTGGCGACGTCCTTGGCGTCCTTCTTGTCGACGCCATTCGACTTGTTCAGCGCGAGGAGCTCGTCGGTCGTGAGCTTGGCCGAGACGGAGTTGAGGACCTTCTTCAGGTCGTCGGTCGCCACGGCGTTCCGCACCAGCGGCGCCACGTTATCCGCAAGCTGCAGGTGCTTGTCGTCCTCGAGGACCACGAAGCCCTTCACCGAGATGATCGCGTCGCTGGAGAAGAGGTTCGCGATGTCGACCTGGTTGCCGTCAAGGGCCGCGACGGTGAGCGGTCCGCCTGCGTCAAGGGCCTTGAAGTCCTTGAACTTGATGCCGTAGGTCTGCTCGAGCCCGAGCTTGCAGAACGGCCGCTGCGGGCATTCCGCCGAGCCGCCGAGCACGAGGTTCCCCTGCGCGTTCGTCGCGACATCGCTCGTCTTCTTGAGCTTGTACTTATCCGCGGTCGCCTTGGTGACGACGAAGACGTTCTGGTCCACGGCCTGGGCAAAGTCGAGGACCGTGAGGTTCTTCGCCTTCACCGCTTCCTGGAGGAGCTTGCTGGCCTCCTTCGGGTCGCTCGAGTTCTTGGTCGCCTTGTCGACGAAGCGCAGGACGGTCGCGACGTATTCCGGCACCACGTCGATGTCCCCCTTGTCGAGGGCCGGGAAGACGATCTCGCGGTTCCCAAGGTTGAGCTTGCGCTCGATGGTGTACCCGTTCGCCTCGAGCGCCTGCGCGTAGAGCTCCGCCAGAACGACCGACTCCGGGAAGTTGAACGAACCGACCTTGATCGTGGGCTTCGCCGCCCCAGACCCCGCGGTACCGCCACAGGCTTGGACCAGCACGGCGAAGAGCGCGAGCGCGACGATGACCAGCTGGGCACGTCTCATGGGAATGCTCCTTCCGGCCATAGCGCTGAGGCTGCTGGCCCTGCCGTCAGTATGCGGCGACCTTGTTACAGCAACGTTCAGGCCGTTCCGCGTATGCCTGGGGAGACCGCCCGCCGATCGACCTGCCCCATGCCGATCTCGACAGCGATGGCGAGGAATGCGACAAGCAGGGCGCCAGCGAACAAACGCTCGTACTCCTGGAGCGCGAGTCCGTCGACGATGTAGCGCCCCAGGCCTCCCCCGGCCACGAGTGCGCCGAGGGTCGCGGTCGCGATGACGTTCACCGCGGCGGTCCGGATCCCTGACAGGATGAGCGGGAGGGCGATCGGTAGCTCGACCGCCCGGAGGATCGTCCGCTCCCGGAGGCCCATCCCCCTGGCCGCCTCGACGACCTCCCGGTCGACCCCGCGGACCGCCACGTAGGTATTCGTCAGGATCGGCGGGATCGTGAGTGGCACGAGGGCGAAGAGCGTCGGCCAGAAACCAAGGCCAAGGTGCAGAGCGAACGCGAGGGGCAGCGCCAGCGCCAGCAGGGCGAGTGACGGGAGGGCCCGGCCAAGGTTCGCGACGTTCACCGCGACGAAGGCCCCGCGGCCGGTGTGCCCGAGCCAAAGGCCGGCCGGGAGGGCGATCGCGAGGCCAATAGCCACCGCCAGCGCCGAGAGCTCGAGATGCTCGAACACCCGTATCGGGATGCCGTCGCTCCCCCGCCAGTGCGCGGGATCGGTGAACCAGGCGAAGGTCGTGGTGATGATGTTCATGCGGCGCGCAGCCACGGGGTGAATCGTCGCTGGATGAGCACGAGGACCGCGTCGGCCGAGATCGCGAGGCCGACCGACAGTGCGGCACCGAGCAGCAGCTCGGTGCTGAAGAAGCGGAGCAGGCCGTCCAGGATGAAGTACCCGAATCCCCCCTGGCCGATGAGCGCGGTGACGGTGACCAGACCGATCGTCGTGATCGTCGCGACACGGACGCCGGCGATGATCACGGCGAGGGCGAGGGGGAGCTCGACCCGCCAGAGCAGCTGCCGCGCGGTGTAGCCCATCCCGACCGCGGCCTCACGGACCTCCGCGGGCACCCCCCGGATCCCGCCGACGATGTTCCGGATGAGGATGAGCAGGGTGTAGCTGACCAGCCCGATCTCGGCGGTGAGGAGGGTGAGGCCGGTGTATGGGATGAGCAGCGCGAAGAGCGCGAGGCTGGGGATCGTGTAGAGCGTCCCGGTGACCCAGGTGACCGGGCCGTAGGTCCGCGGCACCCGAAGGACCAACAGCGAAAGGAGGAAGGCGAGCACGAGCCCCACCCCGACAGCGATCGCGGTGAGCTCCAGGTGCTGCAGGAGCCGTTCGCCGATCACATCGCCATGGCTGGCGATCCAGTCCCAGCGGATGAGCGGCTCGCCATCGGTCATGTCCGATATCCGTGACGAAGCATCGAGCTGATCGATTCGAGCGACAGCGCGCCGATGTAACGGCCATCCGCATCGACCACCGCGGCACACTCGGCAGCGCTCGCCAGGATCTGCCCAAGGGCGTCCCGCAGCGTGGTGGACGCCTCGAGGACCGGGGCGTTCTTCCCGAGCGCCGCCCGTTCCACCGAGGTATCCACGTCCGCGCCGCCGACGGTGAGCAGGCCCAGCAGCTTCAGGCCGCGGTCGGCGCCGACGAACTGCGCGACGAAGTCATCGGCCGGCTTCGCCAGGAGCTCGCCTGGCGGCGCGTACTGCACGAGCTTCCCCGCACGCATCACCGCGATCCGGTCGCCCATCGTGATCGCCTCATCGATGTCGTGGGTCACGAACAGGACCGTCGTCTTCTGCGTGCGATGGAGCCGGAGGAACTCCATCTGGAGGCGCTCGCGGACGATCGGGTCGACCGCGCCGAACGGTTCATCCATGAGCATCACCGGCGGCTCCGCGGCAAGCGCGCGGGCCACGCCGACCCGCTGGCGCTCGCCACCGGACAGCTGCGCCGGGTAGCGCTTCCCCACCTTCGCGTCGAGGCCGATGAGCACGAGGAGCTCGGCCACCCGGGCGGTGATCCGCGGCGCGGCCCAGCCCAGGAGGCGCGGCACGGTGGCGATGTTCTCGGCGATCGTCTGGTGCGGGAAGAGCCCGACCTGCTGGATGACGTAGCCGATGCTCCGCCGGAGCACGGTCGGATCGCCGGTAAGGACGTTCGCCCCGTCGATGAGGATCTTGCCCGCCGTCGGCTCGATGAGCCGGTTCACCATCTTCAGGGACGTCGTCTTCCCGCAGCCCGACGGCCCCACCAGGACGCAGATCTTCCCCGCCGGCACGGTGAACGAGAGGTCGTCCACCGCGGTGTGATCGGCGTAGCGCTTGGTGACCCCGCGGAACTCGACCGTCGCGCCGCCGGTGGTCGCCATCAGCGAAGGATACGAACGATCAGCCCGGCTGGTGCACCGTGCGCGACCGCCGCGCCGCCAGCCAGCGCCCCGCGACGACGGCGAGGAGGATGACCGCCGCCAGGCCCGCGCTCAACAGCCAGTGGTCGGGGATCCGGGCTTCGACCGCCGGATCACCAAGGATCATCTCCGCGGCCGTCCAGATGAGCGCGAGGGCACCGAGCCAGATGAGGCGCGGCTCGCGATCGAGGAGCCGGGCGATGAGACCACTGCCGAACAGCACGATCGGGATCGAGAGCGCGAGGCCGAAGATCAGGAGCGGCAGGTCCCCATGGGCCGCGCCGCCAACGCCGAGCACGTTCTCGAGGCTCATCGCCGCGTCAGCGATCAGGATCGTGACGATCGCCGCGCGCAGCGTCCCGGCCGGCCGGGCCTTCGCGTGCGCCCGGTGCGCGATCGGTCGGACCAGCCGGTAGGCGATGACGGCAAGGGTCACGCCGCCGGCGAGCTGCAGGAAGGGCACTGCAAGCAGCGTCGAGACCAGGATCGTCGCAACGATCCGCAGCCCGACGGCAAGACCCCCGCCGGCCAGGATGGCGGTGCGGCGCTGCTCGGCCGGGAGATCCCGGGCCGCCATCCCGATGAGCAGCGCGTTGTCGCCCGACAGCGCGAGATCGATCAGGACGATCGCAAGGAGCGCCTGCACGTCGAACATCACCGCACAACCCTACCAAGTCGTGCGGCCGACCTCGCGCCGCGGTCAAGCGGTGCGCGGGAGCAGGCGAAGCAGCGCGGTCGCCGCGGCGGAGGGCTCCATGCCGGCGCGGCTGAGCACATGGATCGCGCGGCGGGGGGGCGGGTGCGACTCGACCTTCACCGCGACGAGCTCACGCCGGGCGAGCTCGCCGCGGATGGCCATCTCGGGAAGGAGCGCCGCGCCGAGGCCGGCGAGGACGACGCGCTTGCAGGCCTCGGTGTGGTCGAGCTCCATGAGRATCCGTGGCGCGGTGTTCCCCGCGGCGAAGTAGGCGAGCGTCATCGTCCGGAGGTAGGCGCTGGGATCGCGGATCACCAGGCCGGACTCGGCCAGCTCCTCGATCGAGACGGACGCGCGGCGGGCGAACGGATGCGCGCGGGACACGACGACAGGCACCGCTTCGGTGAACAGCACGCGGGCGGCGAGGTCGGGGAGAAGGACGAGCTGGCTGACGAGCGCGAGCTCGACCTCCTCCGAGCGGAGCAGGTCGGCGACGAGGCGCGAATGCCCGCTCCGGACGAGCGTCTCCACCTGGGGATGCCGCGTCGCGAAGCGCGCGAGGGCCGCGGGTGCCAGGTAGAGCGCGAGGTCCGAGGCGAGACCGATCGCGAGGACGGTCGAACGGCCCTCGCTGCCCGACGTCGCCTCCGATGCCCCGCGGCGGAGCGCCTCGAGGGCGGCGGTGGCGCGGGGCAGGAAGCGCCGCCCCGCCGGCGTGAGCGACACGCCGCGCCGCCCTCGGACCAGGAGCCGCGCCCCGAGCTCGCGCTCGAGCCCGCGCAGTCGCGCGCTAAGCGTCGGTTGGGTGAGCTCGAGCGCGCCGGCGGCGCGGGTGATGCTCCCGCGCCGATTCGCCTCGACGAACGCCTCGACCTGCCCCAACTCCATCGGCCGCATCATAGACATCTTCTATGGCACTATGCGAACAACAGATCTGTTCTATGGCACTTCGGCGGCCTACATTGGTCCTCCCACCGCGCGTTTTGAGGAGGCCACATGCCCGGTCTGAATGTCACCCGGAAGATCCTCGCCGCCCATCTCGCCGGCGGCGAGCTCACCGCCGGCGCCGAGATCGCGCTCCGTGTCGACCAGGGCCTGCTCCAGGACACCACCGGCACGATGGGGTTCCTCCAGCTCGAGGAGCTCGGCATCGATCGCATCAGGATCCCGTTCGCGATCGTCTACGTCGACCACAACATCCTGGCGATCGACTTCAAGAATCCGGACGACCACATGTTCCTCCGGAGCTTCGCGCAAAAGCACGGGATCCACTTCTCCCGTCCCGGCACCGGCATCTGCCACTACCTGCACATGGAGCGCTTCGCCAAGCCCGGCCAGGTCCTGCTGGGCGCGGACAGCCACACGGTGATGGCCGGATCGGTCGCGATGATCGCGATCGGGGCCGGAGGCCTCGATGTCGCCGTCGCGCTCGCCGGTCATCCCTTCGTCCTCGCGATGCCAAAGGTCGTCGAGGTCCACCTCGACGGGAAGCTCGGCCCCTGGGTCCAGGCGAAGGACATCATCCTCGAGCTGCTGCGCCGGCGCGACGTCAAGGGCGGTGTCGGCCGGATCTTCGAGTTCACGGGCCCCGGCGTCGAGACCCTGTCGGTCCCGCAGCGGGGCACGATCTGCAACATGATCGCCGAGCTCGGCGCGACGACCGGGATCTTCCCGAGCGACGCGCGCACCGAGGACTGGCTGAGCCAGCAGAAGCGTTCCGGCGATTTCGTCGAGCTCGTCGCCGACGCCGACGCGACATACGACGAACGCGAGGCCATCGATCTCGCGGGCCTCGAGCCGCTCATCGCCAAGCCCTCCAGCCCGGGCAACGTCGTTCCCGTCCGTGAGGTCGCCGGCATCAAGGTCCAGCAGGTCTGCGTCGGATCCTCGGTGAACTCCGGGTACGAGGATCTCGCCATCGTGGCGGCGGTGCTCAAGGGCAAGGTCGTCGACCGCGACGTCTTCATGACCGTGACCCCGGGCAGCAAGCAGATCCTCGACGCCCTCGCGGACGGCGGTGCCTATCAGGCGCTCATCGCCTCCGGCGCCCGAATGCTCGAGCCGGCCTGCGGGCCCTGCGTCGGCATGGGCCAGGCACCGCCCACCGGGAGCGTGTCCGTCCGCACGTTCAACCGGAACTTCCCCGGCCGGAGCGGCACCGACAACGATCAGGTCTATCTCTGCAGCCCGACCACGGCCGCCGCGACGGCGCTGCGCGGCGTCATCACCGACCCGCGCGACCTCGGAGACGAGCCGGCCTTCGACGTCCCGGAAATGGACCCCGGGGTCGACGATTCGAACATCCTCGTCCCCCCGCCGGCCGACCTGGCCGCGAAGATCGTGGTGGTGAAGGGCCCGAACATCCAGCCGCCGCCGCGGCAGACCCCGCTCCAGAACACCCTGAGCGGTGAGGTGATCATCAAGCTCGAGGACAACGTCTCGACCGGAGACCTCTCGCCCGACGGCGCGGTCGTCATGGCCCTGCGCTCCAATGTGAACGCGATCGCCGAGTTCACGTTCCGCCGTTTCGACCCGTCCTTCCCCGCCCGTGCCCGCGCGCATCCGGGTGGATTCATCGTCGCCGGCCAGAACTACGGCCAGGGCAGCTCGCGCGAGCATGCCGCCCTCGCGCCGAAGGCCCTCGGGATCAGCGCGGTCATCGCGCAGTCGTTCGCCCGGATCCACCGCCGCAACCTCATCGCCCAGGGGCTCCCCCCGCTCACCTTCCGGCACGAGCAGGACCTCGCGAAGATCGCGCAGGGCGACACGATCACGATCGACGGTCTGCGCGAGGCGCTCGTGTCGAACGGGACCGACGAGACGGTCATCGCCCGGACCAGTGGCGGGAAGGAGATCCCGCTTCGGGTGAGCTTCCTCCCGGGTGAGGCGAAGACGCTCCTTGCCGGCGGCCTGCTCGCCGAGCTCCGCGCCGGTGGGGCGAATCTCTCCGCGGGCGTCGTGATCAGCGGCTCGGCCGACCAGGGCTCGCCCCGGGAGAGCCTGAACCTCCCGGTCGCCGGCGACGACGCGGTGAAGACGGCGAAGGAAGCGGGAAGGACCCCCCGATGAGCACGACCCACCACATCACCCTGATCCCCGGCGATGGGACCGGCCCCGAGATCGTCGAGGCGACCCGTCGCGCGATCGAGGCCACCGGCGTGCCGATCGAATGGGACGTCCAGGAGATCGGCGTTCCGGCGATGGCGAAGCACGGCACGCCGTTCCCAACGGAAGCCCTCGACTCCATCCGGCGGAACAAGGTCGGCCTGAAGGGGCCGCTCACGACCGAGCTCGGGAAGGGCTTCCGGTCGGTGAACGTCGCGCTCCGCAAGGAGTTCGACCTCTACGCGAATCTCCGCCCGGCGAAGACCTACCCCGGCGTCCGGACCCCGATGGGGAACGTCGATCTCGTCGTGGTGCGGGAGAACATCGAAGACCTGTACGCCGGGATCGAGTTCGATCTGGGCACGCCGGAGCTGGCGGCGGTCCGTGGGGCCATCGAGCAGGCCTCGGGCGCGAAGATCCGCGAGGACGCGGCGATCGCGATCAAGTACATCAGCGAGATGGGCTCCCGCCGCATCGCGAAGTTCGCCTTCGACTACGCGGTGACCAATGGGCGCAAGAAGGTCACCGCGGTCCACAAGGCCAACGTCATGAAGTTCGCCGATGGCCTGTTCCTGCGCGTCGTCGGCGAGGTGGCCAAGGACTACCCGCAGATCGAGTTCGAAGACCGCATCGTGGACAACATGTGCATGCAGCTCGTGCAGAAGCCGGAGCTCTACGACGTGCTCGTCCTCCCCAATCTCTATGGCGACATCGTGAGCGACCTCGTCGCCGGCCTCGTCGGCGGCCTCGGCGTCGCGCCGGGCGCGAACATCGGGGAGAACGGCATCGCGGTGTTCGAAGCGATCCACGGATCCGCGCCGAAGTACGCGGGCCAGAACAAGGTGAACCCGATGGCGCTCATGCTCGCCGGCGTCCTCATGCTCCGGCACATCGGTGAGCGCGAGGCCGGCGACCGGCTGGAGCAGGCGATGGCCGCCGTCGTGGCGGAAGGCCGCAACGTCACCTACGATCTCAAGGCGGTCCGCGACGACCCATCCGCGGTCGGGACGAAAGAGTTCGCCGACGCGGTCATCGCGCGGCTGCAGGCCTAGATGGCCGAACAGACCGGCACCCCCGATCGGGTCCTCTACACCACCTCGACGAAGTACGAATTCCAATTCGGCTACTCGCGGGCCCTCCGGCATGGCAACACCATCCGAGTCGCCGGCACGGCCGGCCTCGATGAGCGCGGGAACGTCGTCTCGGACAGCCCCTCGGACCAGGCCCGGCGGGCGATCGAGATCATCGAGGTGGCCCTCCACGACCTTGGCAGCCGCCTCGAGGATGTGATCATGACCCGCATCTACGTGTCCGATGTGCTCAACATCGAGGCCGTCGCCGTGGTGCACGGCGAACGGTTCCGCGACATCCGTCCGGCGACGACCATCGTGCAGGTGAACTTCGTCGACCCGCGGATCCTCGTTGAGATCGAGGCGGAGGCCGTCTACGGCGGCGCGGAGAAGAAGGAATGAGCAGGACCGTGAAGGTGGTCGTGACCGGAGCGACCGGACAGGTCGCCTATGCCCTGCTGCCGAAGATCGCGTCGGGCGAGATGTTCGGAGCCGACACCGAGGTCGACCTCCGTCTCGCCGACATCCCGCCGATGATCGACAAGGCGAAGGGCGTGGTCATGGAGCTCGAGGACGGCGCGTATCCGCTCCTCGCACGGGTCGGCGCGAGCAGCGATCGGGCCGAGTCGCACGGCGACGCCGATTGGGTCCTCCTGGTCGGGAGCAAGCCGCGCGGACCGGGCATGGAGCGCGGCGACCTCATCCGTGAGAACGGCCCGATCTTCGTCGCCGAAGGCAAGGCGGTCGCCGCGTATGCTTCCGGCGACGTCCGGATCGTCGTGGTCGGGAACCCCTGCAACACGAACTGCCTCATCGCGCGGCACGCCGCCGGCGAGCGGATCGCCGCCGATCGCTGGTCCGCGATGACCCGCCTCGACCAGAACCGGGCGACCTCGCTCCTCGCCGCGAAGGCCGGGGCGCGCACCAAGGACGTGCGGCGGCTCGCGATCTGGGGAAACCACAGCGCCACGCTCTACCCCGACTTCACGAACGCCACGATCGGGGTCAGGAAGGCCACCGAGGCGGTCGACCGGGCCTGGCTCGAGAACGACTTCATCCCCGCGGTCCAGCAGCGCGGCGCCGCGGTCATCGCCGCCCGCGGCGCGTCGAGCGCGTTCTCCGCGGCTCAGGCGATCGTCGACCACGTGCGCGCGCTCGTGACGAAGACCCCCGAGGACGACTGGTTCAGCGCCGCGGTCGTCTCCGACGGCAGCTACGGCGTCGAGCGTGACATCGTGTCCTCGTTCCCGCTCCGCTCGTCCGGCGACGGCGGGTACCGGATCGTGCAGGGGCTGCCGCTCGAGCCCTTCGCGCAGCGGAAGATCGACGCCACGATCGCCGAGCTCGAGCGCGAGCGGGACATCGTGAAAGACCTTCTCAACGGCTAGGGTCCCCGCGTTCGTCGTCGCGATCGCCCTCGGGAACCTGCTCGTCCCGCTCAATTCGACGATGATCGTCGTCGCGCTCCCGCGCATCGCGCGCGACCTCGGCGCCGATCCCGCCGCATCGGCCTGGCTCATCACCTCGTACCTCATCGCGATGGCGTCGGTGCAACCCATCGCCGGCCGGCTCGGGGACCGGTTCGGTCGCCGGCGGCTCATGCTCGGCGCGCTCGGGTACTTCATCGTCGCGTCGATCGGCGGCGCGCTCGCGCCGAACCTGCCGGTCCTCGTGCTCTTCCGGCTCCAGCAGGCGCTCGCCGCGGCCGCGGTGGTCCCGAACGGTCTCGCCCTGCTCCGCGGCTCGGCGGTGGCCGGGCGCGCCGGGACGTACTTCGGCATCGCCGGGGCGATGACCGGGATCGGGGCGGCGGTCGGTCCGCTGCTCGGCGGAGTGCTGGCGGCGGTCGACTGGCGGCTCATCTTCCTGGTGAACGTGCCGCTCGCCGGTGCCGCGCTGCTGCTCGGCTGGCGCTCGATCGAGGATGCCCGGCCGGAGCGACCGACGGCACGACCCGATATCGCCGGCGCCATCGGCCTCGGCCTGCTGCTCTCCCTCGCCGCGTGGATCCTCACCGGGGCGAGCCACGGGGTCGACGGGACGACCGCTCTCCTCACCCTGGTGACGGTGATCGCGGCGACGGCGTTCGTCCGGTACGAATCGCGGCACCCGGACCCGGCGCTGCCCCCGCGCTTCTTCACCGTGCGCGCGTTCACCGGAGCGAATCTCACCATCGCCTTCGCCAATGTCACGCTGTACGGGTCGCTCATCGGTGTGCCGATCGTCCTCGCCGGAGGTGCGGAGTCGAGCATCCGCGCGGGCGTGGCGCTGACGGCGCTCTCGGCGGCGCTCATCTTCGGCTCACCGGTCAGCGGCTTCCTCGCCGACCGGTTCGGCGCGCGCTGGCCCACGGCGATCGGCGGCCTGCTCATCGCCTGCGGGCTGTTCATCCCCGTCGTCTCTGGCCGGCCGGACGACTACGGCGTGCTGCTCGTCGGCCTCCCGATCGCCGGGGCCGGGGTCGCGCTCACGTTCCCGGCGACCCGGCTCGCGGCGATGGATGCGCTCCCGGCGCGCCACGCGGCTCTCGCGTCCGGCGTGACCTCGTCGAGCCGGTATTTCGGCGGGATGATCGGCGCGCTCATCGCGGTCGCTGTGCTCACCCGACCCGGCGGCGGTGCGGCCCTGCTGTTCGGGATCCTCGCTCTCGCTGGCGTCGCGACAGCGGCGGTCGGTCTCATCCTGCCGCCCGCTATCGCGAGCCGGTCTGATCCGCTTGACCCTCTTGGAGCGGTGCCGACCGGCGGCGGATGAGCCCCGCGGTCCCATCGACCTCGATCTGCTCACCGTCGCGCAACACGGAGAGAGCGACGCCCGCCCCGACCACGGCTGGGACGCCGAACTCGCGCGCCACGACCGCCGCGTGGGACAGCGATCCGCCGACGTCGGTCACGACGGCCGCGGCGAGCCGGAAGAGCGGCACCCAGCTCACGTTCGACGAGCGGCAGACGAGCACGTCCCCACGCCCAAAGCGCGCGAAATCCTCAGGGCCGGAGATGAGGCGGGCGGGGCCCCGGCCGCTGCCCGCCGATGCCGGGACGCCCTGCAGCACCGGACCGTCCTTCTGGCGGGTCCGGTAGCTGAGGTCCGTACGCGCGTTGCCGCGCGGCGCCTCGGGATCGCGGACAGCGCCGATGGTGAGCGGAGGCCGGAGCCGCGCCTGCCAGCGGGTCAGCGATCCACGTTCGCGTGCCTGCCCGCGCAGATCGGCACCGGTGGCGAGGGCGGACCCGATCTCCGGATGGTGGAACAAGAAGATGTCGTCCGGCGCAGCAAGCTGGCGATCACGGGTCAGACGCGCGCCGAATGCCAGGACCGCGCGGCGCACGACGGCCTGGGCATTCCGATCGATCCAATAGTTGTGCTCCTCGGTCAGCGGCCCTGCGGCAAGCGCCGTCGCGAGCACCTCTTCGAAGCGAGCGCGCTCATCCGCTCTGCCCTCGAGTGCCGCACGGGTCCGGGCGATGCCCTCGGCGGCGGCGTGTTGGGCCGCCAGGCGCGCGTCGGGATCGTCGGACGGGCCGGCCCCCTCAGCATCCAGGCTGCGCCGAAGCTCGGCGATCAAGAGCGCGGGATCGTCGGCCCAGGCCGGCAGATGGAGGTCGTTCAGATACTGACCG
>JRHI01002199.1_pt1 | contig 13957 bp, 9 predicted proteins | sample 215371 | NCBI WGS metagenome assembly JRHI01 (sample SAMN02929681, study PRJNA255918) | sediment metagenome | biome: cave system; feature: Ice Cave; material: Sediment; isolation source: sediment from deep within a dark volcanic ice cave with no known source of... ...
GGACGGCCATACAAGCCGGATATAAATTGTACGTCGGTACGCGAATTGGTCTGAGTTATGTATCGCCACCGTCATCCGCACGGGCAGAGAACAAACGGGTCGTCGAAGTGAGCCGAAAGATGACGCGAGGAACAGATGAGCAAGCACAGGAACTCCTGCAGGCATCACGAGGAGGCAGCACGCTCAATACCGCGTTTATCGAGCGGCTCAACGGAACCATACGAGAGCGCTTGGCATCCCTGACGCGCAAATGTCGTCATGCCGCTCACCGTTTGCACACTCTGGAGACCGGAATGTACCTGATTGGATGCACGTACAACTTGTGTTTTGCGCATCATGAACTCTGCAAAACACAGCAGATGGGATAGGTGTGTACTCCTGCGATGGCGGCAGGAGTGACCAATCATCTTTGGAGCATTCACGAGGTCTTGACATACAAGATTGCGCCTGCTCCTTGGGTTCACCCCAAGCAACTGCGACGATCTCGAAAACAAGCAGGAGCCGAGGCGATGCCCCCGAAACGACCGCGAGGGCGACCTCGCAAACACCCGTTGCCTGATCCGACGCTGCCCAAACGACCACGAGGACGACCTCGCAAGCTCGCTTGAGCCCCTTCACCGGTTAGCGGGGTTGTACCGAGATACTGTGACGACTAATCAGCCACTTTCTCTATTTATTAGTAGTAAAATGACAGAGCTTGCAGAAGAACGACATGCTGTTCAAGCTGCTTTAAAGAAATATAATATGTATGGCTGGCTTTGGGAGGACGATGCAGGGGATCGTATTGAACCTATTCAGAGTACCTTTCTTTCCGAGGTTGCAGCCTGTGATATTTACATTGGTCTCTTTTGGCTTGAATACGGTCCGTATACTATAGAGGAGTTTGAACATGCACATAAAAATATGGGGAAACCCTGTCTCATCTATGAGAAATGTATCGATACTCATCAAAGAGAACCTTTATTAGACGAGTTTCTGGCTCACATCCAGCAAGTGAACAATCCTAATGGACTGACAGTCTGTCGTTTCGAGACTTCTAAACAACTTGCTAAGCGTGTTCAAAGAGATGTCATGAGTTTGCTTATCAGAACATTCCGAGGATTTCATCAAAAAACGCTGCCACAACTAATGCAGTTTGAACCAATAACTTCGTCGCTTACTCCTAGTAAAAATGTAGTTGTTAATACAGTCAACATAAATATTTCTCAAACCAACAAGACCTTACCCGATAGTGGTCGATAAAGCTGAATACTTAATGGAGCACGTTTTATGAGTAATGAATCACCTAATATGACCCCTGAGTATTTAATAGCTGCATTAATCGCTTGGATCAACATAAAAACATGGGAAGAGTCACAGGAATTTCTCAAAGCACATGCAGAGCAATTTCTCACCAAAGAAGCTCTCAAAGTGTTTGATACGCTCCTGGCAGAAGATGGGGATGATGAGGAGGAGGATGAACACAGGGAGATCATACAACTCCATCAAGCTATTTTAGAAAAAGCGCTGGCAGAGTCAATTGATGCTGCTTACGCTCCACTTTTACAGTCATCACCTCCTCCCATCGATACGCAATCAGTTCCAGAGGCATTCAGAGACGCTATTCAGGCTATGGTTGATACTCGTAGCCCTGCTGACCTATTAACTCAGCTTGATCACTACTCCATTTTACTCACACAAGAGGCATTTGCAGCGATTGATGCGTTCATAGAAACATTGCACCAAGCGGGTCAAGATGCTTTCGCTCGCTATATTGATGAACGGTACGATACGTTAAAGCGTGTACGAGAACAGATCGAGCTTGCCCGGCAACCTATTCCTGATGACATCGTAGGCCTCATTCTTGAATGGTTACATACAGATACGTGGAACGAGTCAAAAGCTTTCCTCGTAACCCATGCAGAGCGCCTTTTAAAAGATGAGGTACATACAGCATTAGATGTGTTAATAGCGAGGAACGCAAGTAAGGATAATGATAGCCTTAACACGCTCCTACGACACAAGGCAATTTTGAGCAAGGCGCTCGCCACCTCTATTGACGAGGCGTATACTGACTTACTGAAGCCTTCGCCAGTTTCACAGGCAATACAAGGACTCTCCGACGAGCTACGTGCTGGTATTCAGGCCATGATAAACGTTAAAAGTTCATCAGAGTTAGTTGAACAAATCGAAGAGCATCCTATTCTGTTGACACCCCAGGCAACAGCTGCCCTGGATACGCTTCTGGATGCGTTACGACAGCAAGGCGAGGAAAATACGGCGGAGCATATTGCTGAATGTTATGCTACATTAAAAGAGATAATCGAGCTAAACCAGAATCCAATACTGAAAGTACTTAACGCGCTGTTAGGTGCAAAGCCCGGCACACTAGAACAGATCATTAGCCAGCACACAATCCTACTTAATGATGAGATGTTACAGGAGCTTGATAAGTATGTGACCCAGACCGAGCGAGCCGAAGACATGGTACTGGCCCAGGGGTTACGTCTACGCATTGATGAAGTGCGCCGCATTCGACAGAGGCGCGAACATGCGTCCAACCAGCAACCTGCCGACTATAGAGACGACGAAGCATCTGAGCCATTGAGAGAGAGGGATGCTGGACAAAACAATATCATTGTAGATCATAACGATGGCAATATCACACAAAACAACATGGAGAATGTTAATCTAGCATTGCCGCCACAAAAGTGGCAACCTCCAGTGCATCCATCACTCGCTAAGACATTTATTGGTCGCCAGGAACAGCTGCAGGAACTGCAGAATTATCTCATTGCTGGCATGGATGTGGCTACTAGTGGCAAACCAACAGCAACCATGCTCCACGGCATGGCAGGCATTGGGAAAACATACCTTGCCACACAATTGGCAATAGAGGTGCAGTCACACTTCCCTGGCGGCGTGATTACCATTAAGCTAGGTGAACGTGTCACCAGTGAAGAAGCCGCACAGGAGCAGTTGCGCGAACTTGCTGGTTATGTTTATGAGCCACAAGCATTACAGTTCATCAACCGCTTCCAACCAGAGCAGGTAGCGAGATGGTTACAAAATATGGCTCCTGGTCGCCTCTTAGTGATCTTTGATGATGTGTGGGACAGCGAACCGCTGCTCTTCCTCACTCAGGCACTACCTCCCGACGCGGTACGTATTATCACCACCAGAGATGCGACTATTGCTCAGGCTATCAGCGCAAAGGATGTTGTGTTAGAGCGTCTGAGTGATGAGGATGGCATAGCATTACTCGAAGACCGTTTGGGATGTCGGGGAAACATGCTCTATCGTGGCACTCTGCAAGAATTGGTCAAGCTGCTTGGTGGGCATGCGCTGGCATTGGATATCATCGCCGCACGTATCAAGCAACCAGAGCGACTACAGGACATAGTCAAGGCATTGCTACAGGGAGTAGGACAGTCACAGCTCGATCAATTGAAGTTGCGTGGCAAACAGAATCGAGACACAAGTCTGGAGAAATCGCTGGCTTTAAGTTATCTATATATGACTGAGGAGGAGCAACATCGTTTCCGCCTATTAGGTGTGTTTGAGGCAGAGACGCCCATTTCTGTAGAGGCAGCAGCAGCCATGTGGAATATGGACGATCTCACTCTAGCACAATCTGCATTATTCGATCTAGTAGACTTAGCGATGTTGGAAACAGCTGGCAGTACCTACCGTCAGCATGGTTTACTGCGCGTTTATGGGTATGCACTGCTAGATAATAAAGGAGAGCTAAACAGTGCTCAGTGGGCACACGCAGAACACTACAGAAGTTTAGCACTACACGCCGAAACCGCCACCCCCAAAGATTATCCGCTACTTGATCAGCACATGAAAAACCTGCAGGCAGCCCTTGAATGGACAGATGCCCACGAACCGCTACTTTTTTCACAACTCGTCGAAATATTAGATCAGTTTCTCCGACTACGTGGTCAGATCGAGAAACTCAAGGTATATCTCCCTAAAGCAAAAGATATCGCTGCTGCAACTGGGTATTGGGCAAGACAAGCCAACCTGCTTCAGAGTTTAGGTGACTTGGAGAGCCGCTTAGGCAACATTGAGCAGGCGCGTGCTCACTACGATGCTGCTTTACCCCTCTATCAACGCGAACAGGCCCGCTTGGGTGAGGCCAATATATATATGAGTGTGGCTGATGTATTACTCTCACAACAGCAATGGCAGCAGGCTAAAGCCTATTATGAACAAGCACTGCCGCTATTTGCGGCAGAACGTGATCCACTTGGGCAAGCAAATACACTGATTGACCTTGGTCTAGCTCGTTTTGAATTGGGAGAACATGAGAGTGGATTAGACGATATTCAAAAAGCAGCAGCACTATTTCATGCAGTTCAGGATGAGATATGGACACAGCGTGCCGAACAGCGTGTGGCTGAATTGCGCCTGCGCCTGGAGCACCCGCAAGAGAATGCACAAGTGTTAGAGGCATTCCTTGCTGTCCGGTCCTCCCAAGAGCTATATGATCTTGTCCAGCAGTATCCACAATTGTTAACAGACGAATGGTTCGCTACGGTCGAAGGCTTGAGTGCTACACAATCTGATGAGCAGATAAAAGAGGCATTTGTTGAGCGCCTCCGCGGGCTTAAACACATTAAGCAGACCCTAGAGCAGAATGCGGTCGCGGCTTCACAAGTGACTGACCTACTGATTGATTTTATCAGGGCAGATTGGAATACACGTCGGCATCTGCTTACTGAGCACGCTGGCGTGCTGTTAAGCGAGAGCGTTGAACCACTCTTCACCATGCTCAAGGGGGCAAACGAAGATGAGAGCGTGCAACAAACCCTTGAGGATATGCGCACACTACTACATCAGTGCCGTCAGTGGGACGTCGATATAGTGTTCTATTTTAAGTTACATATGCGCACTGGCGATGATATTGACATCCCTTCCGCCTATGAAGCACCTTTGATGCAGGCCGCAACACTCCTCTCACACCAGGAGAAAGACCAAGCGATACCGATGTTGGAAACAATCTTGAACCGCTTGACCGCGGCTGCGCCTGCTCTCTTTGAAGCTGCGCTATTGCGCGACTTGGCAGAGACACAGCATGCCTTGCCAGCCAACCATCCAGCTCGCAAGCTAACTCAGATTGAAATGTGCTATCGAGAAGCTCTACCCATATATCAAGCAACGCACAGACCTGTGAGTGTCGCGTTCATCCAACGCTCACTAGGTAATATACTGAACGAACAGGGACGCTATGACGAAGCCTTGGTCCCTCTGCAAGCAGCTAGTGAAAGCTTACAGGCACAGGAACATACCAAAGATGATGCGGCGTGGGCACTTTCCGCCTATGCAAGCGCACTCGACAATCTTGGGCAGACAGATGCAGCTCTTACTGCCTATGCACAAGCAATTGTGTTGCTACCTACTATGCCACCACTACTCCGTAATCGTGCAGAGGTGCTGATTCATGCACGACGACTCAATGAGGTAGAGACAGACCTGACTCGTTCCATAGAACTAGATGGCAACGAGAACAGCCCTTATCTCTGGTTCCGCCGTGCACAATTAGCCATAGCACGAGGAGACGGGCCACAAGCCGAGCACATGCTGAATGAGGTAGTAGAGAGGAACCCTGCTGAAGATATAGTATTCCTGCGAGCACAAAGCGCCTGGCTACAGGGGAATGTGCCTGCTGCACAAGAAGGATTACAACTCGCCTTCAGCAGGGCGAGCGCAGGCGAGTTACTGGCAATGCGCCGCGAGTTACAACGTCTCCTCAGTGAACATCCAGACCTGCCTAATCAGGCAGAGCTAATACGCATGTGAAACGGTCGGGGCACAATTATCATATTATGATTACATCTTCCTAATCCAACCTACACCTTCCCCACACCGTATATGATACGATAGAGATATATCGTATTCGCCTAAGAAAGGCCCAGTAATGCGTACCAAACCAGCTCGAATTAATCGTTTCTCGCAACTGACACGTGCTCTACGCGTCTCTCGCTTATTATTATGGACTATTTGGGTCATCTACCGTGAGCGACAGCGCGTCGTTCATGCCCGTGAACGCGGCAACTATGATGTACAACCCAATATAGAGGTCTTGATACGGGTACTCGTCGATTTTCGCAAAACCGCGCTCAAGTTGGGCGTGTTGATGATTAAGCTCGGTCAGTTCCTCAGTTCGCGTGCTGACCTCTTGCCAGAACAGGCACTGTTGACCTTGGCATCCTTACAAGATGAGGTTCCGCCTGCTCCCTTTGAGCACATCGTCTATAGCATAGAGTCTGAATTAGGCAAGCCCGTCGAAGAATTGTTCACTGTCTTGGAGCGCAAATGTACCGCCGCCGCTTCGCTCGGACAGGTGCATAAAGCCACACTGGCTTCTAATGGCGCAACGGTCGCCGTCAAAGTACAACGCCCCAACATCGAACAGCTTGTGCGCATGGACCTGAGCACCCTGCGCTTCGTGATCTGGGTGCTCACGCGCTTTGTGGAAAGCAACTTCATTGATTTTGTCGCCTTCTATAACGAGTTTAAGCGCACTGTCTATGAAGAGATCGACTACGTACGTGAGGCCAGCAATGCAAAACGCTTTCAAGCCATGTTCAAAGACGATCCAACTATCTACATCCCGCAGGTGTATGAGGACTATGTCTCGCGTCGCGTCCTGATCCTTGAGTGGATTGATGGCATCAAGATCAATAACTATGCTGAGCTAGAAGCCGCAGGCATTAGCCGCTTGGAAGTGGCGAAACGGACCGTTAGTGCCTACTTCCATCAGTTCTTTGTGGCAGGCTTCTTCCACGCCGATCCACATCCAGGCAACATCTTTGTCTTACCAGGAAAGAAACCCACGCAGAGTGGCGATACCACTGCGGCAACCGATGGCCCTATAATCGCTTTTGTCGATTTTGGCATGGTTGGCACTATCAACAAAAACATGAAACAGGCGATGAAAGATGTTTTTTTGAGCTTCATCACTCGCGACTCACATGCGCTTGTGAATGCGTTCTCGCGCTTAGGCTTCATCGGTGAAGGGGCCAACATGACCTCTATCGAGCGTGGCATGGGTCTGATGATGCAAAACTACTTTGGCATGACGCTGGGCGAGGTACGTGGTTTGGATATGCCCGATGTCGCGCAGGATGTCGAGAACTTACTCTATGGGCAACCTTTTCAGGTTCCCGCCCAATTCGCATTTACTGGGCGTGCAGTCAGCACATTAGTAGGCGTTTCAACAGGACTGGCACCAGAGTTTAATTTCGTCGAGGTGGCGACACCCTATGCACGCAAGTTCTTGGGGTTGGATGCAGGCGGCATCGAACAAACTATCCGCCAACTCCTGAATCAGCTTCTCGACACCGGACGTATTCTGCTCACATTGCCGCGCTCACTCGAACAGGTCCTCAGCAAAATAGATACCGGCCAGATTGAGGTCAGATTGGCTGGTATTGGCAGTAGAGAGCAGAACAACGCTCCTATTCGCTTTCGGGGCCGTCGTCGCCGCAATAGTCCCAATGACGCGCCTGCAAATTCTGGCAGGAGCCTCACATGGGCCTTTATGTTTGTTGCTTCGCTCGCAGCAGGCGTCTACCTTATGAGCAGCACACACCAAATACTTCCCGGCTGGCTCTGCTTCGGCTTCGCCGGCCTGACAGCGTTAGGTTTGTTATTGCGTGGGTAATGTGGACCTCAATCTCCATCACTCCTTGTGTCACAATTGAGCAGAGAGACCTCAAGTGGTTTGGCTTCCCCTCACTTGAAGGCACCTCTTTCACCAAAACATGCCACGCTACCTAGAAAGCTTCCTGATGAGAATCGTTGCCCCCTCCCTTACTCGACTGGCAAAGGCGGTCCCAGCAACTCCATACCATGTGTACGCCATAATCCCGGATCTTGAGGGGGCATCGCGTTGGCCTTGGTCACTTCGCGGAAGAAGGCTTCCATTTGCCCAGCGGGGAAAAACGCGACCAAAATCCGACCCCGTGCCTCACCGACAAAGGCCCAGACATGGGGGACTTGACGTGGTGCAAGCAGCGAATCACCCAGTTGGAGGTGGAAACGGTCTGCTCCCACCTCGAACTGGAACTCGCCTTCAAGGACATAGAACCATTCATCTTGGTTGTAATGCAGGTGGCGTGCAGGGCCACCCTTCGCCAGAAAGGTGTTCTCAAGGATGAAGGGATCACTTGAGTTAGGCATGGCCACCTTAAAGGCAATGGTGCTAATGCCCAGTCCGCGCTGCTCACCAAAGCGATCAGCACCGGCTGCGATTCGCAAAGCCGCTGGCATGTCAGCTGAGATCGATTCGCTCATTACTCTCTCCTCTTGATTATGGACAAACAATGGTCAGGGTTTGGATGCGGACGCGCTCACGCTGGTCCCTACGCTGGTCCCTACGACATTATATCAATATCCACACATCATCCTGATGCTGCACAATCCCTTCGTGCTCCAACTTGAGCAGGTGCGCCTCAACGGAACGGGCGGCTATAGGATGCAGGCGCGGGTCTACGTCGGCATAAATATCTTGTACCATGGCCGCAATCGCTGCTCCATGCGTGTGTTGTTGCAAGACATGCAACACCTGTTGCTCTCGTTGCATACGGTGCTCAATATACTCTGTCAATTTGGCTTGGGGATTCGTAATCGTTAGGCCATGTGCTGGCACCATCTCAGCAATATCGATGCTCTGTAAGCGTTTGAGCGAGTTGAGATAATCGAGCAAATCGCCCTCCGGTGGAGAAATAACGACCGTTCCACTGCCAGCAATCAGATCGCCAGCGAAGAGCGTCTTATGCCCTTCCAGCAGAAAGCACAGGTGATCAAAGCGATGGCCCGGAGTGTGAATAGCACGCACGGTATCATTGCCTGCGGGAAAAATCATGCCATCAGGAATCTCTTCGTCTACCTCCGGCACTCCCCGCCGACTAAAGGCATAAATGGAAACTCTCAGTTCTTTACGTAACCTCATAGCTCCCCCCACATGATCGGGGTGCCCATGTGTAATCAAAATACGCCGAATATCGTCCCGTTTAGCCCCCTCACGAATAATCGCGTCAAGATGCTGCGGATTATCGTCGCCTGGGTCTATTACCGTCGCGCCTTCAACTCCGCTACCGAATACAATTGTATTAGTGCCTGGACCAGTCATTATCGATGGATTAGGGGCCAGGATAATCATATATGGTTCGTGTTGCATATAATCACACTTTCCACGGATGAGCGGGATCTTCCGGCAAAAACACGTATGGAGCGCCGTCCTCAAATATCACAGAAGGAATGTGCGTAGGCACATATCGTGTGTGTGTTGCTTCCAACGCTTCTCCCACGCTCTTATACACGCTCAAATCATGGAGTTGATGATAGGTTGGAAAGGCTATAGGAAATATATCTTGCATAAAGTGATCCAGAGCTGCCGTTGGACTCGTCCAGATGCCATCACTCGTCTCCAAGTTATCAAAAAGAGCCTTCTGCTCTGCCGGTGCAGTAGCGAGGAAAAAGTGGGTATCGAAGCGTTTGGGCATCAGCTCTGGTGTGATCCAATGTGCGAAGTAGGCAAGGCGATCTGTTGCCAACGTTAGATGCTCTGCTAACGCCATCTGTACTAACGAGCCTTTGCGCTCATTAAATGCTTGTCGATATGCTTGATAACGCAACTCCGATTGTTCATCAACTGCGAGCATCTTCCCATCACGATAGGCAAGAAGCACATTTGCCTCTTCGAATAATTCTCGAACGGCGGCAGCTCTCGTCCCACTTCCCAACGCTGTGCGTCCCTCTGGGTCTGCCGCAGAGGGCGCAACCAGCGCACAGGTGCCTGCTGTCTCCTCCGCTACCCGATCATCGGCAGTCACAGAACCACCTGGGAAGACGTACACATTAGGCATAAACTCGCTCTGTACGACGCGGCGTACCATGAAGACCTCTATTCCCTCTCCTGACGCTCCATCACGTAGTAACATAACCGTTGAAGCCAAACGCGGCTGAACTGCCATAAGGTTTTCTCCATTCATAACTCCTCCCCCGTCCCTACTATTTTTAGGGTGCTAATATAACACGTGCATCCCAACGACATTTCCCTTATAGTACCATACAGCAACATCGGAGGGTGCATTCTTGCGTTACTCACTGTCCTCTCGGTATTTGAATGATATGTCCATACAGGACATCCCACTGCTTGTTTAGCAATAAGCCTCTATCAGTGTTTGGCTGATGCTATCTTGTACGAAACCCACTGCCCATACCTTGCTCGTAGTAGGCACACGAGCCGCAGACACGAGATCACTCGCGATTGCACTGGAATTGCTGGGGCTATTGACAATACTCCAGGTCGTGCCATTCCAATATTCGACGAGTGTGAAGTAAGGTCCCATTGGATCAAGGCTCGTTCTATAATCGCCTACGACCCAGATGCTGTTGGCAGAAACTGCTGCTATACCTGTGATAAAGTCTGAGGTCCCCTGGAATGGGCTATTGACAATACTCCATGTGCTCCCATTCCAGTGTTCAAGCAGTGGAGTATATGGGGCACGAGGACCAACGCTATTAGAGGCATCTCCCACCGCCCACACATTATTCGCAGAGATGGCAGCTATCGCGTTTAGTGAATTGCTCGTCAGTCCTGGACTAGGGCTACTGGCAATACTCCATTTTATACCATTCCAATGCTCGATCAGGGTCACATTCGCGTTGGTACTGGAAGTAGAACCAACCGCCCACACATTGTTAGCCGCAATCGCTGTGATACCAGTAAATCGTCCCACCCCTGAGCTAGACACAATGCTCCACGCATTGCCATTCCAGTGTTCGATCAGTGTTTGATAGCCATTGATATCAGAGGAATCGCCTGCTGCCCAGATATCCGTCGCTGATAGCGCAGAGATTGCCGAAAGCTCCGTAAAGCTAGTGGAGACATTGGGGCTAGGCATAACACTCCACGCTATACCATTCCAATGCTCAACCAGCGCTTGCTGAATATTAGAGGTATTGTTATAGCTGCCAACCGCCCAGACATTATCTGCTGCAAGAGCAGTAACAGCTGACAGTGAGTCATACAAAGCATTGCTGGGATTAGGACTGGCAACAACGCTCCAAGCGCTCCCATTCCAATGCTCCACTAACGCCTGACCATTATTGCTGCTGGAAGATCCAACTGCCCACACATTCTTTGCCGAGATAGCAGCTACTCCATTGAGAAAATTACTACTCGTCCCAGCATTAGGGCTGGATACGATGCGCCACCCTGCACAGGTACAATGAATAGGCTGAGGTGATGTCGCAGATGCGCTTCCTGACATTAGAAGGAACAATGCAACTACGACTATAGAGGTAAAAAAAGGAGGCATATATAGGCTTCGTCGCTTCATAAAAAACTCCCTTATTGTTTTATAAGCACAAGCATACAATTGCTGATATTAGATAGTGTTGTAGGGACCAGCTTGAGCGCGTCCGCCGCTTGATCAATCGAGCGGCGGACGCGCTCAAGCTGGTCCCTACGACTTTCTCCTCAGTTAGTGACATTGTCAATGCTGAGTGGTGGCAACACAAGGTAACTCAGCAACAAACCCACTACACCTGATAGGACAATCGAACCCATCCAGAGATGAATCGACCAATCAATACCCTTGGTTAGGAAGAGCGTCAGGAAGTACAGACTGTAAAAGATGATTGGTATGACAAACGCGGCTATACGAAATTCAAATGGTCGCTCCAAGGTCGGCTTGAGCCACCATACAATGAGATCAATCAGAATACCGGCAGCAATCGCGGCAGGTATGAGTATGTATTGATCGTTGAACACACTGATCAGGGCGCTACTGATACTCAGTATGAGCGTAAATGACCCCAATGGTAACGCCCAACGGCGTAATAGTAGTAGAGCCACACCCATCAGAAGCGCTGCCTGCAAAAGAATACTTGCAATGCCAATAGCGCTTCTCGTGTAACTATCAACCACTTGGTGCGCTTGTGCCGTATAGACAAGCTTACTGCCATCAGGTGTCCATACGATACCGCCATCACCATTTTCCAGGCCGGGATTGTTCGAGATGTTGACTTGGTGACTGCCATCGGCATTCATCATGTACACCTCGGAGTTACCATCACGATCAGAGGCAAAGGCAATCTTTGTGCCATCAGGTGACCAAGCAGGTGCCCAGTTATTGCCGCTTGCATTCGGGTCTGTCAGTAACTTTAGCCCACTGCCATTCGCATTCATTCCATAAATGGCACTTTTGCCAGCCACATCCGAGGAAAAGACGAGCTTCTTGCTATCAGGAGACCAGGAGGGACCCCACGTATTCGCGTTCAAATGCGTCAAGCGCGTTTGCCTGCTTCCATCGGCATTCATTGCATAGACTTCGTCATGACCATCACGCTCGGAGATGAACGCAATCTTGCTGCCATCCGGCGACCATACCGCCTTCATCGCAGATGCGCTCGTTAAACGCCTTTGATTGCTCCCATCGGCATTCATGATATAGAGGAGGTTCGTATCTCCCTGGCGATTTGACGTAAAGGCAATCTGGCTATCGTCAGGCGACCAAGCGGGTGCCCACTCACTGAATGCGTTATTGGCCAAGCGCACCTGTCCACTGCCATCTATGCTAGCAACATAGATCTGCGTATTGTTTCCCTGACCAGCAGCAAAAGCGATTTTACGTCCATCATGTGAGATGGCAATATCACTATGGTCCAATGAACTACTTATCAAACGCGTCTGATTGCTGCCATCGGCATTCATCAGGTAGATGTCATTTGGAAGGCTAGCCTGTGTATGGGCATCTTTCGCCGCCCATGTATTTACCTGGGGATGTGCATATTCGGTAAAGAAGCCAAAGATGGAGAGCAGATAAGCAACGACAAGAACGGCAGGAAATAGGGAACTCTTCCTGATCGTTTGTGCCTTGGGGAAACGCAACCACGCGGCACGAAGCGGTCCTGTCACTATAAGGATGCTACCAAACGCTAATATAATATGTGTCGGACTCAAAAGAGCTTCGACGTTGACTTCAAACCCAAACAGGATGTGCCAGATCATATCAAGCACACCACCAATACCAAAGACGATTCCACCTAGCAACGAATAGCCATAGCCAGCAGGCAATGCCTCGTGCCAAGCGTAGCCTTTACGGTGATTCAGAACGAGGGTTGTCACGAGGAAAAGCGCAGAAGCAGCTAACCCTCCATAGAGAATAGCATGCCAGGGTGTAAAGAAGGTATTATCTACTTTGCCGTGAGCGTGTGCCCACCCATCTATGTAAATGCCGCCTATGATGAGTCCAAAGAACAATGTTGCAATCCAATCAAAGCGTATGCCGCTAGGAGGAGTTTTCTGCTGCTTCTGCGAAGACTGCGCGGCAGCAGTTTGTTGAAGAGCATTCTCTATCGTTGCCATTACTTGCTCCTTTCGCCTCATTTGGGGGTCGTAGGGGCCTGACTGATGGCGTCCGTCGTGGGAATGGTCAATTCCGCCGACATTGATGATCGCCACGAGCGTGCGCCATCAATCAGGCCTCTACGACGGACGTTCTAGCAATTCTAACAACACACCATTCGTACCTTTGGGATGCAGGAAAATGGCGCGACCCTCAGCAGCTACACGGGGTTGCTTGTCCAGGACAGCCGCACCTTTTGCTTGCATCTCTTGTAAAGCCGCCTCAATATTCTCTACTTCGAGACAGATGTGATGCATACCCTCGCCACGCTTCTCTAAGAACTTGCTCAAACTCGAATCAGGAGTAGTCGGCTCGATCAACTCGATTTCGCTTCCTCCTGGGCCGCCCATGGGCAAAAAGGCAATCCGCACCTGCTCCGTGGGAACCTCCTTGATCTCACTCGGAGGAATGCCCAGCGTGTCACGATAGAAGACGAGTGCCTGCTCTATGTTCCGCACGATGATGGCAACGTGATCAATCCGCTTGGGCATGTTACAACTCCTTAGGGCTCTTCCGCCAATAAGTTGGTCAATTGGACAGGAACAAGT
>JRHI01002198.1_pt1 | contig 13956 bp, 14 predicted proteins | sample 215371 | NCBI WGS metagenome assembly JRHI01 (sample SAMN02929681, study PRJNA255918) | sediment metagenome | biome: cave system; feature: Ice Cave; material: Sediment; isolation source: sediment from deep within a dark volcanic ice cave with no known source of... ...
GCTTCGGCGCGGTGGCCTACACCAGCGGCTCGACCACCGGCACCGACGGCCTCGCCACCACCGTCATGACCGCCTCCACCCGGGCCGGCACGGTGACCATCACCGCGACCGAGCTGGGTGGCAAGACCGGCACCGCCACGATGACGCTCAAGGGCAGCACGTTCAAGGTCGTCACCCTCTCCAAGTCGACGGTCCCCGCCGACGGCAGGAGCACCTCGACCGCGCAGGTCATGGTTGTCGACGGCAGCGGCAACCCGGTCTCCGGTGAGAAGGTGAACTTCAGCAGCGGCGGGGACGCGACCGTCACCCCCTCCGCCGTCACCGACGGCAACGGCAACGCCAGCGCCACGGTGACGTCCTCGAAGACCACGGGCACGCAGACCATCACCGCCCGGGACAGCAACTCCGACCCCAACGCCGACCCCGCCGACACCTTCGTGTCGGCGCTGACCCTCACCCAGGTCGCCCCAGGCACCAACGCCAGCTACATCCACGCCGTCTGGCAGGCGATGCTGGGACACGACGTCGACCAGCCCAGCCTCAGCTCCTGGCTCGCCGCCCTCGACAGCGGCGCCCCGCGCACCACGCTGGCCCGCTACCTGGCCACCTCGACCGAGTACCGGACGCAGGTGATCAGCGGCACCAACGGGGCCGGCGCGCTCAACTTCTACCAGCAGTACCTGGGCCGCGCCTCCGATCCCCAGGGGGTCGCCTTCTGGGTCGACAAGATGGCCCACGGCATGACCTTCGAGCAGGTCCGCCTCAACTTCATCGGCTCACCCGAGTACTTCACCCACCACAACAGCAGCCCGTCGGACACCGTCGACGCTCTCTACAACGACGTGCTCGCCAGGCCGGCCAGCGGCGATTCCGCCGGACGGAGCTACTGGATCAGCCACTTCAACGTCAACACCATCGCGGCGCAGTTCCTCTTCAGCCCCGAGGGACGCGCGCACCTGGTGACCGGCTACTACAGCACCATCCTCAACCGGGGCTTCGACCAGTCCGGGCTCGACTTCTGGACCAGCGCGATCCTCCACGGCGCCAGCGACGAGGACGTCATCACCAACTTCCTCAGCTCGCAGGAGTTCTACTCGACCCACTGACGCTGACCTCGGTCAGCGGTTCGCCGGGGGCGGCACCACCGTGGTGCCGCCCCCTTCGCGTTCCGCCTCGATCCGCCGCCGGAGTTCGGCGCTCGCCCGGTACCGCGTCGCCCGGCTCCGCCCCCCCTGGTCGACCAGGCCGGCATCGAGCAGCCGCCGGATGTCGAGGTTCGCCGTCATCGGTGAGATGCCGGCCTCCGCCGCGTACCCGGCGCGGTCGAGGTGGCCTGTGAGGGCGCGCTCGAGGGCGATCACGCAGCGATCGGGCCAGTTCCGGCTCGCCACCAGCCGCTCGCAGACCTCCCAACGTGCGGCGGCGGTCTCGAGCTCCCGGAGCCGCCGCTCCGCCTGCTCGAGGTGTGCGCCGACGCAGAACCGCACCCACCCGGCCGCGTCACGGCTCGGGTCGTAGCCAGGGCCCTGGACCTCCCGAAGAGCGGCGTAGTACGCTCCGGTCCGCTCACCGAGGTACTCCTCGATCGATGCGAACTCGGGTGCGACCAGGCCGTCGCGGGCGAGGACGAGCGACTGGATGATCCGGGCGATCCTGCCGTTGCCGTCGCGGAAGGGATGGACGGACACGACGTGCAGGTGCGCCATGGCCGCCCGGACCACCGGATGGACCGCGATTGCATCGGGGCTCTGCAGCCAGCGGACGACCTCGTCCATGAGCGTCGGGACGTTCTCCGCGTCCGGAGCGCGATAGGCGATCGACCCGTCGTGATCGGTGACACTCACCGGACCGTCCCTCCATCGACCCGGGCGCGCGTCGTTCTGGAAGTGGCAGGCCTCGAAGTGGAGGTCGAGGATCACCCTCGCCGACCACTCGAACGTGGGATCGTCGGCCATGGCGGCGACATGGTCCATCGCCCGGCCGTAGCACGCGACCGCCTGGCGGCTGGCCTCGCCGGCCTCCGGCTCAGCCTCGTGGCTCACGAGCGCGGCGGCATCCTCCCGCGGTACGCGGAAGCCCTCGATCGACGTGGAGTTGCCGACCGCCCGGGCCATGGCGAGACGGCGAAGGCCTCCGATCCAGCGCGCCGGCCCTCTCGTGCCGACATGGAGCCGTTCCCGGAGGGCGTCGAGCCGGATGAGCTCCCTCTGCAGCGACCGGGACGGAGCGGGTGTGCCGTTAATCATAATGCGATTATCCGAATAATCGCACATGCTTCTACTCGACGTGCGGCTCGGGGTCGCCGATGTCGGTCTCCTCGAGCAGGGCCGCGAGCTCCAGGAGGTCGCGCTGCATCGACTCGGGCAGCCGCCGGGCCGCGGCGCCGAGGGTGATGACCGGCACACCGGTGGCCTCCATCACCGGGGGCGCGATCACCGGCGGCGCGGGGCCCGCCACCGGCGCGGTCATCGCCAGCCGTGCGGTCGCGGCGAGCCGCCACGGCCAGCCCATCAGCCAGACCGCGCCGGCCAGCAGCACGGCGAGCGCCACGGCGACGCCCGGCACCACCGCCCAGGGGACCACCCGGGGGACGTCGGTCGCGGTGGCCGGCGGGGGCAGGGCGTCGAGCCGGCGTGAGCGGTGCGGCCCGGGGGCGGCGGGCTCGGCCCCGGTGCGCGGCGGCAGCGGCGGCATCAGGTCGTCGACGGCGAGCGGCGGGCCGCCGGCGGGCGGCGGCGGCTCCGGCGCCGGGGCGCTCGCGGGCTCGGCCGCCGGGGCTGGCGGCGGCGCGGCGGCGAAGCTGCGCACCGGCGGCGGCGCGGGCGCCCGGGCCGGGGGCGGCGCCGCCGTGGGCGGAGCGGGTGCCGCCGTGGGCGCGGCGGCGGGCGTCGCCGGAGGCTCGTCGGGCGGGGTGCGCAGCGCCGGTGCGGCCGAGGCGGTGTGGGCGGGCGCGCCGATCACCACCGCCGGCATCAGCAGCAGCGCCGCCAGCACGGCCACGACCCGCGTCATCGCCACGCCATCCCGACCTCGCCAACCGGACCGCCCCTGCCGCCCGCGCCAGCGATCCTACCCCAGCGGTCCCCGCCGGGTCGGCGCCGGGCAGGCGGGCGCCACCACGGTGAGCGCGCCGGTTCCCTGCACCGCGTGCACCAGCTGGTCGGCGCCGAGCAGGAAGACCTGCGCGGTGAGGTCGACGCCGGCGGTGCCGCAGGACGGCCCGCCCCTCGGCAGCGCCGCCGCCACGGTGTCGCGTTGCACCACCGGCTGCCCCGGCTGGAGCACGTGCGCGGCGACGCTGTCGGCGCAGGCACGGCTCTGCCGCGACTCGTACCAGTCGGTGCTGTGGCCGCCGGGCGCGGCGCGGAAGACGGCGAAGACGTCCGGGGGCGCGCAGCGCGTCAGCACGGTGCACGCCCGCACCGACCGGTCGACCACCGACGAGGTGATCGTCACCGTCTCGCCCGGCCGGTACTGGAACCGGTCGCCGGCCACGCTGACGCCGAGGTCCCCGGGGGCACACGCGGCCGGCCCGGCCGCCCCGGCGTCCGGGGCGGCCGTCGACCGCCCCGGAGCCGCCGTGGTGGGGACCGGTGGGGCCGCGCCCTGCGGCGGCGTCCCCTCGGCCGGCCGCGACGTGGCCGGCGGGGGATTCGCCTGCTGCGGGTGCGTCCCCACCGATCCGATCAGCAGGGTGGCCGCCACCCCCAGCAGCAGTCCACCCGCCACGGTGATCGTCCAGCGGAGCATGCGAGCTCGTCTATTCGACGATGAGGGTCCCCCTCATGAAGGGGTGGTTCTGGCACGTGAAGGAGTACGTGCCGGGGGCCAGCTTGTCGACGCCGTGCACGGTGTGCACGTACGTCCAGTCGACGAGCCCGCTGGAGAACCGGGGGTAGGTGCAGCCGCCGTGTCCGGCGTTGTTCCCGACGAACGGGGCCGACGAGCAGTCCTTCACCACCTCGTCGAGGCTGTGCGCCGGATTGCCGAACAGCGGGTCGTAGTTGCCGAAGCTGAAGTTGTGGCCCTGCTTGACGTGCACCGTCGAGGGCACGTACTCCCAGTTGACCACGACGACGTCGGCGGGATGGTTCTGGACGCCGCCGTCGGCGTGCGCCCGCGGGGCGCCGGGAGCGGCGACGAGGAGGCCGGCGGCGACCATCGCCGCGGCGGCGGCGACACCGCCGAACCGTGCTCGAAGAGATCTCATCGTGCTCACCCCGCCGTGACCGACGTGAAGGTCACCTTGCCCATCTCGAACGGCCGGCTGCCCCAGATGCCGACCGGCTGGCTCGGCAGGCAGCCGGCGTGCACCTGCAGGCCGAAGATGGTGGTCATGGTCTCGCCCGGCTGCGGGACCGCGAAGAGCGGGATGTTGACGGTGCCGCTGGCGCCCTGCTTCTGTCCGAGGACGGCGCCGTGGCCGAGCGCGCCGCTCCTCGAGCCGACGACGTCGACGTTGAGCACCACGGTGTCGGTCCAGGAGGCGTCCTTGTAGGCGACCGCCACCGAGTGGATGCCGTCGGCCGGCTGGGTGGTCTCCAGGGTCGCCATCGGACCCTGGCCGGCGCAGTTCACCGCCGCCGCCTGGCGGATGTTGAGCTGGAAGATCGAGACCTCACCGGTGTTGGGATCGGCCGAGGTCTGGGTGAACTGGTCACCCTGCTTCGGACCCGCCTGGAACGGCGGTCCGCCCCCGGCGGCCTGCGCTGGGATGGCCATGACCACCCCCACCACACCGACCGCGAGCGCTGTCAGAACTCGTCGCATGGAAGACGCTCCCCCTCCTACCACGGGTAGTCGGTCTTCACGAAGTTGAAGAACTCGCGCCGGGTGCGCGGGCCGGCGATGATGTTGGCGCGCGTCGGCATCGACTCCATCGGGGTCATCGGGTTGATCAGGTAGGCGTCGCGCATCCGCTGGACCTCGTCGCAGCTGATCGCGCCCCGGGTGGCGTCCGGGTCGATGCCGTACGCCTCGGCGGCGTTGCGGCCGAAGATGCCGTTGCGGATGCTCCGCTCGGGATGGGCCCGCAGGTCGGTCGGCCAGCCGTGCACATTGGGATGCCCGGTGGTCGGGTAGCTGGCGGCGCTCATCGCGTTCTTGCTCGGGTCCCAGCGGTCGCCGTCGAGGCCGTAGGGCAGGTTGTACAGCGCCTTGGCCTCGTCGCTGAACTGCAGCGCGCGCAGCATCACGAACTGCGGCTGCGGCGAGCCGTACCAGATGCAGTCGGTGCCGAGCACGATGCGCCGCGGGCCGACGTACTTGATCAGCTTGCCGAGCATGTGCGCGGCCTGATCGGCGTCACGCATCACCCCCCACCACGCGGTGCCCAGCTCGGCGTACATGTTCACGGTGTTGCCGTGCTGCAGGCCGGGGGGCACGAAGCGGGTGGCGTCCCAGCCGTTCTCGCGCAGGCTCTTGATGAAGGCGTCGACGCCGCGGTTCGAGGAGTTGACGTTCTCGTCGCCGGCGTAGGCCTTCTGGTACTCGCCGTCGTATCCGGAGTGGTAGGTGTAGAAGGTGATGTCGGGGAACTGGCGGCCGATCACGCCCATGTCGCGCGGCGAGAAGTGCGCCGAGTCGAAGGTGCCGTTGAAGGCGAGGCCCTTGTGGGTGCAGATCACCGGCGGCCGCGCCCCCGGCTGCTTGGCCAGCTGCCGGATGTGGTTGACCACCGACAGCCCGAGCTCGTCGTCGAACCACCAGCCGTTGACGGTGGGGATCGGGTCGCCCCAGCCGCAGTAGAGCTTCCAGCCGCGCACGTCACGGGCACGGTTGGTGTCGGCCATCCACTGGTAGTCCTCGGCCTGGTGGGTGGGCACCTTGCCCTCGCCCTGGTAGCCGCGGTTGGGCTGGGTGAACGCGTGGATGAGGCACCGCTCCGAGTGGGTGATCCCGTTGATCATGTCCCGGGTCTCGGTGGCGAACTTCATCGGGGTGATGTTGGTGTCGTCGGGGAGGTTGGGGAGAGCGGTCAGCAGCACCACGTCCGCCGAGGAGTTCAGGAACGACTCCCGGAAGAACATGGTCCGGCCGAGGTTCTCCATCTTGTCGACCTCGCCGCCGCCGAGTCCGCGGACCCTGCCGTCCTGGACGCTCGGGGGCCCGCCGATCGCGGGCGTCGTCCAGACGGTGAGGAACCACTCGAAGTCGGGCTGCGCGATGCGCCACTTGCCCGCCGAGTCGAGGCAGTGCCCCTGGGTGTCGAGGATGAACTCGCCCGGCAGGTTGGCCAGCTGCGAGCCCGGGTTCTCCAGGTCACAGGCGTTGCCGGGGCCGATGGGGAGCGCGGCTGGGTTGAAGTCGAACCGGCCCCAGCGGCCGCCGGTGACCTGGTCGATCGCCCACACGCCGACCGAGAAGGCGGCGGCGGTGCGCACGAAGTCACGCCGGCTCATCCCGAACTTGCGGCGCAGCTCCTCGATCTTGCGGTCCTGGAGCGCCATGATCCGGAGCTCGTTCTGCGAGGGCTCCTTGGGGATGAACTCGCCGTTGGACGCCGGCAGGACGTCGATCGGCGGGGTCTCGGGAATGTCCGGCCAGTGCCGTCTCCAGGGAATGGGCATCGCTCGTCCTCACTAGGGCAGCCCGGCCGCCCTGGGGGTGGCGGCCGTCTGGCTGGGGCCAGTGGAGCAGAGCCGGTGGCCGGCCCATAAGGGGGGAGTTTTCAGATGGTGAAGTGGCGTCCCTTCACCCGATCAGAGGGCGCTCATCGCCAGCGCCCGCGACACCCGGGCGGCGGTGCGGCGCAGGGTCTCGCCGCCCTGCTCGAGCGCGCGCAGCCGGTGCACCGGCATCGACAGGGCCACCGCGCCGATCACCGAGCCGTCGCTGACCGGCGCCGCGGCGCAGGCGGTGCCGAGCGAGTACTCCTCGTGGTCCATGATCACGCCGTCGCCCCCGTCGGCCTGGAGCTCGCGGAGCAGCCGCCCCGGGTCGGTGATGGTGTGGGGGGTGAGGTCGGGCAGCGCGTGGCGCGAGAGGTAGTCGCTGCGCGCCTCGGGGTCGAGCGCGGCGAGCACGCTCTTGCCCAGGGCGGTGGCGTGGCCGGCGTCGTGGAAGCCCACCCAGAGGTCGACCCGCGGGGTGGTGGGGCCGTCGGCGATCTCCCGCACGACGATCTCGCCGTCCTCGTACAGGCAGAGGTAGGCGGCCGCCCTGACCTCGTCGCGGAGCGCGGCGAGCGCCGGGCGGACCCGGCTCAGCGCGGCCTGGTGGCGGCTGAGGGCGAGCAGGCTGGCCACCCGGTCGCTGAGCACGTAGCTGCCGTCGCAGAGCCGCAGCACGTAGCCCTCGTGGACCAGGGTGCGCAGCAGGTGGTAGGCGGTGCCGAGGTGGACCCCGGCCTCGCGCGCCAGCAGCTTCGCGGGGGCGCCGTTGGGATGGTTGCAGACCGCCTCCATCAGGTGGAGGGCGCGCTGCACCGACCCGATCAGCGTGGGTGTACGCGGCTCGCCACCGGTCTCGTCACCCCGCCGGGCCATCACCCCCACGTCTCGCACCGAGGGTGTGTGCGCATCATCGCGGGAACCACCATCGCCTCAAACCATCCTCGCCCACGGCGCAAGCGGTGTCTGAGGGACAGCCATGGCGCCTGCGGCGGATGCTAGGACCCGCTTCCACCCTCGTCTACCTGCGGATGCAGGTTCGGGTCCCCCGCGCCCGGCGACACCGGGGAGGGCGCGGAGGGCCACTATTGAGCCGTGATCGAAACCCGCGCCGGCGACCGCCAGTACCCGGGCATCGCCTCGCCACCGGACGCCCCGATGCGCTGGGTGATCTGCGTGGACCCGACCCCCGAGGAGGTCGAGGAGCTTGCCCGTGCCTTCCACATCCATCCGCTCGCGGTCGAGGACATCCAGACCCGCAACCAGCGGCCCAAGGTCGACGAGTACGGCGACCAGCTCTTCGTGGTGGTCTTCGCCGCGGTGCGGGAGGGCGACTCCGCCCACGTGCGCCTCGCCGAGGTCCACGTGCTCGTCGGGCCCGACTACGTGGTCACGGTCACCGACGAGGCCATCCCGGTGATCAGCGACCTGGCGACGCTCTGCGGCCGCCGCGACGACATCCTCGCCTCCGGGCCGGGCCGCCTCTTCTACCGGCTCTGCGACGCCGTCATCGACTCCTACTTCCCGGTCCTGGACTTCCTCGACGGCGCCATCGACGACCTCGAGACGGCGATCATCGAGCGGGCCGACCAGGAGACCATCCGGGACATCTTCTCGATCAAGCGCGAGCTGAACGTGATGCGCCGGGTGCTGGGCCCGCAGCGTGACCTGATCCAGGGCCTGGCGGGGCCGCACGGCCCGCTGCTCGGCGAGGACGCGCAGCTCTACCTCCGCGACGTCTACGACCACGCGGTGCGGATCGTCGAGCAGGTCGACGCCTACCGCGACATCGTCACCAGCGCCCTCGACGTCTACCTCTCCTCGGTGTCGAACCGGCTCGGCGAGCAGACCAAGCGGCTGTCGATCGTGGCCACCATCTTCCTGCCCCTCACCTTCCTCACCGGCTTCTTCGGGCAGAACTTCGGCTTCCTCATCCAGTCGATCCAGAGCGCGCCGGCCTTCGCCATCGGGGTGAGCATCGAGCTGGTGTCGGTGATGCTGATCTGGTTCGTCGCCCGCCGGACCACGATGCGGGCGCGCCCCCTGCCGGAGGAGAGGGCGCAGCGCCGGCCGGTGATGACGGTCGGGCGTCCGCGGCTGCGACGCCCCGCCTCGGGCTCCGCCGCCGCCGCCCCCCACCGCGGGGAGAGGAAGAAGAAGCAAACGGTCTGATCGACGCGTTTGCTAGGGTTTGCGCGGAACGTCTGCACGGATTGCGCACGTGTTACGCAATCGTCACGCAGGATTCCGCGGCGTGAGGACGTCTTGTGGACATGGTCCCGAAACAGTCGGGACCGGTGGCGGAGGACCCCTCGTGAACCTGTTTCGACTTGCTCCCGCGCTCTCGGTCGCGGGCGCCCTCGCCCTCGGCGTCGGCGCCGCGTCCGCGTCCGGAGTGATGCCCATCGGCTCGCTGCCCGCGGCGCCGGTGTCCACGGTGCTCGGCGGCGCCGCGTCCCCGATCACCCAGCCGGTCGGCGGCGTGGTGAGCGCGACCCCCGGGGTCGTGTCCGGAGCCGCCGGCGGCGTGACCGCGCCGGTGGCCCCGCTGGTCGACAGCGTGGCCCCGACGCGGCAGACCACGTCCACCACGACCCCGCCGCCGCCGGGGAACGCCACCGCCAGCGGCGCCCACGTGAACCCGCTCGACACCTGCGTCAGCTGCACCGGCGCCGGCGCCCGGAGCGGCTCCTCCCAGTCCGGCGCCACCGGCCTGCGGGTGGTCGGCCAGACCCTCTCCGGCGGCTCCTCGTCGAGCACCGGCACCCAGAGCGGCCAGCTGATCGCCGCGCCCGCCAACCCGCTGATGACCCTGGCGATCGCCAACTGGATGACCGCTGCCGAGGCCGGCGCCGGCGGCTCGTCGAGCTCGCACTCCCGCTCCGCCCTGGTCGACCTCGGGCTGGGCAACGGCCAGGTCGCCACCGTCGCCGTCCTCGAGGCGGCGAGCGCGGCCTCGTTCGACGGCACCGCCTCCCACGGCGCCGGGGGGAGCAACGGCGTCAACCTCACCGCCGGCAACGGCGCGCTGATGCTGGTGCTGCTCCACTCCCAGGCGAACAGCGACGGCGGCCGCTCCGCCTACCTCGCGTCGATCAACGGCACCACCCTCGGTGGCAGCAACCAGGACGGCGACATCCCCGTCACCGTGCCCGGCGTGATCACCATCCACCTGCTCACCGTCGGCGCCAGCGGTGGGGTGGGCGGCGCCGCCATCGGCAGCGTCAACGACGTGCTCAGCATCCCCGGCCAGGTGGCCTCGGTGCTCGCCTCGACCGCCGCCGGCGCCGCCGCCGCGGCCGCGGTGGTGCCGCCGCCCACCACCGGCATCGCCTCCGCCGCCGCGCCGGCGCCGAGCGCCCACCCCGCCGGCCCCGGGGTCCCCATGACCGGCATCTCGGTCGGCGCCGCGGGCCTGGTGCTGCTCACCTCCGGGCTCGCCCTGCTGGGGGCCTCCGCCCGCCGGCGCCGGGGCGCGACCGCCTGATTCCACGAGCAGGGCGCCTCGGGCGCGCCCCGCCGGAAGGGAGGGAGCCCGACGGGCGGGACCGCAGCAGCGGTCCCGCCCGCCTCCTCGTGCCCGGCCCCTCCCCCACCGCAAGGGAACCCGCCTCCTCTCGTTCTACGCGTGAACGGATCGCCCTGCCTGCAGCCGGCAGCGCGACCCCGGAGGACAGAGATGGACCCCGAGATCCCCGACTCGTTCCACCAGGCCGCCTCACGGCTCATCGTCGAGCTGGAGGGCCGGCGCTCGCCCGAGGTGGTGGTGCGATGCCTGCTCCGCGCGTACGACCGGGTGTCGCGCGCCGGTGACCTCGCCGCAGACGACGCGATGCTCCGTGCCGAGGCGATGGCCCGCGGACTGCTCACGGTGGGCAGCGCCGAGCGGCGCCTCGCCAGCTGAGGCCGGCCGCCGCCGTGGCCGGGCCGCGGCCTCCCGCACCTCGAGGTTTGCAGGACGCTGCGGGCGGGGCGTTCAATATCAGGTGACTCAGCGCGAATCCACCGGTCGATTCGAGATTCACCTGGCGGTGGCGCTCATGCCGCGCGACGCGGCCGCTGCGCAGGAACAGGGCGGGCGTCGGGGCGCCACCCCGTGGTGGCGCCCCGACATCTGTCCCACCGGGTCTCTGTAGAGTGGCCCGCATGCGTCGACGCCTTCTGGCCATGCCGGCCGCCCTGCTGGCGCCGCTCTGCGCCTGCGGGTCGTCCCCGGCGGCGTCCCCCACCCCGGCCCCGCCCCGGGCCACCGCCACCGCCACCCCGGCGCCGACCCCGCCGCTCCCGGGGCCCGAGGTGCAGCGCGTCGACGTGGTCGCCAGCGGCGTCGGCGTCTACCAGATCACCACCATCCCGGTCGCCGTGGTGCGGAACGTGGCCACCCGGCACGCCGCCACCTCGGTGCAGGTGCGCTTCGCCGTGCTCGACGCGGCCGGCAAACCCGTGGGCGGCGCCGACGCCACCATCCCCTTCATCGCCCCCGGGCAGACGATGGGGATCGCGGCGCGGGTCGAGCAGTCGGGGAGCGGGCTGCACGCGACCGCGAGCGTGCTGGGCGCCCAGTGGACCCCCGCCGCCGCGGTCGCGCCACTGACGGTGACCGGCACCACCTACAGCTGCGGGACCTGCCGTCCCGGCCCCGGCTACGGCACCGCGGCGGGGACGCTGACCGCCGCGCCCGGGGTGACGGTGTCGAGCATCACCCTCACCGCGGTCTGCTACGAGGGCGACGCCATCACCGGCGGCGACACCTCGGTCGAGTCGGTCACGGCGCTGCCGAAGCCGGTGCAGGAACCGGTGATCATCAGTGCGGTGCCGACCCGCTGCGACATGTACGCCGCGCCCGGGTCCTGACCGGCGGCGCTGACCGGACTCCTCCGAGCCGCGCACCGACGTCCGGGGAAGCGCGGAGTACAAGCGCGACGTGGTGCGGGTCTTCGTCCAGCGCGGGCTGCGGGCCGCGATCCGTCAGGCACAGGAGGTTGGGGAGTGAAGGTCGCGGTCACGCGGGGGTGACCGAATGGACGGGTGCCACCGTCACTAGACTCGCGTCATGCTGCGGACCCGCCATCGGCCGACCCTGCTGGGCATCGTCGGGCTGATGGCGGGGTCCGGGACCCTGCACCTCGTCGCTCCGGGGTTCTACCGGCGGATCGTGCCGCGGGTGCTCGGCCATGCCGACGCGGTGGTGGCGGTCAGCGGGGTGTGCGAGCTCGCCTGCGCTGCGCTGCTGCTGCTGCCGGCGACCCGGCGGCTGGGGGCGTACGCGACCGCCGCGCTGCTGGTGGCGGTGTTTCCCGCCAACGTGCAGATGGCGGTCGACGGCGGCCTCGGGGGCGGCTCGTTCCCGGTGAACGGCGCCGCCGTGGCCTGGCTGCGGCTGCCGCTGCAGGTGCCGCTGGTGGTCTGGGCGCTGCGGCTGCGGGAGGACGGCCGGGATCCCGGCTGATGGACAGGGAGGGCGCACACCGGTAACGTGACTCCGGAGTCGCGGCGCCGACCTCCGAACGGGGCCCGCGGCGGCTCGATTGGTGAGGAGGGGCGTGATGACGCGCGGATCCCGGACCTGGCGGCTCGCGGTCGCAGCGGTTGGCGGCCTCCTGGCCCTCGCCGCCTGCGGGAGCAGCGGCGCACTCCCGAGCTCCGGCGGCTCCATCCCGGTGGGACCCGGCGTGACCGCGGACACCATCACGCTCGGGGTGCTGACCGACCTCAGCGGAGCGTTCGCGGTGGCCGGCAAGGCGATCCTCCAGAGCAGTCAGCTGTTCTGGAAGGACCAGAACGCGAGAGGGGGCGTGTGCGGACGCAGGGTCCAGCTCCTGGTCCAGGACCACGGCTACAGCGTGCAGACCGCGGTCAACCTCTATGCCGGGATGAAGGACAGGGTTCTCGCATTCCAGTCGCTCCTCGGCGCCCCCATGACCGGGGCGCTGCTCCCGGAGATCGCGGCGGACCGGCTCCTCACCGAGCCGCTCACGTTCTCGTCGCAGCTGCTCAGCAACCCGTACATCGTCATGGCGGGCACCACCTACGACCTCGAGATGATCGACGCCGTCACCTGGTTGATGTCACAAGGCCTCAGGGCCGGCGACAGGGTCGGGCACATCTACCTCGAGGGCGCGGTCGGCGACAACGCGGTGTCGGGCTCGCGAGCCGCCGCCCGGCAGAACGGGCTGACTCTCGTCGAGCAGCGGGTCCAGCCCAATCAGCGGGACCTCACCGGTCAGGTGCAGGCGATCCACTCCGCGGGGGCTCGGTTCCTCCTGATGAACACGACGCCGCCGCAGGCCGCCTCCGCCGCATCGGTCGCGGAGGCCCAGGGATACGACCTGACGATCGTGGGCTCCAGCCCCACCTTCGTGCCATCGATGCTCGACGGTCCCGCACGGTCGGCGCTGGAGAGGCATTTCCGGGTCGTCCAGTCCTTCGGGGTGTTCTCCAGCGACGCTCCCGGGCCGTCACGGCTGCGCGCCGAGTACGCCGCGACGTACCCGGGGACGCCGCTGTACGGTGGCGCGATGTACGCCTACGGCCAGGCGGAGATCATGTTTAGGATCCTCGATGCCGCGTGCCGGAGTGGCTCCCTGACCCGGCCGGCCCTGCTTCGCTCCTTCCAGGGGCTCGGCAGGGTCGAGACCGAGGGGCTGATCCTGCCGCTGGACTACTCCAGGCCCGGCCGGCCACCGGCCCGGGCGGTGTACATCGACCAGCCGGACTCCGCCTCGATGGGGGGCCTGAAGGTCGTCCAGGAGCCGTTCGCCGCCCCCCAGGCGCTGTCCTACACGCCGTGAGGCCGGCTACCCCTTGACCAGGCCGATGACGTTGCCCTCGGGGTCGGCGAACTGCGCGAGGGTGACGACGCCGGCGATCTCGGTCACCGGCATCACCACCCGTCCGCCGAGCCGCTCGGCGGCGTCGAGGTGTGCCTGGACGTCGTCGACCTGCACGTAGACGGTGACCGACGGCCCCTCCGCCGACGTGCTCACGCCGCCGTTGATGCCGCCGTCGCCCCCGGTCTCGACCACCCCGTACCGCATCGGGTTGTTGCTGTCGATCCGCCAGTCGAAGAGCTCGCGGTAGAACGCCTGCAGGCGCGGGCCGTCGTTGCCCAGGACCTCGAAGTGCACCACCGGTCTGCCCATCGATCGAGATCATCCCATCGAAGGGGAGGCAGCGGGGGCGCACGGCGCCCCCGCTCATCGCGGCCGCGCGGGGACGTCGCGCCACACGGTCGACCGAGTGTGCTGCGACGTCAGTATGCGCGCCGGACTGGTGGCTCCGAGTCCCGCGACTCTGCGCCCTAGGAACGGCATCGTCGACTGGCCCCACCTGGGCAGAGTTATTT
>JRHI01002200.1_pt1 | contig 13953 bp, 15 predicted proteins | sample 215371 | NCBI WGS metagenome assembly JRHI01 (sample SAMN02929681, study PRJNA255918) | sediment metagenome | biome: cave system; feature: Ice Cave; material: Sediment; isolation source: sediment from deep within a dark volcanic ice cave with no known source of... ...
CGACCCATAAGCCCTCGCCTTCAGGCGAGGGTATCTCACTATATACGTAAAGAGGCAGGTGGGTTCAGAGCGCCAAGCCACGAGATGTCGCCGTGGCTATCCTGAAACAGGCGACGACTGCGGCGTAGTTGTCCCGACACGAGGACGTTCGTCGGATCTCCACGCAAGAGTAGACTCTCCAAAATGCCACTCGTCCCTGGCACCTCGCGACTGAGGTCCTTCCTCGAGCATCCGGCGCGCCCTGCCGGCACGCTTCGTTATCACGAGCTACAAGGCTTCCTGTTCACCGTCGCGAGCGCACCGGAGTTGGTCCGCCCGTCGGAGTGGATGCCGATCGTGTTCGACGACCACGAGGCGGGTTACGACAGCCTTGACGAGGCCGAGGCGGTTCTCGGCGAGCTGATGGCGCTGTACAACTCGATCAACGAGGCGGTCGGCGAGGATCCCGCAGCGCTACCGGCCGACTGTGCCTTTCGGACGCCGACCTTGGCTAATCTGGAAGACCGTGCGCCGGTTGCCGAATGGTCCCGCGGATTTCTGCGCGGCCACCAGTGGCTCGAAGAATCGTGGGAGCCGTATGTTCCCGACGACTTGGAGGAGGAGTCCGCGGCGACGCTCATGGCGCTGAGCTTCTTCGCCACGAGAAGGCTCGCAGAGGCATTCTTAGCAGAGACAGGTCAGCAGGACCTGAAAGCGATGGCGGAAACGATTCGCGTGGTGTTTCCGGATGCCGTGGCGTCGTACGCGCATCTTGGACGGTCGATTCACAAAGTGCTCATGGAGGAACAGGGCATCCAGACCGAGCCGCGACGGACGATCAAGATCGGCCGAAACGATCCCTGCCCCTGCGGCAGTGGCCGTAAGCACAAGAAGTGCTGCGGCGCTGCGGGCGCGTAGACGGTCCAGCGGTTGGGAGAATGATCGAGCTCGTCGTTCGCCTATCGCCTGCGTGTGACTTGTCTCAGAAAGAGCGCCGCTCGAATCTTGATAATGTTATAACATTGTTATGACTTGTTGGGAGGGCGCATGCCGTTCGTGAAGAAACTGAGCCGGCTTGGAAACTCGAGCGGCCTGATCCTCGATCGGCCGCTTCTCCAGCAAGTCGACATCGAGCCGGATTCCGAAGTCGAAGTGAGCGTCGAGAACAACGCCATCGTCATTCATCCGCATCGATACGCGAGCGATGGGAACGCCCGTGCTGCCGGTCGCAAGGTCATTCGCGGTCGCCGGCGCCTACTCGAACGGCTATCGAAGTAGGCACGCACCAGATGTCCGCTTGCGAATATGTCATATCTGGCATACACTGATGGCAGGATCTGAAGCTGACAAGGCGCTCGTGTGGCTGCATGGGGAAGTGAAAACGCCCCCGTTTTCACACGAGGGCAGGATCGAGGCGGGAACACTGCTGAGACGTGTTCAGCAAGGGGAGAAGCTGAGCTTGCCCCACTCGCGGCCGATGCCTGTTGTCGGTTCACGATGCCATGAGCTGCGAGTTCAGGATCACGAGGTCACGTGGCGACTCATGTATCGCGTCGATCCAGACGCCGTGGTCATTGTCGAAGTCTTCGCGAAGAAGACACAGGCCACGCCGCAGCAGGTGATCGACGTCTGCAAGGAACGCCTGCGCAAGTTCGACAAGGCCGCCCAGGAGCAGAAGTCATGAAGAACAGTAAGCGTGCTCGCCTCGAAGCGCATGGCTGGCGGGTTGGTTCAGTGGCAGAGTTCTTGGAGCTGACGCCAGAGGAGGCGGCGTTCGTCGAGACGAAGCTCGCCTTGAGCAGGTGTGTCCGTGACCGCCGAACCGCGCAAAACGTCTCCCAGTCCGTTCTTGCTAAGCGCCTGAAGTCCAGTCAATCGCGTGTCGCCAAGATGGAGGCCGCTGACGCGACTGTGTCGATCGACCTCTTGCTCCGAGCGCTCTTCGCGTTGGGCGCCAAACCGAAAGACGTTGCGATCGCAATCCAAAAGCGACCGAAATTTGCGGCGTAGTTGATCTTGCCACACACATCGGCGGCGCCGTCGTTCCGCGATTGTGACCTCGTGCAGTCCCCCTGTTACGCCTCGGCTTGGAAGCGGTCGTAGCGTTCCTTGAGTCTCGCCGGGTCTGGCCTGAGGCCCGTCTGTCTCGGCACTCGCAGTGTCTTCCCATTCCAACCCTGCAACCCATGGATCAGCATCGGGCCGTCGACTTCGTGCAACACGTCTTCGCGGATTTCAATCACGTAGTCGGGCCGAACCCCCATGATGTTGGCGTCGAACGCGGAGTGGTGCAGTTTGCAAAGCGCGATGCCGTTTGAGATGAGCGGTGCGCCGAGGACATGGGCGTCGCCGATGATGTGGGCAGCATCGAGAAGCTCGTCCCGCTTCAGGCGGCATACGGCGCAGTTTCTCTGATACGCGTCGAGAACCCGCTCGCGGAACTCACGCTGATGGACGCGCTGCTGCACCTCGCGCGTGACGTATCGACGCCTGATTGCAGCCTCGGTTGGCTCGTTGGTCACATTTCCCAGAGCGGCAAGCTGGCGGTCGTCCACGCTCACGCTGAAAGAGAGTCGTTCGGGTCGGTCTCCGACGATGAAGACGGGGTAGGCCGCCACGTACTTTCCGGGCACGATGCCCAGGAAGTAGATGAGCGGTGTCTGTTGTCGCATTGCCTCGCGGAGACCCGCATTGTCGCGGTGCGTCACGTCCGTGCCACGATACCGGTATTCGAGAAGGCCGTCACTGCCCACTGCATCGTCATACGGACGCTGCTGTCCTTCGACTACTGCGGTCGTCAGAATGCTCAGCGGGATCGATGGCAGAATTCTTGGCTTGAAGATCCCCTGCTGCGGACTCACCAGTGGCACTCTCTGGCCGTCGAACAGGAAGCCCTCGAGCAGCCGGTCACGGGAGAGCACATCCGAGTCCGACTTCCGCTGAAGTTCGTCAAGGAAGGCGAAGGCGGCGAGCCGCACTCGCAGATCGAGATCGCTCATTGGTTGCCGAGATACTATATCGAGGCGGCTAGGAGAGGGATGGTCACCGTCAGACCGCGGTTGAAATCATGAAGACGTATAACGTCGACTACGTGCGGGACGAATCGCAGTGGTGGGTCGCATCAGTCCGCGAAGTACCGGGATGTCATTCGCAGGGTCGCACGATCGACCAGGCGCGCCAACGAGTCCGCGAAGCGTTGGAATTGTTCGTCGATGATGCGATGTCAGCGACCCTCGTTGATCAGGGCGACGTCGATTTGTAGCGGTCCCGGTACTGACAGGCCACTGGCAGGAACGAGGCGGCGTCGAGAGGTACCAGCGGGTACGGGGCAAATGCTTGAACCGCTAAAATACGCCAGAAAACGTCGATCTTGACCTATTCGTGCCGCCACGAAATAGGCTTAGGACGGCTTAAAATCCTGGGTCCCGCAAGGGGCGTGTGGGTTCGATGCCATCCCCCGGCACCAAAGGCCCCGCTATGGGGCTCGGGCGTGGCTCAGTCGCCTATGGCTGCCTATTTGATCGCTTCTGGTCGTGAACGGACTCTTCCGCATCTAGATCTCATCATTGATGAGAAGATCCTCTAAGCATGCAATGCACAATGCGGCGGTTGCGATTCGTTCGAGCGCGCGTCGCATAGCACTTTCGAACCGCCGGCTACGGTCGACGCGCGGCAAGGAACCGATTCCCCGCGGGCGCCGATGCCGGCGGCTGCGCCTCCAGCGTGACGAACATGCTGGTGACGCGTCGGCCCGGTGGAAGAACGCTCTGGCGAACTTCGGTGATGCGACCTGTGGAGTCCGGCACGATAATCCCGGCATCTATTGGACCCGCGTCGGTGCCGATCCACAGCTGATACGCGGAATTGGCGGGCGCTGCTGGCAGCGATGAGGCGGTGAAAAGAATGCCACGGGAACGGCTCACCAAACCGAACCCCCGTGACCTGGCATTCGCCGAGTTGCCGAACAGATCAAAACGTAACAGATCCGGCGCGGCCAAGACTTCCACCATCCATTGGGACCGAGCCGCCGCGGCGCGGTAGGCACTGATCTCCTGGTGCAGCGCGCTCCATTCCGCCGACGTCACGGTCGGCCCACCGTCGGCGGCGCTGGCCACCTCGCGCCTCGGTTCTGCCGGCCGGAGCGCATCGCGGCGCGTCCACATCCATCCGAGCGCCCCCACCGCCGCCACTGCGGCGACCGTTATCAGTGCCACCCAGGATGCGAATCGTCGTGGTCGACCATGCGACTGCCTCAATTGGTCCGCCGCGCTGCCGACGACTGATAGTTGACGGTCTTGCAAGGCCACCAGTGTCGCGGACACCTCTTTGAGGGCATCGGCGAACTTGGCACTGGGATCGACGTCGCGCGCCGCGAGCCGCCCGTCAATCCGCGCGAGCAGTTGCACCGCCTGCTTGAGGACATCGGCGTAACGATCGGCTTGCGAGCCGCCGACGTCTTCGCCTGTTACCGACCGTTGATGGCGCTGATCGGTCCATGCGTCTTGATTCTGCCAGGGCGACTCGGCGGCGTCTTCGTCGACGGCGGCGCGTCTGCTTCCGATCGGCACGGCGCCGGTGACGGCGGCACCGCCGGTCGCATATTGCCGGTCGAGCCACTGATCGACCGACAGATCGCTATCGTCGTCGCCGAGCATGGTCTTGTCGAATCTCTTTCACGTCAGGTCACCGTGAGTGTGGACGCTTTGCCTTTTCGTCACGCAAACGCGCGTCCGCTTCGCCGAAGACATCCGCCACTGTTTGCCCGGGCATCCACTGTGCGATACCGCAGGAAACGGTAATCGTCGGCAGACCGTGAATGGCGTGCTGCGCGATCGTGGTCTTGGCTCGGTCGGCGAGCAGCTGCGCGCCCTGCAGATCCACGCCCGGCAGCACGAGGAGGAATTCATCGCCGCCCCAGCGCATGGCGAGGTCGGAGGCGCGAAGCGCCGCAACCAGCGTTTTGCTGATTTCCCTGAGCACACGATCTCCCGCCGCGTGTCCGTACGTGTCGTTCACGCCCTTGAATTGATCGACATCGCAAAGCACATAGCTCAACGGCGACTGGTTTCGTTGCGCACGTGCCAGCTCGCGCGCCATCGCTTCTTCGCCCGCGCGCCGGTTTGCCAGCCCCGTCAGCGCGTCGGTCAATGCCAGCCGCAGCAATGTTCGGTCGGCGTCGGTCGGCTGATTCGGCTCCGGCAAACGGCGCTCGAGGTCGCAGCCGAATCGACGCCCGAACGCCGCAAGCGAGTCGAGCTCGAACGCAGACAACGTCAGGGGCTCGATGTCCAGCAGGCAAATCGCGCCGAAGACCACGTGGCTGGCGTTGATGATCGGCACACCGGCAAATCCCCTCACCAAGTTGTCTGTCGAGGCCGACCCGCGATGGAAGAATGGATGATTCCGTCCGTCCGCGATGACGAGCGGCTCGCCCACGTCCACGATCGTCCGGATCAGCGCCCAATCATTCGAGCCCTCGTGTCGCGGCGGAATTCCATCAAGCGACGCATACGCGACGAGTCGCTGTTTGTGGCCGACCTTGAGATAAATGGTGACGATCGGCACGCGATACCTGCCGGCCATGAGGATGGCCAGTTGTGCGAGATGTTCCTGGCTCCCGATATCGCGATGTTGCAGACCGTTTGCGACGGCACCCGCTCCGTGCTCGTCCGCGACGCTCTCGAGAGCACGCGTCAGCGCCGCACGGAGCATTCTGACCGGAATATTGCGTGCCAGGACGTCGCTGATCCCGAGCTTTCCGCGCAGTTCATGGGCAATACTGCGGAGATCGGCGAATGACGATGTGACGACAGCGGCGCTTTGTTCGGGCGGGGCCATCAGACGCAAGTCGGCGAGGAGCGCGAACCCATCGACCCGCGGCAGCGAGAGCTCGGCGAGTAACAATCGCGGCGCTCCGTTGTGCCGCAGGATGTCCTTCGCCTCTTGGCCGTCGCGAGCGACCAGGGCATCGAAACCGTCCTCCGTCAGCAGCTGGCGGTAAAACGCCGCTCTCTTCAGGTTCGGCTCGGCAATCAGGACGTACGTGGTGTGTGAAACGGCAACGCCCGCCGTCATGAATCTATCCGCGCGCCGCGTGAGAGAAGGTGGCCCGACGCGAGGCAAGGGCGAACGGCGCATCGCCGCGCAGGCGGGAGAAGACAAATCGTTGAGTCCGGGGCCATTCGCGTTCGAAGCTGTCGGTTTTCCATCGCCTGCGGCCCGCATACTGACGAGGTTTGCAATTCGTGTACCGACACCACCGACCCTACCAGTGAGACCTCCTCTCAGGGCTGGGTGCTGTTACGCGGTACTACGAAGGTGATCGTGGTGCCGCCATCCACGATGCTTTTCGCGGAAATCGAGCCGCCATGCGCCTCGACAATGCCGCGGGCAATGAACAGTCCCAGACCGGTTCCACCGTTGTTTTTGCGAGAGACATGCCAGTGGCGGTCGAAGATCCGGCCAAGGTGCTCCTCGGCGATCCCGCAGCCCGTGTCGGTGATCGAAAAGACCACGGACTCCCGAACCGATGCGCACTCCAATGTCACACATCCATTGGTCGGGGTGAACTTCATGGCATTGCCGACCAGGTTGGAGAGGACTTGGGCCAGGCGGTCGCGGTCGCCGACGAACGCGAGATCCTGGTCTGAATCAATGCGGACGTCGAGTCGGATGCGGCGCTCCGCGGCGATCGCCTGAAACATTTCGGTGATGTCGTTCAGCAGCGCAGACGGCTCGACGCGGCGCATCGTCAGCGAGAATCGGCCCGTTTGAATCGCGACTTGATCGAGCAACAGATGAACGAGGCCATCCATGATCTTCGTGGCGCGGTTCAGACGGTCCATCTGCGCGCGCTGCCGGGAGGGCGCATCCGATGGCAAGGCGCGCAGCATGTTCGTCACGGTCCCCGCGATCACCGACAACGGGTTCCGTAAATCGTGTGACACGATTGCCAGTAGTTCTTCGCGCACCTGGATCGCTTGCTGCGCGTCCTGATAAATGCGCGCGTTGTCGACGGCGAGCGCCAATTGATCGATGAGGTTCTCCGCGAAGCTGATTTCCTGGAGTGAGTACGGCGTGCGGTCGCGGAAACGTACAAGGGTGATGGTGCCGAATCGACGACCTCGAGCCGCGAGCGGCCGTGCGATCCCCGACCCCGCGGGCGCATCAGTTGCCAGCGCGAAAGGATCGGACGGATTGCGAGCGCAGAGTTCGTCAACCCGCCGCCGGTACTGTGGAGCAGCGTGGACAAGGGCCAATGGAGACGCCGCCGCCGAGCCTTCGATTTCCAAGGCGCAGCAATCGCCCAACGCTGGCACCAGCAGCTCCATGAGACGGGCAGCGCTCCGCTCATAATCAAGCGAGCCGATGAGGATCCCGTTGAACTCGGTGAGGAGCAGCAACCGCTCGCAGTCGGTCATTTCGCCGGACGCGTACGACGCCCGGTGCTCGGCACGAAGCGCCACGTCATTTGAGAAATGCCTCTCAGAGTTGCGCGGTCGTAGATCCGAGACCATACGGCTGTGATTATTATCCCAAACGGGACGTCGACCCAATAAATTGCATTCCTTAACGCTTACAGCTCATCAGTATGCGAGCCATAACATCGATTCGATTAGGGCAATTGATCGTCGAGTGAACGTTCGAAGAAACGATGCGGTACGGCGGCCCACCCGCCCATGAGATCCCCTCGAGCAGGGAGGAGCGTCAGCCGACACTGATGAAAACGCCGAGGCTGCGCTCGCGCAGATCATCCAGGTCGGCACGTCTGCGGGAGGTGCAAGGGCGAAGGCGGTGATCTCGTGGAATCCGAAGACTCATGAGATTCGCGCCGGTCAGTTCGACGTGGAACTCGGATTCGAGCACTGGCTGATCAAGTTCGATGGCGTCGGAACTGATGAACGACTCGGTGTCAGCCAAGACTACGGGCGCATCGAGTACGCCTACTACTTGATGGCGACCGCCGCTGGGATCGAGATGTCCCCTTGCCGTCTATTCGAAGAAGACGATCGTGCTCACTTCATGACAAAACGCTTCGACCGTGACGGCAGCGCGAAGCATCACCTTCAGACACTCTGTGGCCTGGCACATCTTGACTATCGGCAAAAGGCCACGCACGATGCCAGCCAGCTGTTCTTGACGATTGACCGTCTCGGAATCGGATACTCAGGCATGGAGCAAGCGTTCCGACGCATCGCATTCAACGTCATGGCCGCCAATTGTGACGACCACACCAAGAACGTGTCATTTCTGCTTCGTGAGCGCGGAAGATGGGAGCTTGCTCCAGCCTATGACGTCACTCACGCCTACAACCCGAAGGGAGAATGGACGTATCAGCACCTGATGTCTGTGAACGGCAAGTTCGCCGGCATTTCGCGGGACGATCTGATGATCGTCGCTGATCGTTTCGGCGTCGGGACGGCGACGAGGGTGCTGTCGGACGTCGGTGAAGCCACCGCGTCCTGGCCGGACTTTGCAAAGCGGGCCGAGGTGAGCCAGTCTGAAGTCGCTCGCGTCAAGCAGCACCACGTTCTTCTGTCGCGCTGACCACACGTCTAATTTAAGCGGCGCCAGCTTCTGGGATCACTCTTCAGGTCCCGAGCACGCGCGTTTTTCGCCGTTGGGCCGCCTTTTACACCACGGTTATGTAATCGTTCCTCAGCCGGCACCGTTTTTCGACTCAGCGACGACAGAATTGTAATACCCGCCCCTCGCATCAGCGGCTTCCATGAAAACCGGGCGCTGCATTCCTTGCTGTTCTGTCGATCTCTAAACGGCTGAGCCATGGCACTCCGATTGCCCTTCCGGGGGCGAGGCTCGTTTCTCCCCCGGAGGTTAGATGCGTTCTCGGCCGCTTCTCTGGACGTCGTTCGCGATCGGTATCGTGCTCAGCGACATCGCTGCTGGCGCCACGATGGTGGACAAGAAGGGTGATGCATCGATCAGTCACGATGCGACCGCCGGCACGTGGGCCATCGCTGCGGGCGGCGCCACGCTCACCTTGAACCTGGATAGCTCGAAGGATTTCAGCGTCGCGAGTCTTGTCACGACGTCGAATCGTGCCTGGACCGTGGGTGTCGTCCCAGACACGTCGATCACGGTCGATGGCCGGCAAGTGCCGTTTGGGAGTCGAGACGCGGGTTTCTCGTACGAAGGCGTGACCCCGACGACCAGCGGCTCCACCATGCGCATCGACGCCGTGTTCGTGTTGCTCAACGCTGGCGTACGAGTGACGCGCCATTACGCGGTCACCAGCGGCTCGCCCACGTTCGAGACCTGGACGACCTACGCTCCGCTTCCAGGCGCCCAGGTGGCGTTGTCGAATCTCAGCGCACTCGAGCTCACCGTCCCGAATGGTGCGGTCCGATGGCTGATGGGTCTGCAGGGGGACAACGCGAACACGGTGCACGAGAATGCGTTCACGCTGCAGCAAAAATCGCTGGCGATCGGGGATCACCTGGTGTTCGGCGCAAAGGGACGAGCGTCCGAGCAAGTCGTTCCGTGGTTTGCCGTCGACGGATATCCCGAGGAGTTCTACGCCGCGCTGATGTGGTCGGGCGCGTGGTCGCTGTCCTTCGATCGCTCGGACAGCGGCCTCTCGCTCGCGCTCACGCTCGGCACGATGTCCACGACGGTCGCGCGCGCTCCGGTGGACGGTCCGCACGTCCTGTTCGGCGTGGTCAAAGGCGGTCTGGCGCAAGCGTCGGCGGCGATTCGCACGTACGGGTTGCAGGCGCTGCGCGGCGGCCGTCCGCTGACGCCGTTGGTGACGTACAACACCTGGTTTGCGTACGGGACGGAAATCGACGATGCCTCCATGCGTCAGGAGATGACGCGCGCGGCGGCCATCGGCACGGAGCTCTTCGTGATCGACGCCGGCTGGTATGCGGGTGCCGGCGCTGCCGGTCCCTTCGACTTCGATGCCGGTCTGGGAAGCTGGAGCGCCGATGCGGTGCGCTTTCCGCAGGGACTGAAACCGCTCAGCGACTATGCCCACAGCCTGGGCATGAAGTTCGGCATCTGGGTGGAGCCGGAGCGGGTCAACGTGTCCACGGTGGGCGGGACGGGCGCGGCGGAAGCGTGGCTGGCGACGAGCGCCGGTCGATACGGGTCGGATCACGCAGCGCAGATCTGTCTGGCGAGCGACGCGGCACGCCGTTGGCTGATGGACCGAATCACGACGTTTCTCGACGCCGTCCAGCCGGACTATCTCAAGTGGGACAACAACATGTGGACCAATTGCGATCGCTCCGGCCACGGACACGGCGCGCGCGACGGCAATTTCGCTCACGTGCGCGGACTCTATGACGTGATGTCCTCACTTCGGCAGCGGTATCCGAACCTGATGATTGAAAATGTGTCCGGCGGCGGCAATCGTCTGGACTTCGGCATGTATCGCTACACCGATGTCGCGTGGATGGACGATCGCACGGCGCCGTCGGTCCATGTGCGCCACAACGTGGAAGGGTTGGGCGCCGTGTTCCCGCCGGCGTACCTGTTGTCGTTCCTGCTCAGTCACGACGGAGAGCCGCTGCACGATGCACCCGATCTGTCGCTGTATGTCCGCAGCCGGATGGCGGGGGCCCTCGGCCTCTGCTTCAGGAGCGCCGAGTTGTCGGCGAGCGATGTCGCGAACCTGCAGGTCGAGATCGGCATCTACAAGAGCAACCGTCAAACGCTGGGCGGGGCGGCGAGCGTTCTGTTGACGGCTCAAGCGAAGGCGATCAAAGGTCCGACCTGGGACGTTCTGCAGGAAACAGGATCGGGCGGAAAGCAGCTCATGATCTATGCATTCCAGTCGGACCCGACCGTCGCGAAAATCAACGTCAAACCATCGGGGCTCTCCGCGCAGACGATGTACGAAGTGCGATCGGTCGATACGGGCGTGCTCGGCGTGGTGAAGGGATCCGATCTCAGCGCTCAAGGGATCGACATTCTGCAGTCGCCCAAAAGCGCCGCACATCTCCTCGTGTTGACGGCTAAGTAGACCTGCCCATGCACGGCAGCTCCGTCTTCAGGCCGCGGTTGTTCGTGACGTGGGCGGCGCGGGCGCTGGCAGCGTCGGCCTTCGAGCGCGGATGTTGAGAAAGACCCCCAGCACAAGTCCGGCGGACGCGCCGATGCCTGCGCCGATCATCTGGCCATGGATCAGCCGGCCGGTCGCGTAGCGGATGACCTCGGGGATCTGCACGAGGGCCTGAATCTGCGTCCCCTCCGGAAGCCCGCCTGGCGCTGTATACCAGGCCAGCGCCGGAGGCACCACAAAGGACGCGGTGACGGCTCCGATCAGCGCTCCGGCCAGCACAAGAATCAACGTGGTCTTCATTCTCTGCTCCTTACGCTGGCCGGCCGCATTCCCGGAGCGTTGCCTGATGGGCGGTCGCCTGTTCGTCTTCCGAAGATCCTCGGTTAACCGTTCCGCGCCTGAGGAATGGTGAGGACCTGGCCCGGCTTGATCTTATCCGGATCGTTCAGCTGATCCGTGTTGGCGTTGAAGATTTGCATGTAGGCGTTTGCGTCGCCGAGCATCGCTTTGGCGATCTTGCTCAGCGTGTCCCCGGGCTTGACCGTATAGGTACTCGTTCCGGACGCCGCTCCAGGCGCAGCCACTGAGCCGGTCGCTTTGATGTCGGCGACGACCTCCTGCCGCCAATCGGGAATCGTCTTGATCGCATCCCAAATCTTGTTCGCCTCGGCCTGTGTGTTCACCGTGCCGTGAAAGTACAGTTTGCCATCGCGCTCGTCGGCCGATCCCTGCATGCCGAGATCCGTCGCTGTCTGAATCGAGTACGCGTACTTACCCCGAAGTCCCATGATCCCTCCCGTTGTGCCCTGCTCATGCAAAGCGGAGTTGCCGTCGCCGGGTAAACGTTGCAACAACATTGCCATCAGGCCTCGAGTGGGCATCGGCGTGACGCCAAATTGCTGATGAGGAAGCGGGAGCCAACCGGTTACCTGCTGCCGAGCACCCGCAGCTGTTTGATGTCGCACCCGGGCGGCAGCCGCTGCGGACGCGGCGGGACGTTCCCCAGATAACAGTTAGGAATGATGTACATGGGCGCGGCTGACGCAGCCGGGACGCGCGGCGCGTCGCGCTCCGCCGCCGGCGGACGCGTCGATTCCAGCGCGCCGCGATACGTCATCGTGTCGCGCGGTGCGATGCGGACGTCGACGGTCAGCGCCTGATACCCGGTGGCCCGCATCTCGATCCGATGCGGCCCCGCGTCAAGCGTGAGCTCGCGGGCGGCGTCGATGTCTGCCACGGTCCCGACGTAGTACGAGTCGACGAAGACCTGTGCGGTCAACGGTGTCACCGACAGTCGCAGGAACCCCCGTGCCGGGGCCGGCGGCTGGACGGCTGGCGTGGGCGCCGCCGGCGGCTCCGCGAACCCGATGTATCCGCCTACAGTCGGCAGCACGATCCACGGGTGGTGCACACTCTGCTGTCCGACGCGATACAAATCGCGCGGCGGCTGCGTGAGATCGACCGGCGTGAACGGGAAGCCCGTCGTCAGCCCGCCAGCGGGCTGGGTCATCAGGGGCGGCAGGGGAAAGACGATCGGCGGTGCGACGGTGACCGGCGGCGGTGGCGCGGGTCCTCGCATGACCGGCTGCGCGCCCGCTGCCGCGGCGAGTGAAAGCGCGATGCCGACCAGCGCGTGCTGCACTCCCATACCTCGTCCGCCCTTCACTGTACGCTTCTCCCGCGGCCGGTGCAGCAGAAAAAAGTAGGATCCCGACAGATGCCCTCGCCGATCGGCTCGACCACAGGATGCACGACCGGGCGGCGCAGCTCGGCGCCCCGACGCTGCGTCCGCGAAGGGATCGCCCGATGACCCCGCACGACCTGTCGCCGGCGCGGAAGCGGCGCCCGCGCTACGCGGGCAGGAACCCGCGCAAGTTTCACGAGAAGTACAAGGAGCTCGACCCCGAACGGTACGGGTCCGACGTGCAGAAAATCCTCGACTCGGGGAAGACGCCGGCGGGTATGCACCGCGCGATCATGGTCGACGAAGTCCTGCGCGCGTTGGCGCCGCGGGCCGGCGACGTGGCGGTCGACTGCACGCTCGGCTTTGGCGGCCACGCCCGTGTGCTCATCCAACGCATTCAGCCCGGCGGACGCCTGATTGGCCTCGACGTCGATCCGCTCGAGCTGCCGCGCACCGAACAACGCCTGAGATCGGCAGGATTCGGCGCCGACGTCTTCACGGCATACCGGAGCAATTTCGCCGGGTTGCCGCAGGTGCTCGCCAAGGAAAGGCTCGCCGGCGCCGACGTGATCCTTGCCGACCTTGGCGTTTCGTCGATGCAGCTCGACAACCCTGACCGCGGGTTCGCTTACAAAGAGTCGGGGCCGCTCGACATGCGCATGAACCAGACGCGCGGCGAGCCGGCGTCGCGGTGGCTCTCGCATGTGAGGGAAGGGACGCTCGCGCGCCTGCTGGAGGCGAATGCCGACGAGCCGGACGCGCGTCTCATCGCCGCCGCCCTCACGCGGGAGGCGATCGAGACGACGGGGGCGCTTCGCCGGATGGTACGGGAGGCGATTGGTGCCGCGCGCCCCCGCGCGCGGGACGAGCAGATCGAGAAGGCGGTCCGGAGAACGTTTCAGGCGCTGCGTATCGCGGTGAACGACGAATTCTCCGCGCTCGAAACGTTTCTGCGGAATCTACCGGCCTGTCTGGCGCCGGGCGGTCGCGTCGTCGTGCTCACGTTTCATTCCGGCGAGGACCGTCGCGTGAAGAAAGCGTTCCAGGCCGGGCGTCACAGCGGCGCGTACGCCGCGGCCGCAGACGAAGTGACCCGTCCTTCGGCGGCAGAAAAGCGCGCGAACCCGCGCGCCGCCTCGGCGAAGCTGCGGTGGGCACGGAAAGGCCTCGAGCCGCCCGTTCCTTGACCGATCGCGCGCGCCGGTGGTACAAACTTCTGCGCGAGGGTGCCCACGAGGGGCATAACAGGGAAGTCCGGTGAAAG
>JRHI01002201.1_pt1 | contig 13945 bp, 12 predicted proteins | sample 215371 | NCBI WGS metagenome assembly JRHI01 (sample SAMN02929681, study PRJNA255918) | sediment metagenome | biome: cave system; feature: Ice Cave; material: Sediment; isolation source: sediment from deep within a dark volcanic ice cave with no known source of... ...
TTGCCCCTGCCCCCCTGGCGAAAACATCACGCCTATGGCCTTTGCCCCTGCCCCCTGGCGAGAACATCACTCCTACAGCAATACCCCATATGATATACTCTTTGCCAGAACCTATCTAACCACTTGCCGCTCATCCTTGGAGGAAGCACTCATGTTCCGGGTTTTTGCAAGCAGCGACGGCCACAAGACGCATTCGGATAATCAGCAACGCACAGTCTTTCCAGAGGCTTCGTCTAATGATGAAGCACATCTCCGTCATGTCCGTGTGGCTATCCTGGGGGCGGGATTCTCTGGACTGGGGATGGCGATTCGGCTCAAGCAACACGGCCATGAAGACTTTGTGGTGATCGAGCGAGCAGCAGACATCGGAGGAACATGGCGCGACAACACGTACCCGGGCTGCGCCTGCGACATCCCTTCGCACCTGTACTCCTTTTCCTTCGCCCTCAATCCGCATTGGAGCCGCACATACTCTCCCCAACGCGAGATCCGGGACTATTTAAGCTGCTGCGCGAGGCGTTTTGACATTCTTCCCCACATTCAGTGGAATTGCGAATTGCTAAACGCCTCGTGGAAAGAAGACAACCAACGTTGGTACATCACTACCACACAGGGTCAGCTTACTGCTGACATCTTCATCCTCGGCAACGGACCACTCAGCGAACCGTCGCTTCCACCCATCCCAGGCATTGAACGCTTCGATGGAGTCATGTTCCACTCGGCACGCTGGCATCACGACTATGACCTTACAGGCAAGCGTGTGGCCGTCATTGGGACAGGAGCATCGGCCATCCAGTTTATCCCGCATATCCAGCCGCGTGTCGCCCGCCTCTCCCTGTTCCAGCGTACGCCGCCCTGGATTCTACCTCGTCATGATCGTCCAATCCCCGCCTGGCAGCGCGTGATGTTTCGCATCCTGCCCATCACCCAGCGCTTTTTGCGCACCAGGATCTACTGGCGGCTCGAGTTTGCAGCGCTTGGACTTGTCTACCGGCCAGGAATGCTGGAGAGCGCCATGCAGATTGCCAGGCGACACCTGCTCCGCCAGGTGCCAGACCCGCTGCTTCAGGCAAAGCTCACGCCCCAGTATGCCATAGGCTGCAAGCGCATCCTGCTGTCCGACGACTTCTATCCGGCGCTTACCCGGCCCAATGTCGAGGTCATCACCGACCGCATTCGCGAGGTGCGTGCGCACAGCATCGTGACCGAGGATGGTAGAGAGCACGAGATCGACACGATCATCTGCGGAACCGGCTTTCACGTGACCGACACGCAGCTCCCCCAGTATATACATGGACGTGGTGGCCGCTCCCTCAACGACAGCTGGCATGAGGGCCCACGTGCCTATTACGGGACAAGCGTCTCTGGGTTTCCCAATCTGTTCTTGCTCATCGGCCCAAACACTGGCCTTGGTCACAATTCGATGGTCTACATGATCGAGTCTCAGATCACCTACATCCTGGACTGCTTGCGCATAATGGATAGGCGGCACCTGCGCACCGTCGAGGTACGTCCCGAGATTCAGGAGGCATTCAATACGGAACTGCAGCAGCGGATGCGGAACACCGTCTGGACCTCCGGGTGCACCAGTTGGTACCTCGATGCCAATGGCCGCAACACGACTCTCTGGCCCGGGTTTACCTTTGAGTTCCGGCGCAGAACACGCCACTTCGATCCGCAGCACTTCGACTTGATTCCTCAGCGAGCGTCTGCTCATATCGGAGAAGCTGCTCCTATTTACAGAATGAGATGAGATAAGAACAGCTACAGCTACCCTCTACCATAGGAGTAGCCATCAAGGAGGTTTTATATATGACAGCGAGTAGGCGCCAAATCAAAACGATGTGTCCGATAAATTGTAACCCTACGCAATGTGGCATGCTCGTTGAAGTAGAGCATGAACGCGTCATATCAATGAAAGGCGACCCGCAAAACCCGGATAGTCGCGGGTTTCTGTGTATACGTGGACAAGCAACGCGTGAAATTCCGCAGAATCCCCTGCGTTTACGCTCGCCGCTGCGGCGCGTCGGCAAGCGGGGCGAAGATCGCTGGGAACCCATCTCCTGGGAAGATGCATACTCCCTCATTGCTGAACAGATTCAGCAAACCAGGCGCGACCGCGTGGGCATCTGGGCGGGACACGGAGCTTTGGCCACGTCAAGTATTCGCCCCCTATTTATGCGCTTCGGCTACTTGGGAGGCTTCCAGGTCTGGAATCCGGCCATGATCTGCTGGGCGCTGGGAGCCTATGGCCTCGCCCTCACAGGCGTGTTAGAAGCCAATACCAAGGAGGATATGGCCGCTCACTCGCACACAATTCTCTTGTGGGGAGCCAATCTTGCCAGCCAACCTACCACTGCTCCCCACCTCATTGCGGCGCACAAGCGAGGCGCCCATATCATCCAAATCGATTGCCGTCGCACCGAGGCCTCCCGCCTTGCCGACGAGGTCTTTGTCATCAAGCCTGGAAGCGATGCGGCCCTGGCGCTGGCAATGGCTCACGTACTCGTCCAGGAAGAGTTGACCGACGCGGATTTTCTACAAGCGCACACCCTGGGATATGAGGCATTCGCGCGACACCTCACCCCCTTTACACCCGCGTGGGCTGAGCCTATTACCGGTATCACCGCTGAACGCATCCGCTCGCTTGCGCGGTATTATGCGACCCAGACGCCAGCCATGATTGTTCTGGGCGGCAGTTCGATGTTCAAGCATCAAGCGGGGTGGGAGGCCAGCCGCGCTATAGCCTGTCTTCCTGCCCTTACAGGACAGTTGGGATGTGCAGGTGGCGGCTTTGGTCCACGTCACCGGGCATTTGTCCATGCCGCGGGACAGACCGATGTCCAGGCGATTGACCAACGCCCACCCGGCGACTACATCCCCAATCATATGGCCTCAATCGCTGAGGCGCTATCCGCAGGGCATATCGATCTGCTCTTCCTACTGGGCACCAACATCCTCTCTTCCTTCTCAGATACGTGTGCCCTGGAGCAAAGCTTCGCGCGCGTCGGGCTGATCGTGGCCTATGACATCTTCATGAACGAGACGATACGTCGTGTCGCCGACCTGATCCTGCCGGGTACGATCTGGCTAGAGGAGCTTGGTCTCAAGGATACCGCCAGCCATATCTACCTCATGGAGCGAGCATTGCAGCCTGAGGGTGAGGCGCGCCCACTCATACGTATCCTCCGCGATCTTGCCAAGCGGCTCGCTATCAGTAATTTCTTCCCCTGGCAGGATGAAGAGGAATATCTCAATACGCTACTCACGCCTCAGTATACGAATCAGGGACAGTCACTGACTGTGGCGCAGCTTCGACAAACAGGTGGTGCCTGGCAGAAAAGCGGCTTATCTCATATATCCTACCCCGATTGGCGCTTCCATACCCCATCGGGGAAAGTGGAATTCTGGAGTGAACGGGCGCAAACAGCCGGTCTATCGCCACTGCCTGGCTACACACCGGTGCATACCGGCTCCGGAACGCAATATCCACTCCAGTTCCGCCAGGGACGCACGATCACCGCTTTTCACGCCTTTTATGACGAAGGTCGGGCTTTGCCCACCCTTGCCCGAGCAAACGTTGAGCCAGAACTGTGGATCCATCCACTAGACGCTCAGCAGCGCGGGATTGACGCGGGTTGTCCTATCCAGATCTACAATGAGCGGGGGCAGTTTCGCGCGAAGGCGCTCGTGACCGAAGACGTGCAACAGGGGGTTATCTGGATGCGAGATGGCTGGTTTGGCGTGAACAGTGTCACCAATGGAGATCCGGCGCTTTCACCCGTGGCCAGCGATATCGTCGATCCCTACGCTATCCCCGGAGGACAAACAGCATTTGATGCCTCGGTCGAAGTTCGCAAGGCGTAATCGCTTCTCCATCTTTGCAGGGAAAGTACCTCTCTCCCGTAGGGGCGGGAGTGGCGTGGATGCGGAGTGGGGACCCTTGGGTCGCCCTCGTAGCCCTTCCCTCTAAATGACAGAGAGCCACGCAATTACGTGTTCAGCAAGATTCGTATGCTACTGATCGCTGCATAGAGATGTAAACTTTTTGCCTTTGCTTTCTGCTTATGCACTCAATGTGGTAAAGCAGAAATGTAGCTGTTTATGCAGCGATCAGTAATATGCTCTCAACTTTCAGTTGATGTCTAGCAATCACACTTGCTCTCCTCCATCATGAGCGAGAGCAAATAGGAGGCTCTGAAATATGCCATCATCAGACCATAAAGCGCTGATTCGCCAAGAGTTCACTCAGCAGGCACATGCCTATGCGGCGAATCCTTCAATTTCGGATCACGATAGACTGATCCGACTCGTTCAGGCTGTTCATCCCAAGCCCAACGCTCGTGTTCTAGATGTTGCTACCGGTCCCGGTTACATAGCCCTAACCTTCGCAGAGGCAGGCTGTGAGGTCATCGGCATTGATCTCACCGAAGCGCCGCTATCAATTGCAGAACAGCTACGCCAGGCACGTGGACTCACGAACGTGCGTTTCCAGCTCGGGGACGCCGAACACCTCTCCTTTGGCGAGCAAGAGTTCGATATCGTCGTCTCCCGCTTTGCGCTGCACCATTGTGAAGACCCACAACGAGTGCTCACCGAAATGGCGCGCGTCTGTCGTGTGCAGGGCATGATTGTGATCGAAGATCTTGTAGTAAGTGAGCACCCGGCGCGAGCCGCCTATCAGAATCGCTTCGAACAGCTCCGTGACCCCTCGCATACGCGTGCACTTCCCATCAGCGAGTTCCTGGCCCTCTTCACCGCCTCTGGACTAGAAGTAGAGCAGCTCTACACAGACCACCTTACTCCAGCAGTTGAACAATGGCTTACGAACGCTCACACCCCAGACGACCAGGCAAAGCAAGTCCGGGCAATGATACAGCAAGACGAACTCCACGACCTCAGTGGAACCCATCCATTTCGCCAACACGAAGCAGCATATTTTCATCAGCTCACTGCCGCCTTCTTCAGTCGTAAACTCGCCAAGACCTCGCCAGAATGAACAACACCGCTCCCACGGACTTACCCTCTTTCCTCGTGAAAATACTGAAGTTCAAACTACCACATAATTTCTATTGTATACTTTAAGGAGTTCAGGCCTATTTGGCGAAACGCCAACCAAATTGGCGCGATCAATGAGAAAGGAAAAAATTCATGGCAGCATATTTCATCGTTGATATCAAAGAGATAACTGATCCGCAAACGTATGCGGAATATCGCCAGGGTGTTAGCGCAACAATTGAACAGTACGGTGGTACATTCCTGGCGCGAGGAGGAGCATATGAGACGATAGAAGGAGATTGGCAGTCACAGCGTCTCGTCATTCTAGAATTCGCTGATGTGGCACAGTTCAAACGCTGGTACAACTCGCCTGAATACTCTGAGCTCCTTAAGCTCCGCCTCAGTGCATCTATTTCGAGGGCAGTAGTGGTGCAGGGCGTTTAATGAATACTTGAGAGGGCTCTCGCGCATGGCCTCAAATGAATTACCTCAAGGAATGGAACAGAACACGATTTCACTTCTGTTTGGCCATCCAGACCCGGCGACGCTTTTTACGCCTGAACTTCGTGATGCCATGCAGCATGTAATAAGCTCTCCTCAAGGCTATACAGCGCTCCAGTATGGTCCAGAGCAGGGAACGCCAGGCCTTATCAATTTTCTCGTAAAAAAAATCAATCGAGAACAGGGTCTCTCTATTCAGCCTGGGAACCTGATGGTGGTTCCCGGCTCGACGCACGCCGTAGATATGCTCGCGCGCTTGTACGTCGAGCCGGGAGCAGTGGTGCTGGTTGAAGCGCCGACGTACGCGGACGCCATCCACATTTTCCAGGATCATCGGATCGATTTGTGCTCGATCCCCATGGACGAATATGGCCTCATTCCGCGCACATTAGAAAAACTAGTAGCACAGCTACACGCAAGCGGCAAAGTTCCCAGCATGCTCTATACCATTCCGAACTTTCACAATCCGACGGGCAGCACCTTGTCTGAAGCCCGGCGTAGCGAGATCATCAAGCTGGCTCGCCAATATGACTTCTTGATTGTGGAGGATGATGTCTATCGCGACCTCTCTTTTGAGGGTTCTGTACCTGCCAGCCTCTACGCGCTGGCGAATGGCAAGCAGGTATTGAGCATTGGCAGTTTCTCGAAGACGCTCGCACCCGGCTTGCGGCTTGGCTGGCTGCTCGGTTCCGAGGACGCCATCCAGCGCTGTATCAACTGCGGGACGACGCAAATGGGAGGTGGTGCGAACCCGTTGGTGGCGCGCATGGTTGCCGAGTACTGCCGCAGTGGATCTTGGGAGGCACACATTTCGCGCTTGCAGTCGCTTTACAAATTGCGCCGCGACGTAGCGCTATCCGCTCTAAGCCAGTATATGCCTTCTGATGTGCGATGGACTCATCCCGCGGGTGGTTTTTTCATCTGGCTTAGTTTGCCAGAGAGCGTCTTTGCTCAACACGTCAAAAGGCTGGCGCTCCAGGCAGGTGTGTCTCTGGCTGCAGGCTCCGGTTTCTTCGTGGATCCTTTCGCTGGCGCACACAACCTTCGCCTTGCTTACAGTTGCGCCACGCCCAACGATATTGACAGCGGCATACGCATCCTGGCGCAGGTCATTGATAAATCAAGGAACATTGAGCACTAATAATACAGACTGATCCTCCTTGCATACAATGTAGCGCTTTCTGCTTACCCATCTCCCCCTGTCGAAGCATCTACTACATAGTCTATATTTCCTTGCATCTGAAACGTCATTCAGGGAATAATTACGTTAATTGCTAAGTTATTGTAAGCAACTATTCATTATACAACTAATTGTTAGAGGTAAAAATGTCATCGACTATCCACATCGTCGGCTTCACTGGAAGCCTTCGTGAACAATCATATAATCAGGCCGCATTGTTTACGGCACAAGAGCTGCTTCCACCTGATACCGAGCTTGAAATTCTTTCGCTTGGAAACCTGCCACTCTATAACCAGGACCTTGAGCGAGCTGAACCAGAAGTCGTCGATCTCTTCAAAGAGAAGATTAGACAGGCCGATGCGTTGCTCATTGTGACCCCAGAATTTAACTTCTCTATTCCTGGTGTGCTCAAAAACGCCATTGACTGGGCATCACGCCCGGCAGGGAAATCCGTATTCACTGCCAAACCTACAGCGATGATGGGTGTTGGTGGTAAAATGGGCACAGCACGTGCTCAGCAGCACCTGCGGCAAATCCTGAACCATCTGAAAGCAGACATCCTGGACAAACCAGAAGTATATATTACCTCGGGCTGGGAGAAGTTCGATAGCACCGGTCGCCTCACAGACGAGCCGACGCGTCAACTGATACGCGCGTTACTTGACGCCCTTGTGCAGGCAGTGGATACTCCGACTCTTGCTCGTGCAAGTTAATGTGTACTAACAAGGCGCCTTGCTCTTCGAGCAAGGCGACAATCTGTGTTAGAATCCCATCTAGCATTTCGAGCACGAAAGATGTCTCTGTCGCTGCAAACTGAGCGGCGATACATTCATAAAAGGAAGTGTACCATGTCGAATACACCGGCCATCCTGGCCGAGGGACTTCATAAACACTACGGAAAGACAAAAGCCCTGGCAGGGCTTGATCTGGTTGCCGAAGAGGGGACCGTACTCGCTGTCCTTGGCCCCAATGGCGCCGGCAAGACCACGGCCGTACGCATCCTGACCACGCTCTTACGTCCCGACGCAGGTCGAGCGGAGGTTGCCGGGTTAGATGTCGTCAAACACGCCGACGCGCTCCGTGCACGCATTGGCCTCGCAGGACAATATGCCGCCGTCGATGAAAACCTTACCGGATATGAAAACCTTGAGATGTTTGGACGGCTCTATCATCTGCCCGGCTCAATGGCACGACGACGAGCCAACGAGCTCCTCGCACGCTTTGACCTTGTCGAAGCCGCCCGCCGCACTGTGAAGACCTATTCGGGGGGCATGCGCCGTCGCCTCGATCTGGCTGCGAGCTTGATCATGTCACCTCCGGTACTTTTCCTGGACGAACCTACCACCGGGCTTGATCCACGTGGTCGCCTCGCTATGTGGGATGTCATCAGTACCCTCGTTGCCGACGGTACAACCGTACTACTTACTACCCAATACCTGGAGGAAGCCGATCAACTCGCTCATCAAATCGCCGTTGTTGATCAGGGGCGCGTGATAGCCAAAGGCACATCCGACGAACTGAAAGCCCTGGTTGGCGGCGAGCGGCTCGAGCTTACTGTTGCACGCGGGGACGGAAACGACCTGCATGCCGCTGCGCAAGTGCTCAACCCCTACAGTTCTGGCAAACTTCAGATCAATACGGACCACCGCCGCCTTATCGTTCCGGTAACTCAGGGCGCACAACTCCTTGCTGCGGTCGTGCGCGATCTCGATGCCGCGCACATTCCTTTGGAAGATCTGGCGCTGCGTCGACCAACCCTGGATGATGTCTTTCTCACGCTTACTGGGCGCACAGCCGATGAGACAGAAACACCCACAGATACCCCGGCCACTCAGCCTTTGGTAAGGAGCACTCGATGAATATCAACAATCTCCGCGTGACTAAATCATTGACGCCATTGTCACGTCCATCAATCTATTGGACTTTCGCCGATGCCCTCGTCCTGGCGAAGCGCCATCTTGTCCAGATCCCGCGCATTCCTGAGGAATTGATCTTCGCGACGATCCAGCCAATTATGTTCGTCCTGCTCTTCCGCTACGTGTTTGGTGGTGCGATTGCGGTCAGTGGCACCAGTTATGTCAACTATCTGATGGCTGGCATCTTCGCCCAGACCGTCATCTTCGGCTCGACGACAACCGGCATCGGTCTGGCTACCGATCTGCAGCGCGGATTGGTTGACCGCTTTCGCTCCTTGCCGATGGCGAAATCGGCTGTCCTCACGGGTCGCACCATCGCTGACCTTGTGCGCAACACCTTCGTCATATTCGTGATGTGGATGGTTGGTCTGCTGGTTGGCTTCCGACCCGATAGCAATTTCCTTTTCTTGCTAGCGGCAGTGGGTCTACTTCTGCTCACTAGCTTTGCCTTCTCGTGGATCTCGGCGACCATCGGATTGGCTGTGAGCAGCGTGGAGGCGGCACAGTCTGCTGGCTTCATCTGGCTCTTTCCGTTAACCTTTGCCAGTAGCGCATTCGTGCCGACGCGCAGTATGCCTACCTGGCTGCGCACCTTCGCAGAACACCAACCAGTCTCGCTTATCGTCAACGCGGTGCGCGGCCTTCTCCTCAACCATCCTGATGCCTCGACCATCTGGCAGGCGCTCGCCTGGTGCATAGGCATCCTCGTCGTCTTCATTCCCCTTGCAGTATGGGCATACGGACGCCGCACGGCGCGCTGAGAAAAGAATCGAGGTTGGCCTGATTTCGTAGGACATCGACTCGTATAATGGGTTACACATATTGAAAGTATCCGTTGCGATAAAAATTGACCCAGGCGGGTAATGACTTGAGAGAAGGAGACAATCAGGCAGCCGCGATCCTCTTGCCCACTCGGTGCCAATCAGCCCCAAGCTATGGCATGATGCAGCAGCATCTCGCGATGAGCAACCAGCCACGCTTCTCTCCACAGCGAATGTTCCGCTCGCTATCCCTTCAGGATGCCCACATCTTACCAGAGGGAAACTCATAGGCATCAAGCGTATCTGTTCGCATGGTGATACTATATCCCGGTGAGTGAGGAGGCATGTAATGCCCATTTTTGATGATGACCGGATCGAGGAAGTGTTCATGCAAGTGATCCACATACTCCACGACGCGGTTCTCTAAAGAAGCACTCACATAGATATAGTCAAAGATTGATAAGTGCTGCACATACTCGCACAGGCCTACCCCTCCCGCATGGGGACATACCGGCACCCCGAACTTGGCTGCCATCAATAGGACCGCGAGCACTTCATTCACCCCACCTAGACGGCAGGAATCAAGCTGGCAAAAAGAGATGGCGCCCACCTGAAAGAGTTGCTTGAAGATGATGCGGTTCTGTACATGTTCTCCAGTAGCCACCTTAATGGGCGCAATAGCACCTGCTATGGCCGCGTGTCCGAGGACATCGTCTGGGCTGGTCGGCTCCTCGATCCACCACGGATCGAACTTAGCTAAGCGCTTCATGTCAGTGATTGCCTCACCCACATCCCAATACTGGTTAGCGTCCATCATCAACTTACGGTCGTAACCTATTTCCTCACGCATGATCTGTGCACGACGGATGTCGTTGTCAATATCAGCACCAACTTTGAGCTTGAAATGGGTCCATCCCTGCGCGATGGCCTCGCGACACAATTGACGCATTTGCTCGTCAGCATAACCTAACCAGCCAGCCGAGGTCGTGTAAGCGGGAAAACCCTCTCGACACATCTCAGCCTCACGAGCGGCCTTTGTCGGCGCATTCCGCTGCAGGATTGCCAATGCCTCTTCAGGCGTGAGAGCATCGGTGATATATCGAAAATCGATGCAGGCGACAAGTTGTTCTGGTGTCATGTCTACCAGCAGTTTCCAAAGTGGCTTGCCCTCTACTTTGGCATAGAGATCCCAGACTGCGTTGACGATAGCAGCGGTAGCAAGGTGGATAGCGCCCTTTTCGGGGCCGATCCAGCGCAACTGGCTGTCGCCACTTATCATGCGCCAAAACCCCCTCATGTCCGACGTGAATGACTCAAGGGTTCGCCCAAGGATTAAAGGCTTCAGCGCATTGATGGCAGTCACACAGATCTCATTACCGCGACCTATAGTGAATGTCAACCCGTGACCGGCGAACCCCTGGGAACTATCCGTTTGGAGAATCACATAAGCCGCAGAATAGTCAGGATCGCGATTCATGGCATCGGAACCTGCTAAGGTGCGTGAGGTAGGGAACCGAATATCACGCGCAACGACATCAGTGATGGTGATGGTCATAGCCTCTCACTCCTAATTCATTGACACTTGATTTGGTTACAATACTGTCGTAAAGGCCTCATTTTGACGAGGTAGCCACAATAAAATAAGCCTACATAAAGTAAGGTCATCAGTAACAATGTGCAATTGAGTCTCTCACCTGCTTTGTTCTTACTATAGTAAGAAGGTTATTTAAAATGCAAACTCTACTACTGTAGTGAAAGCAAGCTAACATAAGGGTTGTAAATCATCAGTTGACGATACCGTTACAAAAGTATTACATTTTTAACAGATACTTATGCAAGAGCAGGAAGGAAACGGTGATGGTTGATGTACCGATCATAGATACCCATGTTCACCTTTGGGACCCAACTCGTTTCCGCATGACATGGGTAGATGGCAATGCACTTTACAATCGGCCTTATACCCTGCAGATCTATCGCGAGCAAACCAGGGGACTGCCAATAAAGGGTATGGTATTTGTCGAGTGTGGAGTTGAACCCCACTATGCCTACCTGGAAGCTCAATGGGCAGTGACACAGGCACGAGAAGATCAACGTCTTCAAGGAATCGTCGCAGCAGCACCCATCGAATTTGGTCTTCGCACCCGCACGTACCTGGAAGCCCTGGTCGCTCTTGATCCCCGCATCAAAGGGGTACGCCGCAACCTCCATGATGAGGAAGACCTTCAGTTTTGTCTCTCCCCAGATTTCGTACGTGGTGTACAACTCTTATCCGAATATCATCTCTCGTTTGATATCTGCGTCCGTCATTGGCAATTGTCAGGCATTAATGAGCTTGTCCGTCGTTGTCCAGACACGCTGTTTATTTTAGATCACCTGGGCAAACCAAATGTGAAGGAGCATCTCCTTGATCCATGGCGCGATCACCTGCGAGCGCTGGCGGCTTTGCCAAACGTCGTCTGCAAAATCAGCGGTGTGGTCACAGAAGCAGATCACAACCTGTGGAAGCCAGATGATCTTGCGCCATACCTCTCACATGTGCTGGAGGTATTTGGCGAGGACCGTGTTGTCTTTGGAGGAGACTGGCCCGTCGTCCTGGAGGCCTCAGCATATACGCGCTGGATTGAGACGTTGCTAGCATTCACTGCATCACTACCAGAGTCTGCACAACGCAAGTTCTGGAGCGAGAACGCACGTCGCTACTATCGGCTTCAGACAGCATAAAAAGTTTGCCTTTGTTAAATTCTCTAAAATATGTTACACTTTGTACACAAGGGTTGCTTGCTGATACCGTTGTTGAGGAACAACAGGAATCTGCACCTGAAAATTTCGCTTTGATTATTTCTACTGGCACTTTTGTATCTATCCCCATAGATACACTTTTATTTGGTCTGGCAGTCGCCTGACCTCTTTGAACTACGCCTGCATGGTTCGCATGGAACTGTTGCAACGAGGATGAATGGAGGCAAGCATTGACTCGTATCGGGATATGACAACGATTCGTACAATTTTGGGCCATTTGCTCCGTTAATACCTCTTCTGCATTTTCTATCTCTTTGAACAGCTACCGTCTCGCTTGCCAGACTTAAACTGTACCATCTGCTGGTTTTCTCTAGTCGAGTTTAACTGCACTTCGGGCTGCATTTTCATCTTTCTTCTCTTTGAACGCGCCTTCCTCGTCAAAAAGCTCCTGAGCCTTTTCAAAGTCCTGTCTGGCTTCTTCAGGTTTTTCAAGACCGCGATATGCCATCCCCCTATCCTGATAAGCGTATGCCAGTCTAGGATCGAGGCAAATGGCCTGAGTATAGGCTGCTTGAGCCTCCTCATATCGAGGAGGGTCACACTCAAGCAGTACATTACCCTTGCCATAATAAGCAGAGGGATTCTCTGGCTCAAGATGAATAGCCTGGTCAAGGGCCCGCAAGGCTTCCTCATACCGTTGAAGATAACCGAGAGTTCTACCCCTCGACTGGTGGATATCCGCGCGGTTGGGGCTAAAGTAAAGCGCCTGGTCAAAAGCCCGCAAAGCTTCCTCCTCATGATGATCCTCACGGTGAAGAAGGCAAAGAACAATGAGATCAGACCCCTTCTGGAAATAGCTATCGGTGGGATTGGTCCTTGGAAAGTATTTTAATAGAAGCGGATAAACGAAGGTGTATTCTTCCTGTTTCTCTGGATGAGACCCGGCCTGTACCTTACGCAGCAGAGCATAGTCCGCAGCGTAATCCAGAAACCGGGGATAATTTAGCGGTAGGCAACCAGCCAAGTAGAGGAAGAGGAGCGCATGTGCAGGCTTCTTAAACCACATCTCCACCATTTCCTTGTGCTCGATCCGTAGCTTGGAGATTCGCTTGACGACTTTTTTTATACAATATAATACCAGGAAGGTGATAAAGGCTGCCCCTAGCAAGTTGCCAATCAAGACACCAACGGAATGATAGGAATGGGTGGCAATCCCCTTGATGAAAAGCACAGAAGGGCCAAAAATTATTAGCAAGACTATCGACGCGAGCAGGTCTATTGCCCCAAGCCGATTACCGCTTCACCAGCTGGAGCAGCGTGCCACAATTCATCCTCTTCCAATTCTTCTAGCCAATCCCTGTCGGACTGTGGCCACTGGTCGAAATGGATATGTGGCAGAGCAATTATCCCAAAAAGCGGTCCGATGAGTAGCTCTGTGATCCACAAGATTGTAACCCCTGTTTGGAATGCCTTATCCCATCCTGAGATGAATCCGACAATTAGTCCAGCAATCAAGCCAATGAGTACTCCCAGATGGCCCAATACCAACGTCGATGACACGAGAGGCAAAATAGTTATATTCGGTTATATTATTTTGTATTAGATGATAGAAGATGTAAAAGGAGCAACTTACAGAGGCAGGAAGGAGAGCTTGGTTCACTTTCTTCGTCCGATTGTCCATGTTATATGATCGCGTCCTTGCTTGTATTTCCTTTTGCGCCGCTCTTCTCTGTTCCTACTAGGAATTATAGCTGAGATATAACTATCTTGCCCCTCGTGTCATCGTCGTTGGTATTGAGCCTTCTTGTTTCCACTTTGCGCTTCATGACAGCTTACGTGAACTAGGCCGT
>JRHI01002202.1_pt1 | contig 13943 bp, 12 predicted proteins | sample 215371 | NCBI WGS metagenome assembly JRHI01 (sample SAMN02929681, study PRJNA255918) | sediment metagenome | biome: cave system; feature: Ice Cave; material: Sediment; isolation source: sediment from deep within a dark volcanic ice cave with no known source of... ...
GGCACCGCCAGACGCCGATCTGTGCCGGACTTCCCGGATGGACCACTTACCGGAAAGTAGTCCTTCGCATTTCAACAAGCGGTTCATGCACTGGCCGGACCACCACTTCGTGCGCACCTGCCGACTTTTCGGATGGCCTGTTAGTCCCTCGCGTTTGGACAAACGGCGGGTGTCCTGGGGCGGCGCGGCGCCAGGCAAGCGGCGGAGCCGACGGTGGTGGGGCGGTGAAGCGGGCGTCAAGCGGCGCGGGCGACTTGCCGCCGGACCAGGCGATGGCGGGGGGCGGGCCCGGGACACTCCCCCAGGCGGCGGCCCGGCGAGTTTCCGCGGGGTTGCGGCGGCCGGGCGGGGGTGCCCAACCCGAGCAAAAGTCCCCCGAACGCGCGGCGCACCCGCCCCGGGGTCAGGCGCTCGGGCGGCAGCGGGGCCTCCCAGGGCAACCGCCGGTCGGCCACCGCCGCCCGCGCCAGCCAGAGCTGCCACAGCGCCAGCGCCACCAGCCAGCTCCAGCGATCGGCCGCCGCCGCCGCGCGCGGCCGGATCATCGTCCAGCCGAGGTCCTGCTTGAGGAAGCGGAAGCCGTGCTCGACCGCGAACCGGCGCAGGTACCAGCGCCCGACCTGCGTCACGTCGGCCGGCAGGTCGCCCCCGCACCAAGCCAGCCACAGCGGGGCCGGTGGGGCGCCACCAGGCAGGCGTTCGACCTCGACCCGGACGACGGTGAGGGGCGCGTCCGGCGCCTTGCGGGCGTGCAGCCCAGCCCACGCCGCGACCGTCAGCCGGCCGTAGTCCGGATCGGCGACCGTCGCCTGGCGGTCGGGCGCGCCGTGGGTGGCCGAGTCCGGGAAGCGGAAGACCGGCCCGTGGATGCGGGGGCGGCCATGCCCCTGGTAGGGGCCGGGCGCCCGGTAGAACACGCGGTTGCGGGCCAGGCGGACCAGCCGGTCGGCGGGCACGGCGCGGCGCGCCGCCGCGACCGGGTCGAACCCGCCGTCGAAGGCCACCACCGGCCGGGGGGCGTCCGCCGGCCGGGCCGCGAGCACGGTCTGCAGCCGCGCCAGCGCGTGGGCCGTGGGGGCCGCGGCGGTCGGCCCGCGGCGGGCTACGTCCAGGGGCAGCACCCAACTCCCCCGGGGGTCAGGCACCGCCACCACCCACAGGTACTCCCAGGCGGGCACGACGCACTGGGCGGGCTTCCCCCCCGTGACGGCGCGGCCGTAGGTGCGCTCCGGGCTGGTGCGGGCGTCGGGGCGGAGCCAGGGCGAGCCATCGACGACCCAGAGGGGGCGGTCTCCGGCGGCGACGGGCGGCAGCGTCTCCAGCGCCAGCCGGCGGAGCGCCGCGGGGTCGAGCGAGCCGTCGCTGAGGGCGGCGCAGGCGCTGGCCCAGCGGCGACGAAAGGCGGGGGCGAGGCTGTGGCGGACGAGGCTGGTCGGGCCGGGGCCGGTCAGCACCGCATCGAGCAACTCGAAGAGCGCATCCTGGCGCATCGCCAGGCCGGTTTCGTACAATCGGGTCCGAAAGCGCTGCAGCGGGGCGTCTGTGGTGTCCATAGCCCGGAGTATGCCCGGCCCGCAGCGCTTTCGCCCCTCTCCCTCTCGCCTTGTCCAAACTCAAGATCCATGATCGTGACGGGATACTCCAGATACCGATCGAAGACGTCGCGCAGAATCGCCGCGCCGATCACGCCGTCGAGGTCGCCCGCAACCTGGAGCACGATCGGTCGCCGCGCCCCGATCGCCGCCCCCAACAGCGCCGCGGGCACGGTAAGCGGTCCGCCCAGGTAGTCGAGCGTGTCCCGCAGGGCGACCCGCTCCGCGCGCGGCACCGGTTCTCGCCGTTGCCCGAGACAGGCCAGCAGCGGCTCGATGATCTCGGCGATCGAGCGACCGGCCAGCGGCGTCAGCGCCGCCGCGATCGTATCGCGGAACTGCTCAATCGCCACGCGCGTCAACGGGCTGACCTGCTCGCGAAGCAGGTCGGACCGATACGCCAGCTCGCTGAGACCGATACCTTCCGCCGCCGCCAGTCGCCGCAGGTGGATCATCGTCAGCTCGTCGACCAGGACGCGCGGCCAGTTCAGCGCGGGCACGAAGCTGGAGTCGCGCAGCGCGGCGATCAGCTCCAGGTAGCGCAGCGCCTCCTGCACCTCCGGGCGGTCGAAGAAGCGGTCCGGTTTCTGCCGCCGGATCGGAATCCCGGCCAGGAGCAGGCGGCGTTCCGCCTCGTCGGCGCGGGCGTGCGTCCGATACAGGACTGCAATGTCGCCGTACGCGTACCCCCCGGCACTCCGCGCGCGCTCGATCAGCCTCGCCAACTCCTTCGCTTCCGCCGCCTCGCCGGCGCAGCGGATAGCGGCGATCGCGTGGTGGTCGGGATGGATCGTCGCACTCCGGGCCGAGGCCCCACCGGCGGTGATCACCCGCTGCGCCGCACGGACGATGTTGCCGGCGGAGCGATAGTTCTCGACCAGCTCGAACGCAACAGGGCGGTAATCGCGCCGGAAGTCAGCCAGCGTCCGGGTCGCATCCGCCCCGCGGAAGGAGAAGATCGCCTGGTTCTCGTCGGCGACCACGAGGACCTGTCGCCCCGGCACGGTCGGCGGCGCGAGCGCGAACAGCAGCCGGTACTGCTCCGGGGAGACATCGTGGAACTCGTCGACAAAGACGAACCGGTACCGGCGGTGAATCTGGGCCGCCACGTCGGCGACGTCCCACAGCAGCCGCCCGGTATGTACGATCAGGTCGTCGAAGTCGAGGGCGCCGGCCACAGCCAACACGCGATGGTAGGCCCCGTCGATCAGACCCGTGATCTCCACCGAGAACGGGCTCTCGGTCGCGGCGACGTCGAGGGGCAGGTTCCCGCATTTCCGGCGGCTGATGCAGGCACGGAGCCGCCGTGCGATCCGAGCGTCCAGGCGGAGGTCGCAGACCTCGGCGACGGCCTGCGCGAGCGCCTCGCGCTGATGTCGCTCGTCGAAAATCCGCAGCCGCGGCCCAAGCCCGATCTCGCCGCCGTGCTCCCGGAGGACGTGGGCGCAAATGCGGTGGAAGGTACCTGAGGTCACACCCGGTTGCCCGAGGGATGCGAGGCGATCGGTCAGCTCGGCGGCCGCCCGCTCCGTGAACGTCATCGCCAGCACCTCCTCCGGTGCGGCGAGTCCATCGCGCAGCAGATAGCCGACCCGTTCGCTGATCGCGCGCGTCTTGCCGCTGCCCGGCGCCGCCAACACCAGCAGATGGCGTTGCACATCGTGGTACTGGGCGATCCGCAGCTGTGTCGGTGACAACCTCACGGTCGGAACCGCTCTCCCGGTGCCTGCGACGGTGTCGAGCGCCACGATCACGCCGGCGGCGGGGGACGGTGAGCCGAGCGGTGCGGCAGGCGGACGACCGATCGCCGGCGGCGCCTACGGCGTGACCGTGACCGTGTCCTGAACCATGCCCTTGTCGTCGTGCTCGGGCGCGTGGCAAGCGAACTGAAACGCTCCCGGATCGACAAAGGTCCAGGTGAGCGTCGCGCTTGCGCCCGGGGCGATCGCGAATCCACGCGCGAATTGCGCCCCCGCCATTAGGTCACTGGCAGGCACGCAACGACCGATCAGCAGCCCGGCCTCGAGGCCGGGCTGCTCGCGAGCCATTGATCGCGTCGTCAAGGCCGGCGAGGCGCTTCGCGCGGCCAACCGCCGGTCCGCCACCCGACCTAGCGGGTCGGGGACGCCTTCGGCGAGGCAACCGGCGAGGCAACCGGCGACGCCTTGGGCGAGGCAACCGGCGACGCCTTGGGCGACGCCACCGGCGACGCGTGCGGCGAGGCCACCGGGCTTGCCGTCGGGGCTGTCGTTAATCCGGTCGTCGCGGTTACGTTCGGCACCGTCGGCGGTGCCGGCGTCGGTGTCTTTTTGTCGCTGCCGCCACCGCAGGCGGCGAGCGCGGTCGCACTCAACACCGTCACGGCGGCCGCCGTCAGCCACCGTCGCCCGCGCCGCTGACTCCCCGCAGTCACTGCGTTCGACACCGCTTCCCCTCCGTCCATCTTTCCTCCCACCCCCGGACGCACGCCCCACCGGCGCCCCACCCCTCCGGGCAATGTGAACGCCATCACAATATCCGACGCGCGCCGACTTCGCTAGGGGGTGGACGTACATGTTTGGGGGAACCATGACGTCGGGTGCGGGTCGGCGGCCGGCCTCCTCCGCCCTCGCGCGGATCGCGGTATCGTACCGCTCGCAAGCCGGTTCAGTCGCTCTCGCGTCGCCGGCGATGCACCGCGGATTCAGGCGTAAGCTCCGGCGACCGTAGCCTGCCCTACCAGACACGCACCCGTCATCCTCGCCGGCGCGCAGGAAGGACTCGGTCGCACGTTCGATGACCACCCATGAATTGGTGCCATTGTCCATTTTCACCGGCGTCCGCGTCGCTGGTCTTGACGGGCTGATCCTCTTGCTGACCGTCGCGGTGGTCGTGGCCTGCGCCGGCCGCCCGGCGCGGGGGATCCGCCGCCTGGGGGCGCGGCGGCGGGCGACGGGTGGATGCGGGTGAGCACGTCGGCGACGCACCCGCGCGGCGCCGATCCCAGCACGAGCGGCATCGCGTGGTCGACCACTTGCCGCGCGCTGTGCGGGGGCCGACAATACGACGGTCGATCCGGGCCCGCATCGCTGGCGAACCGAGGATCTCGCAACGATCGCTGCGGCGCCTCATCCACCGCATCGCGCCCGCGCCGCCGTGTCGGTCCGCCTGGGTGGCGGGGGCGGGTTGGTCGGCGCCGGGGCGGCGTCGTTGCGTCTGCGAGGGAAGCGCCGTGGGGCAGGTTGCGCCGGCGTCGATCCTGACCGGGTTCCGGCCCGTCGGCGTCGACGGCTTGGTGGTCGTCGTCACGTTGCTGGTCGTGGCGACCACGATCGTCGCCGTGCGGGGGCAAGCACCGCCGGAGCGCAAGCCGGCCGACGCTGGCCTCGGACTACCCCCGCTGCCGGCCGGCTTGGGGCAGGCCGGGTCCGTGGCGGCGTCGGCCGCGCCGGCATTCCGAGGACTCTTCCCACGGGTCCCGGCGATACTCGCGCACCGCAAGGGCGCCGCCGTCGTGCTGAGCGGCGGGCTGCTGCTCGTCCTGGCCGGCCAGCGATCCTTCGCCCGAACCGAGGCCTCGTCCCTCGGCTTCGCCGTCTGGTTCGCGGGCCTGGTGCTCCTCGTCGCCCTGGAGCGGCTCGCCCCGACCTTGTTTGCCGAGGGTGGGAGGCCCGCGGCCGCGCTTGGGGCGCCCGCCCTTGCGGCCCGGCGGTCGGGTGGCCTGCATCCGGGTTTCCTCCTCGCATCCCTTGGCGGGGCGATCGTCGTGTGGACGGCGCAGCGGGGCCGTCCACTCGACGCCGGCCATTGGGACATCGTCGCCGGCTGGCTCGCCACGGTCGCGGCCGGCGTCTTGGCCGTGTGGCGCCCCGCGCGCGGGGGCGTCGGGGTCCGGGCGCGGCTGGCCGCCCACCGAACCGACCTCATCGTCGGCGGGGTCATGACCGCCGCCGCGGCCGTACCGCAGTTCATCCGCCTCGACTCCTACCCGGCGGTCTTCAACGGCGACGAGGGCGTGTTCGCGCTGTCTGCCCGCGCTGTCCTGCGGGGCACCACGACGAACCCCTTCGGCACCGGGATCCAGGTCCATCCCACGCTGTTCTTCTTCCTGCAAGCGGGGTGGCTGAAGATCGTCGGGGAAACGGTCGTGGGCGCCAGGGTGCTCAGCGCCCTGTTCGCCACGGCGGCGGTGCCAGCGACGTACCTGCTCGTTCGTCGCCACTTCGGCCGCGCCACAGCCGTCGTCGCGGCCGTACTGTTGGCATCCTTCCATGTCCACATCTTCTGGGGGCGCGAGGCGCAGAACAATTCGGCCTCGACCTTCTTCGTGGTGATCGCGCTCTACCTGCTGGATCGGGCGCTGGCCGACCCGGCTCGCCTCTGGGGCATGCTGGCCGGACTCGCCGTCGGCTTCGCGCAGTACTTCTACGTCGGCGATCGGCTGCTGCTCCCCGTCACGCTGGCCTGCGTCCTGGCCGAGGCCGTCGGCGGTGACCGCAGGGGCGGCTCGCGCTGGAGGGCCGCCGCGGCGCTCGGGCGTCGCTGTTGGCCGATCGTGGTCGGCTTTGCCGTCGCCGTGGCGCCGCTCTACGCCCACTACTTCGACCACCGGGCAGAGTACACGACCCGGATCGACCTCGTGTCAGTGTTCAAGAACGGGTGGCTCGACCAGGAGGCGGCGCGGACCGGGCGCAGCGTACCCGGAGTGCTCTGGCGGCAATTCGCGCAGGCGGCGATGCTGCCGTTCTGCACACCGCCGGCGGGGGCGTACCGCGGCAACCCGCCCTTCGTCGGCTGGCCGCTGGCGATCACCGGGGCCGTCGGCCTCGCCGTGGCGATGTCGCGGTGCCGGCACCGCCGCTTCTTCGGTCTTGTCGTCACCTATTGGGGCGCCGTCGCCGCGCTGGCGTTGACCGTCGGCCCGGAGACCAACCGGTTCGTGATTACGACCCCGCTGCTGTGCATCTTCGCCGCGCTGGGCATCGTCACGGTCGCCCGCCTCGCCACCGCGCTCCTCCGCATGCCCGCCGCCGTCGCCGCCGTTGCCGCGGCGGCGGTCGTCGTGGTGGCGGCCGCCTGGAGCCTGAGCTACTACTTCCACGATCCGAACCAGATCGACCTCTACAGCGACATCAACACGCAGGCGGCCGACCGATTGGCGCGGGACGTGCTCCGGCTCGATCCGAAGGCCACCGTCTACTTCGCGGGGCCGCCCCGGATGTGGTACGACGGCTTTCCGAACATCCGCTTCCGCGCGCCCGAGGCCCACGGCATGAGCATCGAGCGACCGTGGGGTCCGACGTCCACACGGCCGGCCATCACGGGCACCACGCTGTTCGTCTTCCTGCCCGAGCGGGAGGCGGAGCTGGCGCAGGTCCGGCGCTGGTTTCCGAACGGCACGGTGTCGCGGGCGGCGACCGACCGGGGAGAGCCGCTCTTCACCGAATACCGTGTCGCGCCGGCAGCGTCAGAGATCAAGGGCACACCGACGAACCGCCCCTGACCATGTGCCGGCCATCCGCGCCAACCGCGAATCGATCAGGTTGGGGCACGGCGCACCAGGGCGACGGTCGGATGGGCGTGATGAAACATGCCCGACGGCCTCCATCCGCGATTAGCTCGTCAACATGCAGCAGCTCGCGCGGTATAGTCGTCTGGTCTGCCGCTGAAACGCCGCGGCGGCGGAGGTCAGGCAAGGTGGCGGAACCACACGGATCGTACGACGCGGAGCTGGAGACGGCGGTCGCCGCCGCGCGTGCGGCAGGCACCGCCGTCCGCACCCTCTACGACCGCTCGGCGGCCGCGACGTACACCAAAGCCGATGGCTCGTTCGTCACCGATGCCGACCTCGCGGCCGACCGCATCATCCGCGACGCGATCGGCCGCGCCTTCCCCGATGATGCCATCCTGACCGAGGAAGGCGTTGACGACCAGGGGCGCCTCTCCGCCGCGCGCTGCTGGATCGTCGACCCGATCGACGGCACCAACCAGTTGATCGCTCGCAGCGGCGAGTTCGACATCCTGATCGCCCTGGCGGTCGGCGGCCGGCCCGCTGTGGGTGTCCAATGTCAGCCCACGACCGGAACGATCGTCGCCGCGCAGATCGGCGCCGACGCCTGGCTCGACGACGGCGGCGGGCGGCACCCTCTTCACCTGACGCCGGTTCCCCCGGGCGCGCCGCCGCGCTTGTTGACGTCGCGGTGGCTCGGGGCGCCTGAGTCGCTGCCGACGTTGGGGCGAGTGGCCGCTCGTCTGGGCACCGCGCCGGCTCCGGTTTCGTCGCTCGGCGTCAACCTGCGCGGTTTTCTGCCACCCGACCACCCGTTCGACGCCTTGATCGGTCTGGATTTCCCCAACCGCGTGATGGACGCCTGGGAGTGGGATTGTGCCGCGCAGGACATCATTGTCCGCGCGGCCGGCGGTGTTGTCACCGACCTCTGGGGTCAGCCCCATCGCTACAACAAGCGGCGGCCCCGCATTCTCGGCGGGATCCTCCTCTCGGTCGATCCCGCCACCCACGCGCGCATCCTTGACGCCATCCGCCGCGAGCTTCCCGAACCGGCGTCTCCCAACGCCTGACCGTCGCGACCAACCCGGGTTGTTCCTGGCGCGTTTCACTCCCCGGGCTGGTCTTGAGCAACGGCGCCAGGTGCCGGCTTCGAAGCTTTGGCGCGCGGATTTGCGCGCCACGTCCGACGACGGCCGGCCTCGTCAATCATCCGGGCCAACTCTTCATCCGAGCCGGCTCGCCGCGTCCTCGTCGGCGATGACCGTCAAACGATCACCGGCCCACTGCAGCCACGAGGCGGGGATCTCCTCGGTCATCGGTCCCCGCAACGTCCGCTCCAGGACGTCGGCCTTGGCGGTGCCGGAGACGATCAGGACGATCTGTCGCGCCTCGAGCAATGTCCCGACGCCGACCGTCATCGCCTGCTTCGGGATCGGGACGGTCTCCTCCCAATAGCCGGCGGCCTGCTCGATCGACTCCGGGGTCAAGGTCAGCACTCGCGTTCGGGAATCCCCGGCCGAGCCCGGTTCGTTGTATGCGATGTGCCCATTACCGCCCAGACCGAGCACGGCCAGCGCTAACCCGCCCACCGCCGCGATCTCCGCCTCGTACCGCTTCGCCGCGGCGTCGGGGTCGGGATCGGCCGCGGGCAGCGTGTGGACGTGCGCCCGCGGGATACAGGCCGGCGTCAGGAAGGACCGGTTCAGCCAGCCCGTCAAACTGTTCGGGTCCTCCGCCGTCACGCCGAGATACTCGTCGAGGCAGAAGATGTGCGCTTGAGACAGGTCCAGCTCCCCCCGCCGGACGCGAACGATCAGCTCCTCGAACAGGCCGAGCGGCGTGCTCCCTGTCGGCACCGAGATCGCCGTCCCCGGCGACCTCGTCACCGTCTCGGCCACCAGATCCGCCGCAATTCGGCTCATCGCCTCGTAGTCCGGCACGATCGTGACCTGCGGTTTCCCCGCCATCCTGTTCCCGTTCTCCCCCGCTCCTGCGACACGCGGGCCGACAATGTCGTCCGCTGCCTGTGGTGCGCCCATCGCGCCCGGTCCCCGGTTGTTCGGGATGATGATACCGGCTCGGTCACAAACGCAAGGAACCCTGCTGCCCCGGTGATCTATCCTTCGCCAGGAGGAGGATCGACATTGGGAGATCACGCGGGCGAAACGGCGAGCATCGAAGAAGCGCTACGTCAGATCGACGGCTGGATCGGACCGCAGGGGGTGAACGGCGCGGCGGCTGTCGTCTGGCGCCATGGCGCCGTCGTCGCCGAGCGGTACGCCGGTGAGTCCCGCCCCGGCACGCCCGTCGACGAGCGGACCATGTTCGCGCTCGCCTCAGTTACCAAGCCCGTGACCGCCGCGGTCGTGATGTCCCTCGTCGAGGACGGGCTGATCGCGCTCGACGAGGCGGTCGTCCGCTTCGTCCCCGAGTTCGCCACGGGCCCCGGCGGCGAGGCTCCCGGCACCGATCCGAACCGGGAGACCCAGCGCCGCGAGGTCACCATCCGCCAGCTCCTCTCGCACACCTCGGGCTTGCCGGAGGACCTGGCGCCGGGTCAGCTCCGCTACGCCGACCGCCACGACCTAGCGACGATGACCGACGCCCTGTGCCGCTTGCCTCTCCAATCGACACCCGGGACCGAGCTGCGCTACTCCAATGCCGGGTTCGCGATCCTGGGTCGCCTGGTCGCGCTCGTGACTGGCGATGATTTCTGGGAGCAGGGTCGCCGCCGCGTCTTCGACCCGCTCGGTCTGCGCGACACCGTCGCCCGCCCGAGCCCGGTTCTCGACGAGCGGATCGCCCGCGTCTCCGACGTTTCCCACACCGGCACCGCCGTCGAGCCCTACAACAGCGCCTACTGGCGCGGGCTTGCCATCCCTTGGGGCGGTCTCTACGGCTCGCCCCGCGATCTCGCCCGCTTCGCCGGGGCCTTCCTACCCGGCGGCCCCCGTCTCCTTGCCCCGCCCACCGTCACCGTCATGACGACCGACCAGGCCCGCGGCGTCCCCGGCGGCGTCGGCAGCGCTCGGGTCGCCTGGAACCCGGCCTTCTGGGGGCTCGGCTGGGAGGTCAAGGGCGACAAGCGCCGGCATTGGACCGGGGAGCTCACCTCTCCCCAAACGTTTTGCCACTTCGGCGCGGCCGGCACCCTGCTCTGGGCCGATCCGGTCCGGGATGTCGCCCTCGCCGTCTTCGGCAACCGCACGACCATCCACCTCTGGCCCTTCGTCCCCGCCCGCTGGGCCCGCCTCAGCAACGCCCTCCTGGCCGCCCTCGACTGACACCACGGTACGACGCAATCGTCAGTCCTCAGCCCTCGCCACGGAGGACCGCGCGCTCCTCCGCCTCGGCGAGGCCATCCGCGCCGCCGCGCTTGCGACACGCATCTGGTAACTCGCGCCTCCTCTGCTACGATACGGAGCACCCACGCGGGTGTCCGATCGCTGCAGGAGACGGGGGGAAGAGGATGGGAGGGAGCCGCCGGTTCGCGCGTGCCACGGTGCCGGTGAAAGGACGGGCGCGTCCCGCCGTCCTGCTCATCGCCGCGCTGGTCGCCCTCATCGCAGCCGTCGTGTTCGTCGCCCCCGCCGCGGCCGCCGAAGTCCGCAAGGGCAACAAACCGGAGGTCAAGGCTGGCGAGCGGGTCAACGACGACCTCTATATCTTCGGCGGCCAGGTCGACATCCTCGGCACGGTCACCGGCGACGTCGTCGCCACCGCGGGCACGCTGACCGTCAAAGGCGGCGTCGGCGGCAGCCTCGCGGCCGCCGCCGGCCGAGCCGAGATCCGGGGCGCCATCGGTCACTCGATCCGCGTCGCCGGCGGCGACGTCACGATCGCCGGCGCTGTCGGCGGCGACGTCGTGGTCGTCGGTGGGTCGGTGACCGTCGAGTCGACCGGCTCCGTCAAGGGCGACGTCGTCGTCACCGGCGGGGACGTCGACCTCCGCGGCCCGGTCACCGGCGGTGTCCGCGGCAACATCCGATCGCTCACGATCAACAACCGCGTCGGCGGCGACGTCGACGTGAGCGCCGACACGGTGCATCTCCAATCGAAGGCGCGGCTGGCCGCCGGTCTTCGCTACCAGAGCCACAACGCCGCGAAGCTCGACACCGGCGCCGTCGTCGGCGGTCAAACGCGGCACACCGAGCCCGCCCGTTTCTATCCCGGCGACAACCTCACTTCGTGGCTCGGCAGCACCATCTTCCGTCTGCTCTGCGCGCTCATCGCCGGCGTCGTGACCGTGCTCGTCATGCCGCGCGGCGCCGCCGCGATCGCGGACGGCGTGCGACACTCGCCCCTCGCGACGCTCCTCGTCGGATTCCTGCTGCTGATCTTCCTCCCCGTGGGGTTCGTGCTCATGATGGTGACGATCATCGGCATCCCGATCGCCCTGATCGGCCTCGCCTTTTATTTCTGCGCGCTCTACCTTAGCCAGGTCTTTCTCGGCCTCGCGATGGGGCGCATCATCCTGCCCAAGTCGTGGGATACCGCGGGCCGCGGCTACAACCTCCTGGCCATGACGCTCGGTGTTCTCATTTTGGCGGGGTTGCGCTGGATCCCGGTCCCATTTGTCGGATTGGTCGTCGCGGTGGTCACCGCCATTCTGGGCCTCGGCGCGATCTTCGTCGGTCTCCGCTCTCGCCCCGACGAGACCGCCACCGCCCTGCCTCGCTATTGATGCCGGCCGCTGGCAATGCGGTCGCGACCGCGGTCGCTAGCTGGGCGCGCCCTCATCGACGGACGCGGGAGCCTCCGCGATCGGGTGAACGTTGATCGCCGCCGGACCCTTCGGCCGCTGGCCGATCTGGTACTCGACGCGCTCGCCAACCTCCAGCCATGCCGCCCTGTCCGCGACGCGCCGGACCACTCCGCTCTTGTGGACGTAGACGCGGTCAGCCTTGCCGTCCGGCTGAATCCAGCCAAACCCGTTCGCCCGCGACCACACTTTGACCGTTCCCGTCGCCATCGCTCGCTTCCTCGCCTCATGGAGCTGTCGCGCTCAGCCGTCCGCTATCTGCCGGGTCTTCCATCCTTGAGTGCCATCCCAAATCCGCCGGACGCGACGGTTCAGGCCGAAACCGGCATAGCGTACCACGATCAGCGCGACGCCATCAGCCGTCGCCCGTCCAAACCGCAAGCGCCCGCGAAACGTCGGCCAGTGCGTTCCGCGGCATCGCGACCTCACCCGGCCGTGCGGCCACGGTGGCCGGGTCGCCCATCTGCTCGTCGAAGCGTTCCAGCCCGCTGCGGTCGAGCGGAACGGCAACCAGCCCCGTTGCGGGATGAAGCGAGTACGGCACGCGCGCGTTGACGTTCGGCTTGAGAATATGCATATCGAACAGCAGCGCCGCCCGGTGCGCGTCGTCCTGCGAGCTCGTCGCGACCAGCGGCGCCCCCGTGCCGACCGCCGCCCGGATCGGATCGGCGCGCGGATCGTGCGCCAGCCGCCCCTCCACCCAATCAGCCAGCGCCTGCACGATCGCCCGCTCGAAGTCCCACAGATCGCGACGACCGAGACCAGCCAGGTCGGGCATCTCCCACATCAGATGGAACCCGTCCGACCCGGAGAACTTCACCATTGCGCTGAGACCCTGCTCCTCGATCAAGGCGAGCGCGTGGAGCGCGCCGACCCGCGCCATCTCTGTCGGCAGGGCGCGCGAGTCGATGTCAAGGAAAAACCAGGCACCCGGACCCTCCGCTTTCAGATGCGCGTGGAACGCCACGACGTGCTGACGGGCCCAATGCACGACGTCCTCGGCGTCGCGGATCGCGATCCACTCCCGGCTGGCCCCTGTCCCCTGATGCCGGCGGTAGATGAGCTTGTCCGAGCCGCGAAAACGCTGCTCGACCACTACCTTCCGCCCCCTCAGAAACGGCACCATCCGCCCCGCCACCGCCGTGTAATACTCCACCTCGTTACCCATGCGCCATCTCACAGCAGAAAGCCGACAGCCGCCGTCCGACGGCAACGTCGACTCAGTCGTCACTCCTCGGTCCTCAAGTCGGTCGGGCCGAACGCCCGCGGCAAAAGCTCCTCGAGCGGCACCAACTGCGGTCCGTGGACGCCGTCGAGAATGACGATCAGGTCCCGGTCCCGCGGCTTGAACTCGTTGAGCACCTGCCGGCACGCGCCGCACGGCGTCACCGCCGGCGCCTTCGGTGCCGTCACCGCCACCGCCAGCACGATTCGGTGCCCGGCCGCGGCCGCCGCGAAGACGGCCACCCGCTCCGCGCAGACTGTCAAACCGTAGCTGGAGTTCTCCACATTGCACCCGCTGACGACCGTCCCGTCCGCCGTCAGCGCCGCGGCGCCCACCGGGAACGCCGAATAGGGCACATACGCCCTCCCCGCCACCTCTCGTGCGGCGGCGAGCAGCCGCTCCGCCATCGCTCGGCTGATCGCACCTTCCGCCACCGTTGCCTCCTTCGCAAACACGCCTCAGGTCGGTCGGAAGGATCGTCGGCCGTGGGCCCAAGAATCCCATCCACCTATGCCGTCAGCCGGCGCAGAAACGCCAGTCCCTCCGTCGCGATCACGATGTTCTCCGACGTGAACGACTCGATCACCATGGCCCCCTGGTAATTGACCCCCATCAACGCCGTGCGAATGTCCTCCCACGGCGTATGATCCATCCCCGACACGCATCGTTCGTCAACAATCCCTGATTCCGAGCGGTGAACCCTACGCGCGGCCGACTCGGCTGTCAAAGGCGGTTGAAAACGCTCTTTGCAGCAGGCTTCAGCCCACCTCCTTGCCGCCCGCGTCGCCTCCCTCTATGCTTGACTCGGGCGATCACCGATTTCCACCCCGTTGGATGCCCCGGAGTCCCATCGTATGTCCACGACCTACCGTGACC
>JRHI01002203.1_pt1 | contig 13939 bp, 9 predicted proteins | sample 215371 | NCBI WGS metagenome assembly JRHI01 (sample SAMN02929681, study PRJNA255918) | sediment metagenome | biome: cave system; feature: Ice Cave; material: Sediment; isolation source: sediment from deep within a dark volcanic ice cave with no known source of... ...
GAGAAGGACGACCCCGAACCCTTCTACTCGATGTTGGCGGCGGAGGCGGTCGCCGACCTCGAGCGCCGGTATGGCCCGCTGGCCGGTAAGAGGGTCGCGGACCTCGGATGTGGGCCGGGGTACTACACCCGCGCCTTCCGAGCACGCGGCGCCGCCGTCATCCCGGTCGATGGCTCGCTCGACGAGCTCTCGCTGGCAGAATCGCCGCCGCCCGGTGCCGTCATCGCCGACGCCGGGCGACTGCCGCTCGCCGACCGCAGCGTCGACGCCGTCTTCTGCTCGAACCTCCTCGAACACACCCCGGATCCCGCGGCCGTCGTCCGGGACATGGAGCGTGTGCTCCGCCCCGGGGGATGGGGGTACCTGTCGTGGACGAACTGGTACTCACCCTGGGGTGGCCACGACATGACGCCGTACCAGTACCTCGGTCCGGGTCTCGGCCCCCGCCTCTACGAGCGCCGGCACGGCCCGCCACCCAAGAACCGCTACGGCGAGGGTCTCTTCGCTGTCCACATCGGTCCGACCCTCCGGATCCTGCGTTCCTGTCCCGGTCTCGACCTCGAGCGGGTCGAGCCGCGGTACTGGCCGTGGGCGTCGTTCATCATGCGAGTTCCGGGGGTGCGGGAGGTGTTCGCCTGGAACTGCCTCGTCCGCTTCCGGCGCGTACGGGACGACGACGGCGCCGGCGCCAGCCCGGGTTTTGTCTCCGTCGTGGACGCGGTGCGAGACATCGAGGGTTGGATGTCCGAGGACCAGGCGCGTCGCCTCTGGAACGGGGCCCGAGCCGTGCCTCGAGGCGGGTCGATCGTCGAGATCGGGAGCTACCGCGGACGATCGGCGATCGTCCTGGCGAGCGCAGCTCGTCCGGACGTGCAGATCATCGCGATCGATCCCCACGCGGGGAACGATCGGGGCCCCCAGCAATGGGTCGGAACGAGTCAAGAAGGGCAGCAGGACTACGAGCGGTTCCACGAGAACCTGCGCGCCGCGGGCGTCGAGGAACGGATTCGGCACATTCGCGACTTCTCTCAGGGCGCGCTGGACCAGGTCGACGGCGAGCTGGATCTGCTCTACATCGATGGCGCGCACGGCTACGCGCCAGCCCGCGCCGACATCGTCCGGTGGGGCGGACGGGTCCGTGCGGGTGGAACGATGCTCATCCACGATGCGTACAGCGCCGTCGGGGTGACGCTGGCGCTATTGACGACGACAGTCGTCGGCACGGAGTTCCGATATGTGGGTCGCTCGCGCTCGATGACCGAGTATCGGCGCGAGCCGGTCCACGGCATCGCGCGGGTCCGCAATGGGCTGCGCCAGGTGGGGGAGCTCGGGTGGTTCGCCCGCAACCTGGTCGTGAAGCTCGCGCTGGTCGGTCGGGTGCGCTGGCTCGCCCGGCTCCTGGGCCACCGCGGGGACGAGTTTCCCTACTGACGGGGCGCGTCGCCCCCCGAGTCACGCGAGCGTCGGCGATCGCGGCACGGCGTCGGGCGCCAGCCGGGAGGTTTCGTCTACGCCGTGACCGCCTTGGGGGCCCGAGTCCCGGTCAGACCACGCAACGCGATGACGGCGACGACGTAGCAGAGCAGCGCGACGACGAGCACGACACGGAAACCGAAGCTCATCGCGAGGATGGTGGTGAGCACCGCGCCGATCACCGAGGCGAACCCGTTCACCGCCCACCCCCACGCCACGTACTCCCGGGGGAACTCGGTGATGCCGGCGACGGCGCCGAGACCGAGCGGCATGAAGGCGCCGAGACACAGCCCGAGTGGTGCGAGCACGACAAAGGCCATCGCCACCCGCAGCGCCAGGGGCAAGCTGATGGCGGCGCTGGTCAGCGGCGGCAGCCCGAACTCGTAGAAGAGGGTGAGGAGCACGAGGGCGCCGAGCAGCATCGGGACGACCCGAGCCTGTCGGTGCTTGTAGCGACCGGTGAGATACGCGCCGATGCCGGTGAAGATCAGGATCGACATCAACGTCACCGTAAGCGAGTAGGTCGGGTACCCGAGGAAGAGGACCAGCAGCTGGATGAGCGTGATCTCGAAGAAGATGAATCCGAATCCGAGCGCGGCGAAATACACGGCGGAGTGCCGCTTCTTCGGGAGCTGTGCCCAGGTCTGTCGAATGGTGACGAACGGGATCAGCAGCGAGACGGCGGCCAGGAGGATCGCTATCGCGAGCAGCAACAAGAGGACACGTTCACCGATCCCGGCCTCCGGGTCGTTGCGAACGGGGTCACCGAAGTGGTTGATCACGTCGCTGAATCGTGCGAAGTGCCAGAAGAAGGGCTGATTGTCGGTGATGGGGCCGACGGCGTACGAATGGTCCTTGTAGAAGGCCGCAAGCTGGGAGCTGGAACTCGTCGCGACGGTGGTGACGGTGTTGTGGAGCTCCGAGTGCCCGGGGGCATAGCGGAGCGTCGAGCCCCGCACCGTGGAGAGACCAGCGGCGAAGTGGCTGATGTCGGCCGCGGTGAACGGGGTCCGCTTCACAAGAATCGTCGATGACTTGCCGAAGCGCTCTGAGGGCGAGGTCGCGACCAGGATGTGCGAGGCCGGGTCGCGGATCCCGAGCTTGTCGAGCGCGTGCCGAGCGGTCGCGACGTAGCGGGTGGTTCTGTTCGGTCTCGTCTCGTAGGCGAGCTCCCCGAACTGCGCGGCGACGATCCCGCCGGGGGCGAGGTGCTTGAGGCTGTCGGAGACGGCCTCGCTCGTGTAGAGGTAGCTCTCCGACAGCACATTGGCCCCAGCGGTTGCCGAGTTCGTGGCCGCGTAGCTGTCCGGCGCGGGGAACCAGACGAGCCGGTACTTGGTGTCGCTGCGCGCCAGGTATGACCGCCCATCGCCGTTGACGTAGTTGACTCTCGGGTTGTCGGCGAGATGGCCGTCGTAGTTCGCGAACGTCTTGGTGACGAGGTCGTAGGTCACGGGATTGAGCTCGACGGCGTCGATGTGACCCGCCCCGAAGCGAAGCGATGCGAGGACCTCGTTCCCGCCGGCCGCGCCGATGATCAGTACCTTCGACGGCTTCTGGCCGGCGACCGCGAAGGGCAGGAGGCGGAAGTCGCGGTCGTAGCGGGTGAGGGTGGCGGGATTGCCGTTCCAGCGGTACATGACCGATCCGAGCAGGTCGTCATGCGTGAGGATGCGGGCGTCGGGTCCGAGGGGAACGACATCGATGCGGAAGATGGGGCTCCAGGCCGAGTACACGGCGTGCGGTCCGTCGAGGAGATTGACCTTCGACGCGTCGGTCCGCTGCTCGGGCAACAGTCCGGGGGCCGCCGTCATGACGGCGAGCACGACGGCGAGGGCACCCGCCGGCACGAGGATTCGGGAGCGTTGGCGCACGGCGATGCGGAGCCCGGCGAGGGCCATGAGCAGCCCGGCGAGGATGATCGTCGCGGGCGGCCCGATCGATGCGATGAGGGTCACGACGATGGCGCAGGCCAGCCCGGCCCCGACGAGATCGACGAAGTAGAGGCGGCCGATGTGTTCCGCCCGGCGGCTAAAGAGCGTCGACACGACGACCCCGATCGGGACGAAGGCCACGAAGAGGGCAACGCAGATCAGCAACAGGCGCCCCACGTTGGAGAAGGACGCGCGCGTGCCGTAGCTCCAGATCGCGAGGGTGTCGATCGAGGTCCGAGCGACAACCACGTATCCCAAACCGACGCTCGCCGCCCCGATGAAGAGGCTCCACATCAGGATCGTGTCGGTCGCGGCACGGCTCAGGCGACGGGAGACCGCCACGAGGACACCGCCGGTGCCGATCCCAAGGAGGGCCAGACCGATGACCAGGTAGGTGTAGTAGTAGAAGAGCTTGAAGGAGACGATGCGCGTGTAACTGATCTCGAGCAAGAGACCCGCGAAGCTGACGAGCAGGATCTCGAGGTAGTAGCCCCGGTCGCGGGTCTCGGTGCCACCTGGTGCTTGGACCCGGCTCGGGGCGTCGCTGGTCTGAGTCAATGCCCTTCCCCCACTCCGCGGTAACCGACGTTGTTAGGCGAAGCGGCGATGCCATTGCAAATGGTGCCCGTCGCGACGGCGAGGGGCTCGGATGTGAAGGCCCGGCACCGCGGCAGGCCGTCAGCTCTACGCGGACGGCAGACGACCGCGGCGCAGCCCACGAGTGCCGGTCGGTCGCGGCCAACGGGCGATGAGGTCAGGTGCCGCGCGTCGCGTAGTAGGTCCGATCGCGAATGGCGATGCCCTGTTCCCCCGCGTCCACCGCGAGCACCGTTGCACCCGCAGCCTCAAGTGTGTGGATGACGTCGCCCTCGCGAATGAAGTTCATGGTCATGGGGTGGAGCGCCAACCTTCGGAACATCAGGCGCTCGGAGACGCCGAGGCGATCGAGCACGAGGTAGATCCTCCGGCGTGTGTCGTAGATCATCTTCTCCGGTCGGGGGATGCGCTCCGGCAGCTGGAAGATGAGCAACCCGCCTGGTCGAAGGAGACGGACGAAGTTCTCGAGGTAGGAACGGATCACCGATCGGTCCGTGATGTGTTGCAGCACCCGCAACGAGAAGACCAGGTCAAACGACTGATCAGCGAACTGAGCGAGCGTCGCGTCATCGTTGGTGACAAACCGGCAGTTGCGCCGCGCCCGGTGGAGTTCGGTCGCTTGCTTCACCATTTCGGCGGAGAGATCCACACCGCAGTAGCTGGTGAAGAGCGACGACCAGCCGGGGGCGAGCCGGCCCACCCCGCAGCCGAAGTCGAGAACCTCACCCAGTCGTTGCGGATACCCGAGCTCCTCGAACCGGTGCACGAGCCGCTCGACATCGCGGTCGCCCTCTGCGAAGAACGCATCGTTGTCCCACCGACCGAACTTCCGGTCGCGAAACGACAGGATCGCCCACATGGGATCGAGATCGGCGAGCTCTTCCCAGTTTCGCCGTTCCCGATCGAGGAGCGGCGTCGGATCAGGTGACGAACTCCGGGCGCCCCGCGACAAGGTGAGCAGCGTACCGGCTCACGTCTCACACCGACGAACCCCCCCGCTTCGGACGTTCGGCGCCCACCGGCCGGGAGGACGGTCCACGCCCTGCTCCGGCGAGCCCTTCGGGCGAGGTCACCACGCGTCTCGCCGCGCGCCTCGACAACACAGCGGCCGCGAACTTGTTGGCCACCACCCGCGGTGGTCCGCGGCGGCGAGCGCGCGCCACGGACCGGCGCGGCGGAGCAGTCGAGGCCGGGCCGCCTGGGAAGGCCAAAGCCGACGAGTAACCTGCGCCGCCATGCGGGAGGCCCAGTTCTCGGGGGGCGGACCCGGGCATGCGGCCGAGATCACCAAGATGGGTGAGATCGCGGCTGAGGCGGGGCTACGCCGAATCAACATGCTGGCGTGGCGCGACTTCGACGATCCTGAAGCCGGGGGATCCGAGGTGCACGCCGAAGAGGTCGCTCGCCTCTGGGCCGAGGCCGGACTCGAGATCACCATGCGGACCTCGTTCGCGCCGGGGCACCCGCGGACGAGCTGGCGAAACGGCCACCGCGTGATCCGCAAAGGCGGCCGCTACATGGTCTTCCCGCGGGCCGCCATCAGCGAGATGATGCAGTGGCACGGTCCCCGGGACGCCGTGGTCGAGATCTGGAACGGCATGCCGTTCTTCTCTCCGCTGTGGGCTCGGTGCCCATACATGATCTTCCACCACCATGTCCACGGCGAGATGTGGGATATGACGTTGCCTCCCCGCCTCGCCCGCCTCGGCCGGTTCTTCGAGGAGCGTCTCGCGCCCGTCCTGTACCGCGACGCCCGGGTGGTCACCGTCTCCGAATCGTCGCAGCGGGAGCTGGTTGAGGACCTCGGCTTTCACCCGCGGCGGGTGTCCGTCATCCACAATGGTCTCGACCCGCGGTTCACGCCGAGTCGCGACCGCTCGCCCGAACCTCTCGTGGTCGCGGTGGGGCGTCTCGTCCCGGTCAAGCGGTTCGACCGGCTCATCGACGCACTCGCCCAGCTTCGGGTTCGCGTACCCGAGCTTCGCGCCGTCATCGTCGGCGACGGCTACAAACGAGACGAGCTCGAGGCGCAGGTTCACCGGCTCCGCGCCGAGGAGTGGCTCAGCCTGCCTGGACGCATCAGCGACGCCGAGTTGGTGGCCCTCTACCAACAGGCGTGGATCGTGGCGAGCACATCGGCCCGCGAGGGATGGGGACTGTCCATCACGGAGGCCGCGGCCTGCGGCACGCCGGTTGTTGCGACCCGCGCGCCCGGTCACGTCGATTCGGTCCGCGACCACGAGAGCGGCCTGCTCATCGACACGAACGACGAGCTGGTCGCCACTCTCGCGACGCTCGTTGAAAACCCCGAGCTGCGAGAGCGGCTCGGACGAGGCGGCCTCGCGGTCGCGTCCCGTCTCACCTGGGAGGCGACCGCTCGTCAGCTGCTCGAGGTGCTGGCCGAGGAGGCGATCCGTCGCCGCCAACGGGGAAGATAGGTGGCCGCGGTCCAGGAGGTGGTCCCGCGTCGCGGGATGCTGAGCCGCTGGCGGTCCGACGCAGACGGCCCGTCCTCACGGAACCGATGGGACCGTCCCGGTGCCGACGCCATCGGCGGACGACGGCCACGCCGAACGCGCTCGGTGACGCGGGCGGTCGCGACGGCCGCGCGGCGACGTGACGTGATCGCCGGCGCCGGGTTCGACGCCGCTCACGTGGGCGTGGCCAACTTCTCGTCTCTCCTCGGGCGCAGCCCGTCGAGCGCGACCGCCGCGAGGACCACGATGGAGACCTCCGCGGGCGCCCGGAAGCGGACCAACCCGTAGAACGCGGCCGCGTTCAGGGTGACGACCACAATCGGCGCGAGCACCGGAATCAGCGAGACGCGGCGACGTCGGAGCAACACGGCCCCCACGATCGCGAGCCCGACGAGCACCCAGTACACGCCGAACCCGATCATCGACGCCCAGTACGGCCGGCCTTCGCGCGTGCTGTCATCCGCGACCTGGAAGGGACGGAAGACGCTCCAGGCGCGGCCGACGCGGGCCGCGACCACGACCGGGAACCGACCGAGGTGATCGCCGATGTAGTGGAAGGCTTGGCTCTGGGTGGCTGGGGTCTTCCCCGCCGCGTGGTGGGTTCGGTACTCGCTGAACGTGCAGAGTCCGTACCAGGACCCGAGCAGGTGCCCCGAGTACGTCTCGTTGCAGTTGGCGCCAGTCAGCACTCCGGTGTCGCCGCTGGCGAGGAACACCGGCCGGTCGAAGCGAGTCAGATTGAAGATCATCCATGGTGAGACCACGAGGAGGGCCATCGCGATTGCGACCCCGGTGAGGCGCACCCGCTGTGCCCGCCGCAACCCATGAATCGTCATGGCGACCGGCACGACGAGAAGCGGCACAAGGAGCACGAGCTCGGCGCGGCTGAGCATCGCTAACGCGCACGCCACCCCGGCGCCGGCAGCGTTTCTCCACGTCGGCTCGCGCCGCAGTCGATAGGCGCAAAAGATCGTCGCGGCCGTGCCGAGGGCCGCGAACGTCTCGGACATCACCAGACCATCATTCATCCACAAGTTCGGGTAGATGGCCGCGACGGCCGCGGCGACGAGTCCGGCGCGTGGGCCGGCCATCTCGCGACCGATGAGTCCGATCAGCACCACCGCGCCGACACCAGCGAACGCCACCGTGAAGCGATACCCGAGCTCGCTGTCATCGGTCGCCCACGCAACCGGGGCGAGCGTGACGGTCGTCAGCGGCGGGTGGAGCGCGTCGGGCGTGCCACGCGGCCCGAACAGGCCCGTGTTCGTGAAGCCTTGTCCGTGGGCGAGTGCCTCGGCCTGTGTCGTGTAATAGAAGCGGTCGTAGAAGCCGTGCTCGTGACGGGTCTCCGCCAAGATGTAGGCCGCGCGACCCGCGAACGCGGCACCGGCGATGATCGCAAGGACGATCAGGAACCGCCGTCCGCCCATCGAGGGCGGAGCGTACCAAACCGAGGTTCTGATCGAGCGCGTGTCGCGGAGCCTCGGGTCGAGCGGCGCGCGCGCTTGCTCACGTCCAAGCGCGCGCCCTCACCGGGAGGGGTGACCGGCCGACGACGCGAGGTCAAGCTCAAGGGGTGGGCGACGAGCTCGCGACCGCGCCGCGCTGCGGGGGACGTCGACCGCGACCAGCTGCGGGCGCTCGGCGGCGACCGGACACCGGGTCACGTGCCGGCCCGCCGGCCTCGAATCGGGGCGCGACAATCACCCTCCGTTGCACGTGCTTCGTTGCACGTGCCACCCCGCCGGGTCCCACCGGTGCCGCCGAGACCGAAGGCCGACCTTGTCCTGGCGACCAGCGCCACCGAGCGTGAAGCGTTCCTCGCTGACGTCCACGTCGGCATCGTCAGCGTCGCGAACGACGACGGGGGCCCCGTGACCGTCCCGATCTGGTACGCGTACGAGCCGGGAGAGCTCCTGAGCTTTATCAACGGCCGAGACTCGCTGAACGCGCGCCTCATCACCAGCGCCGGACGGCTCAGCGTGCGCGCAGACCGAGGTGGCCCCGTATCAATGGGCCACCGGAGGGACCCGTCGCCCGGGTCGATGATCCGGTGAACCCCGCCGAGCGCCAGACGATCCCCCGCCGGTACGTCGGCGCCGAGCGCGGTGATCTCTGCCTCGCGGCGACGGAAGCCGAAACGAGACCGGCGTGACCATTCGGATGCGACCAGAGCGCTGGTCGAGCGCCGACTTCATGAAGCAGTTCGGCGAGACCCCGGGTGCCACGCCGCCGGCGGCGGTGCAGGTGACAGGACCGCGTTGCCAGATTTGTGGTCTTCGCGTGTTGGCGACGGCCGCCGGCGGGGAACACTCCGCGGCATGGCGCGTACCCCCACCGGGGCGAAACGGGCACCGGCCCGGACCGCGAGCCGGGCCGCGCCCCGAGCCCGGTCGAAGCCCCCCACCGGGCCCTCGGAGACTGCCCCGCCGGCCCCCGCCGACCAGCCGGCCACCAACGAGGCGGGCCCGACGTCCCCCGACGAGGTCCCGCGGTGGATTCGCAAGGCGATCGCGCTGTTCTTCGCGTGGGCCGTCGGGCTGCTGATCGCCTACTGGGTGTTGAACCGGCTGCGCCCCATCCTCTTGATGGGGCTGGTGGCGCTGTTCTTGTCGCTCGCGATGGAGCCCCCGGTGAACGCCCTCGCCAAGCGGGGCTGGCGGCGGGGACCCGCGACCGGACTCGTCGGTGGCGCCTTCCTCGTTGGCACGATCGGGTTCTTCGTCGCGTTCGGGTCCGTGGCGTTCACCCAGGCGTCGCAGCTCGTCAACAACGCCTCCCATGACGTCCGCCGTGTCGTGCAGTTCCTCAACCGCGACTTCGGGACGAACATCAACGCCGCCTCGTTGATCCACGAGCTGCAGAGCAAGCACGGCGTGGTCCACCGGTTCGGGCAGAGCTTGGCGAGCAGCGCCCCGGACGTCGCGCTCACGATCGGGAAAGGTCTGTTCCAGATCATCGTCACGTTCATCTTCGCCTTCTACCTCACCGCCGATGGCCCCGGCGTCCGGCGAACGATCTGCTCGCGGCTGCCCCGCCAGCGGCAGGCGATCGTGCTCGACACGTGGGAGCTGGCGGTCGAGAAGACCGGCGCCTACCTCTATTCCCGCACGTTGCAGGCCGTCGTGTGCACCGCGGCGGTCTGGGTCTTCCTCTTCGCTCTCGGGGTCCCGTCGTCACTTGCGTTGGCGATCTGGGTCGGGGTGGTGTCGCAGTTCGTTCCCACGGTCGGCACCTACATCGCCCTCGTGCTGCCCACGCTCGTCACGCTCGTGAACTCGCCCGTCGACACAATCTGGGTCGTCGCCTTCCTCATCGGCTATCAGCAGTTCGAGAACTACTTCCTCGGCCCGCGCATCGCCCGGTTCACCCTGAAGATCCACCCCGCCCTCACGATCGGCACCGTCTTCGCCGGCGCCCTGCTCCTCGGCCCGGTCGGCGCGTTCCTCGCTCTCCCCACTACGGCGGTGATCCAGGCGCTGGTCTCGACCTACACCGAGGAACAAGAGGTGATCGAGAGCGAGCTGATCGCCGAACCCGAGGTCCGTCGACGGGGGTCCCGGATCCGACGGCTCTGGCGGCGTCGAGCACGAGAAGAGGCGTCACCGCCGGCTCGCCGGCGTTCGAAGGACGCATCCGCGCCCGGCGCATGATGTGCCTCCGGATCGGGTATCACCTCGTCGTCACCCCGCACGGAGGTTGCACAACATGAGATTCCTGCAACGCGCCCGCACGGTCCCCACCGTCGAAGAGCGGCCCATCCGACTGTGGAGCCCAGCTCAGCTCGTGGCTCTGCTCCTCGGTGGCGCGGCCATCGGCTTCGGGGTCATCGCGCTCACCCGCACCGGATTGGATCTCGCGCACCTGACCCGAGGCCGCGACTCACTGCTGGGGTTCGGTCACACCCCGCTCCTCGGCGTTGCGGAAGTCGGCTTCGGGGTCCTCATGGTGCTCGCCGCGCTCGGACCCATCGCCGGGCGCAACATCATGACCCTCACCGGAGCCGCCGCGGCCGGTCTCGGACTCGTCGTCGTCGCCGGATGGTGGTCACCGAAGCTGACCGCCTGGCTCGGGGTCAGCGACCGCAGCGGCTGGCTGTTCATTGCTGTCGGTGGCCTCGCCCTCGCCGCGGCGTTCGTCGCGCCGGTCTGGACGTCGGGTGGACCACGCGTCATCCAGGAGCCCGTCGTGGCTGACCCGGCGACCGCCACCACGGCCGACGAGCACACCCCCGCTGACGAGCCCACGCCCGCCGCGCCGCCGCGACGCGTACGGCGGATCCGCCTCCCGCACCTCGGCCATCAGGAGGAGCCCCGCGTCCCCGAACCCGAGCGCCGGCTCCCCGAGTCGTCGAACCGCTAGCCCGATCTCGCCGAACGGCCACGTCGCCGACGTGGCCGTCCGGCGGGGCGGGTCACGCGTCGAGGTACTCGTCAATCACCTGGTGCATGTGCACCAGGTTCGATTCCTGACGGGGGTTGAGCCGCAACCCAGAAAAGCCCCGGGACTTCATCCCGGCCTGCACTCGCGCCATGTTCTCGTAGTCCTGATTGGTGATCACACCCCAGTCCTTGTCACGCCAGTCCGGGTACCACCGTTGCTCCGGCATCTCCCACGCCCGGTCGGGGCGAGGCCACTCCAGCACCCAGGTGTCCTTCAACGCCGAGTCGACGTCGACACCGTTCGGGCGGACCCGGAACACGATCGCGCTCCCCGGATAGATCGGCCCGACGAGGTTCGGGAACACGTACACGTCGTCGGCGCTGGTCATCTGGTCCGCGTCGAGGCCGCTGACGTCGAAGCCTCGGGCGCGCAGCAGTTCCATCCGCCGCGTCTGGTAGATCTCCAGCAGGTTGGTGCCGGGCGGGACCGGCGCGGCGCGCACCTCGTCGACGAGGGCCCGCTCCTCGGCGAGGAACGCACCACCGAGCCCGGCGACGAGCCCGGCGAGGATCGCGCCCTCGTCGACGTCGGCGTCGGCGATCCCCAACCGCGGGCTCGGGCGCAGCCGCCGCCGGGCGCTCGGCAGCCGCCCGTAGTGCGCGTGCTTCCCAAGCTGCTCGTACTCGATGCTCACGTCGTCGGTCCACGGAAGGAGCTGCGGATGGGTGCCCTGCACGTGGTACGCCTCGTTGAACGCGTCGACGACGACCTTCCAGTTCGCCGGGAGCACAAGTGTCTGATACGAGCGGAGCCGCATCTCGTCGAGGCGGTAGGAGCCGAGTAGGTCGGGGAGCGGGTCGAGGAACTCGAGGAGCGACTCGGCGTCGGCGTCCATGTTCACGAACACGAACCCGCCCCACCGCTCGCAGCGGACCTCGGCCAGACCCATCCTGTCCGGCAGCGGCCCGAAGTCCTCGACGTCGACGATCTCGACCAGGCGGCCATCGATGGCGTACCGCCACGCGTGGAACGGGCACGTGAAGGTCTCGTCGGCATGGCCGCACCCGGCGGCGAGGCGGGTCCCCCGGTGCAGGCAAGCGTTGTGGAACGCCCGGATCGTGTCCGGCGCGGAGCGCACCACGAGGATCGAATCCTCGCCGATCGTGTACTCGCAGTAGTCGCCGACCTCGCCGATCTGCTCCTCGCGGCACGCCACCTGCCAGACCCGGGGCCACAGCCGCTCGAGCTCGAGGTCCCGGAACGCCGGTGAGGTGTAGCGCTCCTTCGGGATGATGCCGTCGCGTACGGGTGCCGCTCCCACGGCCCCGACGGTAGCGTCGAGCCACCCGATGGAGTTCAACGTCGCTGACCTGTTCGAGTGTGTGGCCGACCACGTCCCTGACCGCGTGGCGCTGAGCTGCGGGGACCGCCACCTCGACTTCCGGACCCTCGACGACCGCGCCACCCGTCTCGCCCACGGCCTGGCCTCCCTCGGTGTCGGCGCCGGCGACCACGTGGCCTGCTACCTCCACACCGGCGTCGAGTACGTGGAGGCCATGCTGGCCTGCTTCAAGCTGCGGGCTGTGCCGATCAACGTCAACGACCGGTACGTCACCGACGAAGTCGTCGACGTCTGCGCCGACGCCGACGCCGTCGCGCTCGTCTCCGACCCCCAGCTCCGCGCCGACGCGGACGCGGTGGCGGCTCGGCTCCCCGCGCTGCGCACCACGCTGACTGTCGGAGTGGGCTACGAGCGTGTCGTCGAGGGTGGAGCACCGGGGCGGGACTTCGCCCCCCGCTCCGGCGACGACCACTACATCCTCTACACCGGCGGCACCACCGGACGCCCGAAGGGTGTCGTCTGGCGCCACGAGGATATTTTCTTCGCCGCGCTCGGCGGCGGGAACGCCGGCGGCCCGCCGATCGAACGTCCCGAAGCGATCGGGCCCCTGGCGGTCACGAACCGGGCCCAGCGCGTCGGCCCGTTCCTGCCCCCCGGCGACCCCGGCCCCGACGAGTTCGTCGCCATGGCGCTCGGRCCCCTGGCGCACGCCAGCGGCCAGTGGTCGGCCCTCGGCACCCTCCTCGGCGGCGGCCGCGTCGTGCTCTACCCGGACCGCCACATGGACATGCCCCGCGTCTTAGCGGTCGTGGAGCGCGAACAGGTCGTGATGCTGAACCTTGTCGGCGACGCCAGCGGCCGGCCCCTCCTCGACCAGCTGCGCGCCAGCCCCGACGAGTACGACACGTCGTCGCTGCGACTCCTCGGCTCGGGAGGCAGCCTCCTGTCCGCCGACGTCAAGCACGGCCTCCTCGACGCGCTCCCCACCGTCCTCACCGTCATGGAGGCCATCGGGTCGTCCGAGGCGCCAGTGCAGGCCATCGCCCTCGTCGCCGCCACCGACGCGCCGACCCAGTCGCTGCACTTCGCCCAGCGCGACACCACGATGGTCGTCGACGACGACCTGACCCCCGTCCCGCCCGGGTCGGGACGCGTCGGCCGCCTCGCCACCACCGGCCGCTCCCCGCTCGGCTACTACAAGGACCCGGCGAAAGGCGCCCGCACCTTCGTCCAGATCGACGGGCAACGCTGGACCCTGCCCGGCGACATGGCGACCGTCGACGCCGACGGCAGCATCCGACTCCTCGGCCGAGGGTCACAATCGATCAACACCGGCGGCGAAAAGGTCTACCCCGAAGAAGTCGAAGCCGTCCTCCGCGCCCATCCCGGGGTCGCCGACGCCGTCGTCGTCGGGGTCGCGGACCCCCGTTTTGGGGAGCGGGTCGCCGCGGTTGTCGCCCCGACCCCCGCCGACCCGGTCCCGACCCTCGACGACCTCCAAGCGCACTGCCGGAACAGTCTCGCCGGCTACAAGATCCCCCGGTCCCTGCACCTCGTCGACGCCATCGACCGATCCCCGGCCGGGAAACCCGACTACGTCCGCATCCGGGCCCGGATCACCGCCACCCGGGACTGAAGACGACCCCGACGCGCGACCGCCTCGCCGGCGAGCCCGGGCGTCAGCTCCGGACGCGGAGCGTTACCACTGAGGCGACGTCGGCGACACCGCCGAT
>JRHI01002204.1_pt1 | contig 13931 bp, 10 predicted proteins | sample 215371 | NCBI WGS metagenome assembly JRHI01 (sample SAMN02929681, study PRJNA255918) | sediment metagenome | biome: cave system; feature: Ice Cave; material: Sediment; isolation source: sediment from deep within a dark volcanic ice cave with no known source of... ...
ATCGTGCTCGCGACGGTCGTCCTCCTGAACGGGGTGTTCGGGCGCACCGTCACCCCGGCCGGCGCCTGAGCGCTCCGCTCCGGCTCATCGGACTGGAGAAGCGGTTCCCGAACGGCACCGTGGCGGTCGATCATCTCGACCTCGACGTCGCGGCCGGAGAGCTTGTCGCGCTCCTCGGCCCGAGCGGCTGCGGAAAGACCACGACGCTCCGGTGCATCGCCGGCTTCGAGGACCCGTCGGCCGGATCGATCGAGCTGGGCGGGACGCGGATCGATACCCTGCCCCCGAATCGGCGCGGCGCGACGATGGTCTTCCAGGGCTACGCGCTCTTCCCGCATCTCAGCGTCGCGGAGAACGTCGGCTATGGCCTCCGGGTCCGCCGCGTCGGGGGCACCGCGTTCCGGGATCGGGTGGGCGCGGCGCTCGGCCTCGTCGGCCTCGCGGGCCTGGGGGATCGCCGCCCGCAGCAGCTCTCCGGCGGGCAGCAGCAGCGCGTCGCGCTCGCGCGGGCGCTCATCCTCGAGCCCGCGCTCCTGCTGTTCGATGAGCCGCTGTCGAACCTCGACGCCAAGCTGCGCGAGCACATGCGCCTGGAGATCCGCGGGCTGCAGCAGCGGGTGGGGATCACCAGCGTCTACGTCACCCACGATCAGGCCGAGGCGATGACCCTGGCCGACCGGGTGGCGGTCATGGATCAGGGCCGGATCGCGCAGCTCGGATCCCCGCGGGAGATCTATGACGAGCCGGTCTCCCGGTTCGTGGCGGAGTTCGTCGGCACCGCCAACTTCCTGGGCGGGAGGGTCCGCGGACAGGAGGGCGCCGCGGTCCTCGTCGACGCCCTCGGCCGTCCCCGTCGGGCGTCGGCCGCCCCGGGTACCTTCGCGGCCGGCGCGGCGGTCCAGGTCATGGTCCGGCCCGAAGAGGTCCGTCTCGTCGATGTCGCCGAGGCCGACGCGATCCCGGCGACCGTCCTCCGGGCGGGCTTCGTCGGCGCGAGCGCGGTCTACCAGCTCCGCACCGCCGGCGGCGAGGAGCTCCTCGCGACGGTCCCGATGGAGCGGGGGGTCGCGCTCCACCCCGAAGGGGCACCGGTCGGCCTGCGGGTGCGCGACGGCGCGCTGCGAGCGTTCGCACCGGCGTGATACCCGCCGCGGGTGCCCCTCGGGGTACGGTGGCACGATGAGAGGGCTGCTGCCCCGCACGCCGATGGTCCTCGGCCGGCTCTTCACCGCCGCGGCCATCGGCCTGTGGCTCCTCCTTGGCGGCGAGATCCATCTTCCCGCCGCGTTCGCGTCGCTCGGGATCGTGCTCGCCTCCGCCGTCCTCATCGCGGTCGCCGAACGGCGGCGCGGCCGCCCGTACCTCGTGCGCGACTACCCCGTGCCGGCGGTCGTCGCCGACGCGGTCGTCGCCGGGCTCTGGATGATCGGCTCGGCCCTTGTCCCGCGCAGCGTCGCCTTCGTGCTCTTCACGATCGTCGGCTCGATGGCGACGTTCCGGCTCGGTGGGCCCGGCGCCGCGCTCACCATCGGCGTCTATCTCGTCAGCCGCATCATGACCGAGCTCATCCGTATCGCCGGTGGTGTCCCATCCCCGCCGAGCCAGCTCGTCGGTGACACGGTCGTCATCGGGCTTGCGCTCGCCGTCCTCGCCGCGATCGTCGAGTCCTACCGTGGCGAGCAACGCCGCGCCGGACGCTCGCTCGCCCGGGCGCGGGTCTTCGAGCAGGCCGCGATCGACGTCAGCGCGCAGACCGAGCCGGAGGGCATCTTTTCGACCATCACCGCCCGGGCGCTCGACCTCGTGGCGGCCGATCACGCGTCGCTCATCATGCATCGGGGGGACGGGTTCATGGTCGTCGCCGGGGCCGGCACGGGCGCGCGGGTCATCGGCCTGCGCGCCTCGGCCCGCCTCGGGGTGGTCGGCGAGGTCGTCCGTTCGCGGGGCACCGTCCGGGTCCCGGACTACCAGGCGGTCGCGACCGCGCCGGCCGCGGTGCGCGCGCTCGGCCTGCGTACCGCCGTCGCGGTCCCGATCATCGCGCATGGCGAGATCGTCGCGATCCTTCTCGTGGCCCGCCTCGCGCTTCGCGCGTTCGATGAGGACGAGCACGCCGCGCTCGAGGGCTTCACGGCGCACGCCGCGACCGCGATCACGGCGTCGCGCATCGTCGAACAGGCCAGGCGCATCGAGTTCGCCAGCCGGGGTGTCGCCGAAGCGACGCCGGTCGAGATCCTCGAGCGCGTCGCGGATGAGGCCGCCGGCCTGTTCAACGCGGAGTTCGTCGTCAGCGCCCTGTTGGAGGAGGGCCTGCGCGTCGTCCGGGCGCTCGGGCACGCGGCGCCGCTCGCCGGCCAGGTCGGCGGCGAGCTGGGGCCGGCGCTCCGCGAGCTGGTCCGTGGCCGCGAGCTCATCGTGATCGCGGACTACGTCACCGCGTACGGCGGGCAGCCCTCTCCCGGCACGATCGCCGCGGAGGCGGCGATCGACGCGTCGGTCCACGCGGTGATGGTCGCTCCGCTCGTCGTGAAGGACCGGGTCGCCGCGACCCTCATCGTCGGGACGACCGATCCGCACCGAAGCTTCGATCTCATCGATCGCCAGGGGATCCTCGCTCTCTGCGAGGTGGGCGCGGCGGCCCTCCGCAACGCCGCGGTGCGCGCGGACCGTGAGGCGCGGATCCAGCGGCTCGGAGCGCTGAACGAGCTCGCGGCGAAGACGACGCTCGTGCACGACCCCATGGCGATCGCCCTGCTCGCCTACCAGACCGTGGGCGCCCTCGTCGCCTTCGACTCCTTCTACATCGCCCGGTACGACGCCCAGCGGCGGCTGTTCGACTTCCTCCTCGAGGCCGAGGGCGCGCAGGTCCGGGAAGGGGAGTCGTTCCGCCCGCTCGGGACCGGGCCGACGAGCCAGGTGGTGCTCACCGGCGAGCCCTATGTCGCCCGCGGGACCGACGATCCGGTCCGGGCGCGCGGCCGGATGTACGGCGACGAGTCGCGAACGAGCGCCTCGGCGATCCACGTGCCGATGAAGATCCACGGCGAGACGATGGGGGTCCTCTCGGCCCAGTCGTACCGCGCGGACGCGTTCGACGACGAGGACGTCGCGATCCTGCGGTCGTTCGGCAACCTCGTCGCCTCGGCGTTCGAGAACGCCGAGCACCACGCCCGGCAGCGCGAGCTGTACCTCGCGTCGGTGCGCGCGCTCGCGGCCGCGGTCGACGCCCGGGATCCGCACACCCGCAGCCACTCGGCCCGCGTCGCCGCCCTGGCGAAGATCATCGCGGTCGAGATGCAGCTGCCGGCCGACGAGATCCGGCGGGTCCAGCTGTCGGCGCTCCTCCATGACATCGGGAAGATCGGCATCCCCGACGCGATCCTGAACAAGCCGGCGGCCCTCACCCCCGAGGAGTGGGTGATCATGAAGACCCATCCCGCGCTGAGCGGATCCATCCTCGCGGCGGTGGAGCCGCTCGCCGAGCTCGTGCCGATCGTTCGCGCGCATCACGAGCGGTATGACGGCACCGGATACCCCGACGGACTGGCCGGGGACGCGATCCCGCTTGGCGCGTACATCGTCCAGGCCGCTGACGCCTACGAGGTCATCGTGAGCAAGCGGGCCTACAAGGCGGCGCAGAGCATCGATCACGCCGTGTCCGAGCTGCGGCGCTGCACCGGGTCACAGTTCCATCCCGCTGTCGTCACCGCGTTCCTGCGGGCCATCGAACGGGATCAACGGGAGGGGTCGGCACGCCTCACCAACGTCGGCGCGATGCTCCACGAGAACATCGACGACATGCCCGGACCGGGCCCGCTCGTCGAGCGCATCGCCGCCTCGTCGCAGACCCACGCGCGTCAGCTCGCGATCCTGCAGCGTCTCGCGTCCGAGATCAGCGCGGTGCTCGATATCGACGACCTCGCGATCCGGCTCCTGCGGATCATCTGCGACGCGGTGGGCCATGACAACGGGTTCCTCCTCACCGTCGACCCGGGCGGCGAGATGATGATCCGTGCCGCCGTCGGCGCATCCATCGAGTACGTCGGCCAGACGCTGCCCCGAGGCGCCGGCATCAGCTCCTGGGTCATCGAGCACGGACGGCTCCAGAACGTCGCCGACGTCCAGGGCGACACGCGCTACATCGGTCCCGCGGACGTCCGCTCGGCGCTCGTCGTGCCGCTGCGCATCGGTGACGAGCGTGTCGGGGTGCTCGGGATCGAGAGCCCCCGGCCGGGGGCGTTCTCGGCCGAGGACGAGGCCCTGCTCACGGCGGTCTCGCACCAGGTCGCGGCGGCCGTCCGGGTGGCACGCCTGCACCAGGCCGCGAAGACGGCCGCGGCCACCGACCCGCTCACCGGTCTGCCGAACCGGCGGGTATTCTTCGAGCATGTCGCCGCGGGGCTTCGTCGCGCCGAGAGCCATGACGAGCCGCTGTCCGTCGCGATCATCGACGCGAATCGCCTGAAGCAGCTGAACGACGAGTTCGGCCACGCCGTCGGCGATCAGGCGCTCGTGCGCATCGGCGAACTCCTCGCCGCCGGCGTCCGGGGGGGCGATCTCGTCGCGCGGATCGGCGGCGACGAGTTCGCGGTCGTGTTCCCCGGCGCGCCGCTTCTCGCGGCCGAGCGGATCATGCGGCGTTTGGCCGAGGAAATCGGTCGCGCCTCCACGCCGGCCGGCCAGGCGCTTCCCACGATCGCCTGGGGAATCGCGCCGGCGCCGCCCGAGGCGACCTCGGTCGATGCCCTGGTCGACGCCGCGGACCGCGCGATGTATCGGCAAAAGCAGCTCGGCCGGCAGCGGGCCGGCGGTGGCGCGGCGTCCTGACCACCTCCGCCCCGCTCGATAGAATGGACCGAGATCGGCAGCGACCGCGAGGGGGGTAGGCGTCCCGGATGGCGACGACGAGCGAGCCGGCGCCGAACGCGGTCATCGGCTACCGCGGCAAGAATTTCGAACCCTTCGCGGTGGAGACGTTCCTCTACGACTGGTGGGAGCGATCGGGGTTCTTCACCCCGCCGCCGTACCGCCCCGGCGAGCGGCCGTTCGTCATGATGCTGCCGCTCCCGAATGTGACCGGCGATCTCCACCTCGGACACGCCCTGGGGTTCGGCGGCTATGAGGATCTCATGGCCCGCTGGCACCGGATGCGCGGCGATCCGACGCTCTGGCTCCCGGGGTCCGACCACGCCGGGATCATCGCCCAGATCGTCGTCGAGAAGGAGCTCGCGAGGGAGCGGGGGGCCCGGCGGGGCGCCGATTCGGACGTTGCGCAGCGCCGGGCCGGCCTTGGGCGCGAGGAGTTCCTGGCCGAGATGTGGCGCTGGATGGAGCACTACCAGCCGCGCATCTACCGGCAGCTGCGGATGCTCGGGTGCTCGCTCGACTGGAGCCGGGTGCATTTCACGATGGACCCGGACATGCAGCGACGGGTGCGCACCCACTTCATCCGCCTCTATCGCGCCGGGCACCTCTATCGCGCCGACCGGATCGTCCACTGGTGTCTCACCTGCCAGACGACGTACTCGGACATCGAGGCGAAGCACAGCCCGCGCGCCGATCAGCTGAGCTACGTGCGGTATCCCTGGGCCGACCCGATGCCCGCCGGCACGCCCGACCTCGTCATCGCGACGACGCGTCCGGAGACGATCCTTGCCGACACCGCCATCGCGGTCCATCCCGACGATGCGCGCTGGAAGCACCTGGTCGGCGCCGCGGTCCTCGTGCCGGTCGCCGAGCGGCGGATCACGATCGTCGCGGACACCGCGGTGGATCCGGCATTCGGCACCGGGGCGCTCAAGGTGACCCCGGGGCACGACGCGACGGACTTCGACATCGGGACACGGCACGGCCTGCCGGTGCTCACGGTGATCGATACCCGGGGGCTGATGACCCCGGTCGCCGGTCCGCTCGCCGGCCTCGACCGGGACACCGCGCGCAAAGCGATGGTCGAGCGCCTCCAGGCCGCCGGCCTCCTGGTGACGCAGGAGCCGATCACGCATTCGGTGGGCGTCCACGACCGCTGCGAGACGGTGGACGAGCCGCTCGTCCTGAAGCAGTGGTGGATGCGGATGGCGCCGCTCGCCGCGCCGGCGATCGCCGCGGTGCGCGAGGGCCGCACGCGGATCGTTCCGGCGAAGTTCGAGAAGGTCTATTTCAACTGGATGGAGAACATCCGGGACTGGGCGATCGCCCGCCAGACCTGGTGGGGGCATTCCATCCCCGCCTGGTACTGCCGCGACTGCGACGAGATCGTCGTGCCGGAGGAAGACGGCCCGGATCCGACGGAGTGCCCGCGCTGCCGCTCCCACGACCTCCGCCACGATCCCGATGTGCTCGACACCTGGTTCAGCTCGGCCCTCTGGCCGCACTCGACGCTCGGCTGGCCCGAGCGGACCGCGGATCTCGCGCGCTTCTACCCGGGGAGCGTGCTCGAGACGGGGTACGACATCCTGTTCTTCTGGGTCGCGCGGATGATGATGATGGGCCTCCTGAACATGGGCGAGGTGCCGTTCCGCACGGTCTACCTCCACGGGATGGTGCGGGCCGGCACGGACAAGATGAGCAAGTCGAGGCACAACGTCGTGAGTCCGGTCGGCCTGATCGAGCGGCACGGCGCCGACGCCCTGCGCTTCGGGCTGGTGAACGGGCTCTCCGCCGGCGCGGACAGCCAGTTCTCGATGGCGAAGCTCGATCACGCCCGGAACTTCACGAACAAGCTGTGGAACATCGGCCGGTTCACCCTCGGCCGGGTCGAGGCGACCCCGGGTGCGCTCGGTGGGCCGATCGACCGGTCACCGGCCGGCGACGCCGACCTCATCGACGCCGACCGCTGGATCCTGTCCCGGACCGAGGCGACGGTGGCGGAGCTCACCCGGCTCATCGAGGGGTACCTCTTCGGCGAGTACACGACCGCCCTCGAGCAGTTCGTCTGGACCGAGCTCGCCGACCTGTACATCGAGCTCGCGAAGCCGGCGCGCCGCCCGGCCGGGTCCGAGGCCGCGGCGGTCCGCACCCTCGCCTACGTGCTGGACCGGGTGCTCCGGCTCGCCCACCCGGTCATGCCGTTCATCACCGAGACCCTGGCCCTCCAGCTCTGGGCCCACGGGGTCCGCGACGATGACGCGCCGTCCCTCGTCGTCTCGCGGTGGCCGGTCCCCGGGACGCGTGACCTGGCGCTCGAGGATCGCTTCGGCGCGGTGAGCGAGGTCATCCGCGCGATCCGGAACCTCCGGCAGGAAGCCGGCGCCGACCCCGCCCGAACGGTGCAGGTCACCCTCGCCGGTGACACCGCCGCGGTGGCCGACGCCCTGGCGACGATCGGCTCGCTCGCCCGGGCCGCGGTGACGCTGGGGAGCGGCGACGGCGCGCCGACCGTGGTCCGCGGGGTCGAGGTCCGGGTCGCCCTAGGCGGCGATCCGGCAGCCGACCACGCGCGCCTCGAGCGCGAGCTGGCGGAGGCCCGCACCGCGCTCGCACGGTCCGAGGCCCTGCTCGGCTCGGACTTCGCGGCAAAGGCGCCGCCGGCGGTCATCGCGAAGGAGCGGGCGAAGCTCGCCGAGAGAGCGGCCACCGTCGCCGCGCTCGAGACCGAGCTGCGCGCCGGCTAGGCACGGCGAAGGCGCCGGGTGCTCCCGGCGCCTTCGCGCGATCGCTCGTCCGGCCCGTCGGTCAGGACGCTACCGGTTGTCCTTGAGGATCTGGTTCGCCTTCGCGCCGGCGTCCTTCACCGCCTTGTCGATGTCGCTCACCTTTCCCGCCGCGACCGCGGTGAGGAGGTCCTCGATGACGGTGCGGATTTCCTGCTGGCCCCGGACGTTCGGCTCGGGGTAGCTGGTGCCGATGAGGTCGAAGGCCTGCTTGCCCTGGACGTCCTTGTTCCAGGAGTCCCTGAGGACGGTCGTCTCAGCCGCCGACTTGCGGACCGGCATATAGCTCGACTTCACCGCCCAGGCGGCGGTCTGCTCCTTGTCGGTGAACCATTTCACGAACAGCCAGGAGGCGAGCTGCTTTTGCGCGGTGCTCTTGAACACGATGATGTTCGCCCCGTACTGCACGGTCTTCGGCTTCGCCGGGTCGGTCTGCGGGATCGAGCTGATCGACCAGTCGATCGGCTGCTTGAAGCTGGCGACGAAGAACGGCCGTCCGGTGCTCGACTCCTGGACGAACAGCACCTTTCCGGTACCGAAATCGGTCTGGTAATCGAACCCCTTCGGCACGTACGACGTACCTTCCTTCAGCATCCGGTCAAAGAGCTTGACCGAGTCGATGCCCTCCTTGCCGTCCCAGGCCACGGTCTTCTGGTCGTCGGCCATGAGCTTCCCGCCGCGGGAGAGGACCCAGCCGTTGAAGGTCGAGGCGCTGATGTTCGAGGCCCAGCCGTAGCGGGTCGTCTTCCCGTCGGCGCCCTTCTTCGTGGCCGCGCGGGCGGTCGCCTCGAACTCGTCCCAGGTCTTCGGGGTGCTCTTGCCGATCTCCTTCAGGATCCCGTCGTTCTGGTACATGACCAGGAGCGACTTGGTGAAGGGGAACGACAGGAGCTGGTTCCCGAACTGCGGGAAGCGGTTCGTGTCGAAGTAACTCTTGTAGATGTCGTCGCGCGAAGCCTTGTCCAGACCGTTCTTCGCGCTGTTCACGTAGGGGTCGAGGTTCACGACCACGTCGGCCTTCTGGTAGTCGGCGACGAAGCTCTCGTACCCGACGGCCAGCTCCGGAAGGGCCGCGGCCTGGATCGCCGAGAGCGTCTTCTGGTAGAGCTGGGTGTAGGTGCCCTGGTACTGGAGCGTCACGGTGACGCCCTTCCCGTTCGTCGAGTTGAACTGCTCCACCGCGGCGTTGAGCGCCGCCGCGTTCGCGCCGGTCTGGGTGTGCCACAGCGTGATCGCCACGGGTCCGGACAGATCGACATCCGCCTCGGTCGAGGCTGCCGGGGCCGGCGCCGCCGCTCCGCTACAGGCCGACGCGACGACCATGACGGCCGCACAGATCGCACGCTTCAGTCGCATGTTCGAAATCCTCCTACCCTCTTCCACCACGGATCACCAGCTGTGCCACCGGGCTCGATCGAGTTACGTCCGAGGGCTATCCCCGGATGCCGGTCCGCGCGACGCCCTGGATGAGATGCCGCTGCGCGATGAGGAAGACCACCACGATCGGGGCGATCACGAACGTCGCCGCCGCCATTTCGAGATGGTACTGCGCCCCGAATTCGGTGCGGAACTGCGCCATGCCCACCTGGATCGGTCGCACGGTATCGCTCGAGGTCACCAGGAGCGGCCAGAGGAAGCTGTCCCAGACCCCGATGCCGGTGATGAGCGCGACGGTGACGAGGACCGGCACCGACAGCGGCAGGACCACGCTCCGGAGGAACCGCAGGTGCCCTGCGCCGTCGATCCGCGCCGCGTCGGCAAGCTCGTTCGGGATCGACAGGAAATGCTGCCGGAGGAGGAAGATCGAGAAGGCCGAGGCGAGGAACGGCACGATCTGGACGTGCAGGGTGTTCGACCAACGGAGGTACTTCGTCACCAGGACGAAGTTCGGAATGAGGGTGGCCTCGCTCGGGATCATGAGCGTGGCCAGGAACAGCATGAAGATGAGCTGCTTCCCGCGGAAGCGCAGTCGCGCGAACGCGTACGCGGCGAGGACCGCGGTGGTGATCTCGCCGAGCGTGACGACGACGGCGATGATCACGGTGTTCACGAAATACCGTGACCACGGTGCCGCCCCCCAGGCCTGCGCGAAATTCTCCGGGTGGGCCTCGCCGGGAAAGAGCGTCGGCGGAAAGAGCGTCGCCTCGAAGAAGCTCTTGAACGCGGTCGTGAGCATCCAGTAGAACGGGAAGGCGATCACCACCGCGACCGCGCCGAGGACGAGGTGCTTGGCGACCGTGCCGCCGCGCGGTCGCCGCAGCCGCCGCGCGGGAAGGGTGAGGGCGCTCACGAATAATGGACCCTGCGCTCGGCGACCCGGAATTGGATCAGGGTGAAGAGCAGGATGAGGATCGTGAGCAGGACCGCCATCGTCGCCCCGAGGTCGATGCGGCCCTGCTGGAAGAAGACCTTGAAGATCTCGTAGCCGAGCACCCGGGTCGTGTCGAGCGGTCCGCCGTTGGTCATGATGTAGACCTGGCTGAAGGCCTTCAGCGCGCCGATCGTCGCGACGGTGGCGACGAAGAAGGTGGTCGGGCTGAGGAGCGGCAGCGTGATCCTGGTGAAGAGCTGCCGCTCGGAGGCGCCGTCGAGTCGGGCCGCCTCGTAGTACTCGGTCGAGATGTTCCCCAGGCCGGCGAGGAAGATGACGACCTGGAAGCCGATGAACTTCCAGATCGTGAAGATCGACACCCCGACGAGCGCGAGGCTCGGCCCGGCCGCCCACTCCGGGAGCGCCACGCCGGCCGATCCGGCGATGATCTCGAAGAGGCCGCGCGGCTCGTCGAGCCAGCGCTGCGGCCCGATCCCCACCTTCTCGAGCAGCGCGTTGAAGAACCCGTACGTCGGGTTCATCAGCCAGTTGAAGATCACCGCGGCCGCGACCGTGGCGGTGACGTACGGCAGGTAGTAGAGCGTCCGGTAGAGCGCCCGGCCCCGCATCTTCTGGAACAGGAGATAGGCCAGGAGGAGCGAGATCACCACCTCGAACGGGACCGTGATCACGGTGAAGGTCAGGGTGACCGAGAGGCTGTGCCAGAACTCGCCGGCCCGCGCTCCGGTGAGGACGGTGGCGTAGTTGTCGAGTCCCTTGAACGCGCCCTGGACGATGTCCCACTTGAACAGCGACATGTAGACGGCGGCGAAGGCCGGAAGGAAATGGAAGACCAGCAGCACGAGCGCCGCGGGAAGGAGGAAGAGGTAGGCCACGGCATGCTCGACGAGGATGCGCCGTCGCCGCGTCGTTCCGTGCGCCCTGACCACCGGAATGGCAGCGACCCTCACCGACTGCGATGATAGGGGAGCCGATGCCCATCTACGACTACCGCTGCGATCACTGCGGTCACGCGTTCTCGGCCGTCCAGCGGTTCGTCGACGACGCGATCGCGGTCTGCCCGAGCTGTGGGAAGCCGCCGCGCCGCCTGTTGTCCAATCCGGCGCTCGTCTTCAAAGGCTCCGGCTGGTACAAGACCGACAGCCGCGCGCCTGAAAAGAAGAGCAGCTCGGGCACGGCCGCCGCGAGCGGCGACGGCCCGAGCAAGGGCGGCGACCGAGGCGACGGGAAGGACCAGGGTGCCGGCGATACGAGCGCGGCCCCGCCGGCCGCGTCGTCGGACGGCGCGGCGCCCGCCGCGTCCGGTGCCGCGCCGGCGAAGAAGCCGGAGAAGGCCGCACCCGCATCTTCATAAGGGCGCGTCGCGTCGGGACCCTGTTCCTTGCCGACGAATGCCCGTTCCTCGCCGGCGCGGTCGCCTACCAGCTCTTCTTCGCGGTGATCCCGCTCCTCGCGCTGGTCATCGGTGTCGTCGGCTTCGTGTACGGGCCGGACCGCGCCGAGCGTGAGCTGGCGGGGGTCCTGCGCCAGGTCTACCCGGCGATCACCGGACAGGAGGTCCGGCTCGTCCGCCAGCTCGTCGACGGGCGGGCGGTGTCGCTCGGTGTCGGCCTGGTCGGGACGCTCCTCTCGGCGACGGCGATCCTCGGGTCGCTCGACACCGCGATCTCGCACGTCCTGGGACGCGAGGGGAAGCGGCAATTCGTCCGCGACCGGCTGAACGGTCTCGGCTTCATCACCCTCCTGCTCGCCCTGGCGATCGTCTCGTTCGCCCTGTCGTACGGGGTCCAGGCCCTCGCCGGCGCGGTCGGCGGGGCGCAGGGCATGGTCCTGGCCCTGCAGGTCATCGGGCCGCTCGGCGGACTCCTGGTCGGAGTTGTGTTCTTCTACCTGGTGTTCCGGCTGGCCCCCCGCCGGGCGGTGCGCCGGCGCGGAGCGCGGCTGGCGGCCCTGGTATCGGCCCTGCTGTGGGAGGTGTCCAAGGTGGCGTTCGCGTTCCTCACCCGGGAGCTCGGCACCTTCGAGGCGTATGGCACGCTGGCATTCGCGTTCGGGCTCCTCACCTGGTTCTACTTCACCGCGGTCATCATCCTCATCGGGGCGGAGGTCATCAAGACGGCCGATGCTTGAGCGGCTCGAGGCGATCGTCAGCCGGTTCATCGAGGGCCGGAGCGCGCGGATCTTCGGCGCGAAGCTCCAGCCGGTCCAGATCGGGAAGCGCGTCATCCGGGCGATGGAGTCGCACCAGACCATCTCGCTCGCGAAGACCTTCGTCCCGAACTCGTATGTCGTCTCCCTCGCGCCGTCGGACTTCGCCCAGTTCGAGCAGTACCGCCGCAGCCTCGAGCGGGACCTCGCCGAGGCGGTGCTCGGAGCGGCGCGCGACCGCCGCTTCACGCTTCTGGCCTACCCGACGGTGGAGCTCGAAGCCGACGACGACGTCACGCCCGGGGATCTGCGCGTGGCCTGCGCCCTGGTCGACGCGTCGGGCGAGGCGGTCCGGCCCGAGGATGGCGCGGCCCTCGGCGCGGTCGAGGCGGGACACACGATGGTCCTCGACCGCGAGGCGCTCCTCCGCGACCGGCCGCGCGCGCCGCGCGGCACGCTCGTGGTGCGCGAGGGCAGCCAGCGTCGCGAGGTGCCTCTCGGACCGGAGCCCATCGCCATCGGGCGTGACCCGCAGAACGAGGTGACCCTGGACGATCGCCGGGTGTCCCGCCGGCACGCCGAGATCCGCCTCCGTCTCGGGCGCTACACGCTGTACGACCTGCAGAGCACGAACGGGACGCTGGTGAACGGTCGGCGGATCGCCGAGGTCGTCCTCTCCGACGAGGATCGCATCACCATCGGCGGCGCCGACCTCGTCGTCCGGCTCGAAGGCTAGGGCTCGGGCGCCAGGATGGAGATCACCTTCGCCGTCGTCCTCTGGGCGGTCCGTCTCGCGTTCCTGGCACTCCTCTACCTGTTCCTCATCCGCGCGTTCCGGTCGCTCCAGCGCGCCCTCGCGACCGAGCGGGTCGCGGCCGAAGGGACGGCGACGGGACTTGCGTATCTCGTCGTCCTGCGCAGCCACAGCGGCGGGCCCCGGGTGGGGACGCGGCTGCCGCTCCGCGCGGTGACCACGATCGGCCGCGACGCCGGGAACGACATCGTTCTGAACGACGAGGCCGCTTCGGCCAGGCACGCGATCGTCACCTTCCGCGACGGTGCGTGGTGGGCCGAGGACGCCGGAAGCACGAACGGAACGGTGGTGAACGCCGCACGGATCCGGGACCCCGAGCGGCTCAACTTCGGTGACGAGATCGATGTCGGGCGGATCGGGCTGCGGCTCGAGCAGGCGCCGGGCGCGTGACCTGGTTCCACCCGGCCGGCCGGCTCGTCGAGCTGCGGCTGCTCGTCTGGGTCGCGGGCCTGGTCGTCGCCGGGTTCAGCGCGGTGGTCGCCGCGGACACCGGCTCGTTCACCCCGACCGCGCTCGTCGTCCCGATCACGGTCCTCGCGATCTTCGCCGTGCTCCACCTGTTCCTGGTGGGGAGCGGCTTCCGGGGCGATCAGCTCCTGCTGCCGCTCGCCGTCGGCCTCACCGGGATCGGCTTCGTCCTGGTCCAGCGGCTCGCGCCGAACCTCCTGCTCCAGCAGCTCACCTGGCTCGTCATCTCCGCCGGCGCGTTCGTGGCGACGATCCTGGTCCCGCGCGACCTCTCGGTCCTCGGGCGGTACAAGTACACCTGGGCGCTCATCGGCCTGGTCCTCCTGGTCCTGCCGCTCCTGCCGGTCATCGGACGCGAGATCAACGGCGCGCGGATCTGGATCCGCCTCGGGATCGGCCAGTTCGAGCCCTGGGAAGCGGTGAAGATCGTCCTGGTCATCTTCTTCGCCGGGTACCTCGACGAGCATCGCGAGATGCTCGGGGCCACCGTCCGGCGGCTCGGGCCGCTGCCGGTCCCGCC
>JRHI01002205.1_pt1 | contig 13925 bp, 15 predicted proteins | sample 215371 | NCBI WGS metagenome assembly JRHI01 (sample SAMN02929681, study PRJNA255918) | sediment metagenome | biome: cave system; feature: Ice Cave; material: Sediment; isolation source: sediment from deep within a dark volcanic ice cave with no known source of... ...
GTGTCGCCCTTTAACCGGAACTACACAGTGCAACCCCACACGCCCGTGTCCACCGCGTGTCCATGGCATGTCCACCGATACGCCAGTTGCGGCAGCCCCTCGCGCCTTCTGAACCCGACGGGCTAACGACCACTCGCCGATGCCCGACGCGGCTTCACGTCCCATAGCCATCCGGGAACTGCCTCAAGCCTGGCCTTGCGATCGGGGCGTTGGACACCGCGACGGTACGCGACACGCTGGGCCCCCACCCACGATCCCAGCTTCATTGTGGCTTCCAGATGCGTGCTGGGAATCTTCGCGTGACCCTCTCTCGCGGCGAAGGCGAGCAGCGCGCCGTACGCCTCTTCCCAGAACGCTTCGGCGGGATCCCATGTCCAGCCAATCAGCCCAGCGAGTCTGCGGGCGCGCTCTTTGTCGAGCCGACTGCGGGCGTGTGCGGTGCGTTGGGCGCTCACGAACTTGCCCAGCGGTTGCCCGTTTTCGACATGGTCGGCCTTGGGGCGCGAATGTCCCTCGCGCTCCACAAATGCGACCAGAGAACGCCATGAACCTTCCCACGCGTCCTCGCTCACATCCCACGTCCACCGCGGCAGTTTCTCCAGGCGGGCTTGGTGATCCGCGGAGAGCCTAGCGCGCACTCGCGCCACGCGTTGAGCACTGACCCAGTTCCCCAACAAGAACCCCTCTTCAGCGTGAAACCGAGTGACCCGAGCATGACCTTCTCGCTGAACGAAGCGCAGCAGCACCGCGAAGCTCTCCTCCCAGATGGCGTCGGTGGGATTCCAGGTCCACTTGGGCAGCGCTGCCAGCAGGTCGGCCCGTCGCGGCGCAAGCTTCCTGGTCCGGGAGCGGTACCGCGTCCTCTGCAGCGCTACCCACCGCCCCAGGGCGAATCCGTCCTCGACTTGACCTTCAGTCACCCGGGCATGGCCTTCGCGCGCGACGTACCGCTGCAAGACAGCGTACCCCTGCTCCCATTTCTCGGCGTGTGGTGCCCATCGCCACTCGGGCAGCTCCGCCAGCCGACGGGCGCGCGCGGGGTCCAAGAGTCCACCCTGACGAAGCACGCGCTGCACATTCACCCACTGGCCGAGCTTGTATTCCCCGTCGCAGAAGTCGACGGTGGGTGCAGCCTGCCCGGAGCGTGCGACGAAGCTCACCAGTCTTGAGAATCCCTCCTCCCACGCCGCCGCTTTCAGGTCCCACTGCCAACCAGGGAGTTCCTCGAGCCGAGCGCGCCGGGCTGGGTCAAGCCGGCCCTCCCGGCCCGAGGCCCGCTGCCGGCTCACCCAATGCCCCAAGTCGAAACCGGCCTCCAGGTGGCGCGACGAGACAGTGCTGGTCTGCTCGCGATTGACGAACTCTTCGAGGCGCGCGAATGCGTCTTCCCATTCGGTGTCACTGGAGTCCCACGACCAGCCAGGCAGACTCACTAGCCGAGCGGATCGAGCGCGCTGGAGATAGCCTTTGGAGTTGGCAACCCGCTGCGCGCCGGCCCACTGCCCGAGCGGGAAGCCATCCTCGGTGTGGGGACCGGATGGGCGGGCGAGCCCTTCGGGCTGAGTGAACGCCGTCAGCCGCTCGAAGCCCTCTTCCCATCGGTCAGCAAATGGATCCCACGTCCAACCGGGGAGCGATTCCACGCGGATGATGCGGTCAGGTGCGAGCGAGCCTTGGCGCGCGGCCCCTCGCTGACTGACAACCCACCGCCCCAGGGCGAACCCATTCGCGAGATATCCGACCGGTACCAGCGCCGTCCCCTCGCGCTCCACGTAAGCAGTAAGCACTCCGAACCAGAATTCCCAGGGATCGGTCGATCGTTCGACCACGCGCAACGCCAGTGCCTTCGCGAAGTCGTCGCCCACAGCCGTCGGCAGATTGAGGTGCAACTTGCTGGGCAGCGTGACCGACGTCCCACCGAGTCGCCCCAGACTACGGCGCAATGAGTCGAGTTCCTCGGCGAGCTGGTCGTCGTGAGCGCGCAGGGCGCGGAGCACGTCCCAGACGGGCTTGAAAACGGATGCATCCAACGCTGCTTGCGGATCGTCGGAGGGCGCCACCACTACCGGGATGACCACCGTCCCTATCTTCTTGTCCGGGGCCTTGCGAATCGCCCGCCCCACCGCTTGCACAATGTCGATCTGCGAGCGGCGAGGATCCACAAAGACAACACCGTCGAGCGCCGGCACGTCGACGCCTTCGGCCAGGCAACGTGCATTGGACAGCACCGCGTGCTCGCCGGCGCTGAGGTCGCGAAAGCGCGCCAGGATCACGTCGCGACGGCCGGCGGACATTTCTCCTGAGACCCAATCGGCGCGAACATCTCCACTCGGTCGCGTCTCCGCCGACATGCAGCTCACCACGAGGGGGAGCGAGTTGGCAAAGTCCTTGGCGCCCTTCACCCGGCCATGGAAGCTCACCACACGACGGAGACTCCATTCACGCATCGCCTTGCCAACAGCCAGGCGACTGGCAAGCGCGTGCGCATCCAGCCGCGCCATCCCCGCAAAAGTGACCAGCCGGCGCTGGTCAACCATGCTTCTGCAGGTTTCGTCGTCCATGCCCATGACGACCACCTGGTAGTCGGAGAGGAGATCCCTCTTGATGGCTTCCGAAAACGACAATCTGTGGAACACCGGTCCGAAGTTCGCCTCGTCGTCCATCGACGCGATGGCGAAGTCTTCGGCTGCAGCTTCCCGGCGCAATCGCTCCGTGAAGTAGCGAGGTGTGGCCGTCATGAACAGACGCCGGCTGCTGACGATGGCATCCTCGTCCAGGACCGTGGCGAATATTCCGGCAGCTGGCCCAGCACATCGATGGGCTTCATCAGCGACCACGACGTCGAACGCTGGTGCGCCCAGGGCATGAGCCTCTGCCAGCGCTAGAGAGGACTGGTACGTGGCGAAAACGACAGACGGCGTGGGTCCGGCCAGAAATGCGACCACCTCGGCAGGATCCGTGGTCGTCGGAAAACCGAGCTCCGACGTGTGCTGCATAAAACCGTCATCGGTCGCGACGGTCTCGTCTGAGCAGACTGGCAGGAACGAGAATGGCCGGCGAGCGTCGGCCAACCACTCACGCAGGCTCTGCCCCAGGAGCGACAGCGAGGGAACCAGCACCAGGGTCCGCTCCGCGCCGAGTGTCTCAGCGACGGCCATCGCGACCAGCGTCTTGCCGGTTCCGCAGGCCATCAACGCCTGCCCACGACTGCTGCCCTCAAATCCACGGCAGATCTCCGCGACCGCCTCGACCTGGTGCGGTCTCAGCGATTTCGCTACCGTGCGTGAAGGCAGAAGCTCATCAGGCGAAGCAGGCCACGACACCTGGGCGGCGTCGAGGGCGGTGCGCAACAGGAGATGCACCGGCTTTTGCTGCGCTGTGATCGTCCGCCTCGCTGTGTCTCCGAGATGGTCAGTGGTCGCGATCAGCAGACGCAAAGAGAACTCCAAGCGACTCGACTCACTGAGGAAGGTGTCGACGTCGGCCTTGGTGATTGAGTACCTGTTGTCGTACGCCTTGGCCTGCACAGCCCAGAGCGCGCCACTGGTGGTAAGGGCGACCAGGTCGATGCCGGCATCCACGCCCCAGCGTCCCGGCCATTCGTCCCAGAGCCAGACCTTGGCGAGTTGACGCTCATAGACCGGGTCGTTCTCCAGCAGCCACTTACAGATGCGCTCGAACTGCTTGCCCCTGAGGTGCGTCTTCGGGCTCAGTCTTGCCAAGAGCTGGGCCAGCGAGCGATGCACGGTTTCAACGGGACCCGCAGGAATTGCCACCCCTCGAATCTGAACAGATCGACCGGTCGGATGCGCTCAACCGTCCGGTGGGACCGAGGCGCCAAACCGAGAATGCCACGGCGGGTGAGGGGCGAAACTGTTGCCGTGACGTTTCCAGCCGACGCCCCCGTGCCGCTCGTGTGGCCAGCCCTCCTCCGGCCAAGCCGTCCGCCGCAGCTCGTCTATCTGGACATGAACCACTGGATCGACCTCGCGAAGGCCGCGACGGGTCATCCCCACGGCGCCAGGCATCGTGAGGCGCTGGAAGCCTGCAGGGCAGCGAAGTCCGCCGAAGTGGCGCTCTTCCCCCTTTCCGCCGCTCACTACATCGAGATGTACAACATCAAGGACCCTCGCCAGCGCCGAGATGTGGCTGCGGTTATGGAGGAGCTCTCTGGCTTCGCCACCCTCGCGTCTCGTTCGATCGTGATGGCGGTCGAGGTGCACGCGGTCCTCGACGCCCTGGCGGAGAACCAGGTCTCCACCGCAGCAACCAAACTCCTCGGGTTCGGCGTGGGCCCAGCGTTCGGGATGCGTGGCGGGCTCCGCATCCGTGACGCCGATGAGAGAGATCTCACCGAGCAGTTCTCCGCAACAGGGGAGGGCGCGGCAACGCTCGCGGAGGCGGAGCTACAACTTGAGCGCGCCTCGCTCGCCGGCCCGCCTGACGAGGAGCTGACAGCGCTGGTCGAGCGAGGGTACGACCCGTTCGCCGCGATCAAGGTTGCGCAACAGCGAGCCGAACAGGAAGAAGGCCTTCGGCTGCGATTGGACGAGGACTCAAGGTGGCGGCGCGGCCGGCTTCGCGACGTTGTGGCAGCGCGAGAGCTCATGATCGAGCTGTCGGTCATTGTCGAGGAGGCTCTCTCTGAGCGTGGCTTCGCCTGGGATGATGTCCTTGGCGGTCGGGAAAAACTACGCCATTTCCTACGTGCCATGCCCAGCGCCGAGGTCGCGATCGCGCTCAAGACCACGCGGCATCGCAACGCGACCTTACGCTGGACGGCAAACGACATCACCGACATCGATGCACTCAGCCTGTCAGTCCCGTATTGCGACCTGGTGGTCACCGAGAAGTTCGCTAATCACGTTCTCACCACCTCGCGGGTCGCAGAGCGTATGAACACCGTCGTCGTGCACACTCTGTCCGACCTCCGCCTCCACTTGGCCTGACGAACTCTCTCCGAGGCGAGCCTCGCCGAGGCTGCCGTGCTCGAGTTCGGACTGAGGCCGGCGTGCTCCGCCCGGTCGGCAGAGCCTTGCGGTTAGGGTAATGGCGTGAACGCGACATGTGGGAGGTAGTCGTCGCAGCGTTCATCGGCGGGGCGACTGGACTCGCGGGCACCCTGATCGCCGGAGGTTGTGGCCGCCCACTATCAACGCCGTGAGTGGCGGCGCACGGCCTATGTTGATGGCTTGGCCGCCCTGAACAGGCAGCGGCAGATCATCTCGCTCACCGCGCCGATACTCACGCCGAGCGCAGAGGCGCCGCCGCGCCTCCCCGATGAGGTTGGCGAGCTCGCGGAAGCGAAGCTTGACGCGCACTCATCACGAGAGATGCGCCGGTTACTGCAGCAGTGGGTAACCGCTCGGACGCGATTCTTCCGTCTCGTCATGGACCTCCAGGCCGCCAAGCTCGAGAGTACTGCGGTGAGCCAGACAGCGCAGGCGCTCGGCATCTCTCACCGCGAGGCAGCCGGTGGCCGTGCATCCGGCGAAATTTGGAAAGAGCTCGGCGAGGTGCGTGCCGAGCTCACCGGCGACGCACCCGGTGAGGGCATCCTTGGAGCAATTACTGCGCAGGTGCGGAAGGAGCTCGGCTACAAAGACTGAGGCGCGTCGGCGACGCCGCGTGATCAAGAGCTTCCCAACCGAGATTTCCGTGCTCTTGGACCGCGGACAGAACACTTTCGATGGCGAAGCAGTGAGGGAGCGTCTGCAGTCCCGCGCGTAGGACACAACGTTACGCTGGTCTGCCCTGACTCGGCGGCGACACTTTCGTTGACACCTTCGTCGATAACAGCGGGCGGCCACTGGCGAGCGTCGGCGAATGGACGCTGCCCTGATCCCGAACTCGGGCGAGCGTTCTCGGCCATTGGCGACCATCACCCGCCCCAGCTGGTAGCTCGCACGGGTTCATAAACACCTCTGGCATTCGCCCAGCAGCAGGCAGCACCGCGTCGAGCTCGCAAGACGTGGTGTCCGCCCCTGTAATACGGCCCCCCGAACGCTGATCAGCTTCGCCCAGGCCAGTATTCGTAAACCCACCCTGGGCAGGCAGCGCCCAGGTGGCCGGATTGGGCGCGCGTTAGCTCGGCTTCGTCCCTCGCTGGTGTGGATCCTGCGCGATCTGGGGTGTATCGTCGCCAGCCGGTTCGGATCGGTCGACCAGTCCCGCAGCCTCCATCGCTCCAGGCTCCTCCATCCAACTTCGGGATGGCTTGGCACCCGACGGCCTGTGCAAGTCGGCCAGCTGACGATCGGCGTCGCGGCGAAATTCCTCTGCGTCGCTGATGATGGGCGTGGGCAGGTACGTTGGCGCATCCTCGCCGGGACCGAGCACGCCTATTCCCTCCGGGTAGGGATTATTGGTGCCGAGGGCTGGGCTGGAGTTCGGTTCGGCGCGTAGCACATTCCAGAACACCACGCCAAGGAAACCGACAACCGCAATCACAACCATGACCACGACCGCAACTGCCATGAGTCCAGTTTGCGGCTTGATCCGGTGTGCTGCAAGGTGCCCCAAACGCCTCTTGAAACGGTGAGGACAGTCATATCTCCCGGGTGAGACGAGCCGAGGAGTTCGGTCTCGACCACGCCAGAATGCTCTCTGCTGGTCGATGACACCTTGGCCCTCCAGCACGGATGCCGCTCGCCGGTCTTTGGCGGACGCGGTCGGGGAGACGCGAACTCACCCAGCCGCCCGCGGACCATCGCGACCATCACCCGCCCCAGCTTGAAACCTCAAGCCCGGCCAAAGCGCACGGGCTCTTTCCCACGTGGCGCAGTTTGGGGCTCCAGGCAGCGACGACCGCCCGGCGCCGTGGTCGGCCGCCCGCCGCACTCTTGAACTCAGTCGAGTGTGACCCGCTGTGGGCGTCGGGAAGATGACCCGTGCCCAGCCCTCACGTTGCCGAGCAGCGGCGCTATGCGCTCGCCCGCGGCAACAAGCGTGGCTGCGGAGGTGCTCGTCCCAGCGAGCCGCGACACGATGTCGAGGCCGAGATACAGCGCGACTGCGGTGACTGCGAGGTCGCGTGCAGGGATGAGGGCCAAAACTGGCGAGCCGTGCAGCACGCGCGCCGCCACGTCTTCTGCCAGCGCGAACCAAGGTTCCATCCGCGCCGCTATCTCCGCCCCCAGGCGGGTCGACAAACCACCGTTGGAGACCAGTTCGCGCACAGCGAGTGCGTGGCCACTCGCCATGTCCTCGGCGTAGAGCTCGCCCATGATGCGCATGAGGTCCGTCGGGTCGCGCACCGCGCCCAGTGCCTCTTTCCACCTGGGCAGCCGCGCCGCGCTGGTGTGATCGAGCACCGCCAGCAGGAGTGAGTCGAGCGTGCCAAAGTGGTAGAAGATCAAACCCACCGGAACGCTCGCCAAGGTCGCAATGACCCGGGCCGTCGTACCGGCATATCCGTTGCGGGCCAAAGAATCCAGTGTTGCGTCGATAATCCTTTCGCGGGTATCCATGACGCTGGCACGAGATCGTCCGCGCCGCGGCCGCGTCGGGGTCGCTGGCGACGCGCCCGGTGCGACGATACGCGGCGAACTCACTCTGGGGCCGGTCCCATTGTCACTTCGGTCGTCCGACCGACCGCAAGCGCCCCCGTGGTGATCGCCGCCATGCTCACTAGTAGGCCTGCACAACCACCTCGTAGGACTGCGACCGCGGTCAGCCATGGGTCAGCTGTCAGGCCAGTCACAGCCAGCGAGGTGGAGGCGCACAGGGCTGTGCCCACAACTAGCTCCGCCGCCGAAACGCGCCACCAAAACCGCGCTCGGTGGTTGAGGACACAGGCCTCGACGAGCATCGCCAACAGAGGAGCGCGAAGCACCCGCAGCACCAGTCCCGACGTGCTCACCACGACGACGCCGGCGATGACCAGAGACATTACTGCGCCTGGGCGGCGGGCCCCGGCGGTGGCAGAGGCCGGCGCCGGTTCTCGTAGCGTCGGATCGCGCCGACGAGGAGGAAGGCGACGACGAGCACAACGCCGAGAAGGCCAGCCATGACGGTTCGCATCTGGGTCAGCGCGCCGCTCAGCAGGTCAAACCCCACAGCGTTCGGGTCAGGATACCCCGACGTCGCGGTCGACGCCAGTGCGCCACTCAACACGATTGTGAGGCCAACGACCGCGACAAAGAATCCGCTGCGCGCGTCGGTCTCACAGATGTCGTTCAGGACACGGCGCAGATGTGTGTGGAGCAGCCGTTCGACTGCGAACGATGCCAGCAGCCCCAGCACAGCCACCCCAGCAAAGACGGCCACCACCATGACGTGTCCTCCGGTTCGTTCTTGAGCGTTTGCTTTGATCATACGCTCAATTCTCCCGGCGAGGTGCCAGAGTTGCCGCTTGGTCTCGCCCAACTGATCCGGCCGATGTGAATTCCTAGATGCCCCCAGCGTTGTATATGACAGATGATCCAGCCCCACCAAGCGTCTGACTCGTGCCGCGGGACTGACCCCGAGAGGCGTCGCGTTGGCCGCCCGAGCGCAGCCGAGTTCGCCGACGTCTACGGGGCGCGGGTGCACCGTTTCGCAGCGATGATCACGCGCAACGATCAGGACAGCGCGGACTTGGCACAGGAGGCGCTGCTCAAGGCGTTGCGCGGCCTTGATCGGTTCCAGCCCGAGGGCGGCAACCTGGACGCGTGGGTCTGGCGCATCGTGATCAACACGGCTAGAGACGCGGGCAGGTTGCGGACGCGACGCAGCCTGCTGACCGACCGCTGGGCAAGGGAGCAGCACACGTCCGCCGGCGCGGGTTCGGTCGAGGCCGACGCCCTGGATCGGCTGAGGGACGAACAGCTCCTTGACGCGGTGCGACGCCTGCCGGAGAGGGCCAGGACCGTGATCGCGCTTCGGTACGGCGCCCAGCTCGGCACTGGCGAGATTGCGGCGCACTTGCGAACCACAGCACCCGCAGTCTCGATGGCCATTGGACGCGCCCTGTCACGCCTGCGACGCCAACTGGAGGAGATGCCATGACCCCGCTTGTCGAGGTCGACCTGTACACAGCCGACCCGCTCGCACGACGATTGCAACAGCTGGATATTCCGCTTCCTGCGCACCTGGCCAGGGTTGGCGAGTTGGGGATGGACGGTCGACCGCGGCCCGCTGCGCGGGCACGACGGGAGCGCCTTGGATGGCGAGTCGCAATGGCGACGAGCGTGGCGGCGGCCGGATCCCTGCTGGCCGTCGGCGTGTTCCACATCGGCAGCGCGTCAACTGTGACCCTGCACGTGCCGGGATTCACGGTCGAGGTCGCTGCCTCGACCCAGACGGCACCTCACCTGACCAGTCAGCAGGCGACGGCGGTCGCGCTGGCATTGATGGCGCAGCACCCTGTGAGGATGACGGGTGCGACACCGTTGACTGGGTTCGTCGTCACCGGCGCCACGTACGAGTCGGACGTCCTCAAGGTGTGGGAGACGTGTGGGGCGCACTGGTTCCTTCCGCAGCCGATGAATCTGTGGGTGATCGACCTCGCCGCGCCTCCGCAGCTCGGCTCCGCCTATGTGCAGGGGAGCGTGCTGGTCGACGATCAGACAGGCCAGGCCAGGTACTCCGATGTTCTGACCGGCAAGACGGTGCCGTCGGGGTGCTGATGTCATGAGCCGCCGCTGATCGTCTGTGCATGCGCGGTCAGCCGCTGGCTACTGCGTCTTGGAGATGCGTCGTCTTCGCGCGCAACGGAACGGCAATGCCACTACCTGATGCACAAGCACACCGGCTGCCGCATTGACTGCCCCGAAGGCGGCGGCTTCGGGGATCTGGGAAGCGCTAATGGTTCCGGTCACCAGCAACAGAATAGCCCAACCGAACGCGACGACCGGGACAATCCACCAGCGTCCAACGATGAGACCAGGGAGGATTGCGGTTGGGATCACGCTCGAAGCCAAGACCTGGTACCGGCGGTTTTCAGCTGCGCCCTTGAGCGCGCGTCCCCCGACGTGCAGCCCACTCCAACACAACGACCGCCGATAGGGCCGCGAGCATCGTGTCTACGCCCGCCATCAACCATGGGGCAGGCGGAGCCCCACCACATTCGACCCTGTCCGAGCTGGCCCGAGCCGAATGAGAATGGCCCGCTCGGACAGGGTCGCGTTCCAAGATTGAGGATCCCAACGCGACGAGGGCGAATCCGATGCCCGCAACCGCGCTGATCGTGGAAATGCCGATGGAGGCTTGCGAACCGAGACGAAAACTGCGATTGCCGCCAGAGGCAGAAGGAACATTCCAACAGCCGCAAGTGTGAGTAACGCGGCTGCGCTTACGAAGCCAGCGACGCCCCAAACAGCGAAACCAGTCAAAGGTCGAGGCCAGGCCAGGCGGGGCAATCGACCAAGTTGCTTTTCGTTCATCATCAAGGCCAGGACAACCGTCGCCAAGAGGGTTAGGCCAGCGAAGATCACCGTGGCTTCTCCTCCTATGTTGTGCGCGCCCGGCCGCGAAGAGCAGCACTCGTCTCGTTTGTGTGCCTCCCTTCACGTGGACCGGATCACGGCAATGCACCGACCCGCCACCATGGTGCCTGATCGGCGGTGCCGCGGTCCGACGCGCTGTCCTGAGCCGCGGCGGACACTCGCTCAAGGCGAGCGAGGCACCTGCGTGCCAAGCACAGGCCCGCGCCCACCGTGATCCCGGGCCGCCGCCACCGCGGTCAGCAGGGCCGCCAGGATCAGCGGCAACCCCACCGAGAAGATGGCAAGGAACCCCACCACGCCGAGCACTGCTGCCGCTCCCCAAAGAAGCCGGCGGCGGCGGCGCCCCTCCGGCAGCCACACCGCCGCGCCGTCGGCGGCGGCCGTGGCGGCGAAGGCGGCGAGGACCCAGGTCGGCGCGCCCTGGAGGTCCGCGAGCCACCCGGCGTTCGATTGGCCGAGGCCAGCGGACTGCTCTTGGAGCAGGTTCGCGTACGCGATGAACGTCGTCACCACGGCGACACAGCCGAGTAGGGCCAGGATCCTGGTCGACCGCACAGCCGTCTTCACCGCTGCCTCCTTGCCGAATCAGTGTGCTTATCGTAGCCTGATCAAATGATCAAGTCAAGTGGTCAGGATCGAGTCGTAGCCAAGCCAAGGGGCGGCGAGAGACGGCCGGGCAGTCGGGCAGAAGTCGCCGCGCCATCCGCCGCCACGCCGCGGCCTGGACTTCGGGCTCGGCGCCAACGGCGTAACGAAGCCGGAGACCGCATGCGCGCACGAATCGTGGACGCAGCTCTGCAGACGTTGAGGGCGGAGGGCTACGCGGGCGTATCGGTGCGAGCCATCGCGCGCGTCGGGGAGTTCAGCCCAGCTCTCGTCTTCTATCACTTCGGGAGCGTCGACGCCCTCTTGCTCGCGGTCCTCGACCAGGTCAGCAATGAGCGGCTGGGTCGCTACCAGGGTCGCCTGCGCGACGTCTCGTCGCTCGGCACGCTGGCGGCAGCAATGGAGGAACTGTACGGCGAAGACTTGCAGCTCGGGCAGCTCACCGCGGTGCAGGAGATCGTCGGGGCGATGGCGTTCGACCCCGACCTCGGACCGGAGATTGTGAGCCGCATGCAACCCTGGATGACGTTCGCCGAGGAGCTTGCGGAACGGATCATGACCGGGTCGCCGCTCGCCGGCTTGGTGGCTCCGTCGGTCATCGGTTCGGCCGCGATCGCGCTCTACATGGGTCTCGAGATTGTCGCCCGCATGCGCGGCGGTGATACCGGCGGGTCAAGGGCCCTGGTGGCCACGCTCACCGAAACAGCGCCCTGGATCGACCGGCTGTTGGGTAAGGGCGCTGGTACGCTACGTCGGCGCGCCACGGCCAGAGTGGTGCTCGACTGATACCGCCCGGCCGCAGCCGGTGGCAGCGCACGCACGGTCGGACGCTGAATGCCGTTGGCCGGTCCCGGAAGACGCCCGGCCCCGACCGGACACCTACCGATACGGCCCAATTCAGCTGGTAGACCGGTGGGATGCGTCGGTGTTTAGACCGAGATTGACGTTCACCGCGCCCCTGGGTCGGTGACATCATCCACAACGTCGCGCACGTGATCGCTAAGGAATCGACAGATCACGCACGAAGCGGTAGCCCCCGGTTGGCGAGAGGAGAACGAACCGGTATTGACCCGGCTTCAACTGGTAGTCCGAGGTGTTCGAAATGTAGTCCGACGACGCGCTCCCGCCGCCGCCGCCCACCCCGGCGCTCTCAGGAACCTGCCGACCTGACGAATCCACAAGAATCGGAAGAAATGGAATCGTGAATCGCCTCAGATCGGTTGGCGCCGAGGGGACGGTGCAGTCCGTTACACAGCCAGGCGGCGCCGGCTGTTCTTGTCTGGCGGCAGCTTCGGCCGCGGCATTCGCCGCAGCCACAGCTGGACCTCGCGCCGTCCATCCGATCTCCACCAGGCTTCCGCCGGTAATCGTGACGTGGTTGAAGGTGTAGGTTGCGCCAGGGATCGACGCGCCCTGCCAATCGACGTACATCGCCGGTCGACGCTCCAGAACGAAGCTCACTTGCCAGGTGCCCTTGATGTACGTCGGCTGTCCGGTGGCTGTGGATGTATCGAACTGTTGGGCACTCAGGGTGAGGCGGGCACCCAGGCTTGCGGCGGGTCCAGTGATGGGCTGGAATGTCGCGTACCCGGGCACGTCCTGTCCCGCGGCTGGCGCTGGTTGGCTCTTGATGCCGAACCCGGCGGCCTCGGCCGCGTAGGTATGACCGAACTGGTCAGTCAGCGACATAGCGCCGAAGAAGCCGACCCCGCGTCCACCCGCGCTGGGACCATGAAAATCCAGAACCAGCACGGTGTGGTTCGCGTCGGCATAGCCCGCGCTGACGTGCAGCCGCACGCCGTCGTGCTCCGTGGCGGCGTCGATCGTCGCCAGATCATTGGGGCTGAGGTCAGACCAGCGGAGGAAGTCACCGACACCGGGCAGGTGCCCGAGGGCCCCGGCGTACACGGGGACGAAGTAGGTCGCAGCCCCGTTCAGGCCAATGAGGATGGCGAGAGCGAGGACTGCGCTGCGCCACCGCCGCAGTCCCATGTGATGGTGGCTGGCCGGCTTGTTGACGGCGGCGGCAAGGGAGCGGTCGATGAGGCCCGCGGGCAGTGGCGAGCGCAGGCCGTAGAGACGGTTGGTGAGCGACGTCGGCGCCGGGTCAGTGTCAGCAGCGCGGAGTACTTTTGCCACTATCTCCGCCGGTAGCCGCCGTCGCAGCGCTTTGAGCCGATCGGTCAAAAGCTCGTGATGCGCGGACGTCATGCCTCTTCCTCATTCGCGTGCACCGAAGCGCGCAGAGCCCGCAGCGCGCGATGCGTCGCCATCCGGGCGGCGACGTCCGAGATGCCAAGCGCACTGCCGACGTCGCCGTAGTCAAGATCAGCACCGAAGCGAAGAGCAACGACGGACCGTTGCAGGGGTGTGAGGCGCCTCACCGCAGCTAAGAGAATGCCGTCGCTGATGTTCATCGGGATCTCGTCGGTGAAGGGCTGGCCTGTCTGGAGAGCCGCTAGCCGTTGCGTCAACAGATGGCGCCGCTTCGCGGCCCGCCCAGCATCGCGCGCGGCATTGACCACGATCCGCCAGAGCCACGCGCTCACCTGACCGCGCTCAGGGTGATATCGGGGAAGAGCTCTGAGAGCCCTCTCGAGGGCGGTCTGGGCGAGATCGTCCGCTTCTAAGTCGTCGCGAGCAACCATGTTGGCGAACTGATACACCCGGTCCGCGTAGCGCTCGCAGAGCTCCTCGGGAGAAGGACGAGTGGCCGCGCCCCGTCTGGCTCACATGACCGCCGAACTCGTCAGTCGCCAGACGCAGCTTCATAACCCGTCTACGATCGGAGCCGGCGAAACTTAACGTCAAGTCCGGGATGGATCGCCAGCGGAGGTCCCTGACCCATGCCACAGGCTGCCCGGCCACGTCCTGTCAAGTGGTGTACGAACG
>JRHI01001770.1_pt4 | contig 13915 bp, 13 predicted proteins | sample 215371 | NCBI WGS metagenome assembly JRHI01 (sample SAMN02929681, study PRJNA255918) | sediment metagenome | biome: cave system; feature: Ice Cave; material: Sediment; isolation source: sediment from deep within a dark volcanic ice cave with no known source of... ...
ASRYWCSYASYCGGGGATGTCCCGCTTGATGTTGAAAAGCGGAAGAAGGCGTTGCCGGCATGAATGCTATGCGGCCTTGGCGGTTTGATCAAGATGCTCGTTTGACGAGGCGGTTTTTGCCTTGCGTACGGCGAGCGCCGCCTTCAGAAGCGGAAGCTGCTTATGGGCCTTCAGTCGCCTGAAGCCCTTGGCGGCCTCCTGCATGGCGGCGCCCGCCCAGCGCAGCGCCATCGAAGGCGAGCGCCAGTATTTCACGTTGCGGCAGACGCGCCGCACCGTCCCCATGACGTTCTCGATGATGTTGGTGCAGGCCAGCGATCGCCGCAGTTCGGCCGGCAGCCCGAGCCGGGTGACGGTGAGCATCTCGTCGAGCCCTTCAAGGATCGAGGCGGAAACGCCCTCCCAGTCTTTTTCGAGACGTCGGGCGAGATTGCGAAGCAGCTGTTCGGCCTTTAAGGCGTCGTCCATCTCCCAGGCCTGCCGCAACACGCGCCTCACCTGGGCGTGCATCGATTTGGGCAAGCGGTCCATGATGTTGCGCGCCTTGTGAATCTGGCAGCGCTGAATGGCCACGTCGCGTCCGAAGGTCGCCCGGATGGCCTTGGAAAGGGCCTTCGAGCCGTCGATGATGAAGAGGCGCGGAACCGCTGGATCAAGGCCGCGCTCGACGAGATTGTCGATCAACGCCTGCACGGTCGCGGCGTTTTCCGTGGCGCCCTCGGCCAGCCCAAGCGGATGCTTGTCGCCGGTCGCGTCGACGCCCAGCGCCGCCACAAGGGTCATGTCCTCGTCCATGTGAATGCCGTCGATCTGGATCACCAGCAAGTCGAGGCCGGAAAGATCGGACGCCATCCATTCCTTCAGCCGCGCCGCCGACAGCGCCACAAAATGCCGGGAGGCCGCCGATTTCGACAGGCCCGACCCCTTTTGCGCCGGCACGCCGCCCTCCGGCAGGCGCATCGACCGCTGGAACTTGCGCGTCGAGACGTTGATCAGCATCTGGTTCATCGCCCATCTGCCGAGCCAGTCTTCGCTTTGCGCGGCTTCCCAACTGGGAAGAGCCTGCTCCTTGCCATCGAACCCGCGGAGCCGCGGGCGTTCGAGCTCCACCTTGCCGCCGTGGAAGCCGATCTTGCCCTTCGTCTTGCCCCAGCGATGCGCCTGTCGGCTCCTGCCGCGCCCGTGTCGCGGACCGCAGGCGCTCACCGCGTCTGCCTCCAGCATTTCGGTCAGCGCCTCGAGCCCCGCCGCAAGGCAAAACCGCTCGAAGCTCGCCGACATGCTCGTCAGCGCCTCGGCTTTGATCGCATTCGTGGGAATCGCATTGAATGTGGTATGCTGTGTCATGGCGTTGCTTCCTTTGTGGAATCGACACCCCGAGCCTAACGGCTCAAGGCGAGCAACGCCGCTCATCCTTTTTCAACAATGATCGGGACATCCCCGATGAAACGCTGCCGTCGGCATTGAACGAGAATGCCGCCGCAAGGTTCTGGTAGCGGCTGCCGCCAATCTGGTTCGCGACACTGTTGGGATCGGACAGGTCGCTCGTCAACACACTCCGGATCACGCTCTCCGAAGCAATCGTGGGATCGATGCCCACCGAGGTGAGAGCGTACGAGAACAACCGCGGATCTGCGATGAGGTCGTCGACCGAGGTCAGTTTGGAAATCTTGGATTGGTAGTACTGAGCCTCGGTAGCGGCAGCGATACCCTGTTTCGTACTGTGCTCGGAGTAAAGCTCGGTCGTGTCGTTTAGTTGCGTGTCGTCTTGCGCGTCGGTGAGGGTCGTTTTCACGTCTCCCGTCGTAGTGAAATTGAACTGCTTGGCGAATGCCACATAACGCGGATCTGCAAGCTTGTTGGCGAAGCTATTCGTGTCGGTCAGATCGCTCTCCAAAACCTGACGCATGAACGCCGTGGCAAAGGTCATGTCCTCGAGGCCATTTGCCTTCATGGCGACGGAGAAGAGCCTCTTGTCGTTGAGGAATTGGTCTACGGAGGTGATCTTGCCTATATTGTCCTGGTAGTACGCCGTGTCGCGCGCCACGTCCGGCCGCGAAGCCGTGATCAAGAGGCTTTTCGGCAAGTTCTGGGTGTAGAGCTGGAGCGAGAGGTAGGTCGACGTCATCGGTCACGGCTCTCTTTCACGGATTTCCCCAGCGAGCATTCAAGACTAAGAGAGAGATTAATCCATTAACGAAACTCGCTTGCGCAGGCCTGTTTTGGCAGATCCGTAGGATGTGCAACTTGCCAACGGAATGGCTGTGCTACCCACGACGTTGGACGGAAGGTCGCTTGGAGCGGTCACCCCTGATCTCCGATTTCGATGGGTGGACAGAAGGCCAGCGTGCTCCAGTCATAGGCCGGCGACGGCATCGCGATAAGGAACGACAGGATCGGCTGCGCCGCCATGCACACCATGACAGTGAGCTCATCGACGCGCCTCAGAGTGACTAGGCAACTGCGATTTGCTTCAGTTCAATGCTGGAAATGGCGGAAGCTCCGCTTCAGCCTGCCCGCCTGGAGGATTCCGGCGGCGCGTTGGCCTTTCGCGTCGTTATCGACGCGTCCCGTCGCCTTTGGCTTGTCGCCGCTCATACGCGCTGCTCTCGTTTTTTGCGAGATCAGGGCGCGGTGGTTGGATCGCTTCTTGCGCTGTGTGGACCGACCCTGCCGGAGCGACAGACGGCACAAAGATAAGTGGAGCCTATCCGGATGCGGCTGAACCGTTAGTTCGTTGAAAGGGGCTTACTCCATGCTCATTTTATCGCTCGGCCGCCCACACCATATGAACTCGCAGCGGGAGGAAAGATTTGGTTCCAATCAGCCTTCATGTCGACAACCGTCCAACGATTTATCTCTGCGGCGTCCAATGCAGTGTCTAGCCGGCCGAAGTGAGAATCGCGGTCATAGGCGTATTCACGTTCTGCGTCGGTGTGATGCACGATCAGTCCGAACCGACGCCGATCGCCTGCCAGCGTCGTCCATTGCAGCATTTCCAGATCGCCATCCGAGTTGCCAAAGGCGGCAATCGGACGCCGGCCGATGTGCGCGTTGATCCCGACCGGCTTGCCCGCTTTGTCGTCGACGAAGTTCACCTGCGGCAGACGGAACAGCACAGGTCTGCCATCGCGCATTTCAAACTTCGTCTTGATACTCGATCCCACCACTTGTTGCGGTTGAACACCGTAGATACGCTCGGTCCACGGCCGCATGAACTCGATGCCGCCTCCCGAGACGATGAAGGTCTGGAAACCGCTTGCGCGCAAATACGCAAGGACTTCGAGCATCGGCAGGTAGACCAGCTCGGTATACGGCCGTTTGAACCGCGGATGGCGGGCGGTGGCAAGCCAAGCGGCCACCGAATTTTCAAACTCAGCGGTGGTCATGCCGGCATGGGTGGCCATGCCCAGCTCCACGATGCCGCGCTCCCCCAATCCCTCAAAGGTCTTCATGTCACCTTCAAGCGCCGCCTTGAAGGGCTGCTTTTCTTTCCATTCCGGATGCTCGGGCGCGAGCGCTTTGACGCGGGCGAGCGTAAAGGCGAGCTGCGTGTACATCGGCTGCTCAACCCACAACGTGCCATCGTTGTCGAAGGTCGCGATGCGCTCGGTCTCGGGCACGAAGTCCGGTGAACCGTCTCGCGTCACCGCGGTGACGAAATCCAGGACGGACCGTTTGGCCGGGCCCTCGTTCCACGATGGCAATGGATCAGCTGCTTGGGCTTGGGCTTGGGCTTGGGCTTGGGCCTGTAAACGGAAGGGCGAAAGGATTGGGAGCGCCGCCAACGTGGAAAGCACGAGGCGGCGGCTGACGGCGTCGGAAGGGCGCATCGATTTCATGCATGCTTTTCGCGGCAGCAGATGCCATCAGCGCCTGCGGAGCCACAATCTCGGCTGCTTCCCCGCGATTGGACTGTTCACCCAGAGGGCTTCCTCAGTTGCCGGTTCGACCCGTCCTGGCTGCGTTGATCTGCTCCTTGACGGCCTCCAAGTTGAAGCTCGCGCCCTTTTGCATCGGTGGAAACTCAATCGCAGTCTGGGCCATCTTCTCCACAGCCTGTTGCACAAATTGGAAACGCCAGAATTCGAAAGCAAACCAGTTGTAGTAGGCCAACGAACCCTTGTCGCCGCTGGGCAAGCCCGTGCGCTCGAAGGGGTCGAGACGGATATTGGTGAGGATCGGCCAATCAACCTTGACGGTGCCGCCCAGCCAGCCGCCCGGTTGATCCGTAAACCGGTACTTGAAGTCGTCGACACGCACGGCGCTCAGGGTGCCCTCCGTGAAGTAAAAGACCTCGTGGCGGGCCGATGGACCTTTTCCGGTAATCAGGTCCACCTGGTTGTAACCATCGAGGTGGACCTTGTAGGTTCGATCGCCGAGCTGCTTGCCGTTTTTCAACTCCGCCGCGATGTTCGGGTTGCCGGCGGCGGCGACGAAAGTCGGGAACCAGTCGAGCCCAGAGACGATGCTGTTCTCGACCTTTCCGGCGGGCACTCGGTCGGGCCAACGGATGATGCAAGGCACGCGAAAGCCACCTTCCAACGCCGTTCCCTTGCCCCCCGCGAACGGTGTCTGGCCGCCGTCCGGCCAGGTAAAGTTCTCCGCTCCGTTGTCCGTGGTGAACACCACGATGGTGTTGTTGTCGTAACCCTCGTCCTTGAGCTTTTTCATCACCGAGCCGACGATGTCGTCGAGCTGCGCGAACCCGCCTTCGGAGACGGACCAACCGTTCTCGGCATTGCGCATGTTCTCGTATTTGTCCGAGAGGTGGGTGATGACGTGCATGCGCGTGGGGTTGAGCCACACGAAGAACGGCTTGTTCTCGCGCTTCGCCTTGTCGATGAAGGCGAATGTATGTTGGAGAATTTCGTCGTCTACCGTCTCCATCCGCTTCGGATAGAGCGTGCCAGCATCCTCGATCCGCTGCTTGCCGATCTTGCCCCAGCGCGGTTGCACCGTCGGATCATCGCTGGTTGTCGCCCATGAGTGGACCATGTTGCGCGGGCCGACCGTGTCCTTGAGCGCCGCAGGGTAGTTTCGGTGAGACGGGTCCTCCATGGCGTCGAGGTGATAGAGGTAGCCAAAGAATTCGTCGAAGCCGTGCACGGTCGGCAGGAACTCGTTGAGATCACCGAGATGGTTCTTACCGAATTGGCCGGTAGCATACCCCATCGATTTGAGGGCCGTTGCGACGGTCGGTGCCTGTGCCGGCATGCCCACGGTGGAGCCCGCCTGGCCGACTGTGGTCAAGCCCGTACGGATCGGAAGCTGGCCGGTGATGAAGTTGGCGCGTCCGGCCGTGCAACTCGCCTCTGCATAATAGTCGGTGAAGCGCGTTCCCTCAGTGGCCAGCCGGTCAATGTTGGGAGTCCGGCTCGCCATGATGCCCTGGTGATAGGCACCGATGTTGAACCAGCCGATGTCGTCGCCCATGATGAAGACGATGTTTGGCCGTTGCCCGGGCGGTTGCGCGGGCTGTTGCTGTGCTTGCACCGAACTCGTGACGCCGCTCGCTGATAGGGCGGACGCGGCCAGCACTGAGCTACCGCTCAGCAACAGGTCCCGTCGTTTGAGCCCTTTGCCCTTTTGTGATGTGCCGTCCTGAGGGTTGTCCCGCGAGTGATCGCTCATGATGTCTCCCTCTCTAGCAACGCAGCGAGGTTCATCGTAGTGCGTTGGCTATCGACCGGGTGTTAGGGATGCGCCCGGCAGTTGCCGATGACAGGTGGTCCGGCTGGTAGTGCCTGCCTCTCTCACCAGTTGGATCGGTGATCGACGTGAGCGTGACCGTCACGTAGTCATCGAGCAATCAGGACTAACCCTGAAACTGGGTTGGAGATTGCCTGACGAAGCGTCTGCGTCGCAGAGCCACGGCGAAGATCTGACTGCTCAATCGAGTCGCGGTAGATCCTTTAGCGCCTCAATCGGTATTGAAACGACGTTGGGAGTTTGCCATGCCGTCGAGGCGCGTACCGCAGGGGACAGAAAGCTTATCGTCTGTGTGATTGCCGTGCTGACGACGGCCACCACTTGGCCCTGGCAATCCAACACCGGCGCTCCAGAGGCACCGTGGTCGAGCACGAGCCGGTCGTTGCCGTCATGCATTTCCAGAAGTGCCGCGCCAAGGAACCTCGCATCGGCCCCGAATTCAACGAACCGACCCTGTGCGAAACGCAGGTGATTGTTGGGATAGGCGAGACTGACAACTTGCTCCTCCGGAACGAGCGGCTCCGTCCTGATCGAAAGGGCGGCGGCACTGGGAAACGCCGCCCCCAACTCGAGCACGGCCATTTTCTCTGAGTGGAAACCTGCAAAGCGTAGGATACGAGCGGGAAGCGACCATTTCCTTTCCCTCTCGCGAATCTCGATCTCTTTCCAATCCTGCGTTGAGAGGTGCATGGCATCCACAACATGCGCCGCGGTAACGATCAATCGTAGAGAGAGGAACCAACCCGTGCCCCGTATGCCTATCGTGTTGGGCGCCGCCTTCCTCTCTTCTTCGCTGAACTCCCGTGTGATGCTGACCGTAGATGCGACGAGCGTCGAAGGATCGACGCACGATGCTTCGATGCCGCCAGATGTTGCGATGATGATGAGAATAGCAAACAAGCATCGGCGCATCGCACCATCCCCCGATCGCGCTTCCTATATGTTCGGAGGACCAGAAAAATCGGGCCCTCCCCGAACAGCAAGGCTATCGCTGCGGGGAAGCCATTACCGTGTTCAATGGGCATCAGGCGGCAGGGATTCTGTCCGAATTGCCAAGGTTGGATGAGCGTTCGACTGGCTCGTGGCGCTCTCGGACTGCGCAGCTCGCACGTCAGGTGCCCCGAACAGTCGCGGCGTTGGTAGTCCGACTGAGTTGAGAACTAGATTCACGTTCCATGATCCAAGCCAAGCGCTTCGATCGGAGACGATCCAGCTCTAAGTCGCCAGATGGGCGTCGAAGAAAACGCGCGATCTCGCCGAAAGCCTCCCCGGTCTCCGGCACCAACGCGGCGAGAAATTGGGCGTGGCTCTGGCCTTCGAACACCTGAAGCAGCGCATGCACGCCGGCCCGTCGCAGCTTTCGGGCAGAGGTTTCGTTCGTCGCCAGCGGGTGCTCGATGAGGAGCGTGAGCACTCCAAGACGCCGCCGCGGAAGGCGATTGCTCAAAAGCCCGCCTGATCACGCATCAGTCAGCGCCTGACCCGTCCACCGGCGCCGAACACCGCCCCCGCGTCAGAGACAGGGGTCTCCGTTGCGCGCCGATGAGACAATACGAGGGGAGAATGGCGGACGCCGATTGACATCTCGTTTTGAATATTCGACTAGGCGTGACCCGCCGGCCTTCGCAAACGCTCAAGAGGATAATGATGAAAATCCTGGTCCTTCAGCATCTGGCCGTGGAGCACCCTGGAATTTTTCGCGATTTCTGGATGGAGGGCGGCCATCAATGGCACTCGGTAGAGCTGGATGCCGGCGAACCCATTCCCGATCTTGCTGCATACGATCTCCTCGTTGCGATGGGTGGGCCAATGGATGTCTGGCAGGAAGACCGCCATCGTTGGCTCGCGCCTGAGAAAGCCGCCATCCGCCGCTGGGTCAGGGATCTCGAACGGCCCTACCTTGGAATCTGCCTCGGCCATCAACTTCTCGCGGAAGCTCTCGGCGGCAAGGTGTCGCTAATGGGCCGTCCCGAGGTTGGTCTCGCGAGTGTCGATCTCACGCCGGCGGGGCAAAGCGATCCATTGCTCGCGGGATTGGGTGCACGTGTTGAGACCTTTCAGTGGCACGGCGCCGAAGTTTCGCGTCTTCCTGAAGGTGCGGAGATACTGGCGGCAAACGCCGCATGCCCCGTGCAGGCACTCCGCTATGGAAGATATGCCTACGGCTTCCAGTACCATATCGAGATTACGGCTTCGACCGTGTCGGATTGGGAAGCAATTCCCGAGTACAAGGCGAGCCTCGAACAGGCGCTCGGTAAGACTGAAGCAGCGCGCCTGGGTGAAAAAGTAGCGGCGAGACTTCCATATTTTCGTATTGCCGCACGCAAGCTGAACGATAGCCTGGCAGCGATCGTTAACAACGCATCGAGCGCAAGGTCGTAAGCCGCTGAGCCCTGAGGGGTCAGTCGCACACCGGGCAGCAGGGCAAGCCCGGGCGGGCGAGCGCCGCTCGTGGCAGGGATGGGTTGAGCCGGGGACTGTGGTACCAGGACCGGACAACTCGCGTGCGACCGCCACCACCCCTTCCTGGTCTTGACAATTCGCCGCCGATGGAAGTTTGTTGTAAGCGCTTTCATCGATGCTCCCGAGCCAACGGCGGGCATTCCCGCGGAGGAAACAGACGTGCGGCTCTCGCGCCGTATCACGGTCGGATCTGCCACCATCGCTGTGCTGTTTGTGCTATGGGCCGTGCTGACCATGGTCACGGGCACGATCAGCACGGGCCGCTTCCCTTCGCCGTTGCAGTTCTGGCAGTCGGCGAAGCAGGTGGTCACCGTCGGCTACGCCGATGCCACCCTGCTCCAGCATTCGCTACACAGCCTCAAGCTGGTGGTCATGGGCTTTCTGGTGGCGATCGCTGCGGGAATTCCGCTCGGATTGCTGATGGGCTGGAGCCGGCGCGCCGAGGCGCTCATCAATCCAGTATTCCTGTTGATCCGCCCGATTCCGCCGCTCGCCTGGATTCCGCTCGCAATTCTCTGGCTCGGGCTCGGCGACGCCGCCAAAATCATGGTCATCTTCTTTGCCGCTTTCGTACCTTCGGTGATCAACACTTTCACCGGCGTGCGCATGATCGAGCCGCACATCATCGAGGCGGCGCGCATGCTGGGAACGAGCCGCTGGCGGCTAGTGCGCGAGGTGCTCGTTCCCGCGGCGAGCCCGATGATGTTCACGGGCCTGCGCCTGTCGCTACAGGCATCCTGGACAACGCTGGTCGCCGCCGAGCTGGTCGGCGCGCTGGCGGGGCTAGGCCGGGTGCTCAACGTGGCGCAACAGGACATCTACCCCGCGATGGTGATGGTCGGGATGGCAGCCGTCGGTGTGCTGGGTTGGGCCACGACGCGCCTTCTGACCGTGATCGAGACCCGGGCCATGCCCTGGCTGCCGGCAAGAGCGTGAGGCCTACGCCATGACTGCGGCCGCCCGCCCGCTTTCGACAATGGAAACTGTCATCCTCGGCGCCATTGGGCTGAGCGCGTTTCTCGGCGCATGGCTGGCGTTGTCCGAAACGGGGCTGGTGCCCCGTCAATTTCTGCCGACACCGCTGGAGGTTCTTTCGCGCACGTTCCAGCTTCTCACGCATCAGTTCGCTGGCGCCACGCTACCGATGCATCTGTTGAGCAGCTTCGAGCGCTACGCCTACGGTTTCCTGCTGGCGGCCGCGGTCGGCGTGCCGCTCGGCCTGCTGATGGGCTGGTTTCGCTGGCTCGACGACATCGTAACCCCGGTGTTCGACGGCCTGCGTTTCATTGCACCGATTGCCTGGGTGCCGTTCGCGGCGCTCTGGTTCGGCACCGGCATCGGCGGGCCGATCATGATAATCTTCTCGGGTGCCTTTCCCCCGTGCCTGATCAATGCCTATCGCGGAGCCAAGTTTGTCGACAAGACCTATATCGAGGCAGCTCAGATGTTGGGCACCGGCAATGTGCGCACGATCGTTGAGGTACTGCTGCCGGCAGCGTTTCCCTCCATCGTCGCGGGCCTGAGGGTCGGCGCGGGGCTCGGCTGGCAGTCGCTGGTCGGCGCCGAGCTGATCGTCGCATCGGCTGGCGTCGGCTACATGATGGTGCAAGGACAAAGCAACGTGTCCACGCCCACGGTTGTCGCCGGCATGATCGCAATCGGAGTGGTGGGCCTCATGATCGACGTCTTGCTGCGCCAGCTCGAGACGCTCGTCCGGCGCCGGCGAGGGCTCGCATGAGCACCATCGTCTTCGAGAACGCGTTTCGTCGGTTCGAGCGCGACGGCAAGTCCTTCCCGGCCCTCGACAACGTCTCGCTGACAGTAGCCGACAAGGAGTTCGTGGCTCTCGTCGGCCCGTCGGGTTGCGGCAAGACCACCTGCCTGCGCATGGCGGCGGGCTTCGAGGTGCCCTCGTCCGGACGTGTGCTGGTGGGCGGTGCTCCGGTGAGGGGACCGGGCCCCGATCGGGCCGTGGTGTTCCAGCAGTTTGCGCTGTTTCCGTGGAAGAGCGTTGCGGACAACATCGCCTTCGGCCTGCGCAACCGCAAGGTTCCGGCGGACGAACGGCGCGAACGCATCACCGCGGCAATCAAGTTGATGGGCCTCGACGGCTACGAGACGGCGTTCCCGCACCAGCTCTCCGGCGGCATGCAGCAACGCGTCGCTATTGCACGCGCGTATGTGCTCGATCCCGAAGCGCTGCTGATGGACGAGCCGTTCGGCGCGCTCGACGCACAAACGCGTGTCGGCATGCAGGAGGAGCTGGTGCGGATCGCACGCGTCAATCCGCGCACCGTGCTTTTCATCACGCACGCCGTGGAGGAAGCCGTCTATCTCGGCGACCGCGTCGCGATCATGACCCGCAGGCCCGGCCGCATCAAGGAGATCATCGACGTGCGCAGCATCCGCGCCTCCGAAGGCTGGGACCAGCACGACCGCGTCGAGGACGTCATGGATCTCGAGAGCTTCGTTCACCTGCGCACGCACATTTGGAAGTCGCTGCGGGAGGAAAAAAACGGCGGGGAACGTTGAAGAAACCACCGGCTATTGCCGCTGGAAACCAGAATGCGGGGCTGATCGTCGGCACCGCCGGACAAAGGAGAGGAAACATGAGACGGACGTGGAGATATGTGGCGCTCACCACCCTGCTGATCACGGGTGCTCTGCCCGCGGCTCAGGCGCAGACGCCGATCAAGGTCAGCTACCAGCCGGCGGTGTACTGGGCGCTGCCCTTCTACGTCGCGAGCGAGAAGAACTTCTGGGCGGATGCAGGGCTGAAGCCCGAGTTCTCGACCTTTCCAGCCGGGGCGCCCCAGGTTGCGGCGGCGCAGGCCAAGGCCTGGGACGTGGGCGGCACCGGATCGGTTCCTGCTGTGCTCGGCGCCGCACGCTTTGGGCTCATCACCATTGGCATCACCAATGACGAGTCGAAGGCCAATGTGCTGATGGTGCGCGGAGAGAAATTCGACGAGGTGAAGAAGAATCCGGCGAGCATCAAGGGCCAGAAGATCCTGCTCACCACCAACTCGACGGGCGATTACGCTGTGCAAGCCTGCCTCAAGAAGTGGGGCATCGCCAAGACCGACGTGCAGCTCGTCAATCTCGGCCAGGCCCAGATCATCTCCGCCATCACCTCCAACAACGGCGATCTGGCGGGTGTCTGGGCGCCCAATATGTACACCCTCGAGGAAAAGGGCGGCGCCAAGCTGCTGTGCAGTGGCTTCGACGCAGGTGCCATCATCCCCGGCGCCATTGTCGCACGACCGGACTACGCCAAGGAAAACCCTGAAGCGGTGGCCAAGTTCCTCGCCGTCTATCTGCGCGCGTGGAGCTGGATCAAAGCCAACCCGAAGGAGGCCCGCGACATGATGAAGAAGTTCTACGCCCAAGGCGGCGTGGAGATCTCGGACAAAGGCATGGAGGCCGAGTTCAGCCAGCGTCCAGTGTATTCGCTCGCCGAGCAGGTCAAGATCATGGACCGCGCCAAGGGCAAGTCGGATGTCGACACATGGCTCGGCAACATCGGCGAGTTCATGAAGTCGACGGGCACGATCCCCGAGGTACCGGACGCCAAAACCTACATCGACGACACCTACATGAAGAAGGCGGCGGCAGATCCTGCGCTGACGGCGATGGCGGGCAAGTCGAATTGAGCAAATCCCGGGCCGGTTCAGCCGGTCGGGAAGCCAGCAAGGCCGGAGCGCAAGCTGCGCTCCGGCGATAAGGTGAGAGCATGGCCATCGAATACCTGAAGAAAGCTGCCAAGACGCCCGAAACGGAGACGGAATCGGCACGCCAGGTCGTGGCCGACATGTTGGCCGAGATCGAGCGCCGGGGTGAGGATGCGGTGCGCGAATACGCGCTGAAGCTCGATCGATGGCCGGGAGACATCATAGTAACCGCCCAGGAGATCGAGCGGCGCGCGAAGGACGTTCCCGCAGCGATCAAACGCGACATCGATTGGGCGACCGCCCAGGTGCGATCGTTCGCGTTGGCGCAGCGCGCGAGCGTCAAGGACTTCGAGATCGAGTTGACGCCGGGGCTGATCACCGGCCAGAAGCTCGTCCCTTGCAACGTGGCCGGCTGCTACGTGCCAACCGGCCGCTACGCACACATCGCGTCAGCCTACATGTCAATCGCGACGGCCAAGGCCGCGGGCGTCAAGACCGTGATCGCCTGCTCGACGCCTTACCAGGGTGAGGGCATCCATCCACATGTGCTCTACGCCATGCGGGTAGCCGGTGCGGATATCATCATGACCCTTGGCGGAGTACAGGCCATCGCCGCCATGGCTTATGGGCTGTTCACAGCCAAGCCGGCCGACATCATCGTCGGGCCCGGCAACAAGTTCGTGGCGGAGGCCAAGCGGATGCTGTTCGGCAAGGTCGGCATCGACGTGTTTGCGGGGCCATCCGAGATCGCCATCATTGCCGATGACACGGGCGACCCGGCCATCGTCGCATCCGATCTCGTGGGCCAGGCCGAGCACGGGCACGAAAGCCCGGCATGGCTGCTCACGACCTCCCGCGAGCTGGCGCAGCGCGTGCTGCAGACAATCCCGGCGCTGATCGACGATCTGCCGCCGGTCGCGAAAGACGCCGCGGGCGCCGCCTGGCGAGACTACGGCGAGGTGGCTGTCGCCGCGACGCGCGAGGAGATCGTCGAGGTATCCGACCGCACGGCGCCCGAGCATCTCGAGGTGCACGCCGCCGATCTCGATTGGTGGCTCGGCAACCTCGCAAACTATGGCTCACTGTTTCTCGGCGAAGAGACGACGGTAGCGTTCGGCGACAAGACTTCAGGTCCCAACCACATCCTGCCGACCAAGGGCGCAGCCAGGTATTCAGCCGGCCTGTCGGTGCACAAGTTCCTCAAGCCGCTCACATGGCAGCGCATGGAGAGGCAGGCCAATCGGCAGGTGGCGCAGGTGACAGCACGCATTTCCCGCCTCGAGGGAATGGAGGCGCATGCGCGCACCGCCGACATCCGGTTGGCTAAGTTCTTCCCCGGTCAACACTTCGACAGCGGCCAACCCGTGGAGTCTTGAAGATCGTCCAGCGGACACAACGACGGGCCTCCCATGGTTAGGGTTCGTGAGCCGTCCGGGCCTTGGTTGTCGCCGGCGGCCTCGAATACGGCGTAGCCGTAGCCCCGCAACCCAACCGACTCATGCTCCGGTCGAGAAATGCACTCTCGTCACGCGCCTCGCCGCCAGCTCTCGTACGAGTTGCATGACCGGCTTCTCGAAAAGGTACTCGGTCTTCATCGGGCCTGCCGCGCGCATTTCGTCGACCTGAGATCCCGCAAACATGAAGCGCAGGATTCTCTCATCGTCGTCGATGTTGGGGTATTGCCTGCGCAGCTTTGCAACGGCTGGCGGGAGCGGCTGGGGCTTCAGCGCGATGTTGGGAGATCCGTTGGCGACGATGCGGTCGAGGACATCCGGATCGACCGGTGCCAGCAACTTGCCGTAGTAGCCGAGCGCATACTTTTTCACTTCATCAGGCACGGTGGCGTAGCGCTCACCCTGGACCACATTGAGCACCGCCTGGGTCCCCACGAGCTGAGCAAAGGGCGTGATCATGATGGGGTAGCCGAGCTCGTAGCGCACGCGCGCGCATTCCTCGAGCAGCTTGTGAAATAGATGGGAGAGGTCGGCCTGGGCGAGCTGCGACCGAAAGTTGGACAGCATTCCGCCGGGCACCTGATGCTCGTAGTGGAATGCGTCGTACTCTTGCGG
>JRHI01002206.1_pt1 | contig 13912 bp, 14 predicted proteins | sample 215371 | NCBI WGS metagenome assembly JRHI01 (sample SAMN02929681, study PRJNA255918) | sediment metagenome | biome: cave system; feature: Ice Cave; material: Sediment; isolation source: sediment from deep within a dark volcanic ice cave with no known source of... ...
GCACCAAGACACTCGCCCTGCGCATGCGTCAGCATGATGCCAACGGGCGTCGTATCGCCGACTGGCTGGCCGAGCGCATGGGCGCCGAGCGTGTCTTCTACCCCGGCCTCGCCTCCCATCCGCAGCACGGGCTCGCCAAGCGGCAGATGACCGGCTTCGGAGGCATGATTTCGGTCGAGACGGGCTCGAAGGAAAATGCCGCCACGGTGCTGGGCCGCGTTCGGGTATTTTCGCTGGCCGAATCGCTCGGCGGGGTGGAATCGCTCATCAGCCATCCGGCGTCGATGACCCATGCGTCGGTCGAACTCGACCGGCGCAAGGCGCTGGGCGTGACCGAAGGACTGATTCGCCTGTCGTGCGGCGTCGAGGACGTTGAAGACCTGCTCGAGGACGTCGAACGCGCGTGTGCAGGAATCTGACACGAAGCGTCGTACGCCGCCGTACGACAGGGAGAGCCCGCCCTTCCGGAGGATCCGATGACTGACCGCAAGATTCTCACCGATATCGCATCTCCCTCGTGGGAGCACCCCGCCGACCGCGCCGCGCTCAACGCGCTTCGCGCCCTTCCGGGATTCGACGAGGTTGTTCGAAAGACCGCCGCATTCTTTGGTGAAAAAGGGCTGCGCCAGCTCTTTCTCGCCAACGCGGTACGCGTCGGTCCCACGCAGCGTCCCCAGCTCTACGCGCTGTTGACGGAAGTCCTCGACACGCTGGACTGGAAGGAACGCCCGCAACTGTATGTGACGCAGTCTCCGGTGCTCAACGCAGCGGCGGTGGGATTCGACAAGCCGTTTATCGTGATCAACTCCGCGGCGCTCGAGCATCTCGATCGCGACGAGCAGCGGGTGATCCTCGCGCACGAAGTAGGGCATATCATGAGCGGACATGTGCTCTACCGCACCATCGCGATCATCATCATGTACGTGGGGCTTGGCGGCCTCCCGTTTCTGGCGGCCGCGGTGCTCTTTCCGTTCCAGGTGGCGCTGCTCGAATGGTACCGCAAGAGCGAGCTCTCGTCGGACCGGGCCGCGCTGGTGGCCGTGCAGGACCGGCGGGCCGTGATGATGACGTTCCTGAAGCTCGCCGGCGGCCGTGATTACGGTGACATCGTCGACCTCGACGATTTCATGAAGCAGGCGGCGGAGTACGCCACCCAGGGCGACGTGTGGGATCGCGTCTGGCAGGTGATCAACACCGTATTCCGCGACCACCCGTTCAACACGGTCCGCGCGGGCGAGCTGCAAAAATGGATCGACGCCGGATCCTACGATGCTCTCGTCGCCGGCCAGTACATCACGCGAGCCGACGCGGCGGCGCGGGCGAACGTGGCCGACGACCTGAGTGAGGCCGCGTCCTATTACAGCAGCCAGGCGAAGGAAGCCGCGGGCAGGCTCGGTGACATGTTCGGCCGGGCGAAAGACGCGTTCGACGACGCATTCAGGGGCGCGCGACGGTGAGGGTGCTGGTCGTCGGCGGAGGAGGACGGGAACACGCACTTGGATGGAAACTCCTCCGCGACGACCCGACACTGGAGTTGATCGCGGCCCCGGGAAATCCGGGACTCGAGGCGCTCGGCCGTTGCGTCCCCGTAGCCGCGGGAAACATCGCCGCGCTCGCGGCACTGGCCCGCCGTGAAGACGTGGCGTTCACCGTGGTCGGGCCTGAGGCACCACTCGAGGCCGGCATCGTCGACCATTTCCGCGAAGCGGGCCTCCCTGTGTTCGGACCGTCTATGGCGGCCGCGCGTATCGAAACGTCCAAGCGATTCGCCAAGGAGCTGATGCTCGCCACCGGCATTCCCACCGCGCGCGCGCGAACCTTCACGGACGCGGGGCATGCGCGCGCCGAAGCGCGAAGGCTCGGCGCGCCGGTGGTGATCAAGGCGTCGGGACTGGCCGCCGGGAAGGGCGTGATTGTCGCGGCCTCGCCGGCGGAAGCGGACGACGCCATTTCCTCCATGCTGGAGGGGAACCTGTTCGGCGCTGCGGGGCACGAGGTGCTCGTCGAAGAGTTCATGACCGGGGAGGAGGTATCAATCTTCGCCATCACCGACGGCATACACGTCCTGCAGATGCTCGCCGCCCAGGACCACAAACGGCTGGCCGACTGCGATACTGGCCCGAACACCGGGGGTATGGGTGCATATGCACCTGTGTCCATCGCCACGCGGGGAGTCATGGACGCCGCCACCGAACGCGTCTTCCTTCCGGTGCTCAGGGCTCTTCAGATCGCCGGTTCGCGGTTCACCGGCCTGCTCTACGCCGGGCTGATGCTCACTCCTGACGGCCCCAAAGTGGTGGAGTTCAACTGTCGGTTTGGCGATCCCGAGACCGAGACCATCCTGCCGCTGATGAAGTCATCACTCCTCGAACCCATGCGCGCCATCGCGAACGGCGATTCGATCGGCGGAGCCGCTCCCTTCAGCTGGCACGCCGGCGCCGCCGTGACGACGGTGGTCGCGGCGGCAGGATACCCCGTGAACGCACGTACCGGCGACCCCGTCACGCTGCCGCCGGCCGAGCCGGACGTCATCGTCTTTCACGCGGGCACCAACCGTGACGAGTCGGGAACGCTCGTGTCCTCCGGCGGGCGTGTGCTCGCCGTCACGGCGGTGGGGGCGACGCTCGACCAGGCAAGGCAGCGCAGCAGCGGGCATGCCGCGCGGGTGCGGCTCGAGGGCGGCCAATTCCGAAACGACATCGGCTGGCGCGAAGTGGCGCGAAACCGGAATCGTGCCGGAGCTTCCTGAAGTCGAGACGATCGCGCGCGATCTCGAGGGATTGGTGCGCGATACGACGATACTCGCTGTTCACGTGCACCGCCCAGATATCCTGAGGGAGTGCTCTGCGGCCGCGTTCGGCCGCCGCGTGCAAGGCGCGACCTTCACGCGTTTCTGGCGGCGCGCCAAATACGTCGTCGCCGATCTGTCGACCGGCGAGAGACTCGCGGTCTCGCCGCGGTTCACGGGCTCACTGCTGGTGGAGCCTGGCCCGTTTCGTGCCGACGCGTCGGACTATACCTGCATCCAGTTTCCGCTGCACGATGGCCGAATCCTGAGATTCCGTGACGTGCGCCGGCTCGGCACCGTCGCTGTGATGTCGGCAAAGCGCTTCGAGGAGTGGAACTCCGCCATTGGCGCCGAGCCGCTCGACCCCGGGTTCACGGCGGAACATTTTTCCGGCCTCGTGCGCACATCCACCAGGGCAATCAAGACGATACTCATGGACCAGCGCCGCATCGCCGGCATCGGCAACATCTACGCCMATGAGGCGCTCTGGCGTGCCCAGATCCGACCCACCCGGCGCGGCACGAGAGTAACTCGCACCGAGGCGGCGCGGCTGTTCGAGGAAGCGCGTGATGTGCTGACGGCGGCCGTGGGGCAGCGCGGAACCAGTTTTCGAGATTACCGTGACGCGTTCGGTGGCCGCGGAGGATTCCTTGGCCTCGTACAAGTGTACGGTCGCGCGGGAGAGCCCTGTCCGCGCTGTGCGACCACGCTTCGGTCCACGCACAAACTCGAGGGGCGAGTCACCGTCTGGTGCCCCACCTGCCAGCCGTGAGCCCACGAAGGCGCGGCCATCGCGCCGCCTCGGTGGAAGTCGAGGAACGCGTGGCGCGCATGCACGAGAAGGTGCGAGGAGGCGTGCGCGACCGGCCGGGCATCTACCGTATGGTCTCGCCCGACGGGGAAATCCTCTACGTGGGAAAATCGAAACGGCTGCGAACCCGACTGCTCGGCTATTTTCGCGCCGCATATCCCAAGGAAAAGGGTGCCCGCATCATTCGCGAAGCCGGCGAGGTCGTGTGGGAGTACCTGCCCAGCGAGTTCGCCGCGTTGCTCGAGGAACTGCGACTCATCAAGCGTTTCCGGCCGCGCCTCAACGTGATGATGAAACGGGATGCCCGGCACTATGCGTTCATCCGCATCTCATCGGGGCCGGCGCCGAAGTTCATGGTGGTGCGGAGTGCGGGCACGGACGATCACGGCACCTACTTCGGCCCCTTCCACGGTGCCTGGCAGTTGGAGGAGGCCGTACGCGAGCTCAACGATGTGCTGGGGCTGCGCGACTGCCGGCTCGACATGCCAATGCACTTCGCCGACCAGACGGAGCTCCCGTTGGCCCCCTCGCGCACGCCCGGTTGCATCCGGCACGAGATCGGGAAGTGCCTCGGGCCCTGCATCGCGGCCACCACGCAGGCGCACTACCGCACGCGGCTCCTGCTCGCGCGCGAATTTCTGGAGGGCGCGCACGAGGCGCCGATCGAAATGCTGCGCACGGCGATGGAGGAATCGAGCGCCGATCTCGCCTTCGAGCGGGCGGCCCAGCTCCGCGACAAGATCGTTCGCCTCGAGTCGCTGCGCGAGGAGTTCTCGCAACTCAGATTCGCGGTGGAGTCGCTGTCCTTCGTGTACACCGTACCAGGTTTCGGCCACGATGACCGCAGTTACGTGATCCGGCGTGGGAGGGTGCACGCCGATCTTCCCGCCCCGCGCACCCAAGCCGATCACCTTGCCCTCGCCGCTCGCGCGGCCGAAGTGTTCTCGCCGCCTGATCGCCGCAGCACCACGGTGCCAGCGCATGAGGTTGACGAGCTGCTCCTGCTCTCGAGCTGGTTCCGGAACTGTCCGGCCGAGCTCGACCGAACGGTCGCCCCGGCGGCGCTTCCCCTCGCCAGATCCGCGTAGCGGCCCGAGCCCCTAGCCGGCCAGCGGCACCAGCTCGACCTCAGCCACGCCGTTCTCCAGCTTCAGCCGAGCGACACTGGGGAGCAGATCGAACCGCCGCGGCCCGGCGGCGCCAGGATTCACCACGAGCCTCTCGCCCACGCGAGTCACGAGCTGAACGTGGGTGTGCCCGTACACGATTACGTCCGCATCGTAGGCTTCCGCGAGCTCGGCCGGCTTCGGCCGGCCGAGCTCGTGGCCGTGGCTCACATGTACGCGCAGCCCCGCGAGATTGAGGATGCGTTCCCGTACCAGGCCGAACTCCGCTGGATCATCGCAGTTGCCGCACACCGCCTGAACCGGCGCTATGAGAGCGAGCTCGGCCAGGATCTCGGGCCCGCCCACGTCCCCCGCGTGCAGGATCAGCTCCACGCCGGCCAGCGCATCGTGGACGCCCGGCCGCAGCAGCCCATGGGTGTCGCTAATGAGCCCGATCAGCATCGCCCCACCGCGGAACCAGCGACTGGTCGACGCCGAGCTGGTCGAGCACGCGCGCCACGACGAAGTCCACCAGCTCCGCGATGGTCGTTGGCCGGTGGTAGAACCCCGGAGCCGCCGGCAGCACGACCGCCCCCGCTCTGGTGACCCGGAGCATGTTCTCCAGGTGGATGGCGCTGAGCGGCGTCTCGCGTGGTACCAGAACGAGCGGTCGACGTTCCTTGAGCGTCACGTCGGCCGCACGCTCCACCAGCGAGCGCGAGGTGCCGGCGGCGATCGACGCCACCGTACCCATCGAACACGGGCAGATCACCATGCCGGCACTGCGCGCGGAGCCAGACGCCGGGGCGGCGCCGCGGTCGCCGTCTTCATACGTCGTCACAAACTCGTCCCACGCAGAAGCACCAATGGCCGACCGCAGTTCCGGCACGTCGCTCACGTCCGTTTCCGTCTTCAGCAACCGCAGGCCATGCGTCGACACGATCAACGACACCGGGCGAGCGGCCGCGACCAGCTGTTGCAGCAGCCGAATGGCGTATGGCGCACCAGAAGCTCCCGTAATCGCCATCACCGTCGGGCCCGTTCCGTTCCGCGTCATCGGAGCAGGCGCTCCGCCAGGACGAACGCAAAGAACACGCTCGACAACGCCATGTTGACGGTGAAGAACGCCTTGTCCACTTTCGAGACGTCGTCCGCGCGAACGAGCGAGTGCTCGTACGCGAGCAGGAGTGCGGCCATGGCGACGCCGGCGAAGTAAAGCCAGCCGCCGGTCGTGGCCATTCCCACCGCTGTCAGCAACGCGATCGTACCGACGTGCAGGCCACGCGCCACCAGCAGCGCACGAGGCGCCCCAAGCGCTGCGGGCACCGAACGCAGGGCGTTGGCCCGGTCGAACGCGATGTCCTGGAGCGCGTACAGAATGTCGAAACCCGCGGTCCACGACATCACCGCGCCGGCGAGGGCCACGAGCATCCACCACGGCGAGCTCCACGACGCGCTCATGGCGAGATACCCCCCCACCGGCGCGATACCGAGCCCCACGCCGAGTACGAGGTGCGACCAGCGCGTGAAGCGTTTCGTGAAGCTGTAGAAGAAAACGATCGCCAGCGCGAGTGGTGACAGCGCCAGACACAGCGGGTTGAGCGCCCACGCGGCGAGCTCGAAGATCACGATCGCCACCAGCACGGCGGCCCAGGCCTCTCGCACACTCATCGCGCCGGTCGGGAGTTCGCGCATCGCCGTGCGGGGGTTGCGCGCGTCGAACTGCCGGTCGGCGATTCGGTTGAAGCCCATCGCGGCGAAGCGCGCCGCGGTGAACGCGACCACCACCCACGCCATCCGTACGACGGTCACCGGCACTCGGTAGCTCGCGAGGACGACGCCCACGAGCGCGAACGGCAGGGCGAAGATGGTGTGCGGCAGCTTGACGAAGTTCGCGTAGCGCACCATATGCCCGGCGCCGCCGAATGTCTGTCCTTCCCGCGGCATGGAGCTGCTCACGCCGGACCCAGTCCAAGACGCGGCCAGAGCGCGTCCACGCGGGCGTCGGTGGCCGCATCCATCTCGATCACGTCCGGCCACTGCCGAGCAAAACCCTCTTCCGGAAGTTTTTTGGTGGCATCGAGGCCCATCTTCGAGCCGTAGGTGAACGCGCGACTGGAGTGATCGAGCACGTCCACCGGTCCCATCGTGAATCGCGCGTCTCGCTCCGGATCGATGTTGTTGAGCGCCACCCACCAGGCCTGCTGCGGGTCGCGCACGTCCACCCAGTGATCCACCACCACCAGGACCTTCGCCAGCGACAGCAACCCCTGTCCCCAGAGGGCGTTCATCACCTTGTAGGCATGGCCCGGATATTCCTTCCGGATCGACACGAACACGAGGTTGTGAAAAATCCCCTCGGCAGGCATGTGATAGTCGACGATTTCGGGAATCGTCAGCTTCAGCAGCGGAAGGAAGATGCGCTCCGTGGCGTGGCCCAGGAAAAAATCCTCCATGGGTGGGCGCCCCACAATCGTCGTGACATACACGGGCGTCTTTCGCATGGTCACCGCGGTCACGTGCACCTGTGGATACAGGTCCGCCTCCGAGTAGAAGCCGGTGTGGTCGCCGAACGGCCCCTCCGTCACGAGCGGCTCGCGAGGATCGATAAACCCCTCGATCACGAACTCCGCCTCCGCCGGCACCTCCAGGTCGCACGACACGGCCTTGGCGAGTTGCACAGGTTCGCGACGGAGGAAGCCCGCGAAGATGAACTCGTCCACCGTCGGCGGCAGTGGCGCGCTCGCCGAGTAGATCGACGCCGGATCGGCGCCAATCACGATCACCACCGGCATCCGCTCGCCGCGCTCCGCCATGTCGCGCCAGTGCGCGGCGCCCACCTTATGCCGCTGCCAGTGCATCGCCAGCGTGTTCTTCGACAGCAGCTGCACCCGGTACATCCCGACATTCCGGATTCCCCGCTTCGGATCCTTCGAGATCACCATGGGCAGCGTGATGTAGGGGCCACCGTCCCGGGGCCAGCACGTGATGATCGGCAGCTTTCGCAGGTCGATCTCCTCGCCGGTCCAGACGGTCTCCTGGCACGCAGGGCGGCCACTCTTCATGCGCGGCGGAAACTTCGCCACTTCGAACAGGCGCGGCAGCAGCGAAAATTTTCCGAGGAGCCCTTCCGGCACCTTCAGGTCGAGCAGCTTCGTGATGCGCGCCGCATGGTCGTCGAGGGCCGCCACGCCCAGTGACAGCGCCATGCGCCGCATCGACCCGAACAGGTTGATGGCCACCGGGTACGGTGATCGTGAGCCGTCGGGAAGCACCGGATGCTCGAACAGGAGCGCCGGGCCGCCACCAGGCTGTTTCATGACCCGATCGGCTATCTCGCAGAGTTCGAGCTCGACGCGCACTGGCTCCCTTACTCTCACGAGTTCGCCGATGGAATCGATGGCGTCGATGAACTGCGACAGGGTGTCGAGGGTCACTTTTCTCCGACGTGTATCGCGGCGATCCCAAGCGTGAGCGACGACCACGCCACGCGGGTGAAGCGGGCGGCGCGCATCTGCCGCGCCAGCGCTTCCGTTTCGGGAAAATTCCGGACGCTTTCCGGAAGATACCGGTAAGCGGTTGGATGGCCGCTGATGAGCCCCCCGATGAGTGGGAGCACCCGATGGAAGTAGAACTGGTAGGCGAGCCGCGCCAGGCGGAGGCGAGGCGTGGAGAACTCGAGAATCACGAACCGCGAGCCAGGCGCGAGCACGCGATACACCTCAGCGAGCGCCGCCGGGAGATCCGCGACGTTTCGAATGCCGAACGCGACGATCGCTCCGTCGCACGATGCGTCTCCCAGCGGAAGCGTAAGCGCGTCGGCCACGACGGGTGCCAGAATCGTGCGCGACGCCTTGCCCTGGCCCGCCCGAAGCATGGGTTCGGAGAAGTCCGCCGCGATGATGCGGCCGCGAAAGCCGGGCCGGCGGCTCAGGGCCACCCCCACGTCGAGCGTCCCGGCGCACAGGTCGAGAAACACACCCCGGGGCGCGCGTTCCCAGCCGAGCCGTGCAATCGCGGCGCGCCGCCAGAGCAGGTCGACGCCCATGCTGAGCACATGGTTCAGCAGGTCGTAGCTCGGCGCGATCTCGGAAAACATCCGCTGCACATACGCGCGCTTCACCGGCGCGCCAGCCGCCGCCGTGAGGGCCTCGAGCGCCTCCGATTCCGTCGTCGTCATCAGGGCTGAAAGTTGCCCGCTGGCGAGAGGACGGGCAAGTTTCCTCACGCGAATGGCGCCACTCCCCGACCTCTCCAATCTCCCCGATGCGGACGTGGTCGCGCTCGCCCAGCGGGGCCGCGAGCCCGCGTTCCGGGAAATCGTGCGCCGCTACGAACGGCCGGTCTTCTCGATCATCTTCCGTATGGTGCGCGACAGCGCCACGGCCGAGGACCTCGCGCAGGACACGTTCATCAAGGTCCTCAACCACATCGACAAGTACCGGCCGGAATTCAAGCTGTCGAGCTGGCTCCTCAAAATCGCGAACAACGTCGCCATTGATCACCTGCGCCGGCGCCAGCTGTCCACGATTTCGATGAGCGGGTCGCCGCACGCCGGTTCGCCGTCTGAGGTCGAGGCGACGTCCTTCGATGTGGCGAGCAGCGACGAATCGGCGCTGGACGAGCTGGAGGCCCGCGAACTTGGCTCCGCGATAGAGAAGGCGGTCGCGCGCCTCAGACCCGAATATCGGTCCTGCATCCTGCTGCGGCACGTCGAGGGGCGCTCGTACGAGGAGATTGCGGCCACACTCGACCTCCCGCTCGGAACGGTCAAGACCTACATCCACCGCGCCCGACACGAGCTGCGGGAATCGCTGGACCACCTGCGGGAGTGACTGGTGATGCGGCCGCCGAACGGCCGCCGAACACCCAATAGTTGCGACGCACGCGAATGCTGAAACCGGGTACCCCACTCCGTCGTACGGCTCCACAGGAGAATCCATGGAAGAACGCCATCTGCTGCCCAACGAGATCGACCTGCTGCTCGACGGAGAAGTCGGGTTCGGCGTCACGCCGCTGCGCGCGCACGTGGACGCCTGCGCCGCGTGCGGCGAGCGACTCGCCGGTGCACGGACGGTGGTGGAGGCGCTCGATCGTTTGCCGCACTTCTCCCCGTCGCTGCGTTTTTCCGACGAGGTGATGGCCCGCGTGCAGATCGTCGAGCCCTGGCACCTGGCCGCTCTCGACACCGCCCGGCGACTCGTGCCTCGTTCCCAGTCGATGCGGCTCGTCATGGCCGCGAGCGCGACGTTCCTCGCCTCGGTGATGTCGGCGAGCGCGGTCTGGCTCGCCTTCCGGGCCGACGCCGCGTTGTACGCGTTGAATCTCGTCGCCCATCAGTCCAGGGCGGCGCTCCTCAGCGGAGCGGGCACGCTCATCGGAAACGCCTTCGGCCAGAGCGGTCTCGAAGTGGTCCGGACCGCGGGAGTGGGCGGGTTGGCAATTGGGGGCGCCTGCGTCCTCGCCGCCGCGGGGGGGGCCACCTTCGGCTTCCGCGCGCTCGCCTCGTCCTCGCGTCGCGTTCGGGAGTAGCCGCCATGCGTGTTTCTGTCCGGCGGGGTTCGCGCACGATCTGTCTGCTGGTCGGCGCTCCCGCGCTCGTTGGCTTTACCGCAGTCGCTCCGCTCCGCGCACAGGCTTCCGGTTCGCCGGCAGCCGTGACCCGTGAAGCCCTCGGCACCGCCCTCGATGCGCTGCGCAGCACCGAGGACGGCTCCAAGCTCCCGGCCACCGATGCCTTCACCTTCGGCGATGCCACCGTTGCCGCCGGTTCCACACACCGGGGCACCATCGCGATCGCCAACGGCACGCTGCACGTGCGCGGTCTCCTCGACGGCAGCGCGGTGACGTATCGCGGTGATGTCATCGTGCACGAGGGGGGTGAAGTCCGCGGCGACGCGATCGCCATCCTCGGCAAGGTCAATCTGAACGGTGGCCGCGTCGGTGGTGATGTCCGGGCCACGGGCGGCAATCTCGCCAGGATAGACAGCGGGGCTGCGGGCGCCGCATACCAACCCAGAAACGCCATGGTGCGGTCGCTCGCGCTCGCCGCCGCCTGGCTGGTCGTGCTCAGCATCGTCGGCATCGGCGTGCTGGTGTTCGCATCCAGCAACCTCGATGCCGTCTCGGACACGCTCGAACAGCATTTTGGACGATCGTTCGTGGCTGGCATCGTGGGCCAGCTGGCGCTGCTGCCTGCGCTCGCCGTCCTGCTCGTCGCGCTGACGCTCACCGTGCTTGGCATCTTGCTCATTCCCTTCGCGGTCGTTGCCTACGTGCTGGCCGCCGCCGGGATCATCACGCTCGGCTATCTCGCCATCGCGCGCATTACTGGTGGAACGTTCGTCAGCCGTGCCCGCACCAGCGAACGCGAGCGGCGCGTCGCGGCGCTCCGGGCGCTGCTCGTCGGCCTCGTGATCGTGATGAGCCCGTGGCTCGTGGCGGCACTGCTCGCCTCCTCGCCCCGCGCCAGTCTCGTGGCGCAGACCACGGCCGTCGTGATCACCTGGGTGGCGGGGACCGCCGGGCTGGGCGCAGCCCTTGTGTCGCGCGGCGGTGTGCGCCGCCGGCCGGCGCCCGAGGACCAGCGGGCGATGACCTCGTCGAGCTGGCAAACCCCGACGCCCGTCGCCGGAATATCCGCTGCCCGGCGACCGACGCCATCGGCCACGACGGTGAAAAAATGATGGGCCCGGCACGATGCATGGTCGCCGCGGCGTCGCTCGTCGCCGGAAACGCGGGCGCGCAGGCGTGGCGCGTCATCGATGCGTCGCGGCAGCTGCGCGACACGACCGCCATGTCGGTGCATGTCGACTACGCCGCGGGCCGCGTCGAAGTGAAGCCCACCGCGGGACCGTCGATGTATGAAATGCACATGCGCTACGACGCGGAACGATCCGAACCGGTGACCCGATACGACAGCGCCATGCACGCCCTGTCCATTGGCATCCGGTCGCACGGCATGCGCCTGACTCGCGGCAACGGCGAGGGCGGCACCCTGCACGCCGAACTGAGCACCAGGGTGCCGATGGGGCTGTCGTTCGAACTGGGCGCGGTCGAGGCCGATCTGCAGCTCGGCGGCCTCCGGCTCACCGACGTCTCCCTGAAGAGCGGCGCCGCGGACGTCACGCTGCGTTTCGACCAGCCGAACCTCGACCGGGTGCGGACGCTCGCGCTCGAGGTCGTCGCGGCCAATACGAAGGTGGTGCGCGCCGGAAACTCGGGGGTGGAGCGCGTACGCGCAAACATCGGCGCGGGCGCACTCGACCTCGACCTGAGCGGCGAGCTCACCCACGACGTGGTGGTCTCCGCGACGCTCGGACTGGGAAGCTTCACGCTCCGCGTGCCATCCGACATGGGCGTCACCGTCGACGCGTCGACCTTCCTCGCCGACTTCGAAAAGAACGGCCTCGTCAAGCGCGGCGACCGTTGGTATTCGCTGGGATTCGACGAGGCGAAGCGTCACGTGCGCGTGCGCGTGAAGGCGTTCCTCGGCGAATTCAACCTCGTGCGGGAAGTGAGAGACGCGCGCTGAGCCGCCTATCGACCGTCAGCGCGCGTATCAAGACGGGACGCGCAAACCGTGGCAGAGGCAGGACTGTCCTCAGTCCATCGTTTCGCTGCTGTTCGCTCTCTCCCTGCCAACTACAATTGGCCGCAGATTTACGCGGGTTCTCGCGGATTTTTCGCTCAAGTTACCCGTGAACGCTTTTTTTTCGTTTGTCGTTGATCCGCGTCTACCCGCGTCAACCCGCGGCTAAAAATCGTTGCCCGGCTCAGACGTCGATCTTCGTCGCGATGTCGAGCAGCTGACGGGCGGCGGGTGAACCCGCATCCGCCACCACAATGGGACGCCCGGAGTCCCCGCCCTCCAGCACCGGCTGGTACAGCGGCACTTCTCCCAGCAACGGCACCTGCAGCTCTTCCGCCAGCCGCTTGCCGCCGCCCGTGCCGAAAATCGCGATCCGCTTTCCCGTTTCCGGTGTCTCGAAATAACTCATGTTTTCGACCACGCCCAGCACACGCACGCCCACGCGCTCGAACATTTTCGCGCCTCGCAACGCATCGCCCACCGACACCTCCTGCGGCGTCGTGACGATGATCGCGCCGCTCACCTGCGTCGCCTGCACGAGCGAGAGCTGCGCGTCACCGGTGCCCGGCGGCATGTCCACGAGCAGGTAGTCGAGCTTGCCCCACGCGACGTCGCGCAGGAACTGCGTGAGGATCTTCATCACGATCGGGCCCCGCCAGATGGCGGGCTGATCACGTTCAATCAGGAAGCCGATCGACATCAGCTTCACGCCGAATGCCTCGAGCGGAATGATCTTTTCCTGGTCGACGGGCGGCGGGGCGTTCACGCCCATCATCCGCGGAATGTCAGGGCCGTAAATGTCGGCGTCGAGCAACCCGACCTTCTTGCCCTTCAGTGCCAGAGCCACCGCCAGGTTCACGGTGACGGTGGATTTTCCCACGCCACCCTTGCCCGACGAGACGGCAATGATGCGGCCGAGGTTCGGATAGGCCACCGGCGTGGGCGCGGCCACGCGCGCAGGGGCCGCCGGCTGGTCCATCACTGGCAACGCGGAGCGGGCCCGTGGGGGAGCGGCCGCGCCCCCTGCCCCCGACGCGTCCTTCACGTCCACCCGAACGTCCGTCACGCCCTCCACCGTTTCGAGTGCCTGCCGCAGGTCGCGCGCGAGCGTGGCGTCGTCCGCCGCGGAGAGGAGCAGGGTGAGCCGCACGCGGCCCTCGACCGTGGTCGCGATGTCGCGCACCTGCGACGATGTAACCAGGTCCGCACCGGTGCGCGGATTGACGATGCCGGACATGACGCGTTCGAGCCGCGCCTGTAGAGACTGGGTCATGCCGAAAGCTAGCGGGTGCCGATCGTCTCCCGCGCCGCCGCCAGCACCCGACCTCGCACTTCGTCGAGGGTGCCGGACACCAGCGCGCCGCTGGCCCGCGCATGGCCGCCGCCGCCGAAGGTGCGCGCCAGCTGGTTGGTGTCCACGCCGCGCACCGACCGGAACGAAATCTTCACCTTGCCATGCCCGAGGTCGCGAAACAGGATCGCAAGCCGGATGCCCTGGATAGACCGGGGATACTCGGTGATGCCATCGAGATCCTCACCCGACACGTTGTACGTCTCGAGGGCGCCCGCCGCAATCGAAATCCAGGCCAGTCCGAGCGGCTGGTCCACCTCGAGCG
>JRHI01002207.1_pt1 | contig 13909 bp, 19 predicted proteins | sample 215371 | NCBI WGS metagenome assembly JRHI01 (sample SAMN02929681, study PRJNA255918) | sediment metagenome | biome: cave system; feature: Ice Cave; material: Sediment; isolation source: sediment from deep within a dark volcanic ice cave with no known source of... ...
ACGGCCCGGAGAACTTCAAGGGCATCGACATCATGCGGGCAGTGCGGAGCTTCGATCCGTGCCTCCCGTGCGGTACCCACATGTACCTGGGTAACGGCAAGGTGAAGAAGGTTCAGCACACCCCGACGGGCCTGTGCTAGGAAGAAACCAAGTGGTCACGGCCGGCGAAGCACTCGTCGGCCGTGTCCAGGTCCTGAGCGAGCAGATCGAGGGACTCTCAGACGTCCACGCTCGTGAGCTCGCTCAGGAGATGGTCAGTGCCGTGATGGAAATGTACGGCGACGGTCTTACGCGGATCATGGCGGTGCTCGAGCAGGCAGGTCCTGCCGGCGTCGCCATTCGCGAGGAGTTGGCCGAGGACGGGGCCGTGGGCAGCCTGCTGCTGATCCACGACCTCTTCCCGGTCAGCCTTGAAGACCGGGTGACCGAGGCGCTCGACAGCGTCCGGCCTTACATGGAGTCGCATGGCGGCAACGTCGAACTCCTGTCGCTCGTCGACGGCGTCGCTCATCTGCGCCTTCAGGGGAGCTGCAGCGGCTGCTCGGCGTCGCAGGCGACGCTGGAGCTGGCGATCAAGCAGGCGCTCGACGAGCACGCCCCGGACCTCGAAGGACTCGAGGTCGAAGGCGTGATCGAAGAGGCGCCGATCGCCGAAGGTCCTGCGCCGACCGGATTCCAGCTACCCCTGGCTGAGGTCGAGGCCCCGAGTTGGGTCCCCCTCGACGGGGTCGCACAGATCGGGCCGGGCGAGCTTGTCGCGTTCGACGCGGCCGGCACTCCGCTGCTGGTTGCCAACGTCTCAGGCACGCTCCTCGCCTATAGGGACCGCTGCGCCTCCTGCGGCGCCACGCTCCACGACGGCGAGCTCGACGGGCGGATGCTCCGCTGCGGCGAGTGCGGCGTCGAATTCGATTTGCCGCGCGCCGGGCGGGCGGCCGGGAACGAGCCCCTACAGCTCGAACCGGTGCCTTTGCTTGATGGTAAAGTCGCTGTATGAGTGAAAAATTAGACGCGATGATCGCCGCCCGCAAGCGGGCGGAACTGATTACGCGCATGCGGGGCCTAGCAAAGCCGCCGGCCCCGCCGGACGTCGAGCGGTGCGAGCTCTGCGAGACGACGGTGCCAAGCGATCACCGGCACCTGCTTCATCTCGTAGAGCGGCGCATCGTCTGTGCCTGCGAGGTCTGCTGGGCCAAGCACTCCGGCGATCCCGAGTATCGGCCGGCTGGAATGCGGACGCTCTGGCTCGAGGACTTCGAGTGCTCAGATGATATGTGGGCGAACTTCGCGATCCCGATCGGCCTCGCGTTCTTCATGCGCAGCGGGCTCGAGGACCGGGTCGTGGCGCTCTATCCGAGCCCGGCCGGCGCGACCGAGTGCGAGCTCGACCTCGAGGCTTGGGAACGGCTCGTCGAGGCCAATCCCCCGCTCGCGCAACTCGACGTCGACGGCGAGGCGCTGATCGTCAACCGCATGGGCGCGGTCCACCAGTACGCGATCGCCCCGATCGACGAGTGCTACCGGCTGGTCGGGCTGATCAAGTCCAACTGGGAGGGCATCGCCGGGGGCAACGCCATCGAGCAGGCTGTTCCCGCATTCTTCGAAGATCTCCGCGCCAAGAACGGCGCCTACCAGGGAGGCTAGGAAAATCATGGCTGGAGTTCACCACCCCGATGTGGCGGTGGTCACCCCGCTCCCGGAATTCTCGGTGATCAGCGTCGCTCCGCTTGCTCACGCCGCCGTGCCGACGATGGTCTTCACGATCAACGCCGTCGAGCCCAAGGGCCACGAGATCTTCGCGATCGCGCTGAGCACACAGATCCACATCGATCCGGCGCGCCGCACGTACGACCCGGAGACGCGGTCGCGGCTGGGCGAGCTGTTCGGCGAGCCTGAGCGCTGGGGCGCGACGACGCACAGCTTCGAGTGGTCCCGAATCGACAAGATGGTTCAGTCGTTCACCGGAGCTCGGGCGTTCGAGATCCACGTTCCGTGTACCTACGACCTCGAGGTCGCGTCGGCCAAGTACTTCTACGGCCTCTCCGACGGCGGTGTGCCGCTGAGCTTCCACTTCAGCGGCAGCATCTATTACAAGAGCGAGGAGGGGCACCTCCAGATCACGCAGATCGACTGGGCCACGCGCGCGCAGTTCCACATGCCGATCGCCGCCTGGAGGAAGATGATCGACGAGTTCTACCCGAACGGCGGCTGGGTGCGGCTGCATCAGGAGACGCTCGGGCGGCTGCACGCGCTACGCGGCTCCCGCGGCCTGCCGACCTTCGACGCCTGCGTCACGGAGCTGCTCGACAATGCTGGATGAGCTAGTCAACTCGCTGCTCTACGAAGGCTACGCTCTCTACCCCTATACACCCGGCGCCACGAAGAACGCCACGCCGACGCCGTTCGGGATCGTTTACCCGCCGGTGTACGCCGCCGACAGCAGCGCGACGTTCGATGTCGCACAGGTCGAGTGTCTGGCTGACGTCCCGGAGGGCGGCACGCTCAGCGCGACCGTCTGGTTCCTGACGCCGAGCGGCGAACGCCACGCCGCCGCCGAACGCAGTGTCCCAATTGGACCGGTCGCCCTCGGCGAGACGGCCACGGAGGAGTTCGCCGAGGGGAACGTCGTGCTGCGTTCCGACGAGGCCGACGGCGGACTCTGGCGCATCGGCTGCTCGATCCACAACACCGTCGAGGTGAGACCCGGCCTCGACCGCGGTGGCGCGCTGATGCATTCGCTGATCTCGACTCACATCGTCGTCAAGGTAGGCGCCGGACGCTTCCTCTCGCCGCTCGACAGTCCCGGCTGCCAGAGCATCAACAGCTTTCCGGTGCTGGCCACCCCTGAGGACGATGCAATCCTCGGCGCTGCGATCGTGCTTCCCGAGCATCCGCGGATCTCCGAGGAGAGCCGGGTAAACCTGTTCGACAACTCGGAGATCGAGGAGGCCCTGCTGCTCCACGTCCACGCGCTCAGCGAGGACGAGCGGGACTCGATGGCAGAACAGGACCCCGTCGTACGCGAGATGATTGCGCGTGCCCTCGCCACCACGCCCGAAGACATGATTCGCCTCCACGGCGGCCTCAAGCCCACCAGCGAGGTGCTCCGTGGAAGCTAGGGGTGCCGTACCCTCAGGGGCAGAGCGAGCCGGCCACGTGGCCGGCGGAGGTGGGTCCCCCCGGGCCGGAGGCCCGGACCCCATCCGGGATCACGGGTTGACGACCCGTGATCCTAGTCGCCGGGAGCGGCGAGGAAGCTGAGCTCCTCCATCACGCCGGCGACCATGAAGAGCCGGAGGGCCTGGTCTGAGCTTCCGGTGATACGCAGGCGATCGCCGTCGCGCTTCGCGTGGCTCTGAGCCGCGAGCAGCGACCGTAGGCCGGTCGAGTCGATGAAGGACACCCGCGTCAGATCGATGACGATCGTTGCGGTGTCGCTAGCGTGCGCATCGACAAGCTGTTTGTCGAGCAGTGGCGCGGTCGCCAGGTCGAGGTCGCCGTCGATCTCCAAGTACACGGTGCCGTCGCGATTGACGACATCGATGTTGAACTCGCCGTGAATCGCAATCCCCATTTTGCCGCTCGTTGAGTTGTCCGGTTCCGACGCGTGCGCCCGGCGCGTCGCGATTCGTGCCAGACGAGTCTACCCTCACCCGGGGGTCGCCGGCGACGCCGATCCGATCCGCGCGGCGAGCGGCGCCCCGAGCAGCGAGACGCCGCCCATCGCCAGGAACGCGGCCAGCGGGTGGTGGATCAAGAGCTGGACCAGTCCCGCGACCACGAGGCCGCCGAGGTTGCCGGCCATCCAGACGATCGCTCCGGCCGTGCCTGCAGCTGGGCCGGCCAGGACCTCCGCGGCCGTGAGGACGATCGGCAGGGCCGGGAGAAGCAGCAGCCCCATCGCCACGAGGGCTCCGGCGCGCACGCCCAGCAGCGACTGGAGGCCGAGCGTCGCGCAGCCGAGCGCGCTGACCGCGACGGCGGCGCGCATGTACGTGCGCTCCGCGGCCCGCCGGGCAACGATCGGTGGCAGGACCGCGCAACCGAGCACGCCAGCGAGGATCATCGCAACGAGCAGCGCCCCGGCCGTTGTGTCCGAGATGCCGTCCGGGTGGAGCAGCGCCTGGAGCCAGGTGGCGAGGGCGACGAACACACCGAAGCCGACGAAGACGAGCCCGCAAAGCGTGCGCATCCGCGGCAGCGCCCAGAGCCGGCGCACAGTCGCCAGGCTGGCGATGAGCGCCGCCTCGCTGCCCGCTCGCACGGGCGGACGCCGGACGGCCAGGGCGAGGGCGACGGCTGCTGCGGCAGCGAGACCGGCCTCTATTCCCAGCACTCGCTGGAGGTGGCCGTGGGCGCCGAGCGCCGGGCCGAGTAGCAGCGCGGCCAGCATCCCGACGAAGTTTCCGGCCGAGCCGATCGCGATCGCCGTCGGGCGCTCGGCCGGCGGCGCGTACTCGGCCGCGAGCTTGCCGACCGCGCTCAGCACGATCGGCTGGGCCAGGGCGACCGCGAGCTGACCGGCGAGCGCCCAACCGAACGTCAGGCCACCGAGGCGGAGCAATCCGCCCGCGGCGACGAGCGCGGCGCCGGCGGCGAGAGCCGGCCGCAGCCACCGGTCGAGCAGCATGCCCGCCGGGATCGCGAGCACGACGTAGAGGAGCGGGAAGATCTCGGACAGCCAGCCGACAGCGCTCTCGGAGACCCCGTAGCTGCGGGCCGTGTCGGTCGTGATCGGCGCGTAGGTGAGCCAGAGCATCTGCGTCGCCGCCGCCACCAGGGCGTAGGCGACGATCACCCCTCGCCCGTTGCCCGTCGGTGCCCGGAGCGCCGGGGGCGGATGGGTCGCGGCTGCGCTCGCCACGTCGCTCAGCGCTCGGACGGGCCGTCGCCAGCCGCCGCCCCGCGGGTCCTGAGCAGACCCTTGAACGCGTCGTGGACGACCTTCAGGCGCAGCCGGCGCGGGCCGCCGAGCAGGTTGAACACGACCCGCAGGTGCGGGCGGTCGATCACGACGACCGGTCTGCGTCCGGCCGCGGCCCGCTCGATCGCCCGAGCGACCGCGGCCGGGTCCATCGCCTTCTCGAACGCGGCGCCGCCGGTCGGTCCCCACTCGTGCTCTTCGTGCAGCTGATCCGTGGCGACATCGCCGGGGCATACCGCACAGGCACGCACGCCGCTCCCGGCGAGCTCGTGATGGAGGACCTCGGCCAGGCCGACGAGCGCCCACTTGCTCGTGCAATACGACGCGTACGAAGGGCCGCCGATCAGGCCGAGCTCCGATGAGACGAGCACGATCCTCCCGTATCCCCGGGCTCGCATCCCCGGTAGGACCGCCTGCGCGAGCCAGAGTGCCGCGCCCGCGTGGAGGCGGTAGCTGTGCTCGAAGTCGGCCGGCTTGACATCCTCGACGAAGTCACGGCGCAACGCCCCGGCGCAGCTGATCAGCACGTCGACCGGACCGAGCGCGGCCTCGACCTCGGCGGCGGCGCGCGCGCACTCAGCCGGGTCGGTCAGATCGGCCGCGACCGCGTGGGTCGCCTCCGCCAAGTCGGCCTCTGCCCGGCGCAGCCCTTCGGCGCCGCTCGCGACCAAGCCGACCGACGCCCCCAGCTGCGCGAAATGCCGGGCGCAGGCCAGGCCGATCCCGCGCGAAGCGCCCGTCACGAGCACCGTCCTTCCAGCAAATTCAGATGACATCGATGCCCCCGGAGCTCGAGTTCCAGATCCGACGTCCGGCAGCCTATGCGGGACGGACCGCCTGTGGTTCGCTCCGCGAGCCCGAGCTCCTACCTAGAGCACCGCCGTCGCCTCGATCTCCACGAGCATTTCGGGCGCGAGCAGCCCGCTGACGCCGTACATCCCGCTCGCCGGCAGCACGTCGCCGAACATCTCCCGGTGGGCTCTGCCGACAGGCTCGGCATTGATCGCGATGTCGACGACGAACATCCGCGTGCGTACGACGTCGCCCCGACCGCCGCCGAGCCCCTCGACAGCGGCGAGTACCGTCTCCATCGCGGCTAGCGCCTGCTCGTAGGCATCGGCTCCGGCTCCGGTCGTGCCGCTCACCTCGATCACGTCGCCCCGCCGCAGCGCCCTGCTATAGCCGAGTCGGCTGCCCGAGTCGCCCTCGGTTGGAATGCGCTGCACGCCATCCATCCTACGCGGCCCACCAATGCCCGAGCGGCTACCCTCCGCTACTCATGGCGATCGGCTTCATCGGCTCGGGCAACATCGCGCGGGCTCTGGCTCGAGGGCTTGGCGATCCGGTGCTGGCGACAGATGCCGGCTCGGGACGGGCGGCTGCCCTGGTGGCAGAGCTGGGCGGCGAGGCGCTCGCGAGCAATGCCGAGCTCGCCGACCGGGCTGAGCTGGTCGTCCTCTGCCACAAGCCGGCCCAGCTGGCGGCGGTCGCGGCGCAGATCGCGCCGAGCGCCGGGCGCGTGATCTCGCTGCTGGCCGGGGTCCGACTCGAGGAGCTGCGGATGTCCTACCCGGACGCCGAGGTCGTACGCGCAATGCCAAACACGGCGATCGAGATCGGCGACGGCGTCACCTGCCTCTGCACGGCCGCAGCCCCTTCGTTCGGGCCGCTCGCGACGGCCCTGTTCGAGCGCGTCGGCCTGGCGATGGAGCTGCCCGAACCGCTGATCAACGTCGCCACGGCCGTCAGCGGCGTCGGCCCAGCCTATGTGGCCCTGATCGCCGAGGCCTGGATCGACGCCGCCGTGCGCCACGGGCTTTCGGCTGCTAGCGCGGCCGAGCTCGTCGGGGCATCGCTGCGCGGCTCCGCGACGTTGCTGTGCGCGCGAGAGATGGACACACTGGGCGTCCGCCGTGCGGTGACCTCGCCCGGCGGCGTCACCGCCCGCGGCCTGGCGGCCCTTGAGCGGGGCGGGCTGCGGGCGGCGTTTGCCGCGGCCACCGACGAGGTGCTCCTTTGAGCCTCCCAGTGCTGAGCGTCCGTGTCGACGTCGCCAACTACCTCGACACGCTGATCTGGGTCTACACGCTGGTGATCTTCGCCTACATCGTCTCGACCTGGGTCTTCTCGATGGGTTTGCGGATTCCCTACTACCGCTACACCGATGCGGTGCTCGGCTTCCTGCGCGACGTCACCGAGCCCTACCTGCGGATCTTCAGGCGGTTCATCCCGTCGTTCGGTGGTTTCGACTTCAGTCCGATCATCGCGATCTTCGCCCTGCGGATCGTCGGCGGGATCGTCGTCAGGCTGATCCGCGGCTACTAGCGTGGCCGACCGACAGGGCCGGACATGGCTGCTTGCCGGAACCGTGCTCGCCGGCGTCATCGTCGTCGACCAGCTGACCAAGCACCTCGTCATCGGCTCGATCGGGCAGGGCGAGCACCGCTCGGTGCTGCCGGGCCTGCAGCTCGTCCATGCCGTCAACAACGGCGTGGCGTTCAGCGTCGCCGCCGGCGGCTCCCACATCATCGTCGTCGCGATCGGCGTGGCCGTCGTCGCGATCATCGCCTACTTCGCGACTCACCTCACGCGCCCTTTCCTGTGGCTCCCGGCCGGGCTGCTGGTCGGCGGCGCACTGGGGAACCTCGTCGACCGCATTCGCGACGGCGCGGTCACCGACTTCATCAAGCTGCCTCACTGGCCGGCGTTCAACGTCGCTGACATGTCGATCACGATCGGGGTGGTCGTGCTGCTCCTCGTACTGCGGGAAGATGGAAGTTCGCGTACCGCCTGAGGCGGCCGGCCAGCGCCTCGATGCCTTTCTCGGGGCTCGGGTCGGCTCGCGCGCCCAGGCGCAGCGACTGCTCGAGCACGGCCAGGTCCGGGTCGACGGCGCGCTCGTGCGCAAGCGCCACGCCGTCGCCGCCGGGGAGACGGTCGCGGTCGATGAGCGGCCCGGCGGCGCGCTCGACGGGCTCGACCCGTTCGGTCAGCTCGGTGCGGAGCTCGTCCCTTACACGGTCGCCTTCGAGGACGACGACCTGCTCGTCGTCGAGAAGCCGGCCGGCGTCGTCGTCCACCCGGCGCGCGGGCACCGCCAGAGCACCCTCTCGCAGGCGCTGGCCGCGCGCGGCGCCGCCGGCGGCGATCCCTGGCGGGCGGGCATCGTCCACCGGCTCGACAAGAACACGTCCGGGCTGCTGGTCGTCGCCAAGCATGCCGAGAGCCACCGCCGCCTGAAGGCGGCGCTCGCAGCCCGGGCGATCACGCGGGAGTACCTCGTGCTGGTCGACGGAAGACCGGCTGCCCGGACGGGGACGATCGACGCGGCGCTCGGACGCGACCGGCGGCTGCGCACGCGCATCTCGACCGATACCGGCGATCCGCGGGAGGCTCGTACGCACTTCGAGCTGGTTCGCGCCCTGCCAACCGTAACACTCCTGCGCGCGCGTCTCGAGACCGGGCGCACCCACCAGATTCGGGCTCACTTCCTGGCGATCGGGCATCCGGTCTGCGGCGATCCGGAGTACGGCAGAGCCGGGGCGTTTGGGCTCGGCCGCCAGTTCCTGCACGCTGAGCGGCTGCGTTTTGAACACCCGTTCACTGGTGTTCCCGTCGACGTCAGGGTGCCGCTGCCCGATGACCTCGACGCCGCGTTGGCGCGAGCTTCGCACCCGAGCTGAGGCGCAGCGTTGCTCGCGTGCGGGTGGGCTTCGACGGTACCGCGTATCCTCAGTGCGAATTCTCAATTCGATCCGCGCGGATGTCCCATTCGGGACACGTCAAGCGGGTCGCGGCCCTGCCCGGGTCGATCCAAGACCCGGGTCCGCGGCTCGGTCGCAGCGGACGGCAAACAGACCAAATCAAGGGAGCAGCACCGTGGCTCAAGTAGGCATCAAGGAGCTGTTGGAGGCCGGCGTTCACTTCGGCCATCAGACGCGCCGCTGGAATCCGAAGATGCGCCGCTTCATCTTCGGCGAGCGAGGCGGCATCTACATCATCGACCTGATCAAGGGGCAGCGCCTGCTCGACGAGGCGCAGCAGTTCGCCGGCGAGGTCGCCCACCGCGGCGGCACCGTCCTCTTCGTCGGGACCAAGAAGCAGGCGCGTGACTCGATCAAGGAGGTCGCCGAGGCGGCCGGCATGCCGTACGTCAACCACCGCTGGCTCGGGGGCCTGCTGACCAACTTCCAGACGATCAGCCAGCGGATCAAGCGCCTGCACGACCTCGAGCGCTACGAGGCCGAAGGCCAGCTCGCGCTGCTGCCAACACGTGAGCGGCTCTCAGCCCTCGCCGACCTCGCCAAGCTCCGCGCCAACCTCGGCGGCGTCAAGAACATGAAGGGTGTGCCGAGCGCGATCTTCATCGTCGACCTCAAGACCGAGGCGATCGCAGTCGCGGAGGCCCAGCGCCTGCGCATCCCGATCATCGGGCTGGTCGACACGAACTGCGACCCCGACGGGATCGACTTCGTGATTCCCGGCAACGACGATGCGATCCGCTCGTGCGCTGCGATTACCCGCGCGATCGGCGACGTCGTAGCCCAGGGCTCGCGCGTCTTCCGCGAGGAGCAGGAGCGGGTGCGCCTCGAGGCTGAGGAGCGGGCGCGTCGAGAGGCCGAGGAGCGGGCTCGCCGCGAGGCCGAGATCCAGGCACGCCGTGAGGCGGAGGAACAGGCCGCGCGCGACGCGATCGCCCAGGCTGCGGCGGCCGAGCAAGCGGCCCAGGCAGCGATCGCCGCGAAGGCGGCGGCGGCCGAGCAGGCTGCGGCCGTCGTACGTGCCGGCGCCGCGGCCCGTGGTGCAGCCGCCGCCGCAGCCGCTAAGGCCGCCCAGCAGGCGGCACAGGAGGTCCAGGCGCCGTCAGCCGAGGTGCCGCAGCAGGATGAGCAGCCGGCGGCGGCAGTCGAGCCGCCACCGGCCGAGCCGACTCCCGCAGCCGAGCCGGCTCCGGCGTCTGAACCCGCGGCGGCTGAGGCGGCCGCGGCGGCCCCGGGAAGCGAGGGCTGACGATGAGCGAGATCAAGGCCGCCGATGTGAAGGCGCTGCGCGACCGGACCGGCGCCGGCATGATGGACTGCAAGAGGGCGCTGACCGAGTCCGGCGGCGATGTCGACCGGGCGATCGAGATCCTGCGCGTCAAGCAGGGCAAGCGGATCGAGGATCGCGGCGAGYGCGTTGCTTCGGAGGGCACCGTCCAGTCCTACATCCACTCGAACGCCAAGGTCGGAGTGCTCGTGGAGGTCGACTGCGAGACCGACTTCGTCGCCCGCAACGACGATTTCGTTGCGTTCGCGCGTGACGTCGCCCTGCACGTCGCGGCTGCCGCCCCGCTGTACCTCAGCGAGGACGAGGTGCCGGCCGAGGCGAAGGAGGCCGAGCTGCGGATCTTCGAGGCCGAGTCGGCCGACAAGCCGGAGAACGTCCGCGAGCGGATCGCCAGCGGCAAGCTGGCCAAGTGGTACGAGGGCGTGGTCCTCTTGAACCAGCCACACGTCAACGGCGACAAGTACGAAGGGAAGACGATTCGCGAGCTTCAGGTCGAGATCGCCGCCAAGACGGGGGAGAACGTCGTCATCCGCCGTTTTCAGCGCTTCGCCGTCGGTCAATAGGTCCTCGCGGTGGCCGACCCGGTCTTCAAGCGCGTGCTGCTGAAGCTCTCGGGGGAGGCGCTGATGGGCGAGCTGGAGTACGGCGTGGATCCCCTGCGGATCCGCGCCATCGCGACGGAGGTAAAGGCGGTCGTCGAGCGGGGCGTCGAGCTCGCGATCGTCGTCGGCGCCGGCAACATCTACCGCGGCATGCGCGGCGCCGCCGCCGGGATGGACCGGGCGACCGCCGACTACATGGGCATGCTTGCAACGGTACTCAACGCGCTGGCCCTGCAGGACGCGTGCGAGACGCAGGGCGTCCACACCCGCGTTCAGTCGGCGATCACCGTGCAGGAGGTCGCGGAGCCGTACATCCGCCGCCGGGCGATGCGCCACCTCGAAAAGAAAAGGGTCGTGATCTTCGCCGCCGGAACTGGCAATCCGTTCTTCACGACCGACACGGCGGCTGCGCTGCGGGCCAGCGAGATCCACGCCGAGGCGATCCTGATGGCCAAGAACGGGGTGGAGGGGGTTTTCAGCGCCGACCCGGCACTCGACGCCGATGCGACGTTCATCCCGGAGATCACCCACATGGATGCGATCCAGCGCAGGCTCGGCGTGATGGACGCGACGGCCCTGACACTCTGCATGGAGAGTGAACTTCCGCTCTATGTCTTCAACATGGATGACGAGCGCAACATCTCCCGGATATTGTCCGGGGAAAGGGTCGGGACGCTGGTGGCGACAAGATGATCGAAGAACTACTCGAGGACGCCGGCGAGCGGATGGCGAAGTCCGTCGAGGCGACGACGCACGAACTGGCGACGGTCCGGACCGGCCGGGCGAGTCCCGCGCTGCTCGATCGGGTCGTCGTCGACTACTACGGCGCACCGACTCCGTTGCGCCAGCTCGCGACGATCTCGGCACCCGAGCCGCGGCTGCTCACCGTCCAGCCGTACGACAAGTCCTCGATGAAGCTGATCGAGAAGGCGATCAGCAACTCGGATCTCGGGCTGAACCCGTCGAACGACGGGATCATCATGCGCCTGGCGATCCCCGACCTCAACGAGGAGCGCCGGCGCGATCTCGTCAAGGTGGCCCGCCACATCGGCGAGGAGGGTCGCATCGCGATCCGCAGTATCCGCCGCGACGTGAAGCACGACCTGCGCGAGCTCAAGGATGCTGGGGACGTCGGCGAGGACGACGAGCGCCGGGCCGAGGCCGACCTGCAGAAGCTGACGGATGCCCGGATCGCCGAGCTTGACGGTCTACTGAAGGGCAAGGAAGACGAGATCCTCGAGGTCTGATGAGCGACGGCCCCCGGTACGTCGCGATCATCACCGACGGGAACGGGCGCTGGGCCAAGCGTGAGGGCGTGTCGGTCGCCGCCGGGCACCGGGCGGGCGCCGACATCGTGAAGGCGCGCCTGCGCGATGCCGCGGAACTCGGCGTGCGCGAGCTGACGGTCTACTCATTCTCGACCGAAAACTGGTCGCGCCCGCGGCGGGAGGTCCGAGCGCTGATGCGGATGTTCAGCCAGCGGATCGTCGCGGAGACGCCCGAGCTTCACGCCGAGGGCGTACGCATGCGCTTCATCGGCCGGGCCGAAGGGGTAGCCAGCGGGCTGGCCGAACAGATGCGGTGGGCCGAGGCGCTGACCGAGGCCAACGATCGGATCACGCTGTTCGTCGCCTTCAACTATGGCGGCAGAGCCGAGATCCTTGATGCGGCACAGCGGTTCGAGGGCGGCACGGAGGACGATTTCAGGGCGCTCCTATACGCCCCGGAGATGCACGACCCAGACCTGATCATCCGCACGAGCGGCGAGCAGCGCCTGTCGAACTACCTGCTCTGGCAGTCGGCCTACTCCGAGTTCGTCTTCCGCGACGAGCTCTGGCCTGACTTCACGCGCGATGCGTTCGAGCAGTCGCTGGCGGAGTACACCGGCCGTCGACGGCGTTTTGGCGGGCGCGCGGCTCCGTGACGCCGAACGGCGGGCGACGCGAGCCACCGAACCGGCGCACGAGCGGCTCCCGTGGCCGCCAACGCCCAAGGGCCCGCGCCCGACCCCGCCGGCAGCGCTCGGAGTTGACGGGGCGCATCATCGTCGCCGTTCCGGCACTCGTCATCCTGCTGATCGTCGTCGCTCGCGGCGGCCTCGTCTTCGCGCTCGCGATGATCGGCCTCGGCTGGGTCTGCCTCGACGAGCTCTACCGGATCCTCGCCCGCGCGCATCCGATCCGGCTCGCCGGATTCATCGGCCTGATCGGCTTGGTGGCGGCCGCCGAGTACGGGAGCCAGTTCCAGATCCTGCTCGTCCTCGTCGGGCTCGTGCCGCTTGCCTTCGGCCTCGCCGTGCTCGCCCCGCGCGGGGGGACGCTTGGGATCGCCACGATGATGCTCGGCGTTTGGTGGATCGGCCTCGCTCTCGCGCACGCCGTGCTGCTGCGAAAGCTGCCGCACGGCAACGGCGTGGTAATCGACGTCCTGGTCGGCACGTTCGTCGGCGACACAGCCGCCTACCTCGGCGGTCGGGCCTTCGGGCGGCGGCCGCTCGCGCCGCGGATCTCACCCAACAAGACGGTCGAGGGCCTGGTCATCGGGATGGTCATGGCCGTCGCCGGCGTGCTCTTCGCGAGCTTTTACCAGGATTGGATGCAAAAGGGCAACGCCCTGCTGCTCGGCTTAGCGGTGGCGCTGGCCGCGCCGATCGGCGATCTGTTCGAGTCGTTCGTGAAGCGGCAGGCCGGGGCCAAGGACACCGGCACGCTGTTCGGGGCGCACGGCGGCGCGCTCGACCGCCTCGACGCGGTGCTGTTCGCCGCGGTGGCCGGCTACTACGTCTGGCACGCGATGGTCTGATGCGCTACCTGATCGACGGGATGAACGTGATCGGGACGCGGCCCGACGCCTGGTGGCGCGACCGGCACGCGGCGATGGTCCGCCTCGTCGACCTGCTCGAGCGGTGGGCCGCGACGGGTGGGGACGACGTCACGGTCGTCTTCGAGTATCCGCCGTCGCCGCCGATCAGATCGTCCGTGATCGTGGTCGCGCACGCCCCGCGCGGGCGCCCCCATGCGGCCGACGACGAGATCGTCAGGCGTCTCGACGCCGATCCCGACCCGTGCGAGGTCCGCGTGGTGACCTCCGACCACTGGCTCGCCGACCGCTCGCGGGCAGCCGGTGCGACGGTCGAGTCCGCGTCGTCGTTCCGCGCCTGGATCGAAGATTAGGATCGGCGCGCCGCACTCACCGGTCCGCGACCGGGGGATCGGGGCGGCGGCCGACGCCAGGGCGGAGGACTCCTCGACTAGGACGGATCGCGGAGCTTCTGCGCGATCGCCAGGCTCTGCAGCTTCTTCAGCGACTGGTTCTCGATCTGGCGAATCCGCTC
>JRHI01002208.1_pt1 | contig 13907 bp, 14 predicted proteins | sample 215371 | NCBI WGS metagenome assembly JRHI01 (sample SAMN02929681, study PRJNA255918) | sediment metagenome | biome: cave system; feature: Ice Cave; material: Sediment; isolation source: sediment from deep within a dark volcanic ice cave with no known source of... ...
TACCTGTACTCGCGGCTGTCGCTTCTGCAATGTCAAGACCGGTCATCCAAACGCGATCGATCCACTCGAAGCCGCGAAGCTGGCGCATTCAATCGAAGAGCTGAAGTTGAACTACGCGGTGATCACGTGTGTCGATCGCGACGATCTTGCCGATGGCGGCGCCGCGCAGATGGCGGAAGCGATTCGCGTTATAAAGGCGCGCACGCCCCACGTACGGGTTGAAGTGCTGACCTCAGACTATCGCGGAGATCTCGCAGCTATCGCGACCGTGGTCGCAGCCAATCCCGACGTGTACGGGCACAACATCGAAACGACCCGAACGCTGACGCGCAGCGTTCGTGACCGTCGCTGCGGATACGATCAAAGCTTGTTCGTCCTGCAAAGCGTGAAGAACCTACGCCCGGACATGTATACGAAGTCCAGCATCATGCTCGGCCTCGGCGAAAGCGACGAGGACGTATTGCAGACTGCGCGCGACCTGCGTGCGTTCGGCGTGGACATCATCACTTTCGGTCAATATTTACAACCGACACAAAAGCATCTCAAGGTTGTGGAATTCGTGACTCCGGAAAAGTTCGCGTGGTTTGCGCACGAGGTGAAACCGCTGGGATTCCATCAGGTCGTCTCCGGACCGCTCGTGCGCTCTTCGTATCACGCTGAACAGGCGTTTGCAACTAAAATCTAGTTCAGGACATCCACGTCTCCCAGCCGCACGGTTCTTTCTCCTAATGCAGTTTGCACGAGCAAGCTGCCCTCATGATCAATCCCGTGCACGATACCCTCATGCAAGGTGGAACCGTCGAGAGCTTTGACCACGATGTATTTGCCGGTCAACGCTGCCAGCTCGGACCATTCGCTGATGATCGCCGCCGGATCGCGCAGCAAAGAGTCATAGTTGCACTCATAGGCCGTCAGTAGGGCGGCTAGTAGGTTCGTCCGGTCTATCAAAGCTCCGTCGGCGTCACTGAGCCAGGCAGCCGTGTCTTTGATTTCGTCGGGAACATTTGGCGGGCGATTCACATTCAAACCCAGACCGATCACCACACGAGAGCTTTGGGCGCGGGAACGGCCTTGCGCCAGGATGCCGCCACACTTGCGACCGCCGCTCAGCAGATCGTTGGGCCACTTCATTTCAAGCTGCAATTTGGACACTTTCGAGACCGCCCCACGGACTGCCAGCGCGGCCCAAAAACCGACCGCCGGGAGCGCCCGGGAGGGCAGTTCGGAAGGCAGGATGCTGGACACTAAAAGCCCCGCGTGCGGGGGGGAAATCCAGGTCCGTCCCGCTCTGCCTCGACCTTCGTCTTGGGACTCCGTAACAAATGATATGCCAAAGCTATCATTACTATAGAGCCGTTCGACAGCGACGGCGTTGGTAGACCCGACGCTCGTGAAGTGCTCGACCCGGCCAAAACGCGGGAGCTCGCTGATCTGGCTTCGCAGAGATGCGAGATCAAGCGCCTGCATCAAGGAGACGAAAAGTCCACATGATATTGAACGGCCTCGCTGAGGCGCAATCGCACACGGATGATCAATGGATGTCTCGTAAAGTTACGATTAAGGAACTTGCAAGCAAACTGGGCGTTTCCGTGCCCACGCTTCGTAAGTACGGCGAATGCGGCCTGTTAGGTGTTGACTCGGTATCGGGCCGGACCAATCTCTTCGACGAAACTGCCGCGGTCGCACGCGTGGAAGAGATCAATCGCTTGAAGAGCCGCGGCTATTCGCTCTCCCTTATCCGGGAGAAGCTCGAAGAACGGCCCGCGGGATTCATGCCGCTTGACCTCGGCCTGGAAGGCGCTTCGTTTTCTCGCGGCCGTCATGCCCTTGCCGTCATGCAGGACATGGACGAATACGCGACGTTTGCCCGCCGCTTCATCGCCAATGGCTTACGCGCCGGTCAGGCAGTCATCGTTCTCGCACAGCCGGAACATCGCCAGCTCTACGAACGGATTCTGCGTGACGAAGGCTACAGTTTGGATCATCTGCTCAAGCGGCGCCAACTGACATTTACCGCTTTTGAGAACACACAGCATGTCGATCATGTACGTCAGATCGAGCAATACGATTCGCTCGTCTCCGTCATCGTCGGTGCGGGTTGGCCCGGAGTTCGATTGCTGAGCCACCCCGAACGCGACGGCTTGTGTTTCGGTCAAGACGCGATCGACCGTTACGAAGATCGTTTGACCGAGTGGGCACGCGAAAATCCCGTCATCGTCGTCTGCGCCTCGCTCGCGCCGAAAACGGGCGCACGGGAGTTGTTGCATACGCAACGCGCCCATCGCGAGTTCGTGTTCGGCGAAAGCGTCTTTCTCCAGCCCTAGACTCGATTACGGATCCGACAAATGGGGCGGCCGTTAGGCCGCCTCTTGTTTTTGCTCCAGGACTCTCCGCGAAGAGGCCAAAAGAGCGAGGCTCAGCCGTTTCGACATGTGAAAGGGTCTCATTGGAACGCACGCTCATTCTTGCCAAGCCGGATGCGGTGCAACGCGGCCTGGTTGGGGAATTAATCCGGCGCTTCGAACGCCGCGGCTTGCAGATCGTCGGTCTCAAGCTGATGCGCGTCACGAACAGTGTGGCGCAAGAGCATTACAAAGAGCACGTGGGAAAACCGTTTTTCAAGGGCCTGGTAGACTACATCACCAGTTGTCCGGTCGTGGCGATGGTCGTACAAGGGCCAAATGCCGTCGAGATCGCGCGCAGCACGATCGGTGCTACGAATCCTGCGGCGGCCGCGCCCGGAACTATCCGCGGTGACCTGGCAGTGACGATCGGCCGCAACCTCGTCCATGGTTCCGATAGCCTCGGCAGTGCCGAACGTGAAGTCAAACTTTTTTTCAACGATAGCGAACTTGAAAGCTATCCTCGCAGCGCCGACCCGTGGATCTTGGAACAATGATTGAAGACGAAGTGATCAATGACGAAGGCGGCATTTCCATAACCGAAATTCATGCGCGTGAGATTCTGGACTCGCGGGGCAACCCCACTCTGGCCGTTCGCGTCGCAACCTCCAACGGCACGCACGCGGAAGCCGAGGTTCCTTCCGGTGCTTCGACCGGCGTGCACGAGGCGCTCGAACTGCGCGACGGCGATCCAAAGCGCTACAACGGTAAGGGAGTGTTGCGCGCAGTTGAAAACGTCAACGGCATTATTCGCGAGAAACTCGTCGGAATGGAAGTTGACGATCAGCGAGTCCTTGACGATACGCTGCTGCAACTCGACGGAACGGCGAACAAATCCAAGCTTGGAGCAAATGCACTCCTTGGCGTTTCGCTCGCAGCCGCGCGCGCAGCGGCAGAGGCGCACCACCTCCCCTTGTTTATATACCTGGGCGGGCCGCAAGCGGTCACGTTGCCGGTTCCGATGATGAACGTGGTCAACGGCGGCAAACACGCTGAGGGCGCGCTGCAGTTCCAAGAGTGCATGATCGTGCCGCAGGGAGCTTCCTCGCTGCGTGAAGCGGTGCGTTACGGCGCAGAGGTCTTCCATGCGTTGGGAAGAGTGCTCAAAAAACAGGGCTTTGCGACAACCGTGGGAGACGAAGGTGGCTATGCGCCGCCGTTGCGTCACATCGAAGAGGCGCTCGGGTTTATCGTTGATGCGATCAATACGGCCGGCTATAAGCCCGGCACAGATGTCGCCTTAGCGCTTGATCCGGCAGCGAGCGAGTTTTACAGCGAAGGCAAATACCAGGCGTTCGTCGATCAAGCGCCGCTCTCGTCAAGTCAGATGATCGATCTGTACGAAAAACTGCTCGCGCAATTCCCCATAGTCAGCATTGAAGACGGCTTGGCTGAGGACGACTGGGTTGGCTGGAAAGAACTCACCGCACGGCTCGGCACTCGGCTGCAGTTAGTCGGCGATGATCTCTTCGTCACCAACGTCAAATTCTTGCAGCGTGGCATAGACGAGGCCGTAGCGAACGCGATCTTGGTGAAGGTAAATCAAATTGGCACGCTTTCGGAAACGATCGACTGCGTGCAGCTCGCCCAGACCAATGGATACAACCCTGTCATCTCGCATCGCTCGGGTGAAACCGGCGACACGACCATCGCCGATATCGCGGTAGCGTTGAACGCCGGGCAAATCAAGACCGGATCGCTGTCTCGAAGCGACCGGGTTGAGAAATACAACAGATTGATGGCGATTGAAGCGATGCTCGGGCCCGCCGCGAAGTACGCCGGGGCGGCCGCTATTGCCCAAAAGCCGAAGCGGCTACAAAGACGTTGAAAAACGTTGACGGAGCGTTGGACACTTCTTATACTTATGTATTGGCGCGCGCGCCGGACTTCGGGCCTGTAGCTCAGTGGTTAGAGCGGCCGGCTCATAACCGGTTGGTCGCAGGTTCAAATCCTGCCGGGCCCATGTGCACGCGCCCACGCGCCCCCATCGTCTAGAGGCCTAGGATACCGCCCTTTCAAGGCGGGGACAGGGATTCGAATTCCCTTGGGGGTACCAAGCTCCGCCTTTCGGAGCTATAAGTTTAACTTCCCATACCCAACGTTAGGGAATGAGCCTAGTTATCGAGTTGGACCCGATGTCGCAGAACCACATGGCTCCGCCGGCTGTTGTTATTCCGTTGGGCTCGCTGGTTATTGGTAGGGCGTACTGCGTGAATACAAGCCCAGGGCTCGTGACACGCCATAGACCCGGAGTGACTGTTCCTATATCGTCGAACCAAACGTTGCCATCGAAACCGATCGTGATGAAGATCGGAATTGAGCCAGCAGCAGGCACCGCGGTGTTGCTCACGATTGCGCCGGAAGTTGACATTCGGCCAAGTTTTCCGCTCGAATCAGTAAACCACAAATTGCCGTCGGGTCCAGAAACGACGTCCACGGGACGCGTGAACCCCGGTAGGGTGCCCAATGCACTGGGGAACTCCGTGATGACTCCGGCGGTTGTTATACGGCCTATTCTGTCTGATGAGCCTTCCGAGAACCAAAGATTATTGTCAGGGCCGGTCTTGATGCCCAAAATGTCCGCAGGGTTGCTGGGCACCACAAATGTGGTGAGCGCTCCCGCAGTCGTCATGCGTCCGATAGCGGGCGGGATGCCACTGCCAGGCATGCCAAACCAAAGATTCCCGTCGGGACCAGAAGTTATGTAGCGAGGGAAAGAATTGAAGGGGAGCGGGAATTCTGTGATCACGCCACTGGGGGTGATGCGGCCGATTTTAAATCCTTTTTGTTCGGTAAACCACAGGTTGCCGTCCGACCCCAAAACTATGGAGCGGGGCAGAGAACCCGCTGTGGGTACCGTGAACTCCGTAATTGGCCCCGGAATTGCACCGGCTAAAGTCATCGTGCCGATCTTGTTTGTCGAGAACTCTGCGAACCATAAGCTGGTGCCGCCCGGTCCGGCAGCAATGCCATGGGGAGCGGCGCCCGCCGCTGGAATTGCGAACTGAGCGAAACCGGTGATCGGAGAGGGGGATGGCGACGGTGACGGCGATGACGACGGTGGTGGTGGCGGCGGGGGCCCGGCTGCCGATCCTCCCCCGCCACAGGCTGCGACGGTCATCGCGAATGCTACGATAATGAATCCGACCGCTTTTGACCATCGCGTCATATAGAATTCCCCCTCAGCGTAAAGCCGTACATGAATATGAAGTATCAGGATACCACGGAGAGCGAGACCAGCCCCTGGGCCAAACACCCTATTTACAGGACTCAATAGCACTTATATGCGGTCGCTTTAGCGTAGATGGCACAGCAATTTATAATCGTCGAACCCGAGTCAGCGTTGCCTCCCTACGCACAGATCTTTGAACAATTGCGTTCGGCAATTCAGCGCGGAAGTCTGAAAGCGGGCCACTCGCTGCCCACGGTTCGTCAGCTTGCCGGTGATTTGGGAGTTGCGCCGAATACGGTGGCACGCGCGTACCAAGACCTCCAGCAAGAAGGCTGGCTCGTGAGTGACGGAAGGCGCGGCACTCGAGTTGCGGACGTTTCACCGCTGCACGATCGATGCGCGCGCTTAAACAGTCTAAAAATGGCTGCCCGTAACTTCGCCGCACTCAATTCTTCGCTCGGTTTTTCGAGGCGAGAAATCGTTGCCGCCGTCGAACGAGCTTTAGGAGACTGATTCTGCAAGTAGCCAATGACGGTCACGGGCGAATAGCTCAGCTGGTAGAGCACCTCCCTTACAAGGAGGGAGTCGTAGGTTCGAGTCCTACTTCGCCCAGAGCACTCAACCGTGAAACACTAAGGCAGTTACGCACGACCGACAACAGGCGTGTTTCCGTTGATCTAGACGGGCGGACTGATGGACTCCGCTCAAATGACGCTGTACTCGGTAGAAGCTACGTGCTACCATGCGCAGTAGACCACATGTCGAGTGATCACACCCGAGATCCGCGCCGAAGACCTGACGACCGGGATTCATGGCGTAACAGTAGTCGCATTCTTAATTTCCTTGTGCTTGAGCCAGAACTGCGAGCTCCAAGAAAAGGAACATGCCTTGAAAACTCACCCCATTCTGCCGCTGATTGGCGTGATTCTGATTGTTGTGTCTATGATTTTCGTTTCATCTGCTGGAACGAGCGCGCCAACACTTGGCGTCCAACCTCCCGTATCAAGGGTACGGGTTGATTGGAAATCGCCCGGTAGCGATCCCACAGCTAATCCACTCTTCCCAAACCAGACATTTGGCCAGATCGTTTTTGACCCGATACCGGCCATACCACCGACGCCGCAACCCGTGCCCTCAGGGAGTCCGCCGAATGAGCCTCACTATCCGCTGTGGGATCCCGTGGCACCTAATCCCACCCTACAGTCGGAGTGTTCTGCAAATTCCGCCGCGCCTCCGATTCTCTATGCCGACGAACCGGAAACCTGGAATTCGACAAACTGGGTCAGCCACACAGCGGTCAAGCTTGAGCAAGAAAGTGTGAGCGGCAAGAGCCTTATCTTTTGGTATTATTTGAATAACTTCGCAACCACGGCGCATCTGTATATAGGGACCGCTTCGAGCGGATCAACATTTCAATTCATTGCGGGTTTCATGGAAGCTACGAACGTAAATAACGGTGCAACGTTTGCGGCCACTGGTGCCCAGGCCAGCCGCATGTTCCTAAGACAATATACTACCAATACTGGGTTTGCGACTAAGCCGGCTGGAGTCGGTCCGACACCCGTGCCCTTCATAACTCGAATGGTCGGCCCGAATCAGATCGCGATCGGCGAAGCATTCGTCACCGGTCTTCAATCAAACACTCAGGTCTTTGTTTACGCCGATAATTGCGCGACAGGGTGCCCCAATATTTCTTTCGCGGCCCCGTCGCAGCGCGATCCTCACACGGGTTTGTTCCTGGATCGACGCGGACTTTTCCCCAAGGCGAGCTTTTCAATCCCGCACAACTATACTGAAGAACTGACTGACTCTGAGCTGCCGCAACCCCCAATCTATTCGTTCAATGACTTGTACCGACCATCGAACCCACCACCTCCAGTGCCCCTAATATCCTGCGCAGCTCCCCTTCCCGGTATGTCCACGATCGATCGCTCCGCCGTGACGCTCAAGGGTAACTACGGCGTGCCGGTTACAATTACCGGAACGCCGAATTTTATGCGCACCGGCCAGATATGGTATGTCGGCGATCGTGGTGGGGGTCCGTTTGAAGTTGCTGCTGCACTATCCGGTTTTATTGACCCAAAAACCCGTGCCCCAATTCCCAATGACACGTATATTCTACCATGCTCCAATTGTCTCGCGCCTACCCCTACCGCAACGACAATGGATCAAACAAGCACCGGCACCGCCGCCGCCGTTATGGGCCTAAATACGAATGGCGACCCGCGCACAATAGTGTACATCCAGTCGGGATTCGATCCAGCGCCCGTTCGCATATACTATCTGGATCCTTAATAGGCGGTCATATTTTGACTGATGAGAGCAGGTAATAATGCGCGTTTTAACATCAATAGTCGTCCTGTTGGCATTGGCCGTGGTTCTGGTCGCCATCTTTCGCCCTCACCCAGGCGTTCAAGCACAGGCACCAGCTCCTGCCGTTGAGGGCGTTCCACCCGTCACAGATCCGCAAGTCGCCAGGGAGCAAAGCTACGGCCGCCGGGTGGAATATGTTGCTTCGCGAGCTCCCGCACTGAGCTACGTCAGTTTCGGGCCGAAGATCCGTACAGCTTATTATCGCGGCGTTGGGATCGAGAATGGCATTGTGACGGACAAAGGGACAATGTATGTAACGCAGGTATACACCCAACCGCAAGGCACCATGCGTCAATTCTATGTGCTCTCAAATCTCTACGCGGGTCGGACCACTCCTGTGCAGCTACCTGCGCTATCAAGAAACCCTAGCTTTCCAGGATATCTAGCTCTGACGTTTGATGCGCGCAGCCGTGGGAACATCGTCTTAGTTGATGCCTCCGACTACGATGGACATCAGTTCGTACTCTCCGTCACCGGTCTTCAGTCGACTGTCATCCCCGGTTTGAAACGCGCAGACGACTATTTTGTCAACGGCTTCGGGAATAGCAGCCGCTGCGTACAGCTGGACGATTCGCCTTCTTCCCCGTACTTGCTTTGGCTTGTGGAGGGAGCGGGTAGAAAGGTCCCGCTGCTAAGTCGAGCAGAGCTCGCACGGGCGACAGCCGGGGTTGTAGATACGACATCCAAGACCGGTATTGCATTGACATGTAGCTACTTCGCCGGCCAGAACTTTATAAACGTGAGGGATAGCGTAGCAAGCTTTGTGATGCGCTGGTCGGCCGGCCATGCCTCGGTCGTAAGCCAGGGCTACTTTGATGTCAGTGGTAAGACTCACGCTCGAATAACCAAGCCGGGCGCGGACGAGCATGGTCCGCCAGGAGAAAATCTGGAGTTGTTCCTCGTGCGATAGTTGGTAACGCCGGCTAGTTCCACGGTGTTTCAAGAAGGCTGAGAAGAATCTGCGTTGACCACTTATCTGACCACTTATAAGGCGAGCAAAGGCGAAGAATGGCGAAGGACTGCGAAAATATGAAATCGTCGCAATCCCTCGTCGTGCGTAACGTTGCGCCCGTTTTACGGCGCTCTAGCGGTAGCGCCGAGTCGGACCTTTTCTAGCTTACAAGGAGGGGGTCACAGGTTCGAGCCCTGTTTCGCCCACCAAGCAATGCAATAACTTTTGAACACTGTCAAAGCGTCAAATGTCAGCATCGGTCCGTCGTCAAGGCGCGGCTCCTAGCCTCCAGCCGGTAACCGTCGTCATTGCCCGGAAGCCAAGCCGTTCGAGAATTGCTCTACTCGCGGCGGCATCCACCGCCATGTAAGAATGACCGCGCTTGCGCGCATCGTCGACGCGCATTGAGACGAGCGCCAGGAATATTCCGCGGTGCCGAAACGCAGGGACGGTGCAGCCGCCCCACATGCTCGCAAAAGAATAGCCAATCGGACTTTCCATTCTTCCCGAGCCCACCGGCCTATCGTTCGCGTACGCGACATACCCAAACACCAAGGGATCATCCGCAAGACATGTGGCCTGGAGTTCATCGAAGATTCCAGGGTCGAGGTCTCCAAAAGCTTCGGACATCACCGCACCGAGGCCGCGCAGGCCTCGCGCATCAACCACGCGTCGGACCTGAATGCCGTCGGGCGCGGCGAACGGCGAACGCCAGTCGGCCAGATCCAAGAACATGAGGGTCTCTGGCTCATCCGGAACAAAGCCGTGCGCAGCCAAACATTTGGGCAGATCCGCGCAGCGGTCGTGTCCGTAGACTTTCCACTCAACTTCCTCACCAAGATCCCCAAAGAGTTTCGCTTCGCGCGACACGACTTGGTCGATGTCTGCGGGCTCGAGGTTAAGAGACCAAATCCACGTCCCACGACCGCGAGCTCGAAGAACCCCCTTAGCACGTTCAAAGCGTACCCCCACCTGGTCCGGCGGGTTGACGCGCATCTCTTTGTCATAAAGCGCGAGGAGTTTCGAATGCATCGAGCGACGCTTCGGTTCTTTGAGTGGCGGTTCTTATGCAAATTGACGCCCCTTTGGAGCGTCCCTCTTATAGGACTTGCAACAGTGCCTCATCGCGCCCGCTGTCGAGAACGTAGTGGCGGAGGAGTGATCGCGCGATGCGAACGATCCACCAGTCGCGCAAGAATAGGCGCGGATCAAGGAGGGCATTTGCATGCAGGAATCGCCCTATGCTGCTAGGTGCGCTCCTGAGATGGCGAAGAACATCGTGCTTTCCTTCAGCTATGCATGACGATTTAGGTGTTGCCGTAATCGATGATTTTGACATTCTGGGCCGTTGCGGCATTAACGAGAACACTATCGTATTGCACGGCAAGCCCATTGCCGCCACCTTGGAAGTCTGCGTTGACACCAGCGATGAGAGCGCCCCGAAAGCTGCCGTTGCCGGATAGAGTGGTCGAGCCGTTGGCTGCGTAGATGAGGCCCATGTTCATATTCGAAGCGTCGCCGATAGCCACCGCGTACGGTTCACCACCACTGCTGCACGCAGCCGGATTGTTGTTACCCAACACGATCACGAGACCGCGCGTCCCCTGCGTGACGCTGTAAGCGGCACCACTCGTCACCAGTTGTTGGGTTATGACGATCAGACTGCTCTGGTCGTTAATTAGTTTGCCCGCTCCGCTCACGCACAGCGCTCCATTAATATACACGGTGGCGCCGCCCTTGATCGTTATCGTGCTGGAAGTGAGCTTCACTGTACCGTCGATGTATAGGTTCCCCGTATATGTTTGGGAGCCACCCGCAACGAAGGCCGCAGCGGTAAGCCGCGTGCCGCTCTGCGCGTTGGTTAACGCCTTCGAGGTGAAAGCCGACACTTGTGCAGCGGTGGGAAATTTGACCGGACTTGCTCCTGTGGCTGCGGTTCCATTCCAGCCGGGCATCGCGTTGCTGCCAACCGCAGAGGTAAGCCCGTCCACGGACGCAGCAAAAGCTGCGATGTTGCCGTTGGCGCGAACCGTTGCATCGTGGGGGTTCGAATCTGCGGGGTCCGCATAGACCGGTATGTCGCCCGAACCGGTGATATTATTTTTTGCGTTAATCACGCCATCGGGCAGATCAAGGCCAGCGCGTGGTGGGGAAACGATTGCCTCGGTAAAGGTCGAGCGTTCGCCAGCCGCGGTGGTGCCTTTGCCCCAGACGAGCGACAGGTGCGCAGGCACGGTGATACTCGAGCCGTTACCCGGATCGGTAGTCGCAAGCGGCAAGGGGCCATTAAAATTATTGACGATTCCGCACGTATACTTATAGTTTCCGATCGTGCCGCTTGCGCACTGCGATGTGGTGATCGATTGGTCGAGCGCGTCAACGCTCGATTGCAGGCCAGACTCGGCCGCGTTGAAGGTTTGGTTTTTGTTTTGCACGCTGCGCGCTCCGAGTGCGTTTGAATCAACGGTCACCAATAGCGTCATGACGATCACGATAAGGATAGCCGTCATCATCATAACCATTACCAGCGCTAATCCCCTTTGTTTCTTCCCTTTTCGTCCGTGCAAGCTCAATTCGATCATCATTAGTTTCTCACAAAAATATCGCTTTGGAAGGAGGTGGTGTTGGTTTTGCCTCCTACCGTGCTCTGCGCCACAAGCTTAACATTGAGGCTTCTGCTGGCTGGTTTGGCGGCGATCAAAAGCGCTCGCACATTAGACGCCACAACAATTGCATTAGGCGAAGCAAAGGCGACATCGGCTGCGGCCTTGGCTTGGCTAGCGGTGGGCACCGTCGTGAGGCCCGCGATCGCAACGAACGCGGTGTTGAGCACGTTGCCGCCCGCTGCGCTGCTCAACCAGTAGACGTTGACGCCAGTCCAAGCGGGTGTTCCTTTAGTGGGATGCCATTGCAGTTGATTTCCGGTTCGCGCACTGGCCAGCACAAGCACCGGAGTGGGACTCGCTACAGAAGCAGGTGCTGAGCAGAGAGTCGGAGAGGCTGTGCATACATACACGCCATTGATATTTGACTCGCGCGCGTCGCGTTGCAGACGGTATAAGGTCTGCACAGCAGACTGCAGGGTGTCGCTTTTAGCCTGCAATCTGTTAGGTGCAGAGAGCAGATGGCTGATAATGAGGACGATGAAGGAAGAAAACAGCGCAAAGATCCCCAGAGACGTGAGCAATTCCGCAATCGAACCGCCTCGCTCGTGGTGTTTATTCTTCGGTAATATATGCTTCAAGGACCAGCTGCTTGGAAGAGCCTTGTTGGACCCAACGAACCGTTACCGCGCAATCATGGCGCAAAGTCGAACCGGAAATCACGGGGCAGCCGTTGTTGGCCAATGCAAAGGTTTGGGATGAGCTGAGTTGCGTGCCATTGCTCCCGAACGAACTGTAGCCGAGTTCAACGCTAATGGAGGGGGGAGCCGGCAGAGTGCCTGCCGGGTTGCTCTCAATACTTTGCTCCAATGCATCCAGGTACTGCTGACCTGCCGCGACGGCCTGAATGTGTTGTGAATCTTGCTGCGTGTCGCTAATGGACAAGGGTAGCACACTCATGAACCCCATCAGCGCCATGCTTGTGATGACCATCGCGACCAATGCCTCGACCAGCGAAAAACCACGGCAACGCTTTCGCCCGGTGCGCCGGCGCGCAGCTTTGAGCAGCACAGCCTGGAAAGTACGATACCCAACCATTGCTCCATCATCATAGAAGCGCTGGTAAGAACCTGCTGTGCCGGTAATCACCAAGCTTTGCGGCGACTTTCTGGTTTTGCCACTTGTGACACGCGATTTCAAAGTAAAAGTGCCCCTGAACAGAAAGTGTGTCGGCCCTCAACGCGGCAAAGTATTGTCATATGACAAACGCGTGGCGTGCACGATGATATTCCGTATTTTGAAGAATCAATCGCCGGGGCGATTCTACGGTAGAGTAGTCTCCCGTTACGGTGCTCTCGAGTTGCACGAAGCCGGACGCGAGCTGGTTAAGGGACGTTGAACCGGAGATCGATAATTTCCGCGTCGCGCTTAATTGGGCTGTTGGTGCTGGTAAAAATGATCTCTTGGGGAGCGTCGTCGCAGGCTCACTCGAACAGCTGTGGAGCGAAGGCGGCCTTGAAGCTGAAGGGCGGAAGTGGATCGCGGAAGCACAATCGCGTCTTGACGAAACGGCGCATCCACGAGTAGCGGCGCGTTTGTGGCGTGCGCTCGCGGGATGGCGTCAGGCAAAGCGGTCCTACGAAGCAGCGTGCATGCGCCCTCTCTGAAGCCGCTGGTGAAGAGCGCGGGCCGCTATTTAGGGCCAGTCTCGAACACGCGTTTGGTGCAAACCGGTCAATTCAAGCTTCCGTTTCGGTGGGATTTACCATGGTATTGACAGTGGTATTTGAGCTGCTACAATGACTTACGATGCAAGCAATTAATGCCACGGGTTTCCACACACTGACTGATTTAAGCGCGCACGAACACGCGATGTCGCTTCCCATCGAGGAGGTAGTCAAGGAACTCGTGGACATGCTGGGCGCTCCCACGGTCGCGGCGATCGGCGGCGTCAGCGAGACAAGAGCTGTGCAGGGCTGGACGCTTGGCCGCAAGCCCCAGCGGGCACATGTGCTTCGCTTCGCTTTGCAACTCGGTCGCATGATCGCGTCACGGCGTGAGACTGAAATGGCTCGGGCGTGGTTCCAAGGCAGCAACCCTCACTTAGACGACGCGGTCCCTGCACTGCTTTTGCGCGACCAACCGCTGACAGAAATTCAAACAAAATTGATGAGCGCCGCTCGGTCTTTCGCTGCGCGCTAGCAGCGCAGGTTCGTCTACCGAATACCACATCTGATACCGCACACGAGCGCAGCTTGTTTGTTATTCCGTAACAGCGTACAGTTGAGCTACTCTCCTCACTATTTGGAGAGCCAAGGCATTTTGGAGAGCTCAATGTCAACACATAAAACCAGTTTGACCTGACCCCATTCACTGAAGCACTTCAACTAGGATATCCGTCGACG
>JRHI01002209.1_pt1 | contig 13904 bp, 13 predicted proteins | sample 215371 | NCBI WGS metagenome assembly JRHI01 (sample SAMN02929681, study PRJNA255918) | sediment metagenome | biome: cave system; feature: Ice Cave; material: Sediment; isolation source: sediment from deep within a dark volcanic ice cave with no known source of... ...
CGCGCCAGAACGCTTTTCTACAAGACTCGGGACAGATCCGGTTTGTGCTGACCACTGACGCTGGATTCGTTTGAACCGGCGATGTCCGACGCCGATCACGGCATCTCCCGGGCCGCGCCGTCTGCCACGGCTTCGGCAACACGTGCCTCGCGGATCCCCATCGCCACGAGTAAGCCGTTGAGAATCGCCTGCGGACGCGGCGGACAACCGGGGATATATACGTCGACTGGCAGCACACGATCGACGCCGCCGACGGCGGCATAGGTGCCCTCGCCAAAGATCCCTCCGCTGCATCCGCACGCACCGACCGCCACGACGATGCGCGGCTCCGGTGCCGCCTCATAGGTCCTTCGCAGCGCGATCTCCATGTTCCGTGTCACCGGACCGGTGACGAGCAGCACGTCCGCATGCCGCGGACTGGCGACCAAGTGAACGCCGAAGCGCTCCAGGTCATAGATTGGGTTCGTCGTCGCCGCAATCTCCATCTCGCACGCGTTGCAGCTTCCGGCGTCCACCTGGCGCACATGTAGCGAGCGTCCGAGTCGACCCCGGATCCGTTCACGTAGACGATCGGCAGACTCTTCAAGCGTGGGTCCCTCGTGCGCTTCAACTCGCACAAGCGCGCCACGTCCCGTTGCCAGATCGATATCGAACGATGCACTGCGCGCGAGTTGCTGCCGTGTGTAGGCAGCCACCTCGACGCTGTGTGAAATGCTGACGGCCTGCTCAGGACACTGTTCCACGCACGCGCGACACTGAATGCAGGCCGCATATGACAACGTCACGGTCTTCTTGCCCGACTCGGGCGACGCTGTGTGGATGGCACCCGTCGGGCAGACGCGGGCGCACTCGTCGCACGCGGTGCACCGACTGAAGTCGATCACTGGGAACCCGAATGCCACCGGTACGCCGAGCGGGTCGCGTTCGGTGAGGACCCCGGTTTTGAGACTGTTGAGGAGAATTCCCAGCATTTGATTCGATCCTGTGTCTTTAGCGGTCGTTTCCGGAATATGAGAGGTTGAAGCTCTTATTGATTACTGGGAAGTCCGGGATGATGTTGCCAGGCACTGCCTGCACGAGCCCAGGCCAATTCAGAAAGCTCGGGTCGGTGATCTTGACGCGGGAGAGGTCGCCGCGGTCGTCTGTCGCCACCCAATGGGTGCACGGACCTCGCCACGCTTCTACCCACCCGAGCGCTCCTGTGCTGGCCGGCAAGCGGTCGGGCAGAGGTGCTGCGAGCGGCGTGTCTGGCAGCGCGCCGAGCACCTGATGCAGGATCACTAACGACTGCTCGATCTCTCTCGCGCGAACCATCAGCCGTGCCCTGGCATCTCCGCCCTCTTCGACGGGAACCTCGAAACGAAGGCCATCGTAGGCGTCAGTCGGATGGTCTCGGCGCAAGTCACCATCGACGCCGGATGCCCGCGCGGCCATTCCCACAATCCCCAGGTCTCGCGCGGCCTGGTGACTGAGAACGCCCGCGCCATCGACGCGATCAGTAAACGTGCCGGCGTCCACCAGTAGTCGGATCAGATCATCGAACTGCTTCTCGAATCCCTGCAGGTGCGCGCGAAGCGCGTCGCACGCCTGCGGCGGCAAATCGCGCGTCACTCCGCCCAACGCGATGGCCCCCCGCAACAGTCGCGTGCCAAACAACTGGTCCTGCAGCCGGACGAGACCTTCGCGCAGTGCCTGCGCCCGACTCGCCGGCACGGTGAATGCCACGTCGGTCGCCAGTGCACCGATGTCTGCCGTGTGGTTGTACAGCCGCTCCAACTCCAGCAACACCACCCGGAGCGCACGTGCGCGCGCAGGTACCGTGATCTCCGCCAGACGCTCGATCGCGTGCGCGAACGCGAGCGAGTGCCCAATCGCGGTATCTCCTGAGATCGATTGGGCCAGGAACAGACCCTGACGCCACGGCAAACGTTCGAAGCGCTTCTCGGTGCCCTTGTGCACGTAGAAGAGTCGAAGCTGCAGGTACAGCACAGGCTCTCCGGCGACGCCGAACCGGAAGTGGCCGGGCTCGATGATTCCCGCGTGCACGGGTCCCACGGGCACTTGGAACACGCCTTCACCGGTCACGGGTCGGAACGGGTGACAATCACCTGGCACGCGCGGCACTACGGCGTCGTACGGGAAGTCCTTGCGAAGCGCCCAGGCCCCATCGGGCCAGTCGTCATGGAGAGCGACACGGGTCGGGTTCGGATGGCCCTCCGGAACCAGGCCGAAGAGATCCATGACCTCGCGTTCGAACCAGTTGGCCACCGGATACTTCGCGGCGATCGACGGATAAGACGGTTCAGCCGGAAGCACGGGAGCCGCGATCCTCAAAAAGGTCCGAAGACCCGGCAAGAACCACAGATGGTGCAGGAGAAATCGGCTGCTGACATCGCGCTCGTCACTCGCGAAGAGGGACAGGAGCCGTCCGCTCAGATCACCTGTCACGCGATCGGCGAATCCCGACAACGCTGACGTTGTCGTCTCGAGCAGGAGCTCGCCGGGGCGCGTCTCACGAACGGCCCGCTCCGGTACTTCCAGCGCAGTTGACACGGTCGTCACTACGGACATCAGCCTCCACCCCACACAACGTGCGTCGCCGCACGGATGAGCGCCATCAGTGGCGCCGGTAAATAAAATGCGGACACAACGGCAATGACTGCCGCCGCAATGGCGGTCGCCATCCCGATGTCGAAGCGTTCAGGTTGCGGCACTCTCCTGTCGGCAGGATCCCGCGCTGGTCCGAGCACGAGCTGGCCCACTTGGTACGCGAATCCGCAGAACAGCACGACCAATGCGGCGAGGAACACGGCTGTTGCCGTCGGGTGCGACCCCGACAATCCGGCCCTGAGAATCATGATCTCGCTGAAGAACAGGCCAAAGGGCGGCGAGCCGGTGATCATCACCGTGGCGAGCACGAACAGGGCGCTCGTGACCGGCGCACGCGTGAACGTCCCCTGCCCGATCCGATCGAAGTTCGAGGAGCTATGCAGCTGCGCGAGTGTGCCGGCAGAAAAGAGCGCCACGGGTTTTGCCAGTGAGTGATAGGTCATGTGCAACAACGCCCCGAACACCGCCGCTTGCGCACCAAGCCCCACGCCGATTGCCATGATGCCGACGTGCTCGATGCTGGAGTACGCCAAAAGCCGCTTGATATTCCACTGAATCAAGACGAACGGCGTCGCGATCAGCACGGAGAGCAGGCCGAGCGTCAGCAGCAGCCCCTCCGAGAACTCTGGTCCCAACGAGGCCTTCGAAATGAGATGGATCCTCAAGACGCAATACAGCGCGCCATTCAACATACCGACGGCCATCAGCACCACGGCTGGCGACGGCGCTTCACGATACGCGTCGGGCTTCCATGTGTGCATGGGGGCAAGACCAGCCTTCGTCCCGTAGCCGATGAGGGCAAACACGACGCCGAGTCGCAGCGTAAATGGATGCAGCTCGGGTGCCGCTTGCATGAAACGCGTCCAGTGGAGCGCTCCCATGCCTTCTCCGAGCGAACCTTGACCGGACGCGAACACGAGCACGGTCCCGAGCAGCGCAAAGGCGAGGCCCAGGCTGCCCAGCACCAGGAATTTCCAGGCGGCCTCGAGCGAGGTGTCGCGATCGTGAAACGTGATGAGGAACACCGACGCCAGCGTGGTCAACTCGACCGCGATCCACATGATGCCGAGGTTGTTGGACACCGAGACGAGGAGCATCGCGAACACGTACGCCGGAATCAGGCCGTAGAACTCACGGCGCATCCGTGACGTGACCAGTCCGCGCGCTTCGTTGCGGCGCAGATACCCGATGCCGTAGACCCCTGACAGGAGGCCGACAAATCCGCACAGCACCAGGACCAGCGCGGACAACCCGTCAACACGCAAGGCGTCAGCCAACGCGGCCGGGGTCCCGCCTCCAAGGAACTGGTTCGCCGTGGCAAGACACAGGCCGAACGTCAGCGCCAAGCCGCCGGCCATGGTGGCTTCTTTGAAAGGCCGCGGGCCACCCAGACCGCCGATCGCGGCAGTCAGCAACGGCACGACCAATGTCCAGAGCAGCAGGTTCACGCCTATCCTTTCAAGTTCGAGAGCCGGCTGACGTCCATCGATTCGAACCGGCCGACGATGCGCTGGACGAGAATGCCGAGGACGAGGACGGCGAGCATGACGTCGAACGCGATCCCGAATTCCACGATGAGCGGCATGCCCGTGGTCACGCCCACCGCCACCAGGAAGACTGCGTTCTCCACGGTCAGTAAAGCCAGGATCTGCGTAATCGCCTTCTTGCGCGTCACCATTAGGAACAGCCCGATAAGGAGCAGCGACAGCGCGACGCCGATGAGATGGTGGGTGACTTGCTGAGCACCCCCTTCAAAGCCCGTGCTGACCCGGTACCCGACCACGGTCAGGCCGAGACAGATCAGTAGAGAGACCGGGACGTTCAGGAATGGCTCGATCTCCCGGTGAATGCCGATGCGGTCCACCGTCCGCATGAGGAACCAGGGGATCAGGACGGTCTTGAGTGCGACGGTCAGCGCGGCCGTGACGAACAACTCATGGCGCGATTCGGAAATCGCAATCGTGGTGGCCACGACGGCCAAGAGTAGTGACTGCAGGCCGTACAGGCGGATTGTCGTGAACAGCGCCTTCTGACCCACCATGAGGTATGCGCTCACGAGCATCCCGGCGGCAGAGAGAATCAGCACATTTGCGGTCATAAACAAGGGCCTCAGAGGAACCGGATCGCGAGGGCCAGAAACGCCAGACCCAGGGAAATCGACACCAGTTCCGGGACTCGAAACAAACGCAGCTTCGCGTTGGTGCTTTCGACGACCGTCACAGCGACCGCGAGCACCAACACTTTGCCGACCCACGCGACGATGGCGACCAGTACGGCCGACGGCGCCGCGCTGGTCGCGATGCCCACCGGCATGAAAAGATCCACCAGCAGGGTGAGATACAAGAGCTCTTTGACGGCGGAAGCCCATTCGACCAGGGCGAGGTCCGGGCCGGCATATTCGAGGACCATCGCTTCATGGATCATCGTCAGCTCGAGGTGGGTCGCGGGGTTGTCCACGGGAATGCGACCGGTCTCGGCGATGACAATCATGAAGAGGCCGGCGAAGGCCAGAATGTCGGCCGGATGCAGGGTGACCCCTTCCTGCACGAGCGTTCTGACCAGCACGCCGAGGTTCATAGAGCCGGCGGCCAGGGCGGACGCAAAAAGCCCCAGCATGAGGGCCGGCTCGGCGAGCGCGGCGATGGTCATGTCACGGCTTGCGCCCATGCCGCCGAATGGACTCCCAGTGTCCAACGCGGCCGTGGCGAGCGCGAAGCGACCCAAGGCCAGCGTTCCGACCAGCAGGAGGATTCCGCCAGCCGCTTCGAGCGGCGCGGCCGCGAACACCACCGGCACCAGCGTGGTTGCCGCCACGGCCGCAGCGAAGTACACGCGGGGACCCGCCACATAGACCCACGACGCCACCTCGGATCGCACGGGCTCCTTCCGCAACAGCTTCGCCAGGTCGTAGTACCCCTGCAGGAGCGGCGGGCCCTGACGGTTCTGAAGCCGGGCTTTCATCTTCTTGATCACGGTTTTCAGAAGCGGAGCGACGGCGAGGAGGCCGCCTGCTTGCAGCAGAGCCGCGCCGGCAGCCAGAAGGGCGTCTTGCATCGGCGTCACGTCGTTCCTCCCAGCCACATCAGCAGGATGACCGCGAGCACGAGCACATAGGCCAGGTATGCGTGGAGGCTGCCGGCCTGCAGCACCTTCATCCCGCTCGCCATCCGGACCACGGCGCGCACCAGCGGTCCGTACAGATACCGCTCGAACGTCGGTTCGATCTCCGCGCGGTAACGAACCTCGTCCACAAAGTATGGCGAGACCTCCGCCACGGCATCGACCTGTCGAGTGGGTCGGTACACCGCCCCAAAGATCATCAGCAGCGGTTTCGAGAATGCCGTTGCCGTGTACTCACTGCGCGGTGTCAGMTCACCGCCGCATCCCCATGTGGGGGCCTGTCTCACGGCCAGCCCACGTCGTGCGGTGAGCGCCATCGACACGATCAGTCCGCCCAGAAGTGCGAGCCCAAACAATGCGGGCACGACATGATCGAACGACGTGAGCGCCGACGACATGCCGAGTCCGTCCCACACCATGGCTGCTGGCGGCTGCAGTCCCGGCAGGGACGCCGTGACTCCTTCGAGAGCGCGCAGCACCAACCCGGGAAACAGCCCCAGGACAACACAGAGCGTCGCAAGAAAGCCCAGTGGCACGAGCATCAGGGCCGGCGACTCGTGCGCCTCCGATGCCGCCGGACTGCGCGGCAACGCGAGAAAGCTGACGCCGAATGCCCGCACGAAGCATGCGGCTGCCAGAGCGCTCGTCAATGCCAGCAATGCTGCCGCCAGAGGGAAGTTCAGGCGGACCATGCCGGGCGTGGATGAGAATCCCAGCAAGAGCGCCTGGAAGGTGAGCCACTCGCTTGGAAAGCCGTTCAGGAGCGGAAGCCCCGAAATCGCCAGCGCACCGACCAGGAAGCACAGTCCCGTCCACGGCATCCGGCGCATCAGGCCGCCGAACTGCTCGATGTGTCGGGTCCCTGTCGCCATCACCACGCTTCCTGCGCCGAGGAACAGAAGCCCCTTGAAGATCGCGTGATTGAGCACGTGCATGAGGCTGGCCGCGACGGCGACGGTCGCCAGCGTGCTGCGACCGTGGGCGAGGGCCATCATGGCGGTTCCCAGACCCAGTGCGATGATTCCCGAGTTCTCAATAGTGCTGTACGCGAGCAGACGCTTGATGTCGGTCTGAATCAGCGCATACAGGACGCCGAGAATGGCGGACAGTGTGCCGACCGACATGAACACGAGCGCCCAGTTCACATCTGGCGTACCGAGACCAAATGCGCACACTCGGAAGAGACCGTAGATACCCGCCGTGATCAGCACGGCCGACATGAAGGCGGACACGCTGCTGGGCGCCGCCGGGTGGGCTTCGGGGAGCCACACGTGAAAAGGGATGAGGCCCGCCTTCACACCAAACCCGATGAAGAACAGCGCGAACAGCCCATGGCGCATCGGTCCCGACACGACATGTCCGGACAGAATCGCCGCGAACGACAGCGAACCGGCCGCAGACGCCAGGATCAGGAAACCGGCCATGAGACAGCCGGTTCCGACGTGCGACATCACGAGGAAGAGATACGCTGCGCGGCGACTCGGGCGCGACTCGTGTTCCGTCGCGACCAGGGCCGCCGTCGCCAGGGTCATCACCTCCCAGCCGCAGAGGAACGCAATGACGCCATCGGCGACAAACACGACCTCGATTCCGCCGAGCATCGCATTGAACGCGGCGCCGACGGCGGCCATGCGGGGCCGGGCGACCGCGTGGGCGAAGTAGCCCGTACTGTAGAGCGCGACCGGCACAGCGATGAGACCCAAGATCATGAGAAACCACGCCGACAGCGGTGTCACCGAGTACCCGAGCACAATCTCGGACGCCGCATGGCGAAACAGCGCGCCCTCAACCGCGCCCGCTGACCCAATGACGTGCATCGCGACCCCAGTCGTTATCACGGAAGCCGCAATGGAGGGGCCGAGCGCCACCCATCGGCAGGCGCGTGCGTGACGAGCGAGCATGAGTGTCGCTACGACGCTCGTCAGACGCATGACCAGCGCCGACGGCACACCGACCGCGACCAATCCGTCCATGTTCAACGTGTCCACCACACGAAGAGCACCAGGCTCACGACCAGCGCGATAACGTAGGCGAGATACGCATGAAGGCTCCCCGCCTGCAGGACTCTCATGCCCGTGGCGACGCGCAGCACCGCGCGTATGACAGGGCCGTAGACATGCCGTTCGAACGTCGGCTCGATCTCCGAGCGGTAGCGCACCTCGCGTGGAAAGTACGGCGAAATCTCGGTCAGCGCCTCGACTTCGTGCGTCGGGCGATACACCGCTCGGAAGATCATCATCAGGGGCTTGGAGAAGGCTGTGGCCGTGTACTCGGTGCGCGCGGTCAACAGACCGCCGCATCCCCATGTAGGCACGCGCCTGACCGCCGCGTGGCGCACCGTCAGCAACCCCGTGGCCGCCCACGCCGCCAGAAGTGCCGTGCCGAGCACGATCGGGATCACATGGTCAAAGGAGTCCAGCCCGGACACCATGCCCAACCCGCCCTGTACGAGGTCCGCTGACGGCTGCAGACCAGGCAAAGTGATCATCACGCGCTCAATCGCGCGCAGCACGAATCCCGGAAACAGCCCAAGCCCCACACAGCACGCGGCCAGCCACACCTGCGGCGCGAGCATCGCCATCGACGACTCCCTCGCGTCCGCGGCCGCAGGGCTCCGCGGCAACGCCACGAAGGTCATGCCGAACGCTTTCACAAAACAGGCAGCCGCCAGTGCGGTAGTCAGCGCGAGAAGGGCACCACCCACTGGGAAAAGCACATGCGCGAGCGGATCGGCGGAGCCCCGAAAGCCGAACAGCAACGCCTGGAAGGTGAGCCACTCGCTGGCGAAGCCGTTCAGCGGGGGCAGACCCGAGATCGCCATCGCGCCGACGAGAAAACAGAAACCGGTCCACGGCATCCGCCGCAGCAGGCCGCCAAGCTGCTCAATCTGCCGCGTCCCGGTCGCCATGAGCACGCCTCCCGCGCCAAGAAACAGGAGGCCTTTGAACACCGCATGGTTCAGCACGTGGTACAGGCTGGCCGCCAACCCTACGGCGGCGACATCGTTTCGCCCATACGACAGTCCCATCATTCCGGCCCCAAGGCCCAGGAGAATGATCCCGATGTTCTCGATGCTGTGGTACGCGAGGAGTCGTTTCAGATCGTGCTGCATCAGCGCGTAGAGAACCCCGAGCACCGCCGACAGCCCTCCCACGATGAGCACGATCACACCCCAGGACAACCGCGGCACTCCGAGGCCGAACGCGCAGACGCGAACAATCCCGTAAACGCCGGTCTTGATGAGCACGCCTGACATCAACGCGGAGATGCTCGTAGGCGCCGCCGGGTGGGCCTCAGGCAGCCAGACATGGAGCGGAACGATACCCGCTTTGACGCCAAAACCAAGAAAGAAGCATGCGAATAAGATGTGGCGAATCGGTTCGATCGCCGGACCTCCCGACAGCAGTGTCGCGAATGACAGCGAACCGTACAGCGATGCCAGCATTAGGAATCCGGCGATTAACAGACCTGTGCCGAGATGCGACATGACGAGGTAGAGATAAGCGGCACGCCGGCTTGCTCGTTCCTCGTGATCCGTGGCCACGAGCGCCGCTGTCGCCAGCGTCATCAGCTCCCAGGCACACAGGAAGGTGACGAGATCACTGGCGACGAACACGAGCTCGACTGCACCCAGGAGCACGTTGAACGTGGCCCCCAGAAACGCGGACCGTCGGCTCCAGTGTGGACCTCCCACGTATCCCAGACTAAAGATGGCGATGGGTGTCGCCACGACGGCGAGAACCAGAAGAAACCAGGCAGACAATCCGTCAATCGAATACCCCAGCGAGAATCCGGACGCGTGATGTGTGAATAGGACGCCGCTCACCGGCGTGCCACTGCGCAACACTTCAACCGCCGCCAGGCCGGTAGCGAGCGACGCGGCCGCCGATCCGAGGAACGCCACACGACGCGCCACGCCCCGTCGCGGCGCCGTCAGGACGGTCACAGCCGCAATGCCGATCCGCAGTGCCAGCGCAAACGGCAGACCGCTGGCGAGATCCAGAGGCATCACGCGACTGCTGTCCGTCCGGCCGGACACAGCTGCTGTCCTGGCCCGAACACTTCAATGTGAACAACCATACACAATTCCAAATCGTTCCCTGCGTCGCTCGCCTCGGTCACCAGGCGGCAATGGTGGAAATGATCTGCGCGATCACTCCGAGTGCGGCCAAGATGACGAGACGAATACCGATCTTTCTCCGCTCTGCCGGATCATCCGGCAGGGGCGGCGGCTGCCATCCGAGGCCATCTCGTTTCATGGACGTCTCCTCGACCGTGTCGCCTCACCGACGGGACTCATCCCAGCACTTCCTCTCAACTCGTCATTATCTCTACATCGATTCGTCGTCAAGATCCTGCGCAAGCGTCTGCGCCGCCCTACGCAATTCCACCAAGGTTTCCCGAACGATTCGGTTCGTAGATAACATGCGGTCCAGGCGTTCGGTGATCGTCCGGACGGCCTTGCTATCTGCGGCACTCGAGCCCGCGCGCGGTCGCGTCAGCAGGTGTATGTCATCGCGAATGCACCTGATGTCTCGCCACTTGGCCTCGATGTCAGACTGCAAGCTCACCAAATACGCGTCCACGAGCTGACAGTCGAACGATGTCCGTCTTGAATGGGTCATCGTCATAGCCCCGGCTTTGAATTCACTCCAGCGTCCTTGACTGGTCGAAGGCGAAACGTGATTCGCTCCGGAGAGATCGCCTCCACCGCGACACCCGGCGGCAGCGGTCCTGGGACCCGAAGACCGATTTCGTGAATGCCCTCTGAAAGATTGCGAACGTCGGCGCGCACTGTCAGGAGTGCGCCTTCCATGGAGTCCACCGCCCACGAGCTTCCGCGCAGCCGCACCTGGGCGGCAACCGCCGACTGGTCCACAATCCTTAGTCCGGGCGCGAGGTTCACGGCCTCAATGGGCACGGTTCTCACCCGAATGATGGCGCCGGCTACCAACGACGTAGCCGTCACGATGACGACGGCAAGCGCAATGGCGACGCTCTGTAGCAAGAGTTCGGATCGCCTGAAATACCTGGTGGACCGCATAGTCGGTTCCGGCGCGAAGAGTGTCTTCAGCTCGATGAGCATCGCGTCGGCGCTCTCGACCCGACGAAACGCGCCATCGTGCATCAGCGTCACATCCCCGCGTTCCTCTGAGGCCACCACGACGATCGCATCTGAGCGCTCCGCGAGCCCCATCCCTGCCCGGTGACGCGTGCCCCATGTCCGCGGGAGCTTCTCGTTCTGCGAAAGCGGGAGCAATGCTCCGACCCGCGTGATCCGATCTCCTTCGACAATCGTGGCACCGTCGTGGACCGGCGAGACTTTGCGGAAAATGGCTTCCAGAATCTCTGGGGAAACGTGTCCGCCAAGCGGAACCCCACCCGGCAGTAACTCGTTCACGGAATCCTGACGCGTGAGCACCAGGAGCGCTCCGCGTCCGGCCCCGGCAAGTGAGAACGCGGCAGCCGAGACGACCTCCAGCGCTTGCGACAAGGCACCGCGGCGTTCCGATCGCTTCAGCACAACCTCGAGCGTGTTCAGCGCATGCCGAAGCTCGGGCTGGAAAAGGACGATCAGCACCACGCCGGCGCCGACCGCCGCCGCATGAAGAACCCAGACGGTGATCACAAGATCGAGCTGTCCTGCGACCAACGCGCCCACCTCCAACCCAAGGATGCCGATGGTCACGCGCAGTGCACGCGCATCGCGGCTCCAACGCAGCAGTAGATAGATGGACGGCGCCAGGACGACGAAGTCCACGATGCTCTGCCAACGGAGCCCATAGGCTGTCATGTTCACCCGCGGCACGCCTCTGGCTCGGGCGTATAGCCCGCACGCTCTTCATGCGAAAGTCGTACTCGTGCTGCCACCGCCTCGGAGTAGGCGGTCAAGTCCTTGACGGGCCGAGAGGCCACTCCGGTCCGCATGGCTGCACCGGCGACAGCGGCCGACACGCGAGGAAGCACCTCGCTATCCAGCGGCAAAGGAATTATGTGATCGCGCCCGAACGATGTCGACGCGCGGGCGAGCGTGGCGATCGCTCGGCACGCCGCCAGCTTCATCTCTTCATCGATGCGCGTCGCACGCACATCGAGCGCCCCACGAAAGATTGATGGGAACGCGAGCACGTTGTTGACCTGGTTTGGATAATCCGAGCGACCGCTGGCGAAGATCGCGTCGGGACGCGCACGCATGACGACGTCGTAGCTCACCTCGGGTTCGGGATTGGCGAGCGCAAAGATCAGCGGACGTTCAGCCATCGAGCACAACATGTCCGCCGTGACGGTGCCTGGGCCAGACACCCCAATGAACATGTCGGCGCCGCGTAGCGCGTCCGCCAGCGTCTGCACCGTCGACTGAGTGGCGAATCTCCGTTTGTATCGATTCAGGTCGGTTCGCTCGGCATGCACGACACCGCGCGAGTCGATCAGGACGATTCGTTCCCGGCCGACGCCGAGTGCTGACAGCATCGCCGCGCAGGCGATGCCGGCCGCGCCCGCGCCTGCGATGACTACACGCACGTTCCCTATCGCCTTTCCTTGAATGTCCAACCCATTAAGGAGGGCCGCGCCGACGACGATGGCCGTTCCATGCTGATCGTCGTGAAATACAGGAATTGAGAGAGCGTCACGCAAGGCTTCCTCAACTTCGAAGCACTCGGGAGCCTTGATATCCTCGAGATTGATTCCTCCAAAGGTTGGCGCCATCGCAGTAACGATGCGCACCAACTCTTCGGGGTGCACGACGTCGAGCTCCAGATCGAACGCGTCGATGTCCGCCAATTGTTTGAACAGAAGCGACTTTCCCTCCATCACGGGCTTGGCAGCCAGAGGTCCCAGATTTCCCAATCCGAGTACCGCAGTGCCATTCGACACGATCGCGACGAGGTTGCCTTTATTGGTGTAGCGATAGACCGAATCCGGATGCCGCTGGATCGCGCGACACGGTGTGGCAACGCCCGGCGTATAGGCCAAGGCCAAATCGGCCGCAGTGTCACCCGGCTTCGTGGCCGCAATCTGAGTTTTTCCTCTAGGTCGGCGAGCGTGGTAACGAAGCGCTTTCATGGGTCTCCCAGGGTCTCGTGTTAGTGCAAATGTCGCGAACTGACGTGGATGCAAGATCCCTGATCGAGTGTCTTCTGTAGCCACGCTAGGTGGGTATCGAGCACGACGGCACGATAGCCTCGGCGTTCGAATGGTTCCCGCATCACATCAGGCCACAGCATGAACATCAGGCAATGCACGGCATCGCTGAGGGCCATCGCCTCCACCGCCGCCGCGAGCATGTCAGTGACCAGCGCCGCCTGACGCTGGCCGAAAGTCGGGTGAATGAGGAACTCGTGCACGACGCGAACATCACTCACCACGCGCTGATAGGCCGCAACACCAAGCACGCGTGAACTCTCCGTGACTACAATGCACTCGGCTCCCTGCAGGTATCGCCAGCGACGGCGCGTCAGCGAATGCCCGACAAGCCAGGGAGACTGCAAGTCCCCGACGTGACCGTAGCCGTGAAACACCTCGAGCGTGATCGGATTGCGCCCCGCACAGGAAAACGTCTCCGTCATGCCGCCTCCACTGCATCACCTCTGCACAACGCCACCGAGGGCATCACACACCGAATCCATAGCCTTCTGGGTCTTTCTCGTCCTGGACGGCGTCGGTGAGAGATTCCTGCTCGATCGTTGGCTCGCCGGTGACTGGAGCATCTGGCGGGCGCTGGCTCGCCGGGACCACGTGCGAGGGTGGTGGCCAGCGGTCTTGCTCGCTGCTGCGCCCACCACTCGTGTAACGAGGTACGGCGGTAGCATTAATACATATTGATATTTGCATATCGCGCCCAAGAGGGCTTCTACGAGGGAGCATCATCTACACTCTCCGGCCTTCTCGCTGCAGTTCGCGCAGCATCCCTCGCGTGTTGACCAGATGGTTGTTGAAGATGCGGCGCGCCACGTCCAGCAGCTCTTCGATCGCCGGGTCCCGCAATGCGTACCGTACCGACAAGCCTCGCTTCTCGGACGTCACGATGCCCTGATTGCGCAGCACAGCGAGCTGCTGCGACACAACGGGCTGGTCCAACTTCAAGGCCTCTTGCAGCTCCTGCACACTGCGATCGCCGCCGATCAAGATCTCGAGAATCTTGATGCGGACCGGATGAGAGAGCGCTCGAAAGA
>JRHI01002210.1_pt1 | contig 13896 bp, 9 predicted proteins | sample 215371 | NCBI WGS metagenome assembly JRHI01 (sample SAMN02929681, study PRJNA255918) | sediment metagenome | biome: cave system; feature: Ice Cave; material: Sediment; isolation source: sediment from deep within a dark volcanic ice cave with no known source of... ...
ATACAGAAAGTCCTGGAAGTATTTCTTGGACGGCGACCAAACTGGGCAAGCAAGTCCGGCTGGAAAGCCTGACCTACGTGAAGGAGCGCTGTAGAGTTAGCGGTTGGCGGGGTTGCTACCGCCCTACTGGCCCGTGTGATCGGCGGTCGCCTTCGATGTCCACGAAGTCGTTGGTCCAGGGGACCGCTTGCCAGGACGGCTCATCGAGGCGGCCGTCGATCTCGACCGGGCCGGCCGCACGATAACAGACGTAACCCTTCGGTGGCAGGTACGGGACCTCCACCGGCATCGCGGCAGGCTCCGCCGGTGCCGGCGATCGACTGGCCGGTGTCAACCAGAGGGCAAGTAAGAGCACCAGGCCCAGGAACAGACCGATAACCGCCCGGGAATACATGGCCACCTCTTTCGCGGATTGCGCAAGCACGTGGCCGATTCTACGGACGGACGAAGCGTGTTGCCATGCGGATGTCATTCGGGTGACGGCAAGGGCGTGGGAACCTCCTCCGGTTGCAGCGGCAGTTGCGGCAGCATGCGAGCATCCAGCACGTCCAGTTTCACTTCCTGATACATCAGCCGCGTGCAGAGGTAGGCGAAGAAGGCGTTCAGCAGGGCGCTGGCCACCGCCAGGTTCGTGAAGAGGATCTGCGGCGTGGACACCGCCAACTCGGCGCAGCTCATCTCCGACGGCGATTTACCCTGCGGGTTGGCGATCTCCGGATGGAAGCGCGTCAGCGCTGCGGTCACGTCCCGACCATCGCGCCGCAGATAGACCTGCACGTTGCCGTAGGTGCCGCGTTCGCGCGGCGGCTCGACACCCTCGTTGCCGCCGCTGAACAGGGCCACCGCCGGGAGCCGTGCGCAGTGGTCCGATACCAGTTTGCGCGTCGGATGATTGTCCACGCAGAGAAAGACGTGATCGCCCGGCAGGATGAGTTGCCCGATGTTCTCGGCCGTGACGTACGCTGGCACGGCGACGACAGCTACCGCGCTCGTTCCCAGCCAGACAGCCGTTTCGGCCGCCTTGACCTCGGCTTTGTTGCCGACCTGCTGGAAAACCATGCGCGTGCTGTTCGCCACCTCGAAGCGGTCGCCGTCAATCAGTACCAGACGCACCGGCCGGTCAAGACTCTTCAAGAAAACCGTCAGGTACTGGAGCACAATGCAGCCGATGCCACCGAGACCGATGATCTTGACGCGGCTGTCCTCGGCAAGATTGGGGACGAGTTCAGCGCGATCGTCCGTTTTGCTGGCCGAAGCCATGCTGCCTCCGCCGATCAGGCCAATGAGGAGTACGTAAATCCTGTATATCGTATTTTTACCCGGTCGAGCCACTGGCGCGGGACGTAGCGGCGCCGCTGCTGGTAGCCCTCGAAGAGTTGCTCCATGCCCAGGCGGAAACGCTGGCCGTCGATGGCCAGCTCTACGTGAAACTCCGGGGGCTCACTGCCGATGCGGCCGACAACCGCATGGATGCCGTCGCGGTAAACCTCGTCCGCCTCGTCGGTGGCCGAGGCATACGCCGCCAGGTTACCGTGGCAGTGGACGTCGCCGACGAGCAGGTGCCGCGGGGGCAGGAGCGGGACCTTGTAGCGCACGTCCACCGGCGAGCGCCGGCCGCTCCAGCCTTGCCAAACGGTTGCCTCCTGCTCGGGGACGCAGATCTTGTAGCGTTGCTGATCGAGGTCCCACAGCAGCAGCACGACCGCCTCGGAACGGTAGGTGGCGTAAACACGGTCGAAGAAGCCGACGAGAAACTCGAGCGTGGACGTCTTCACCTTCGGATAGCGCACCGCGCACTGCATCTCGTGCGCTGCCAGGGCACGCACTGGCCGGCGCGTCGGCACGTCGCTGGTAAAAAATGGATGATTCCGACAGAAATAGGCGCCATCGCGTGTCAGCCACCAGAACTCAGGTTCGGTGGGACGTGCCATCTGCTCGTCGGTCTTCAGATACACGGGGATCGGCATGCGGTCCTCCCGCGTTCAGCTTTTCAGGACGAAGTTCATGAACCGGCTGATGAGTCCCGCCGGCTTCTTGTGCCGCGTCGGCCGACCCGTCATCCCCATGAGCGCCTGGTGCTCTTCAAAGAGCGCATCCGCGATTTCGGCCACGTTCAACGGCACCGGCTTCCACGGTACTCCCAACGCGAAGGCATCGTGTACCGCCGACGCCTTCTCCCATCTCTCGATCGGATGAAGGTCGGGATGGATGCCCGCGGCGGCGCCATACCACGACTGGCCCTCGTGATCCTCGCTCGAAAGGTTGAAACCACCGTTCCAGACGTGATCGAGCAACGCTTGCAGCTGGCCGCTCCAGTCGGCGTTGGGCGCCCGGCTGAGATACTGTGTACAGATCCAGGCCCGCTCGCGCTTCGCCGTTGCGATGCGCGAGATGTTCAGCAACGCGGGATAGCCGAGCCGATCGGTCCGCGACCGCAGCGGTTCGTTGCGGAAGTACAGCTCGTTGCTGCCGGTCAGGAACAGTCCGTCGCCCTGCTGACAGTAGAGGGCGAAGGTGAGCGCATATGGGATACTGAGGCGCACCTTGCGATAGCGTGTCCCCGGTCCGTAGCGCGCCGGCGAATCGTTGGCGATCCAGCGAAACTGGCGCACGTGTGGCGGCAGTTGGTGGACGACAAGCAACAGCGGCGGCCGCCATTCGCAGAACTTGACGCCGTCGGGCAGGGCGATCCCCTTGAGCGGCGGCAGGAATTCGCCGCGCAGCATCTCCAGGAGGTCGGCTTCCGAGCGCTCCAGGCGCTGGCCTTCCTCCGTGACGAGGACGACCTTGCCCTTCTGAATCGTCAGTTGATCGGGCATGGCTGAGTCCCTCGCTCACCGTTTGCGTCCTCCGTGTAGCCGCTCCGCTGCGCGTCGCGGCTACACGAGGGACGCAAACGACGGATATTTGTTACCCCTTCTCCCCGGCCGGCGTGAGAAAGTTGAGGACCTGTCCTTCGCGGAGAACCTCCTCCTCGCCGGTTTCGACGCCGTCGATCACGGCAACCGACTCCGGGTCGAGGTTCATCCGCTCCTCCAGTTCCGTCCGCGCTTGCCGGACCGTCATGCCGGCCAGCGGCAGACTGTGCGCGTAGACGCCATGAATCACCTCGACGCGGCCGGTGCCGGTGACTGGGCTGTCCAGAAGCAGAGATTCCTTGCCCATGGCTGGGCTCCTTTCTGTTAGAAAACAGGCTCGATTTACCAGGCTCAACAGCAGCGGCGGCCACGAAGGCCGTGCCTGCTCCGGCGAATGGCTCGCCAGCAAGGTATACGCAGGATGGGAATGCAGTTTTCTTGAAGGGACAGCCAGCAGGCAAGAAAGGTTCACGCCGCTGTGGGCAAGGAGTACACACACTGGCAGAAGCAGTGCTCGTTCGCCTATCCTTAATCCCAGGGCGCTCTCAACCGAACAACATCCCGGCATAGCCGACGACACGGCTCGCGTCGCCAGTGACGTCGGCCGTCGTGGCGTAGCCGACGCGCTCCGCTTTCTTCAGATCGCCCAGCAGCCGCAGCGTCTCCAACACGATCACCGCGGGCAGCACGCCACACATGCTGATACTGTGCCGTATCACTGTGTTGTAGAGCACTTCCGGATCGCGGCGTTCCAGCGCTTCCAGGGCCAGGGCATCGAGACGACGGTTTTCGCCGTCCGTGGCGAAATGATTCATGTCACTGGAAATGAGCAGCAGCGGCCGGTCCGCTCGCTCGCGCAGCAACCCGGCCAGTCCTTCGGCGAAACGGCGGCAGCTGTCCAGGTCGCCATGGCCGATGGCGATGCCGACCACGCGTGTCTCCGGGGCAAGCCGGGCCAGCAGCGGCAGCTCGACCTCGATGGCGTGCTCGCGCTGGTGGGCCGCCGCATCCATCTCCAAGCCTGGAATCGCCTGGCACAGCTGGCGGGCGAGCATGAAGTCGGCCGCGATACTGCCGCCTGGCAGTATCCAGGTCTGGTGCGGCGCAACCGCCCACTCAACGCCCAGCGGCGTGTGCTTCGGACCGAGGACAATGACCTGTTTGGGGAATTTTATTCGCTTGAGTACGTTGGCGGCGATGCGGCCGGAAAACTTCAAACCGGCGTGCGGCACCAGCGCCGCCGACCATAGCTCTTGCCGGATCTCACCGGCAAGCAGACCGTCGACGGTGCGCGCCAGCGCTTCCGGGTCGGCCTCGTAAAACGTCCCGGCCACCGCCGCCGGACGTTCTGCCGGACCGCGCACTGGCTGCGGCGCCGTCGAAACGGCAATCGGGCTGGCATTGCTGAGGGTGTCGAAGCTGTAGACCGGCGCCGTGTGCGGATGGGTCACCCGTGCCTGGCTGGCCGCTTCCGCCAGCAGTTCGTCGGCGGACCGCTGCGGATCGAATACGAGTGCGGACTTGTTGCGTTCCTGGACCAACAGCATCCGATGCTCCGGATCGAGGCCGGCCAGTTCCGGTTCGGCCACGGTGCCGTGCAGCACCGGATCGTGCAGGATCGCCAGCCCCAGCTGCAGCGCGTCGATCACCTCCGGCCGGAAGCCGTTGCGGGCCAGGTGTTGCGCGGCCGTCTGCACCAGCGTGAACAGCGTGTTCTGCAGCGGCAAACTGGCCCGGAGCGCAAACTGACTAAAATGGAGCACGTCCGCTGAACCGGGCCGTTGCAGCAGCAGAATGATGCCGTTGACGTTGCCGTCGGCGGCGTTCCAGAAGTAGTAATTTGGCGTCGCCCCGGTTAGCAAGGCCGTCAGGTTGCCCCGGCAGAACTGGGCATAGGCTGGCACGTCCTCCGGCCGACAGACAGCGGCCCGGCGGGAGATCGGCCCCGCAGCCCCAGTCTCAGCCAACCGGCCGCGCAATGATTCGCCCTCGAAGGTGAACAGTACTGTGCTGTCCTCCTTCCATGCGGTCGGCGGCAGGCCGGCCTTCAGGCACACCTGATCGAGGAACCGACACGTGTCCCATTCATGCTCGACGGCGACGCTCGGCAGGAACAGCCCGCTCGCCTGGCCGCGCACCACCTGGATGCCGTGCCGGCCGATCGTGATGGCTCCGGCACGATCCTCGCCACGAGCTTGCACGAGTTGGGGTTGGTAGAGTAGCCAGATTTCCATGTCGAGAAGCTCCACCTCGGAGGGCGAAATGGGTGGAAAACGCATGTCCTCCCAGGCGGTGCGGACCGTGGCGTGTTCCAGCGCTTGCCCCAGGGCGACCGGCTGACCGAGCGAGCCGCAGCAGGAGCGCAGATGCCGTCCGCGCTTGAGGCTGACGAAGGCGCCGGCAACGATGTGGCCGCGGACCTCTGGCAAGTCTCCGGGAAAAGCGACTGACTGGCCGGCAACCGTGGCGCGCAGCATCCCCGCGGCGGCGGCGAGCACCTGCTCTTTCTGTGCCGCCGTCAGACTGGAGCGCGGCGTTCCAGGCGGTCTCGGAGTCGTCGTGACTGTATCGGCGGCGGACATCGTCGGAGTCCCTCCAAAGGTCTTCTCAGGAGTAAGAGTGTCCATGACAGGAAGCGCGCGCGGCATGCGATCGACTCGGGCGTCACGCTCCGTGCCGGGGACAATGCTCTCCACTGCCACCGCCCGCGGCAGCCGTCGCTGGTAGGCCGTCAGGTCGTTGCCGGTGCGCACCGAGTCCCCTGCGGCGTGCCAGAGGCCGGGGATGCGCGTCCCGCAGTCCGGACAACACCCCTCGGCAGAGATCCGATAGGAACGGATGAGGTACCCATGGCGGGCAATGAGCGTGGCTCGGCAGGATGGGCAGCGTGTGTCTTCCCACGGTCCAACGCGGCCGGGCAGGTTGCCGGCGTAAACGAAGCGCAATCCCTCGGCAGTACCGATCTCGGCGGCGCGCGTGAGGGTTTCGGCCGAGGTCGGATCGGGATCGGTCATCTTGTAGTCTTTGTGGAAGGCGGTGACATGCCAGGGAATATCGGGACTGACCGAGACGAGGAAGCGCGCCGCTTGCCGCAGTTCCTCGTCACTGTCGTTGAAGCCCGGCACCACGAGCGTGACGATTTCCAGCCAGAGGCCGCGCTCATGGATCATGCGGATCGTGTTCGTGATGTTATCCAGCGTGCCGCCAAGGCTGCGATAATTGCGATCGTTGTAGCTTTTCAGATCCACCTTGTAGGCGACGATCCAGGGGCACAGGAAATCGAGCACTTCCGGCGTGGCGTTTCCGTTGGAGACAAAGGCGCACGCTAGGTTGGCGGCGGTTGCCTCACGAAAGACGCTGACGGCCCATTCGGCGGTGATGAGCGGTTCGTTGTAACTGGAGACGACGAGGCGCGCACCTTCCCGGCGGGCCACCTCGACGAGCTGGCCGGGCGTGACCGGACGAAGCGGAGCCACGGCGCTGGAATCTCGCAAAGCTTGTGATGTCAACCAGTTCTGACAGTAGGCGCAATGCAGGTCGCATCCCATCATGCCAAACGTCAGCGCATCGCTGCTGGGGTAGACATGGAAGAATGGCTTTTTCTCGACGGGATCACACTGCACACCGGCGACGTAACCGAAAGGAACCTTCAGCCGTCCGGCGTCGTTGAAGCGCACCTTGCAGATGCCGCGCAGGCCGTCGCCGATCAGGCAGCGATGGCCGCATGCCAGGCAGCGGATGCGGTCCTCCTCCGCACGGCACAACTCGGGCGCTCCGTCCACGGTCTGGCGATCCATTAACTCCGCGAGCGTTTCATCGGCCACGCGCGCTTTCATCGTTCGTCCCGTCACAGTTGCCATTCTCTGATACATGCACCAGGTGAGGTTGTCTGCTCGGAGCCGGAAGCGTCAGCGCCTGGGTCGGAGTTCCCGCCGCCCACGCTGCGGACTCTGACCGGACAACCTCACCGGGTTCATTTCTGAAAGGACGATAAACGCAAGATACCGAAAAGCAAAGGGGTTGTGCAACAGGGGATGAGGATGCAGGCGCGTCTTTACTGTGGAGTGTCCGAGCCGGACTCACGGCGGCGGGCCCGTCCCAGCGCGGCGACGGTGAAGATGATGGGATACAGTTTCTCGTAATACCACAGCTTGGCGAAGTAGAAACCAATCGGCGTCGGCTCATGCAGTCCGCCGGCCTCGACGCGCTCGACGAGCCAGGCCAGCCCCCGGTGCAGAGCTTCCGCGGGCACTTGCGATTTCTCGGCGAGCAGTACCTCAACGGCCAGCGCGGTTTCCTCAACGCTCGAAGGTGCGCTGGGAGCGCCGCCCCAGCCGCCGTCGGCGTTCTGCGCGGCCTGCAGCCAGGCAACGCCACGACGGGCTGGTTCGCTGTCCATCAGGTCGAGATCGCGGTAAGCGGCCAGAACGCGGGCGGTGCCATAGGTGGGGTTTTCGTCGTCGGGGGCCTGCTGATTGCCGAACCAGAGCGGTTGCCAGGAACCGTCGGCACGCTGGCTGTGGGCGAGGTATGCCAGGCCACGCTCGCAGGCATCCTCAACCGCAGCCGACCCGGGCAACTGCAACCTGAATGGACCAAGGGAAGACTGGATGTGGAACACCTTCGACAGTGAACGCGAGAGCCATCCCGAGGCAATTTGCGGCTTCCAGGCGGACATCGCCCGCAGCACGTGTGCGGTCAGGTCCGTGCCACTCCGATCGAAAGGCAAGTTACCCCAGCCTCTGCAAAAGGTCGGCCAGCCGCCATCCGCGTTCTGCAGGCCGAGCAGCCACCCGAGGCCGGCACAAACGTGCAGACCCACATCACCAATTGAGCTCGGACGAAGTTCTCGACAAGGAGATTCCTCGGTGAAGGAAATGTCCTGGAGAACAGCACGGATGAATTGATGGACAGAGCCTTCCCGGCTGTCGGCCGGCTGCTCGCTCAGGTGAAACAGGGCCAGGAGCGCCCCCGGCGTATCATCGGCATCCGGGACGCTGCCGGGGAGATCGGTCCATCCCCAGCCGCCGGGGTCTGCCCCGGTGTATGGGTGGCGCCGCATACACTGCTGCCAGAGCAGCCAGGCAGACAACCCGTCCACGTCCGGCAGGTTGAGAAGCTGATAGTGCCCAGCAAGCGCATTCACCGAGAGCGTCGTCACCCAGGTCGCCAGGTTCGTATCAATCGGCCAGCTGCCATCCGGCCGCACCGAGCGCACGAGAAACTCGACCGCCTTCCGCGCCACCAGATGCCCCGCCAGGCCGATGCTCGCCAGGCTCATCGTGACGAAGCTTGTCAGCGGCGTCGCCTCCAGGAAACCGCCGCTCGACGGCTGGATCCTCTCCAGCACGCGCAGACTCTTCTCGATCGACAGCCGCCGGATCAGCCACATGGCCGGGTTGCGCGGCGGCCGATGGCGGTAGATGGCCTGACCGATGGCAATGAGCGCCGGCAGCGCGTAGCTGACGACGGGCAGCCGCAGCATGCGATACCACGACTGCGGCAAACAGGCCAACTCGAACGGCAGGGGCTTTACCTCATGCCATTCCATTAGGCCGGCGAGCGCGCACGTCATCAGGATCGGCACGGAGAAGGTGCGGTCCTTGCCGTAGCGGGCGCGGACGGCCTCGGCCAACTCCTCTGCGGTCTTACCGTGGCGGGCGAACAGGTATCCCTCCACCCGCTCCAGGGAGCCGCGGTGCTGCTCCACCGTCTCCGTGATGTGGAAGGCGGCCCGAACGAGCATGGTCGTGGAAACATTGCTGATGCTTTTGTCGGTATCGCCCCAGCCGCCATCGGCGTTCTGGTGCGCCGCCAACCAGGCTACCCCGGCAGCAATGAGGCGATCGTGCGACCTTGGCGACGGCAGCGCTTTCTGCACCAGCGCCAGGGCACTGATCGCCGTGGCCGTGGAGAGGGCCGACGTGGAGAGTTCGCCGATCCAGTAACCTTCAGGAGTGCGTTCGGCGAGGAGAGCGGTCAAGGCGGTCTGGTAGGCTCGTTCGAGCCGCTCAGGCGCCGGCGGGAGGCTCATTTCCAGGTTCCTTCGGCTGTCGATCGATGGATTGCGCGGGCACTGGCCGGTCTCGCCCGTCCCTTCTGGCTCAGACAATCCTCGTTATTCTACGCCAAGACACCTGCGACCACCCAACGCAAACTCGGTGAACTCCTTGCCGACGTACGCATTCCTATCTCAATGGACTGCTCGCTATTCGGGCATGCTCTGCACAAGATCTCTACCGATCGAAAGAGCATAGGGCTGGCCCGATGAACGAATCGACCGCATATCTCTTGGATTTGCAGCAGTTTAGCGATCACACTGCTAGCATCCGGGAATACTGGCATCAAACTTGCCTAAGTGAGTAGCACGGTTTGGGCGGATGGAACGTTCGGAGAAATCTTCTCGTGATGCGCAAGCGCCAGAAGACCGTGGTCGTCATCGGTAACGGCATGGTGGGGCACCGCTTCTGCGAGCGTCTTGTCGAGTTCGATCCCGAGCGCGACTGGAAGATCGTGACGTTTTGCGAGGAGCCCCGGCTCGCCTACGACCGCGTGAACCTCACGAAGTACTTCGAGCACCGCAAGGCCGAGAAACTCGCGCTGGCGACTCCGGAATGGTACGCGGCCCACGACATCACCCTGTTCGTCGGCGATCGCGCCACGGAAATCGACCGCCAGGGCCGAGTCGTTTGTTCCGCCCTGGGGCAAGTGATCCCTTACGACGTCGTCGTCCTGGCGACTGGGTCCGCACCGTTCGTCCCCCCGGTGCCCGGTGTGGACAAGAAGGGCGTTTTCGTCTACCGCACTATCGAGGACCTGGAGCGGATCATCGGCTATGGGAAGGATGTCCAGAAGGCGGCGGTCATCGGTGGCGGCCTGCTCGGGCTGGAAGCGGCCAAGGCGGCTTATGACCTCGGCCTGGAGACACATGTCGTCGAGTTCGCTTCGCGCCTGATGCCGCGGCAGATCGACGACGCCGGCTCCAAGGTCCTCGTCGGCAAGATCAACGCGCTGGGCGTGCAGGTCCATCTCAACAAGAACACCAAGGAAATCCTGGGCAACGGCAAGGTCGAGGGCATGGCCTTCGCCGACGGCGCCCAGCTGGACGTGAAGATGATTGTCGTTTCCGCGGGCATCAAACCGCGCGACGACCTGGCCCGGACCTGTGGCTTGATGGTCGGCCAGCGCGGCGGCGTGGTCGTCGATGACCACCTGCGCACCTCGGACCCGGACGTCTATGCTATCGGCGAGGTCGCCTTGTACGGCGGCATGATCTACGGTCTGGTGGCGCCGGGTTACGAAATGGCGGAGATCGCCGCCGCCAACCTCACCGGTCAGGCGCGCGTCTTCAAGGGCGCCGACATGTCCACCAAGCTCAAGCTGATGGGCGTAGACGTGGCCAGTTTCGGCAACTGCTTCGCGGACGAGAAGATCGCCCGGGCGATCACCTACGAAGATCCGTTCAAGGGGTCGTACAAGAAGCTGCTTTTCAACCTCGACGGCACCCGGCTGCTCGGCGGCATTCTGGTCGGCGACGCCTCCGAGTACGGCCAACTGTCGATGCTCGCCAAGAGCGACCAACCTCTGGCGGTAACACCTAGCGAGCTTCTGCTCGGCAAGAGCGGCGAGCGCATGAGCCCGGGCGAAATGGTCACGACCATCGCGAACGACACCCAGGTTTGCTCGTGCAACAACGTCACCAAGGGGCAGATTTGCGACGCCATCCGCGACAAGAACCTCTGCTCGGTCGATGAGATCAAGCTCTGCACCAAGGCCGGCACCGGTTGCGGCGGCTGTTTGCCGCTCGTGACGGATCTGTTCAAGGCTCAGATCAAGGCATCCGGCAAGAAGGTGAACACCGCTCTGTGCGAGCATTTCGCGTGCACCCGCCAGGAACTGTTCGAGATCGTCAAGATCAAGCGGATCAAGTCATTCCCGGAGCTGATCCGCGCTCACGGAACCGGCCAGGGCTGCGAGATCTGCAAGCCGGCCGTCGCCTCGATCCTGGCGAGCCTGTGGAACGAGAGTGTCATCGAACACACGACGATTCAGGACTCGAACGATCGCTTCCTGGCGAACATTCAGCGGGGCGGTAGTTATTCCGTGGTACCCCGTGTGCCGGGCGGTGAGATCACGCCGGAGAAGCTCATCGCCCTGGGTCAGGTGGCGAAGAAGTTCAACCTCTACGCGAAGATCACCGGTGGCCAGCGCGTCGATCTCTTCGGCGCCGCGGTACATCAGCTACCCGACATCTGGGAAGAACTGGTCCAGGCCGGCTTCGAGAGTGGCCATGCCTACGCCAAGGCGATCCGCACGGTGAAGAGTTGCGTCGGCTCGACGTGGTGCCGCTACGGGGTGCAGGACTCCGTCAGCTTCGCGATCCGGGTCGAGAACCGCTACAAGGGCTTCCGCGCGCCGCACAAGCTCAAGGCAGCCGTGTCGGGCTGCGTACGCGAATGCGCCGAGGCCCAGGGCAAGGACTTCGGCATCATTGCCACTGAGAAGGGCTGGAACCTGTACGTGTGCGGCAACGGCGGCGCCAAGCCGCGCCATGCCGATCTACTCGCCGCCGACCTCGACGCCGACACCTGTATCAAGTATATCGACCGCTTCCTGATGTACTACACCCAGACCGCCGACCGCCTGACGCGCACCTCCGTCTGGCTGGAGAAGATGGAAGGCGGCATCAAGCGCCTCCGCGAGATCATCCTGGACGACTGCCTCGGCATCGGCGACGAGCTGGAAAAGCAGATGCAATACCAGGTGGATACCTACAAGTGTGAATGGGCGGAGGTTGTCAACGATCCGGAGAAGCGCCGCCTGTTCACGCAGTTCGCCAACACGAACGAGACCGAGCCGACCATCGAATTCGTCAAGGAACGCGAGCAGAAACGGCCGGCGAACTGGACGACCAGTTTCGTGCCGGTGGCCGAGTTGACTCTGCGCGGCGCCAGGACCACTGGCGAGGAGCACGCTCACGGCTCGCAACCGGACAGTGGCGCCGGTAACCAGGAGCCGGCCGAACCCGACCTGCGTTGGGTGCTGGTCGGGAAGGCCTGGGATTTCCCGCGGGATGGAGGAGCAACGATCAAGTACGGCCAGACACAGATCGCAGTGTTCAACTTCGTCAGCCGCGGCGCGTGGTACGCGACGCAGAACATGTGTCCGCACCGCCGCGAGTTCGTCCTGGCGCGGGGCATGATCGGCGATACGCACGGGAAGCCGAAGGTTGCCTGCCCGGTACACAAGAAGACCTTCTCCCTGGAGTCCGGGGAGTGTCTCAGCGGCGAAGACTTCTCGGTGCAAGTCTTTCCGGTCAAGGTCGAGGGCGACGACGTCTATCTGCACCTACCGCCCATCGAGAAACTGGACGCCGTGCTGGCGACCGGTAAGACCTGTAACCGTTCCTGTCACGAGGGGGACCGTGGGGACAGTCGTCCGAAAACAGGTCTGCCAATCCGGAAGGCGAAGGTGCTCGACCCCTTCGCGGTGAACACTTTCGGGGAATCGATCTGAATCCCTTCCGTTCTTTCAGATGGTTCCCTGCCTCCGTAACTCTGCCAACCGGGCCGCGTCCAGCCCCAGCAAGTCCCGCAGCACCGAATCGGTATCCTGCCCCAACTGAGGCGGCGCAACTGCCGCCGGCAACATCGCGCCACTGATGTGAAAGGGCGGTCCCACCAGATCCACCGGTTGCCCCTGCGAATCTTTTACAGTCACCCGCAGTCCACGCGCCAGTACCTGGGGATTGGCGAACAGGTCCGCGTAATCCCACACCGGCGCATGCGGCACTTCCGCGGCAACGAACAGATCCTGCCACTGCCGCGTCGTCTTCGTTCGCAGGAGGGTCTCCAGTTGCGGCACCAGCAACTCGCGCCTCTCGACACGCTGGGCATTCGTGGTGAAGCGCGGATCGGCGGCGAGGTCGGGTTTTCCTGCCGCCGCGCAGAAACGCTGCCATTGCCCATCGTTGCCCACCGCCAGCACGAGCCAGGTGTCGGCCGTCGCGAAGAGTTGGTACGGCACAATTTGCAAATGCGCGTTGCCCTGGCGCGCCGGGACCTCGCCGCTCGTCAGATACGCCTGAGCGAGATTGACCTGGGCCGCGACGGCGCAGTCGAGCAACGCCAGATCGATTGCGTAACCGTGGCCGCTGTGTTGCCGCGCGTGCAAGCACGCCAGCACCGCAACAGAGGCGTACAATGCGGTCAGCACGTCCGTCACCGCCACGCCGGCCTTGCACGGCGGACCGTCCATCGGCCCCGTGACGCTCATGAGACCGCTCAACGCCTGGATGGCGAAGTCGTAGCCCGGCAACTCGCGCATCGGACCGGTCCGGCCAAAACCGGAGATCGAACAGACGATCAGCCGCGGATTGACCGACAACAAGTTGTCGGGTCCGAGGCCGAGCTTATTGGCGCTGGCGGCGCGGAAGTTCTCCAGCACGACATCGCTGCGGCGCACCAGATCATGGAAAAGATGTAGCCCCTCTTGCTGGGCCAGATCGAGCGTGATGGCTCGCTTGTTGCGGTTACAGGAGAGATAATAGGCGCTCAGGTCGCCATGCCAGGGCGGGCCCCAGCCGCGCGTCTCGTCGCCGCTGCCGGGACGCTCGATCTTGATGACTTCCGCACCGAGGTCACTGAGGACCTGTCCGCAGAACGGACCGGCCAACACCCGCGAGGCGTCGAGGACACGCAGACCGGCCAATGCGCCATGGGGATCGGTCGTCATCGTCGGTCCTTTCCCCCCTTCGCCTACTGTGTGCCGCAGCTGGAAACGGGCCGCGTGGGGTCACAAACCGCCAGCCGCGCCATTCCGCAAAGCGCGTCTGTTGGGTATTGTAGAGAGCATCCCGAAGGCGGTGCCTGGCGAGGCACCCGGATTCCGGTCACGAACAGGCGGGTGGAATCATGGCGATCAGTTCACAGACGCTCCGCACTTACCAGGAACTGGCCGACTGGTATGAACGTCAGTCGCAGGCCCAGATGCGCGACCGCTTTCTGCTGCTGGCGGCGGATACGGCGCTGTATGAGGG
>JRHI01002211.1_pt1 | contig 13881 bp, 13 predicted proteins | sample 215371 | NCBI WGS metagenome assembly JRHI01 (sample SAMN02929681, study PRJNA255918) | sediment metagenome | biome: cave system; feature: Ice Cave; material: Sediment; isolation source: sediment from deep within a dark volcanic ice cave with no known source of... ...
AGGTAGAGCACGCCCGGCACCGGACCCGCCAGTTCCGACTGGCGATAGATGAAGCCGCCCAGCTTCAACCCGCCGGCGGTGTCGAACTCGAACGACGTCGGCTCGACGAGCGTCCGGCCGGGCGCCCACGGCACCGCCGGCGGCAGCTCCGTCCGCTCCGCGTCGAGCTTTGGTTCCTGGACGACGAAGCGGGGCGCGCCGGTCTCCGGGGCGTAGCGGTAGACGACGCGCTGGTCCGGCAGCCAGCGCGGGGCGCTCGCGACCCCGTGCCCCGGGTCGATCGCTTCGGCGCTCGCCGCGTTCGTGCCGCGCTCGCAGACGCGCACGACCCCGCTCAGCAAGCGGGTGTAGAGGACGCGGTTGCCGTCGGCGGACCAGCGCGGATCGGCCTTGTCGCCGAACTCGCTGGCGAGATTCCAGCCGGCGCTGTTGTCGGGGTTGACGACGGCGATGTTCTCCCACTCGCCGTCGTCGCTGACGTAGGCGATCAGGGCGCGGTTCGGCGCCCAGCGCAGTGAGTGGCGAACGCCGGCCTTCTTCGTCACCTGCGTCGCGCCGGCGGTCGCGAGGTCGACGACCCAGATCTGGTCGCCGACGGTCCCGTCGGCCTCGACGGAGCGCCGGCAAAAGGCGATCCGCTGGCCGTCGTTCGACCAGGTGAGGGAGCGATCGTCCTGCCCGACCGGGGCATCGGCCAGTTGGACGGCCGGACCGGTGCCATCGGCCCACGCCACGCAGATCGCGTCGCGGTCGGCGCGCCGGGAGACAAGGCCGATCTTCTCGCCGTCCGGCGACCAGCGGGGCTCGCGATCCGCCCCCGGGTGATCGACGAGGAGGCGTGCCGTACCGCGGGCGACGTCGACCAACCAGATGGCGGAGCGGCCGTCCGCGGGGTGGCCGCCGGCGACGGCTAACCAGGCGCCGTCCGGCGACCATTGCGGTCCCTCGGCATCCTCGATCAGATCGAGGTTGGTCGAGAGCGGGCTGGGCTCACCGCCGGCGAGCGGGCTGAGCCAGAGCTGGAGCATGCCAACCGCGTCGCGCTGGAGGTAGGCGAGGGTCTGGCCGTCAGGCGAGGGGTTGCCCGGCCCCGGTTCCGGCGGGTTGGGCAGCGGACCGGCGTTCGCAGCGTCCGTGCCGCCCGCTTCCGCCTCGGGTTCGGTGGCCTCCTCGGGTTTGTCCACGACCGGCTCGGCGGTGGCGGTCCACGGTGTGTCGGTCGGCTCGCTCTCACGATCGGTCATCAGTCGTCCTTGGGGTGACAACCCCGCGCGTTGCCCGGCGTTGCTCCACCGGGCGCAACCAACAAAGCCCCTCCGGGGCGAGAAACGGCGCGTTCGTGCGCGTCCCGCGGCCGGCGGGTTTGTCCCCGGGTCAGCGCGGGGATGAGCGCCCCGCGCGATGCCCGCGCGAGCGCCATGGCGGGACAAACGGCGCCAACGGCCTGTCTATAACTATAGAAGGTCTCCCGAGAATTAGCCGCCCGTTCGGCAAGGCGGCAAGGCGGCAAGGCGGCAAGGCGGCGAGGGGCATGATCCCGCCCCGCGCTGGAAGCCGGTGACTACCCTCCATGCTACCATCGAGCCGCGTGGTGAACGGGAGCGGCGAGACTTGGGCCGCGCATCACGGTCGCCAGCGTCAACCTCGGGGAACTGGGAGCGATGGGCGAGGCAGCAAGCGTCGCGATCCGGCACGCGGCCGGCGGCGACGTCCCAGCGATCACGCGCGTGTACAACGAGGGCATCGTCGACCGCGTGGCGACGCTGGAGACGGAGGAGCGGACCGAGGACGAGCGCCGCGCCTGGCTCGTGGGTCGTGACGAGCGGCACCCGGTCCTGGTCGCGGAACGGGACGGCGCGGTGCTCGGCTGGGCCTCGCTCAACGTCTTCAACGCGCGCCCGGCCTATCGCTCCGTCGCCGACTTCTCGGTCTACGTCGGGCGGGAGGCGCGCGGGACGGGGATCGGCTCGGCGCTGCTCGCGGCCCTGATCGCCGAGGCACGTCGCCTCGGCTACCACAAGCTCGTGCTGGCCGGTTTCCCGTTCAACGCGGCCGGGGTGGGGCTGTACCGGCGCTTCGGCTTCCGCGAGGTCGGTGTCTACCGCCAGCAAGGCGTCCTCGACGGCCGCTGGGTCGACACCCTCGTCATGGAGCTGCTGCTCGACGACGGCCCACCGCCGATAGCGAAGGGAGACGGTGAGAGCCCCGTCGCCGGCTCATGATGACGGGGTGGGACGTCGTCCTCGATTGCCCTGCCAAGCCTGAACGTCCACCGCGCCGGTTGGACCGCGTCTCCGCCTCGATCTGCTGCTCCTGGTCCTCCTTGATGTGATTGGTCACAGACCGCGTCGGTTGAGGGCCAGCGCGCCCGGTCCGCTGATGACGAGGGCCGCGGTGGCGGCGATCAGGGCAGCGTTGTACTCGTAGCCCCCCTCGGCGATCAGACCGTGCTTGCCATGCACCTTGGCGACGGCGACGATCTGGCTGATCAGGAGGGCGAGCGCCGCCAGGCGCGTCTTCCAGCCGAGGATGAGCGCCAGCCCGCCGCCGAACTCCGTCGCCGCAAGTGCGGCCGCCATCGGCTTCGGGCTCGGCACTCCGAGACTGGCCACGAAGCCGGCGGTGTTGTCCAACCCGCCGCGTTTCATGCTGCCTACGAATCCCTTGCCCAGCACGCGCTCGACGTCGGGCGGGATCGGTTTATCCGGTCCACCGAAGATCTTCGGATACCCGTGCAGCGCGAACAGACTCCCGACCACGAACCGGAGCACGAGCAACCCCAGACTGACCATCATCGCTTCTCCTGCCGCTCATCGTCCGACGCACGCCGACCCGTCACTTTGCCTCCGCCTCCGCATATCGCGTGCCGAGGGACAGGGGACAGGAGAACGACGACGCCCCTGCCCCCTATCCCCTGTCCCCTACGAGAGGAAGGCGGTAATGTCGGAGGCGAGGGCGGCGACGTCGACGACGTCGACCAGGGCCGCGCCGAGGTTTTCGCGTAGGTAGTGGTCGGTCTCGGCGGCGGCGATGGCACGCGTCCGGGCGCGCATCGCCCCCTCGTCCAGGCCGCCGCGCTCGGCGAGCTCGGTGGCGAGGGCACGCAGGCGGATCTGTGTCATCGTCAGCTGGGCCGCCAGATGCGCGATCGTCCGCGCCAGCACCTCGGCCCATTCGTTCGCGCTGTGGCCGGGCGCGTCGCGGCCGTCCAGGTTGCCGCCGCTACCGCCGGCATTCCCGTCCCGAGCGAGGAAGTCGTCCATCGTCGCTCCCATGTCACGGTTGGGGTCGGTGTCACGGTCGCTCACACGACCGTCCCGTTCGAGTATACGTTCCGTGCCCGCGGCGCCGTCGTCTACAATGCCGCGTCGCCAGGGTCTCACACCAGCCGCGGGCAGCGGGTTGCACCAAAACGAGGGAAGAGGCGTGAGGAACAACGGGACGACCACGGGCGCCGCCACCGGCATGGCCGCGCGACCGTGGCCGCGTGCGTGGCGAGGAGACCCGCGGCGGATCGCCGCGCTCGCATTGATCGCCGCAATCGTGGCCGCCGGCGCCGCGCGGCCGATCTCTGGAGGGGCCGTGCCCTCCGGTCAGGATCCGACCGACCCCGGAGCGGTACCCTGCGCCGTTCCGGCCGGGAACGCGGCGACGGGGAGCGGACAGGCACCGCCGGCGACCCCACCTGCGGTCGCCAGCCCGGCGGCGAGCCCGGCCGCCGGACCCCCGGCCGACGCGGCGACCGCGGCCGATCTGGAACTCCTCATGCGCTCCCTGGCCGCCTGCGTCACCGCGGGGAACAGCGAAACCGTCGTCCGGTTGGTGACCGAGCACTACCTCGCCGAGCTCTACGGGGGCGGCGCGCCGTTCTCGCGGGACGACTACCTGGCGCTCGCCCCCGCCCTGCCGGCGCTCCCGGTCGCGGTGCGCTCGGTGACCGACGCGCGGATTCTCTCCGACGCGGGCGCCAGTGCCGACGTCGTCACGGTCGTCGGCCACCAACTTGTCCACGCGCGCTGGATGTTTCGTCCGCGCGAGCGCGGCCGATCGGGCCGCCGAGGCGAGCCCGGCCGCCGAGCAGTCGGGCCCAGGTGCGGGCACTCGCTGGCTCGTCGACGGCGAGACCCGGTTGCCGGTGGACCCGCCCACCGACGCGACGACCGTCGAGGTCGGCATGGTCGAGAACCGGTTCACCTTGACGCCACGCACGGTCGCTGGGCCGGATCTCGTCCTCGCCGGCAGGAACACCGGTCAGGAGGACCACGAGATGCTGGTCCTGCGCCTGGACCGTGGCGTCCGCATAGACACCCTGCTGACCCAACCGGGTCCCCGTCTGCCACCCGGCGTCACATTCATCGGGGAGCTGACCGTCGCCGCCGGCGGGCAAGGCGATCTCGTCCTCGTCGGGCTCGCGCCTGGCAGCTACATCCTTGTCTGCCTGCTCCCGGACGCCAGCGGCACGCCCCACCTTGCCCTCGGCATGAAGGCCAGGCTGAGGGTAACGTAGGTCGCGAGCGGCTCGCAGACGGCCACGGTGAAGATGAGGGGCGGCCTGGTCGGGGCGCGCTTGCTGCGCCCTGACGAACCCGAAACCCACCTGTTCACGGTGACGGGCTACCAGTGGCCGGTCGCTGCGCAAGGCCGCGCATCCGAAGTACACTCCGCGTGCTCAAACCATCCGTCTCGTCGGATTTCGGTACAGGAGAGGAGGAACGGTCATGTCGAGACGTTCGAGGTGCCAGGTCGCGCCGCGGTGGGCGAGGATGGTGCGTCTGGTGGCGGTATTCGCCGCGCTGGCGGCGCTGCTCGCCTTCGGGTTCGGTGGCCCGGCGGGAGTCCGCGCGCAGAACGCGACGGCGACACCGACCGGCAAGTGCAAGGCGCCGAAGCTACCGCCGGGCACGCCGACGCCGCACCAGGCCGGCAGCCCGGTGGCTAGTACGCCGGTGGCCGCCGCGGCGACACCGGTTCCGACCGCGGCACCGGCCGGCACGGCGGCCGACGAAGCGACCGCGAAACGGCTTCAGGCCGCCGTCAGGAACCTGGTCAATTGCTTCAACAACAGGAATGACGAGGCCGTCGCAGCGCTCCTGACCGGCAACAAGCTGATGGCGGAATACGGATCGAGTAACCCGTACGACGCCATCGCGCAACTGAAGCAGCAGCCGTTACCGTCGATCGAAGTCAAGCGGCTCGGCGACGTCAAGACTTATCCGGACGGCCGGGTGAGCATCGACCTCGACTTACTCTTCGGCGGTCACTGGTTCCAGCACCTCAACTCGTTCTTCGTCAAGGACGGCAAGTTCTGGAAGCTGGACGAGGACGTCGAGCTGACCCCGACGCCGGAGGGCGACACGTCGATCGTCGGCATCGCGGTGGCGAGCAAGGACAACGAGTACCTCTTCGCGCCGAACGTCAGCACGATCACGCAGAAGCCGGTCATCATCTTCCACGCCCAGGTCGACGCGGCGGCGAAGGAGCTGCACGAGATGGTCGTCGTCCAACTGCCGAAGGGCAAGACGATCGACGACGTCTTGAAAGATCCGGCGTTGCAGTCGCAGGTCAAGTTCTTCGGCGTCATCGCGAACCTCAAGGCCGGCGACAATAAGGATCTGGCGCTGATCAATCTGGAGCCGGGGACGTACACGCTGGTCTGCTTCCTCCCGGCGCCGGATGGGCAGCCGCATGTCGCCCACGGCATGCATGCCGAGGTCAAGGTCGTCGCGCCGAGCGGCTAACGAGACGGCAGACGGCAGATGGCAGACGGCAAAGGGCAGAAGAGTTCGCCGTCGTTCTGCCGTCTGCCGTCCGCCCTCTGCCGTCTCGGCGGCGCCGGCATCGTAGCCGGCGTTCCCCTGTGGCTCGACCACGATGGTCGGGCGTGATTGCGGTACTGATTCTGGAGGATTAACGCCATGACCGAAGAGCACGAGCAAGGCAAGTTCTGGAGCGTCTACCAGGACCTGAAGGCGGGGCGGATCAGCCGCCGCGAGTTCATCGCGCGGGCGTCCGCGCTCGGCGTCGCGGCCCCGGTGACGCTGTTCATCCTCAACGCGATCAAGGTCGAGGGCGCGGCGGCCGCGCCGGGTGCCGGGGCCAAAGGGGTCAGCGGGCAGGCTCAGGCGGCCGCCGCGCGGCCGGCCGCCGGGACCGACAGCCAGAAGCGCGGCGCAGGTGGCGAGCTGAAGCTCCTGCAATGGCAGGCGGCGACCCACGCCAGCATCCACGTCTCGACCGGCACCAAGGACTCGCTGGCGGCGTCGCTCGTCACCGAGCCCCTGATGAACTACCTGCCGGACGGCACTCTCGTCCCGACGCTGGTGAAGGAGGTCCCGTCGGTCGCCAACGGCGGTCTGGCGCAGGACCTGACGACGGTCACCTACAAGCTGCTCGACGGCGTCAAGTGGAGCGACGGCCAGCCGTTCACGGCCGACGACGTCGTCTTCACCTGGCAGTGGATCATGGACGTCAAGAATCAGTCGGTCGACATCGAGACCTACCGGCCGATCAAGAGCGTCGAGGCCGTCGACCCGGCGACGGTCAAGGTTACGCTGAACTCCCCCTCGCTCTCCTGGTACGTCCCGTTCACCGGCACCTACGGCGGCGGCGTCTACCCGAAGCACGTCTTCGCCGGCAAAGACCCGGCCCAGGCCAGCAGTGACTTCCGCAAGAACCCGATCGGGACCGGGCCGTACAAGGTCGAGACGTTCAAGGAGAACGATCAGGTCACCTACGTCATCAACGACAACTACCGCGAGCCGACCAAGCCGTTCTTCGCCCGCGTCAACCTCAAGGGTGGCGGCGACGCGGCCTCGGCGGCCCAGGCCGTCCTCCAGACCGGCGATTGGGACTTCGCCTGGAACCTCCAGGTCGAGCCGCAGATCCTCAAGCAGATGGAGGGGGCCGGCAAGGGCAAGGTGCTCGCCGCCTCGCCCACCAACGTCGAGGCCGTCCGCTTCAACTTCTCGGACCCGGACAAGGAGGTCAACGGCGAGCGGTCGCAGAAGGACACGCCGCACCCGTTCCTGACCGACAAGGCCGTCCGCACCGCGCTCTCCCTCGCGGCGGATCGCACGACGATGGCCGAGCAGTTCTACCTCGGCGGCAAGGACGAGCCACCGGCGGTCAACATCCTGACCGGGATCCCGCCGCTGGAGTCGAAGAGCACGTCGTTCGAGTTCAACCTCGACAAGGCGAAGCAGACCCTCGAGGACGCCGGCTGGAAGATGAAGGGCAACGTCCGGGAGAAGAACGGCGTCCAGTTGAAGGTGAAGTACTTCACCTCGATCAACTCGGTGCGCCAGAAGAACCAGGCGGTCAACAAGAGCAACTGGGAGAAGGTCGGCTTCAAGGTCCAGCTCGGTCAGGTCGACGCCGGCGTCTTCTTCGACAGCGCGGCGGGCAACGACCAGTCGGCTCAGCACTTCTACCGCGACCTCCAGATGTACACCAACGGTCCGACTTCGCCATTCCCGCTCAACTATATGCAGGGTTGGTACGCGGGCAAGGACGGCGTCAACATCGCGCAGAAGGCGAACGGCTGGGCGGGCGTCAACGAGACCCGCTACGCCAACCCCGACTACGACACCCTCTACGAGACGCTCCCGCAGCAGACCGACGCGGAGAAGGCAGCCGCGATCTTCGTCAAGATGAACGACATCTTGATCAACGACGTCGCTACCCTGCCGCTCGTGGCGCGCGCCTCGGAGAAGTTCGCTGTCAGCAACACGCTGCGCGCTGACAACATCGCCGGGAGCACCTTCGAGGCGCTCTATTGGAACATCGCCAACTGGAACCGCACCAGCTAGGTTCCGACCGCCAACCAGCAGGTTACGACGACGCGGCCCGGACAGTCGCCCGGGCCGCGCTGTTCTGAACGTGGACGATCTGGCGCTTGGTGCCCGCTCGCAGGGGCGCTACCTGCCACGCCCCAACTGCTCGGTGCGCCCAGGTCAGGCGAACGGGATGCTCTCTTCGGCCGCGTACCTTGCGAACATCCCAGTCGGCTGCCGGGCGCAGCAAGCCCATGCGGTCCGACTCATTCTCCGAGCCGAGCCGCGCCTGCTCCTAGGACCCAACCGCCCTCGACGCCCTGGTCGGGCTCGGCCAGCACCGCGCCGACCGCACCAGGCACGCAGTCCGCCTCGTCACCGATCGCCCCGGCACCGCCATCCACGATCGTCGCCCCGCCGCCCCCGCTGCACCTGCTCAGCCCTCCCCCGCTACGCCAAGGGCATGTGTATCCCCGCCCCTCCCAGGAGCACATACCTTGCCTGAGTCGGAACAGCTGGCCGCACGCAGCGCCCCTACGACCCGGCAAACCATCCGAGACAGAGTACGAGCTCTGGTCGAGGTTCCACGACCGGGTTCCTGAGCGCGCCGACCTGCCAGGCTTGGGTTGGACGACCAGGCGCGCGGTAGAATCCGTCATCAGGGCGAGACCGCGTCTCTACCATGTACACACCCCCACCGCCGGTCGCCCGCGCCCATTCAGCCGCGCTGAGGCACTTGACATGCCCGACCTATTCATCGAGCTGCGAGACTCCGACGACGGCGACGGGACGACCCCCCCGCCGCCGCTCTCCGAAGGCGACGCGCTCCTGATGCTGAGCGAAGCCGAGATCACGGCGGCGAAGTTGATCCCGTGGGGGTCGAATTACTCCTTCGCCGTGGCCCTCGAAACCGCGGACGGGCGCGAGCAACTCGCGATCTACAAACCGCGCTCGGGCGAGGCGCCGCTCTACGACTTTCCCGACGGCACGCTGTACCTGCGCGAGACCGCCGCCTATCTGTTGAGCCGGCGGCTGGGGTGGAACATCGTGCCGCCGACGGTCGTGCGCGATGGACCACACGGCATCGGCAGCGTCCAGCTCTACGTCCCACCCGTTCCCGATAGCGCGGAGCTGCGGCGCTATTGGGGGTCGTGTGCGACGGACATCGAGCGGCTGGTCCTCTTCGATCACATCGCGAACAACGCCGACCGCAAGATGTCGCACTGCCTGCGCGACCACGACGGCAAGGTATGGGGAATCGATCATGGGCTGACGTTCAACCACGTTCCCAAATTGCGGACGGTCCTCTGGCAGTTCGTCGGCCAACCCGTCACTGGGTGCTTGTTGGACAACCTCCGGAAACTGCGCAAGCGCGACCCCGAGGCACGAGCGGAGTTGGTCCCGTATCTCCATCGCGTCGAGATCGACGCCCTGTTCAGCCGGGTCGATCGCTTCGTGGAGGCGGGGCGGTACCCCGCGCTGAATCCGCGCCGAAACGTTCCGTATGGGTGGTGGTAACGGGCTCCGCTCAGTCTGCCGCGGCCTGACCTCAACCCTCGTGCGGCAGCCCGGGATCGGTCAGCTCAGCCGGCGTCCCTCTCGAGCGCCGCCTTGGCCCCGCCGGCGCTCGCATCGCGGATGCGGCCCGCGGTTTCCGGTCGACCGTCGATCGGACGGGACCTGGGCTGGTGGCCCACGCAGTCGACGCTGGCTGTCGTATACTCTCCCATGCCCGCTCGGCGCAGCCGACAGCGGGGGGTCAGTCATGCATGGGGCTGGTCATCCGGCTGATCGCCCGCAGACAAGGATGGTGATGACGACGCATGCGAGTTGACCTTAAGGATTCCGAGTCCTTCGAAAGCCTGCTCAAGCGATTTACCAAAGGCATTGAGCGCTCCGGGATCATCCGTGAGCACCGTCGTGGCCTGCGCTTCATCAGCGTGCAGGAAGAGAACCGCGCGAAGCGCCGCAAGGCGGAGCGCCGTCGCCGGCGAAACGCCAGCTAACCCTATTCCGGCGTTCGCTGAGCCCGATGCGTCGCGGCTCAGCCCGCAGCAATCCCAAACCGGGCGGGAGCATCCCGTCTCGGTTTTTCGTGTCTCTCCTTCGTGCGTCCTTGCTTTTGTCCTCAATGGGCGGCCGGACCCAGCCGTCAAGGGATGCCTGCGGTGGCTCCTCCGCCAACCAGGAAGGTTTGACGGGCCCTGGGCGCGCAGGTGGCCGCGTCCTGGTCGAGGGCCAACCCGCGCAACGAAGATAGTCGCGGTACCAGCGCCGGGTCAGAGGACCGTCTCGGGCATCGTCGCTTCGAGCCGAGGGCGTGGTAAGGAGCGCCCCGACGGACATCACCCGATCCGGTCATCTGATCCTGCACCAGCGATTGCAGGATTGCAGGACGACCATCGACGGCCGGCGTTCCTCCACGGTAAACTGCGCCCGTTCGCGCATTTCATCGATCGGTGTTCGTCTGTATCCCTCAGGAAACCGATGTTGGACGATCAGAGCTCGTTGGCGCGGCAGTGGTGCGCCGTGCGCGATGCGCGCGCAGAGATCGCCGCGGGTCGACCACCGGCGGCCGGTGCCGGTGGCATGGCGACGCATCGCCGCGACGGGCGCTCGGTGCTGGTCGCGGCGCGGCGCGCGGCGGTGAGGCCGAGTTGATCGGGCGGGTCGTTGCCTACGTGATCGGCAGCATGGTCGCCGTGCTCGTCGTGGGCACGATCTTTCGCGACCGATTTGTGACCTATCAGAGCAAGGAAGCGGTCCTCATCTTCGGCCTCATCCTGGGCGTCCTGAGCGCGTTCGTCAAACCGATCCTCAAGGTGATCGCGCTCCCGCTCACCTGTTTGACGTTCGGGATGTTCACCCTCGTCATCAACGCGGCGTTGTTCGGCGCGGCGGCGTGGCTGACTCCGGGCATGCAGGTCTCGACCTGGGGGGCGCTGATCGGCGCCGTCGTCGCCAGCGTTGCGAACGGCATCGTCTTCTCGGTGGTCGACGACCGATAACGGCCGTTGTTGCGGCCTTCCCGTAGGAGGAGCGAACCATGACCGCTCTCCGCCGCCCTCAGGGCGTGTTCGCGCCGGTCGCGACGATCTTCGATGCCGACGGCGAGCTCGACCTGTCTGCCTTGCGATCGAATCTCTCGTCGTACGCGACATCACCCCTCGACGGCGTTGTCCTCCTGGGATCGAACGGGGAGTACGCGCTCCTCGAGACTGAGGAGAAGCTCCGTGTGATCGAGGCCGGCGTCGAGGCGATCGGCGGCCGCAAGCTCGTCATGGCCGGCACCGGCCTCGAATCGACGCGGGGCACGATTGAATTGACCAAGCGCGCCGCCGGGCTCGGCGTTGACTACGCGCTGATCGTGACGCCGCACTATTACAAGCCGCGGTACGACCATGCCGCCAACCTCGCGCATTACCGCGCTGTGGCCGACGCCTCGCCGGTGCCAATCCTGATCTACGTGATGACCGCCTACACCGGCGTCGATCTCCCCAGCGCCCTCGTTGCCGAGCTCTCGACGCACCCGAACATCGCCGGCATCAAGGACTCCGGGGGCAACGCCCCCAAGGTCGGTGAGATGATCGCGCGGGCCGCGCCCGGGTTCGCGGTGCTGGCCGGGTCGGCCAGCTTTCTCTACCCCGCACTCTGTCTCGGCGCCGCCGGCGGGATTCTGGCGCTCGGCAACGTTGCACCGGGTCCGTGCAAAGAGATCGAGTGCCGCTTCCGCGAGGGCAACCACGAGGCCGCCCGCGCATTGCAGTTGAAGATGCTGGCCCCGAATGCCGCGGTCACCTCGAAGTACGGAATCGCCGGCCTGAAGGTTGCGCTTGATGCCGTCGGCCTGGCCGGCGGCGTGCCGCGACCGCCACTCCTGCCCCTCGGCGAGCGCGACGCGGACGACGTTCGCCGGATCCTGCGCGAGGCTGGGATTGGGCGAATCGGTTGACGGCTTCCGACCGTCCCAGGAACGCCGCTTTCCGACTCCCCTCACGATCGGCGTCCTCTCCGACACACATATCCATCGCCACGGGAACCGCCGGCTGCCGGTCGAGGTCAAGGACCTCTTCGCGCGCTTTGCGGTCGGGTTGATTCTCCACGCCGGCGACGTCAACGTGGCTGAGGTACTGGCGGACCTGAGTCGCGTCGCCCCGGTCATCGGTGTGGCGGGCAACAACGATGACGCCGAGCTTCGTCGCCTGCTGCCGGAGACGGTGCGCTTCGACGTCGCGCGGTTCCGGTTCGCGCTGCTCCACGGCCATGGCGGACAGTCGGCCCGTCTGGAGGCGCGCCGGCAGTTTGCGGGCAGGGTCGACTGCGCGATCTACGGCCACAGCCACATCCCGCTGATCGAGGTGGAGGATGGAACGATGCTGTTCAATCCGGGATCCGCGACCGACCGCCGTTGGCAGGAACACTTCGGCGTGGGTTTGATCTACGTCACCGCGGCGAAGATCGCTCCCGAGCTTGTGCTCTACGACGACCCAGGTCATCTCCGCAACGTGCATCCGATCTGACGCCGCGGCCTCTCGCGCGACGCTGCGGGCGTCGCGGTCACCGCACGAGCGAATCCATCGCAACGGGGAGCGAGTTGGGAATCGTCGCCGTCGAGATGCCGGTCGCGGTGAAGAGCGCGCCGGCCACTCCGTCCGAGGTCACCGCCGAAAGCGCGACGGCGTGATCGAGCGCCGCGTCGACAATGCGTCGCACCAGCGGCAGATCGTCCCAGCGCAGCGTCTCAGGCTCGACGAGCAGGACGACGGTGCCGTTGACCATCGAGGCGAAGTTGTCGGTCAGGCGTTCCAAATCCTGCCGGTTGCCGATGACTTCGATGTGCCGCACCTCACGCGCCAGCAACTTGCCATAAAAATATGCCGTCACGATCTTGATGACCGCGGCCACCGGCACGGCGAGGATGAGCCCAAGCATGCCGCCGATCGCCGTTCCGACGACGAGGACGAAAATCACGAGCAGCGGGTGCAGGTGGACAATGCGACCGATCACCAGGGGGATGACGAACGCGTCCTCGAGCTGGCGCAGCGCAAAGTAGACGACCGCGATCACGATCGCGAGGGAGGCGTGTGACATCCCGAACGGCGTCGAGTCCTGGAAGAGGCTGACCGCCACGGCAAGCGCCCCCGCCAACCACGGACCGACGAGCGGAATCAGCTCGAGCAGCCCCGTCGCGATCGCGACCAGGAGCGCGTAATCGACCCTGAGGATCGAGAGAGCGGTGAACGACGCGGTCGTCATGATGACGACGAGCAGGGCCTGACCCCGGATGTAGGCGCCGAGCGTCGTGTTGATGTCGAGCAGCAGGCGGTCGAACTCGCGATGGTAGCGCCGGTTCAGGATGGAGCGGATCGCCAGGACGAAGCGGTCGCCGTAGACGATGAAGTAGAACGAGGCAACCAGGTAGATCACCAGGTCGACGGCCACGGTGAACGTACCCAGCAAGAGGGGCAGCGCGGCCGCGCTCAGCCGGTTGGCTGCCTGCTGCGCCAGCTCGTTGAGGCGCTTGTCGACGAAATCGCCTTGGAGCCCAAGCTGGTCCAGCCGGGCGCGCTGGTGGGTGTTGAGCCACGTTTGGACGTTCGTCACCGCCGACGGGATCCGATCCTGCACGCCCTTGAGCTGCTCGACCAGGAGGGGGAGGAGATTAATGATGACGAGCGTGACGATCAAACCGAGCATCATGTAGAGCCAGGCCGTGATCAGGTGCTTGGGAAGCCTCGTCTTGCGATGAATCACGCTGACCAGCGGGTGGAAGATGTAGGCGGTGATGATGGCCCAGGCGAAGGGTGTCAGCGCGTGGCTAACCTTCAGCAGAATCAAGAGGCCGGCGATGACGCCGACCGAGATCACGAGAGTTCGGGCGCGGGGTGAGAGCGTGACATCCATATGCACTGGGTTTGGGGGCACTCCTGCTCGGTTGCCGAGGTCCTGCTGTCCTCATCAAATCAGAACGCTTGACCGATTCTAGCATGAGGAATCCGAACGCCGCGGTCCCTGCGCGCTCGAGTGGACGCCGGGGCGCCCACGTCCAACCAAGCTCGCGCCCGTGGGGAGGGGAATGCGGCCGCTATACTCTGGAATGGTGCCGCGT
>JRHI01002212.1_pt1 | contig 13880 bp, 11 predicted proteins | sample 215371 | NCBI WGS metagenome assembly JRHI01 (sample SAMN02929681, study PRJNA255918) | sediment metagenome | biome: cave system; feature: Ice Cave; material: Sediment; isolation source: sediment from deep within a dark volcanic ice cave with no known source of... ...
GGCATCCTGTTCGTGCTCAGCGTTTACTTCTTCCCGCGGGGGATCGTCGGCTGGCTGCGCAAGCGATAAGTTTTTGGTGTCAACACGGGAGAATTTCATTGGCCGATAGATTCATTCTCGATACCCTTGGATTGACCAAGGAATTCGCAAGGCCCTTCGCTGTTCGCGATTGTCGAACAGAATTTCCGGTCCGCGACGACGTATAGACCGCTACTACTCGGAACTGCAAGCCAACACAGATAAGCACCTCACCTATCGCGGCGTCTGATCAGCATAACCTCTTAAAGCAGAATCCAGGGAGAACACATGAAACATCAAATCTCGGCCCTATTTCTTGGCACCGCCTTGGCTCTGGCCACAGGTGGTAGCGCCCTTGCGCAGGACAAGACCATCAAGATCGGCGTACTCACCGATAATTCGGGGCTTTACTCCGACCTCGGCGGCGCCGGCTCCACACTCGCGGCCCAGATGGCGATTGAGGATTCCGGGCTGGCGGCCAAGGGCTGGAAGGTCAATTTGATTTCCGCCGACCATCAGAACAAGCCTGATATCGCCACCAACATTGCGCGCCAATGGATCGATGTCGAGAAGGTCGACATATTCATGGACGTGCTGAACTCCGGTGTTGCGCTGGCGGTCAACAATCTGGTGAAGGAAAAGAACGCCATCATGATCAATACCGGCGCGGCGTCGTCGGACCTCACCAACGCCCAATGCTCGCCCAACACGATCCACTGGGTCTATGACACCTACATGCTGGCCAACAGTACCGGTCAGGCGCTGGTGAAGGCCGGCGGCGACACCTGGTTCTTTCTTACTGCTGACTACGCGTTCGGCGCGGCACTGGAGCGCGATACTGCCGCAGTCGTGGTGAAGGCGGGAGGCAAGGTTATCGGCGGCGTCAAGCATCCCCTGAATTCGTCGGATTTCTCTTCCTTCTTGCTGCAGGCGCAGGCGTCGAAGGCCAAGATCATCGGCATGGCGAATGCGGGCGGGGACACCACGAACACGATCAAGCAGGCTTCCGAATTTGGCATCGTCGCGGGGGGTCAAAAACTCGCCGGCCTTCTGTTGTTTATCACCGATGTTCACGCGCTAGGCTTGAAAGTGGCACAGGGCCTGAATTTCACGGAAACCTTCTACTGGGATCTGAATGAAGGAACCCGCGCGTTTTCAAAACGTTTCTCCGAGCGTGCGAAGAACAGGGCGCAGCCATCGATGGTGCAAGCCGGCGTTTATTCGGGCTTGATACACTACCTCAAAGCGCTTGACGCGATGGACGGCAATCCGCATGACGGCGCCAAGGTGGTGGCGAAAATGAAGGAAATACCGACCGACGACCCGCTGTTCGGCAAGGGCACGATCCGTGCAGATGGGCGTAAGATTCATCCCGCCTATCTGTTCGAAGTCAAGACGCCGGCCGAGTCCAAGGGACCGTGGGATTATTACAAGCTGGTCGGAACAACCCCCGGTGAGCAGGCTTTCAGGCCGCTTTCGGAAAGTGCTTGTCCGATGATAAAGAAGTAAAGGCACTTGCCCGCCGGCTTGCGCCGGCGGGTTCCCTTCAGCGTCACAACGAGATTGCTGGCGCGAAAGATCGATAGTGCAGGTTCTACGCGCTCCTCCGCCTCGGACTCGCCATGATTTTCGGGACGCTCAACATCACTTCGCCCATGGTGCGCGCTACATGATGGGCGCGTTCTGCGCCGATTTCCTCTTGAACGTGGTCGGCATCGGCTATTGGCCAGCGCTGATCATCGCGCCCATTGTGGTTGGTATTTTTGGAATACCCGGAGAGATAATCGAGGCCGGGATGCCATCGCAACATCGTCCATTCGAGGATCGTGACGTTGACCAAGCCAAAAAAATCAACCACTCGCCATTGGACCGCGAGGGATGTCCGAAAATTGAAGGGCCTCGCGAAGAACAAGATTGGCGTGCAGAAACTCGCTCGTGCATTGAATCGCAGCACAAGCGCCACCGCCGCAAAGGCATCGTTGTTGGCATTGCGTTGGATTCACATAGCGAAGCTGGCGAAGCGGTGTGAGGCGCTCGTTAAGTCTCGCGTACCCGGATCACTCGCGATTGCCGAGATCACATCACATATCCACAAGCATCAGGCCAACTTCGGTCGACTCGCCGCGATCCGAGTGACGAAATTTAGCCCTCCCATTCAATCCGCAAGTGAAAGCCTCCAAAGGCTGTTAGATTCGCTCTTACTTCCACCCGGTTGATCTCAGGATGAGGTCCATGGAAGAACTAAACTATCAGTGGCCATCGCTGGGCCGGAGCACGGGTCGCTCCGATCCGAAGCAAAGCTCTTAGTCAATATTTCTGTTTAACGCACTTGTCGAAAGGAATCAGCGACAAGATTTTCATCCAAACGGGCCGGCCGAACTGCGAGCTACAGCAGCCTATTTTTTGCGTCTAAGTTTTCGCCGACTGTCGTTGCCCATCACTTTTTCTGTAACTGTTACAAGCGACTTCGGCAGTTGCGATAGCGTGGGCGTTGCCGGCAGAAAACTCGTCCCTTTTGTTCCCAGGAAGTCGAGCATTGCCTGTGCCGGCGGCAGCAGTACCTTGTCCTTTCGTCGGATGACAAACCATTGTCGTACGACCGGCAAGCCGTCGACGTTCAGAACAACTAGTCGGCCGTCTTCGATCTCCGTGGCAACGGTGTGCGCGGATATGAAGGCGATGCCGAGACCAGCGATGACCGCCTGTTTGATAGTTTCGTTGCTGCTCATCTCCATGCCGATCTTGGGCTGCAACCCGCTTTCCTCGAACAAGCGCTCCATCAACATCCTTGTGCCCGATCCTGGCTCTCGTGTGAGAAACGTTTCCTGAGAGAGATCGACGGCGGCGAGGCGGGAATTGCGTGCGAGCCAATGCCCCGTCGGCGCGACGATCACATGTGGGTGGTCGCCGATCAGGCGGGTTTCCACTTCGACATCCGGCGGCGGGCGACCCATGATCGCGATATCCAGTTCGTAGCCTCGCAAAGCTTGGCGTATCTCGTCGCGGTTTACAATCGAGAGACTGATATCGATTTTGGGATGGAGCTTCGAGAATGCCGCGATGGCAAACGGCACGAAGTACTTGGCGGTGCTGACCGCACCAATCGAGACGCGGCCACCCGTGCGGCCAGCCATCATGTCGAGCGATGTTTCGCACACTGAGATCGCCGCATCGATTCGCTCAAACAGCGCCAGCACTTCCTGGCCTGCCGCCGTCAACAACATTCCATCGCCCGTGCGTTGCAGCAAAGGTAGCCCAGCGAGATCCTGCAGGTTGCGCAACTGCAGCGTCACCGCGGGCTGGGTGAGATTCAGTTTGTTTGCTGCTGCGCTAACACTCCCATTCGCAGAAACCGCCGCCAGTGACCGCAACTGCCTAACCGTCAGATTTCGCAAGCGCCCAGGCATATAAGAAAAACCTTTATCAGGTACAAGAATTTAAAATTTCTCTTATTCTGATTATAGAGTCAATCTCCTCACACGCCTTGAACCTTCAACAAAGGGGCGAAGCTGGGAGAAAATGATCATGGATCAGGGGCTGACGCTCAAGCAGCACATCGACCGGTACTCTCAGACGAGCCCGCTTTGTCTTGACGTTGCGGCCGCTATCGATGCCATCGCGACTGCTTGCATCGATATTGCCGATCTGACGCAGCAGGGCGCCTTAGCCGGTATAACCGGCCGTGGCCAGGGTAGAAATGCTGACGGGGACGTCCAGAAGGACCTCGACATACGGGCGGACGAGCTAATACGTGGAGCCCTCCGATCAGTGGCTTGTGCGGCGCTGGCTTCCGAGGAGGCCACTGAGTTCGAGATACGCGATCCGTCCGCAGCCATCTGTGTTGCATTCGATCCCCTGGATGGCTCGTCGAACATCGACACAAACATGACAGTGGGAACGATCTTTTCCATCGTGCCAACGGCGGCGGATATAAATGCTGCGTTCAGCCAGAGTGGAACGGCCCAACTCGCTGCTGGCTTTGTTGTTTATGGTCCACAGACCTCACTGGTCCTGACCCTTGGTGACGGAGTCGACCTCTTTACTCTCGATCGCACCGACAGAATCTTCAAGCTCATCCGCCGGCGCGTGCAAATCGCTGCTGACACGCCCGAATATGCCATCAACGCGTCCAATCATCGGCATTGGGAGCAGCCAGTTCGGCTCTTTATCGATGAGTGCCTTGCGGGCGCCGAGGGACCGCGCAGCAAAGACTTCAATATGCGTTGGATCGGTTCGCTAGTAGCGGAGGCTTATCGAATTCTGACGCGCGGGGGCATCTTTCTCTATCCATCCGATGCACGCGAGGGTTACAACGACGGCCGCTTGCGGCTTGTCTATGAGGCGCATCCCATGGCCTTCATAATCGAGCAGGCCGGCGGCGCAGCGTCGACAGGCCGATCGCGCATCCTCGATCTCGCAGCAGCCACCTTGCATCAACGCGTCCCCCTGATTATGGGCTCGATCGACAAGGTGCACCGTGTCCAACAGCTGCATCTTGATCCCGATGCGCGATCCGAAATCGCTCCGCTGTTTGCGCGACGCGGCCTATTCCGCGTCTGAGGGAGCTGCCATGTCCAGAAAGCATCCAATCATTTCAATCACCGGTTCGTCAGGAGCTGGCACGACTTCCGTGAAACGCACGTTCGAGCAGATTTTTCGCCGTGAGAAGGTCGAGGCGGCCTACATCGAGGGGGACGCGTTCCACCGCTACAACCGCGCGGAAATGCGGACGATGATGTCCGAGGAGGCCGAGAGAGGCAACAAACACTTCAGCCATTTCAGCCCGTCCACAAATCTGTTCGAGGAGCTCGAGACGGCCTTCCGCAACTACAGCGCGACCGGCTCCGGGATGACGCGTTATTATGTTCACGACGAGGAGGAAGCCTCAATGCGCGGGAGTCCGCCGGGAACGTTCACCAACTGGGCTTCGTTGCCGGAGAATTCCGACCTGCTGTTTTATGAGGGGCTGCACGGCGCCGTGGTGACCGACAAGGTCAACGTTGCGCAGTATGCCGATCTTAAAATTGGAGTTGTTCCCGTCATCAACCTCGAATGGATCCAAAAACTGCATCGCGATCGCAGTGATCGCGGGTATTCGACAGAAGCCGTTACCGACACGATCCTGCGACGCATGCCCGACTACGTAAACTACATCTGCCCGCAGTTCGCGGAAACCGACATCAATTTCCAGCGCGTCCCGACAGTTGACACATCAAATCCCTTCATCGCGCGTTGGATTCCAACTCCGGACGAGTCGATGGTCGTGATCCGGTTCAAGAATCCGCGCGGCATCGACTTTCCATACCTTCTGTCGATGATCGATAACAGTTTCATGTCGCGCGCGAATTCGATCGTGATCCATGGATCAAAGCTTGATCTCGCGATGCAGCTGATCCTGACCCCGCTCATCATGCAACTGATTGAACGAAAGCGGGGTGCAAAATGAGACGAACTCTTGACAGCAACCCGGAGGATCTGCCCTTGAACATCTCCATACCGGCACCAGTGTCCGCAGCGGTCGGCCATCGTGACATGGCGAACGCAATTCGCTTTCTAGCGATCGATGCCGTCGAGAAGGCGAAGTCCGGCCATCCCGGCATGCCGATGGGGATGGCCGATGTCGTAACGGTGCTGTTCTCGCGCTTCCTGAAATTCGATGCCGCTGATCCGATGTGGCCCGACCGCGACCGCTTTGTTCTTTCTGCCGGCCATGGCTCGATGCTGCTATATGCGTTGCTGTTCCTGACGGGCTACGACGGCGTCACTCTCGATCAGCTTAAGGCTTTTCGGCAGTGGCAATCGAAGACCCCGGGGCATCCCGAATACGGCCATACACCCGGCGTCGAGACGACCACCGGACCATTGGCACAAGGCATTGCGACCGCTGTCGGCATGGCGCTTGCCGAGCGGCTATCCAACGCCCGCTTTGGTGACGACCTTGTCGATCACTTCACGTATGTCATGGCCGGCGACGGCTGCTTGATGGAGGGTCTGAGCCACGAAGCAATTTCGCTGGCTGGCCATTTAAAACTGAATAGATTGATCGTCCTGTTCGACGACAATGAAATCTCGATCGACGGACCGACCTCGCTATCCTGTTCCGATGATCAGCTCGCGCGTTTCGCGGCATCAGGATGGTCGGTGCGCCGGATCGACGGTCATGATCCCGAGGCTATTGCTATTGCACTTGAAGAGGAACGTCGAAGTAATTGTCCGTCGCTGATAGCGTGCCGCACCGTCATTGGTTTCGGTTCCCCGGCCCGGCAGGGAACGGAAAAGATCCATGGCGCCCCCCTGGGGGTCAGTGAGGTGGAGGCAACGCGCAAAGCCCTGCAGTGGCCGCATCCACCGTTCGAGATTCCAGAAGCGGTGCTGACTGCATGGCGCGCGATCGGCGCGCGCGGACAGGACGCTCACAAGGCATGGATCGGCCGGACTTTAAAGGTGGAAGCGGATGTGTTGAGTCGCTTCGAGAACGCCCTGAATGGGACGTTGTCTGCCGAATACGATCAAGCTCTACATAAAATTCGCGATGGTTTCGCTACCGATCGCCCGAGCATTGCGACACGCCAGGCATCGCAACAAGTCATCGACGTAATTGCGGCAGCGTTACCCAATTTGCTTGGCGGTTCGGCCGATCTGACGCACTCGAACTTGACCCACGCGGAAGTGCAGCGGCCCGTGCGACGCGGCTGCTTTAACGGAAGCTACATTCACTATGGCGTCCGAGAACACGGGATGGCGGCGGCAATGAACGGTATCGCCTTGCACGGCGGGTTCATCCCCTATGGCGGCACCTTCCTGACCTTCGCGGACTATAGCAGGCCCGCAATCAGATTGGCCGCATTGATGGGCGTGCGCGTGATCCATGTAATGACGCATGATTCGATTGGACTGGGAGAAGATGGGCCCACGCACCAGCCTGTCGAGCATCTCGCATCGCTGCGTGCGATTCCAAACCTACTTGTGTTTCGCCCTGCAGACGCCGTTGAAACTGCGGAGGCTTGGGACTGTGCCTTGCGGGCAGAGAAGCGTCCATCAGTTCTGTGCCTGTCACGCCAGGCGTTGCCAACGTTCCGTAGCCCAGGTGGAGGAAGAAACAGAGTAGCGCTCGGGGCTTATCTGGTGATTGATCCCGAGGATGAACGCGACGTCACGTTGATCGCTACGGGATCTGAGGTTGCGATCGCCCTCGACGCGGCCCGCCTTTTGGCCAGCGACAACATTCGCGCCGCCGTCGTTTCGGCTCCATGCTTTGATCTGTTCGCTGAACAGCCAAACGAATACCGGTCTTCTATTCTTGGTAGCGGCCCACGGGTGGGTATCGAGGCGGCGATCGAAGGAGATTGGAGCCGCTGGATCGGAGACTCAGGCGAGTTTGTCGGCATGAACGGGTTCGGGGCATCAGCTCCAGCCAATGTGCTTTATCGCGAATTCGGCATTACCCCGGAAGCCGTGGCCCTTGCGGCGCTCCGATGCATTAGCCGGTTCCGTATGAAAGCGTTCGCGTGATGTCAGTCAGAGTCGCCATCAATGGGTTCGGTCGCATCGGTCGCAACGTGCTGCGTGCCATCGTCGAGTCAGGCCGAACTGACATCGAAGTCGTTGCTATCAACGATCTGGGCCCCGTCGAGACCAACGCCCATCTGCTTCGATACGATTCTGTGCACGGGCGAGCACCTTTCGGGGTCACCGTCGCCGGTGACACGCTCGATGTCGGCCGCGGCCCGATCAAGGTCACGGCGCTCAAGGACCCCACAGAGCTACCGCACGCTGCAATGGGCGTGGACATCGCGCTCGAATGCACGGGTGTTTTCACTACACGTCCCAAGGCCGCCGCTCATCTGTTGGCCGGCGCCAGGCGTGTGCTTATCTCGGCTCCTGGCGAAGGTGCAGATATGACGGTCGTTTTCGGCGTCAACCATCGCAACCTGACAAAAACTCACGTCGTAGTCTCCAATGCCTCCTGCACGACGAATTGTCTCGCCCCAATCGCAAAGGTGCTCAACGAGGCGGTCGGCATCGACAAGGGCTTCATGACAACCATCCATTCCTACACGGGTGATCAGCCCACCCTCGATACGATGCATCGGGATCTCTACCGTGGACGTGCCGCGGCGTTGTCGATGATTCCGACCTCGACCGGGGCAGCCAAAGCGGTCGGCCTCGTCCTGCCAGAGCTCAAGGGCCGTCTTGACGGCGTCGCCATCCGCGTGCCGACGCCAAATGTCTCGGTTATCGACTTCAAATTCATCGCCAAGAAGCCAACTTCGATCGCCGAAATCAACAGCGCAATCACCTCCGCTGCCGATGGGGAGCTGAAAGGCGTCCTCGGCTATACGAATGAGCAAAACGTCTCCACCGATTTCAATCATGACTCTCGTTCGTCTGTGTTCCACATGGATCAGACCAAGGTTGTCGATGGGACCCTTGTCCGTGTCATGAGCTGGTACGACAATGAGTGGGGCTTCTCCAGCCGGATGGGCGACACCGTAGCCGCGATGGGAGAACTACTGTGAGCGGCACCCTGCGCACACTTGACGGAATCGATGTTGCTGGAAAGCGGGTCATCGTCCGTGCCGATCTGAACGCGCCAATGAAGGACGGCCGCATCACCGATGACGCGCGCATTCGCCACGCGGCTCCTACCCTCTTGGAACTGGCAGATAAGGACGCCATTGTCATAGTGCTGAGCCATTTCGAACGGCCCGGGGGGAAGGTTGTCGCCGAGTTCTCGCTCGCTCCACTTCGCACCTCTCTGGAGGAACAGGCAAATCGGCCGGTTCGGTTCATACCTACCGATTGGACAAACGATCTCCATGTCTCGGCGATATCCGCCGCCCGACCCGGCGACATTCTGCTCATGGAAAACACACGATTCCATCCGGGCGAGGAGGCAAATGATTCTCGGTTCTCTCAAACGCTCGCTAGTTTGGGCGATATCTTTGTAAACGACGCGTTTTCTGTTTCGCATCGGGCTCATGCATCGGTTGAAGGAATTGCGCGGCTGCTCCCTTCGTTCGCGGGCCGTGGCATGGAAGCGGAGCTTTCCGCCCTGGAGCGAGTACTCGGTGATCCCCAGCGTCCCGTCGGGGCGATGGTCGGCGGCGCGAAAATATCGACGAAAATCGCGGTTCTCGAAAATATCGTCAAGCGTGTGGACATCCTGTTTATCGGCGGCGCGATGGCGAACACGTTTTTACATGCGCAGGGCATTTCGGTGGGTCGATCACTGTGTGAACACGAGCTCGGCAAGGTTGCCGAGCGGATATTGAAGCAGGCCGAAGCACAGAATTGCACCATCGTCCTGCCGCGCGATGCAATTGTGGCGAAGGAACTCGCGCCGGGCGCGTATCACGCAATTGCGAAAATTCACGAGATACCTGAAGACGCGATGATCCTCGATCTCGGCCCGACGACCGTCGCCGACATCGCAAATGGGTTCGCCCTCCTCCGGACTCTACTGTGGAATGGTCCGGTCGGAGCATTCGAGATTGAGCCATTCGGACTTGGCACATTCGCTCTCGCCAAAGTAGCGGCAGACCTGACGCGGTCGGGGAAATTGCTCACCGTCGCCGGAGGCGGTGACACGTTGGCCGCGCTTGCAGCTGCGGGCGTGTCGAAAAGCTTCAGCTATGTCTCAATGGCCGGCGGAGCTTTTTTAGAGTGGCTAGAGGGGCGAGACCTCCCGGGTGTGACGGTTCTCAAAACACCAACGCTTGAACGGAGGCACTGATGGCAAGAATTACCTTGAGGCAATTACTGGATCACGCGGCCGAGCATGGTTACGGCGTGCCTGCTTTCAACATCAATAATATGGAGCAGGGCCTTGCGATCATGGAGGCGGCTGCGGTCGTCGATGCACCTGTGATCATCCAGGCATCGCGCGGAGCGCGCAACTACGCCAACGACATTATGCTGTCAAAGATGATCGACGCGCTCGAGGAGATGCACCCGCACATCCCGCTGTGCATGCATCAGGATCACGGCAACGACGAGGCGACATGTGCCACTGCAATCAAGTACGGTTTTACGTCGGTAATGATGGACGGCTCGCTCAAGGCCGACGCCAAAACGGCCGCTGATTATCAATACAACGTCGACATCACCCGCAGGGTTGTCGATATCGCCCACTGGATCGGCGCTTCGGTTGAGGGCGAGCTTGGAGTTCTTGGCTCGCTTGAACATGGTGGCGGCGAGCAGGAGGACGGCCACGGGGTCGAGGGCCAGGTCAGCCACGATCAATTGCTGACCGATCCCGATCAGGCTGTCGATTTCGTCCGTGCGACCAAGGTCGATGCGCTGGCGATCGCTATGGGCACTTCGCACGGCGCGTACAAGTTTTCCCGCAAGCCGGACGGTGCGATTCTTGCAATGAATGTAGTCGAGGAAATTCATCGGCGCCTCCCCAATACGCATCTAGTGATGCACGGTTCTTCGTCGGTGCCTCAGGCATTGCAGGACATATTCAACGCCTTTGGCGGCGAGATGCCCCAGACCTGGGGCGTTCCGGTTGACGAGATCGTCCGGGGCATCAAGCACGGCGTACGCAAAGTCAACATCGATACCGATTGCCGACTCGCAATGACGGCGGCATTCCGCAAGGTCGCGGCTCAAACCAAAAGTGAGTTTGATCCACGTAAGTTCCTTAAACCAGCGATGGACGCGATGCGTGACCTGTGCCGCGAACGCTTCGAGCAGTTCGGGACCGCCGGCAACGCGTCAAAAATCAAAGTGATTCCGCTTGCCGAAATGGCCAAGCGTTACCGCGCCGGCGCGCTCGATCCGCGAATCGGCGGCATCGCGACTGCTGCTGAGTGATATCGAAAACGAATCTAACCCGTAAAACATTCCGACAACACACACACCGAGGAGGACCCCATGAACGAGCAATCAGTCACAGTCCACGGCAAGGATCGCTACAAGTCCGGCGTCATGGAATACAGGAAAATGGGCTATTGGGAGCCCGACTACGAGCCGAAAGACACCGACGTGATCGCGCTGTTCCGGGTGACACCGCAGGACGGTGTCGATCCGATCGAAGCCTCAGCGGCGGTTGCTGGCGAGTCCTCGACGGCGACGTGGACGGTGGTATGGACGGATCGTCTGACGGCTGCGGAAAAATACCGTGCGAAGTGCTATCGCGTCGATCCGGTGCCGAATGCACCCGGGCAATACTTCGCCTACATCGCCTACGACCTCGATCTATTCGAGAACGGATCCATATCCAATCTGTCTGCCTCGATCATCGGCAACGTCTTTGGCTTCAAACCGTTGAAGGCGTTGCGCCTTGAGGATATGCGTTTCCCGGTCGCCTATGTGAAGACCTTCCAGGGACCGGCGACAGGTATCGTTGTCGAGCGTGAGCGGCTGGACAAATTCGGCCGGCCGCTGCTTGGCGCAACCGTAAAGCCAAAGTTGGGACTGTCGGGCAGGAACTACGGGCGCGTGGTGTACGAGGCACTCAAGGGTGGGCTCGATTTCACCAAGGACGACGAGAACATCAACTCGCAGCCGTTCATGCATTGGCGCGAGCGTTTTCTCTATTGTATGGAGGCGGTGAACAAGGCGCAGGCCGCATCTGGCGAAATAAAGGGCTCCTATCTAAACGTCACCGCCGCAACCATGGAAGATATGTACGAGCGGGCGGAGTTCGCCAAGGAACTTGGTTCCGTCGTCATCATGATCGACCTCGTGATCGGCTACACGGCGATCCAGTCGATGGCGAAATGGGCTCGCCGCAATGACATGATCCTACACTTGCATCGCGCCGGCCATTCAACCTACACGCGGCAAAAAAACCACGGCGTTTCCTTCCGGGTGATCACAAAATGGATGCGTCTTGCTGGCGTCGATCATATCCATGCCGGCACGGTGGTCGGCAAACTCGAAGGCGATCCGGCGACCACCCGCGGCTACTACGACATTTGCCGCGAGGACTTTAATCCGATGCAGCTCGAACACGGCATTTTTTTCGATCAGAACTGGGCGAGTCTCAACAAGCTGATGCCGGTGGCGTCTGGCGGAATCCACGCCGGTCAGATGCACCAACTTCTCGACCATCTCGGTGAAGACGTTGTCTTGCAATTTGGTGGCGGCACCATAGGCCATCCGATGGGAATCCAGGCCGGGGCGACCGCAAACCGCGTTGCACTTGAGGCAATGATCCTCGCTCGCAACGAGGGGCGTGACTACCTCCATGAGGGGCCGGAAATTCTGGCCAAGGCCGCAAACACTTGTACACCGCTGAAGGCGGCACTCGAGACATGGAAGAATGTAACGTTCAACTATGAGTCCACGGACACACCAGACTTCGTCCCCTCCACCAGCGTCTCGATGTAAGGACCAGAATCATGCGCGTTACACAAGGTTGTTTCTCCTTTCTTCCTGACCTGACCGATGAGCAGATTTCCAAACAGGTGCAGTACTGCCTTGGAAAGAGCTGGGCGGTCAATCTCGAGTTCACGGACGATCCTCATCCCCGAAATACTTTTTGGGAGATGTGGGGTCTTCCCATGTTCGATCTTCACGACGCAGCGGGCGTCATGATGGAGCTCGCTGAATGTCGGCGCGTCTATGGCGACCGCTATATTCGAATGTCCGCGTTCGATTCCAGCCATGGCTGGGAGTCGGTCAAGATTTCCTTCATTGTCAATCGGCCGAAGGACGAGCCCGGCTTCCGCCTCGAACGGCAAGAAGTTGGCGGTCGCAATGTGCGTTACACAACGAGCTCCTACGCTACCGATCGTCCAGAAGGCCAACGCTATGGTGGATCGTGAACCAATCCGGCCAAGCACGGACGATTCGTCTCCCTATCGCTCCGTTCCGGATTAACTGCCCCGTCGTTGCTAAAGCGACGACGGGGTCCTTTCATGACTGGAGGGCGTAATGCTTCACGAAGAACTCCCTGCCGCAGCGGCGATGATCGAGCAATCACCATCGATGGCTCCGATCGATCTTCGGGCGGAATTCGAATCTGTCGGAATCGGTGAAGTACTCGAACAGCTTGATCGAGATCTCATCGGTCTCAAACCCGTCAAGACACGGATCCGAGAGATCGCGTCACTGCTGCTGATCGAGCGCATCCGCCAGAGAATGGGGCTGACGACTGAAACTCCGACCCTGCATATGTCGTTCACGGGCAATCCCGGAACCGGCAAGACCACCGTCGCTTTGCGCATCGCGGGAATTCTGCACCGGCTTGGCTTTATTCGCCGTGGGCAAGTCGTGTCCGTTACGCGCGACGAACTGGTTGGGCAGTACATCGGCCATACCGCCCCGAAGACCAAGGAAATCTTGAAGAAGGCGATGGGGGGCGTGCTGTTCATCGACGAGGCTTACTATCTTCATCGACCGGACAATGAGCGGGACTATGGCCAGGAGGCGATTGAGATTCTTCTGCAGGTGATGGAATCGCAACGGGAGGATCTGGTGGTGATCCTGGCTGGCTATGGCGATCGCATGGACCAGTTCTTCGCGAGCAATCCGGGATTCCGGTCTCGAATCGCACATCACATCGATTTTCCGGATTATGCCGACGGCGAACTGCTCTCAATTGCAGAGATGATGCTCCGCGCGCAAAACTACCGCTTCGGATCGGAGGCGAGAGACGCCTTTGTGCGATACATCGCTTTGCGCAAAGCACAACCGCTGTTCTCGAACGCGCGCTCGATCCGCAACGCGCTCGACCGCATGCGGCTGCGGCAGGCGAATCGCCTCGTCTCCGATCTCGACAGGCTCCTGACTGCCGAAGACATCATGTCCATCGAGGCATCAGACGTTCTCGCGAGCCGCGTTTTCGCAAACCCGCAGCTGGTTTCAGAGGATCGAGCTGACGTCCACAAGGGATCATAGACCATGCC
>JRHI01002213.1_pt1 | contig 13875 bp, 18 predicted proteins | sample 215371 | NCBI WGS metagenome assembly JRHI01 (sample SAMN02929681, study PRJNA255918) | sediment metagenome | biome: cave system; feature: Ice Cave; material: Sediment; isolation source: sediment from deep within a dark volcanic ice cave with no known source of... ...
GCCGGCGAGGCCGTCCGCGTACTTAAGTAAACGGTATTGCTCTATATCCCGAGCGGATGCGCGGGGCAGGCGGTGCCCCTCGTCGTCATGCTCCACGGCTGCACCCAGAACCCCGATCAGTCGGCAGCCGGCACCCGGCTGAACGCGCTCGCTGAGGAGAGCACGTTCCTGGTGGCATACCCGGAACAGACCACCGCTGCCAATCCGTCGCGGTGCTGGAACTGGTTCCAGCCGTCCCACCAGCAGCGGGGCCGGGGTGAACCCGCGATCATCGCCGGGATCACGCGGCAGGTCATGTCCCTCCACCGGGTGGACGAGCGCCGCGTCCACATCGCCGGCATGTCGGCCGGTGGGGCGATGGCGGCGATCACGGCGGCCGCCTACCCCGAGCTGTACGCCGCCGTCGCCGTCCACTCGGGCATGCCCGCCGGTGCGGCGCACGATCTTCCGACCGCGTTCGCCGCCATGCGGCAGGGCGCGCCGCGAGGGTCCCGAACGGCGGGCCCGGCCGGGAGGACCACCGTCGCCACGATCGTGTTCCACGGCGACAGCGACACCACCGTGAACCCCAGCAATGCGCAGCGGGTTCTCGAGGCAGCCGGGCTGCCGCGCGGCGTGACGGCGAGCAGCAGTGGCGGACAGGTGCCCGGCGGACGCGCCTTCACCCGCACGATCCACAGAGGCGCCGGCGGCGAAGTCGTCGCGGAGTGCTGGCTGATCCACGGCGCGGGCCATGCCTGGTCGGGAGGCAGCCGGGCGGGCTCGTTCACCGACCCGCTGGGGCCCGATGCGACCCGGGAGATGGTCCGCTTCTTCCACGAGCATCCACGGATGCGCGAGATCTCTTGAGGTTCCATCCCAGTTCAGCGGGCGACCCTGCCTCCCAGCGCACGGATCCCCCGTGAGACGAGGGCGCCCGCGGCCAGCTGGACCGCCGCGGCCAGCCCATGGTTGATGGCGACCTGCTGCTTCGGGTCGTTGGGCGTGAGGATGACGATGGCGTTCGCCGCACTGGCGTCGAGGAACACGAGCACGATGTGCAGCGCCTGATAGTCCATCGGGCCGACGCCGTCCTCGACCGGTGCCGCAGCGGCAGACCCCGACCGCAACCGTGGGTGCGGAGCGTCCCCCCGTCGCCCGGCCGCCTGGCCGGTCGGTTGCTAGAGTGTGCGGATGCGCGCCCTGGAGGACCTGGTCGACACGCTGGCGGAGCGCACCGGGTTCTCCGGCGTCGTGCGCGTCGACCGCTCCGGTTGCGTGAACCTCGCGAAGGCCTACGGACGTGCGGATCGCCGCCACGGGATCCCGAACACCGCCGGCACCCAGTTCGGGATCGCGAGCGGTACCAAGGGCCTGACCGCGCTCGCGGTGGTCAGCCTGGTGGAGGAGGGCGTCCTCGACCTCACCGCCCCGGCTCGGCGGGTGCTCGGCCCGGACCTCCCGCTCATCAGCGACCACGTGACCATCGAGCACCTGCTGTCGCACCGTTCGGGCATCGGCGACTACCTCGACGAGAGCGCAGGCCACGGGATCACCGACTATGTGATGGCCGTTCCCGTGCACGAGCTGGCGACGACCGAGCACTACCTCGCCGTGCTGGACGGCCACCCCTCCGCGTTCCCACCCGGCGAGCGGTTCGCCTACAACAACGGCGGCTTCGTCGTGCTCGCGCTGATAGCAGAGCGGGCGAGCGGCGTGCCGTTCGACGAGCTCGTGCGTCGACGCGTGTGCGAGCCGGCGGGTATGGGCGATACCGGGTTCCTGCGCTCCGACGAGCTTCCCGGTCGCGCCGCGCTCGGCTATCTCGCGGCCGACGGCTCCAGGACGAACGTCCTCCATCTGCCGGTGCGGGGCAGCGGGGACGGCGGGATCTACTCCACTGCTGCGGACATCAGCTCCCTGTGGACCGCGGTGTTCGCCGGACGGATCGTGTCGCGGGACTGGGTCGACGAGATGGTGCGGCCACGCAGTGAAGTGCCGCGGAGGCCGGCGCGCTACGGCCTCGGCTTCTGGTTGCATGCGTCGAGCGACCTCGTCATGTTGGAGGGATGCGACGCGGGCGTCTCGTTCCGCAGCACCCACGACCCGACGTCGGCGACCACCTCCACGGTGATCTCGAACACGTCCGACGGCGCCTGGCCGATCGCGCGCCTCCTCGAGGGTCGCGACTGACGGGCCTGGCCGGACGGACAGGGGATGCCGGACCCCGGGTCGCTGTGACCGGCCCGGATTGCGGTCACGCTGTGGCGGAACGGCGGTCCTGGTTGCGGGGGGCGACCGCGACGGGGTCGGCGTGCTCGACTCCACGGAACGCTACCTCAGCGTCTCCGGCACCTGGAGTGGCACTCCGAGCATGCGGTCACGACGCGCCGACCATTCGGCGGTGCTCCTCCACGACGGCACCGTCCTGGTGACCGGTGGTGACAGCAACATCCCTGCCGCCGGGTCGGAGACCTCCATGGGTGACCCGACACCCGACGCAGTGTGGCGGCGGCTCCGCAGGATCCTGGAGGCCCCGACCGTCTGAAGGGGGTGGGTTGCGCACCGGCCGACGGACCTGGCTGTCCTCGGGACCGGCAGCTCGACGGCCGCCAGCGCGTATTCGAGGTCAGCCGATGACTCCCCGACCCCTTCGTGCCGTCGTGGCCGCCACCAGGATCACGGATCGCGAGCGCATCACCCGGATGATGCGCCACTCGCACGACCTGGTCGTCGTCGGCGAGGCGGGCGACGGATCGGCCGCGGTGCGGGTCGCCAGGGCCACACAGCCCGACCTCGTGGTTCTCGACGTCAGCCTCCCCCACCTGGACGGCATCGATGCCACGCCGGCCATCCTCCACGCCTCACCCGGCGCGACGATCGTGATGCTCACCGCCACCGAGGGCGACGACCGCGGACGGCTCGCGATGCGTTTCGGTGCCGCTGCCTGCGTGCGGATGGACAGCTCGAGCGCGACCCTGCTCTCCGTGGTGCGGCGGGTGCTGCACGGCGCCGTGATCGCGCACGAGGCCTCGGTGCGGGTCGACGGCATCGAGCCGCCGCCGTGGTGGGAGGCGATGAGCGCGGGCTGACGAGGCGGAGGCCGCCCTACCGGCGCGCGTCTGGTGAGGCCTGCCGCACGCCGCGGCGAGCAATCGAGACCCGAGGTGATCAGCGCCACTCCGAGACCGGGAGCGGGGGCGGCACCCGTGGCCGGGACGGGGGGTGCCGACGAGCTCCTCGAGGACGCCGTCGCCGGCCCCGGGCCTGACCACGCCGCCGCCCCATCCCCTGGCAGGACTGTCGCTGGTCTCGGTCGATGCGTTGCCGACCACCGGCGAGGGCGGCCGTCGGGACCACGGTCAGGGTCGCCACCCCCACAACAGAGCCGTACATGCTCCGACTCCTTTCCCTTCGGCCCTCCCCGTCCGGGACGCGCCTCCCAGTGCCCGCACAGCGCCAGGGTCACCGCTCCCCCCGGCGCGGCCGGATCACCACCCTCGGCGAGGATGAGCTCGGCTTCATGCACGTACGCCAGGCGAGCGCCCACGCTCGGCGGTGTACGGGTGTCACCCGGGATCAGGGCTGGTCGCGGGCGTCCAGCTCGCCCAGCAGCCGGCGCGGCGCGACCACCCGGTAGGCATCGACGACCAGGTCCTCGATCTCGCTCCACTCCAGCGGCACGTCCAGCCATACGCCCAGCCAACCCCGGTGACCGACGTACGGGGGAGCGAAGAAACGGTCGGGCTCCGACGCGATCAGCGCCTGCTGGGAACCGACGGGCGCCGCGCACCAGAATGCCAGCCGGTCGTCGTGGTGGTGATCGGCGTACATCACGAACGTCTTCCTGCCGCGCACGAACCAGGTCGGTTCGCCGTGGCTGAGCCGCTCGGTCGTCTCGGGAAGCGCCATGCACAGCCTGCGGAGCGTCTCGAGCGGGTTCTCGTTCATGCCGTGAGTCTGACCCATGACCTCGTTCTCAGTCCCACCAGAAGTGCCAGATCGGACCCCCGATCATCAGGTCCGCGCAGGCCTCGAGCGTGTCCGTCCCCTGGGTGACGTTGTCCGCGCAGAAGGCGACGTGCTCGGCGGTGACTGCGAGCGCGTGGTCACGGGTCACCGGTGGGCGCTCGACGGTCAGCGTCAGGGTGTGGTACCCGATCTGGACAAGCTCGGCGCCGAATCGCTCCTCCCACGAGCGCAGAATCGCCGACATCGGTGCCGTGGTCGGATGCACGTTGACTGCGCCCTGCCCCAAGGACGGTGATGACGTCCGCGAGACGATCGGCGGCGACGAGGCCGATGCGGAGAACGGTCCGGGCAGCTCCTCGCGTCCGCCGCGAGGAGCTGCTCCGTCCACTACCGCGGCTGCGGTGTGATGCGGAGGTACGGCTTCGGCGCGGCGTAGCCGGGGAAGATCTCCTTGGCCTCGTCGTCCGACACCGAGCCGGCGATGATCACGTCCTCGCCCTGCTTCCAGTTCACCGGCGTCGCAACCCGGTGCTTCGCGGTGAGCTGCAGCGAGTCGATCACCCGCAGCACCTCGTCGAAGTTCCGCCCGGTCGTCATCGGGTAGACGAGGATCAGCTTCACCTTCTTGTCCGGGCCGATCACGAAGACATTGCGGACGGTCATGTTGTCCGCCGGCGTGCGCTGCGCGGGGTCGCCGGAGGTGCTGGCGGGCAGCATCCCGTACAGCTTCGACACGTTGAAGTCGACGTCGCCGATGATCGGATAGTCGGGCCGGGAGCCCTGGGTCTCCTCGATGTCGTCGGCCCATCTCTCGTGGTTGTCGACGCGGTCGACCGAGAGTCCGATGACCTTGACGTTGCGGCGTGCGAACTCGGGCGAGATCCTCGCCATGTATCCCAGCTCGGTGGTGCAGACCGGCGTGAAGTCCTTCGGGTGCGAGAACAGGACCGCCCACGAGTCGCCGATCCAGTCATGGAACCTGATCGTGCCCTGAGTGGTCTCCGCCTCGAAGTCCGGTGCGGTCTCGCCTAGCTGGAGAGTCATCGTGGTCCTCCTGTTCTCACCGGCCGGGCGGAGCGCTCCGCGGCGGGCGTTGACTGAATCCCGCCCCGGCCGGCACCTAGCCTACCTGCGTCCGTCCCTTCGCTGCGTCGCGCCGGAGGTGGCCGGTGACGTCGACAACCGGGTGTACGTTGGCCGCGTCGGCCATCGGACCCTTCGACCGTCGCGATCGTCAGGCGCGGCGCGGCGGCAGGTCGAACGGGTGAGGAGGCGGGGTGGTGCTCACCAGGCGTTGAGGTCGGAGATCGTCGCCTGCATGTTCGTCGTCGCACCACCCGACGAGCTCGCGCTGGAACCCCCACAGCCCGCGGACTGCGGCAGCGGTGCGGATGTGGCGTCGGGTCGCGCTGGCGCGCTCCTGGTTCCGAGACGGCGACACCGTCGCGGCGGGCGGACCGAGTCGGGCTATGTGGTCGACGCCCGCGCCACGATTCGGCCATCCCGTTGCGTCACTCCCGTTTGCCGCCGCGCGAAACCCTCGGGCGATCGCGAACCCCGGAACGTGGGCGCACCCAGTCCATTCAGGGCGCGAAGAGTCAAGCCCACCGGCACATCGACAAGGAGACTCACGATGACGCTGCACATGCGACGGCTGGGAACCACCGACCTCGAGATCCCGACCGTGGGCTTCGGAGCCTGGGCCATCGGCGGGAGCGGCTGGGCCTACGGCTGGGGTCCGCAGGACGATTCGCGCTCGATCGCCGCCATCCACGAGGCCGTCCGCCGGGGTGTGAACTGGATCGACACCGCCGCCATCTATGGCCTCGGCCATTCAGAGGAGGTGGTGGGCCGGGCGCTGCTCGGGATCCCGGCCGCGGACCGGTCCTTCGTCTTCACCAGGGGCGGCATGGTTCCCGACCCCGCCAGGCCCTACGACGAGCCGCAGCGCATCCTGCGGCCCGCGTCGATCCGCCGCGAGGTCGAGGCGTCGCTCAGCCGCGTCGGCGTCGAGCGCATCGATCTCTACCAGTTCCACTGGCCCGACGCGATCGGCACCCCGATCGAGGAGTCGTCGGGCGAGATGGCCCGTCTCGTCGAGGAGGGCAAGGTGCGCGCGGCCGGCGTGTCCAACTTCGACATCGCCCTGTTCGAGCGGGCCGAGGCGATCCGCCACGTCGACTCGCTGCAGCCTCCCTTCTCGCTCATCCGGCGCGACGCCGGCGCCGACTGGCGGCGGGGCTCCGCGCCCTTCGTCGAGCCGCACCTGTCGCCCAACCTCGCCCTGCGTGACGCGCTGCGGCCGGTCGCCGAGCGCCACGGTGTGACGGTCTCGGCGGTGGCCGTGGCCTGGACGCTCGCCTGGCCCGGCGTGACCGGTGAGGATCTGGCCGAGATCACCCAGACGCTCCTCAGGACCGGCGCGGGCTCCGGGCCCGTGGAGTCGGACCGGAGGGTGAGTGCGCGGGTCGCCATGCTCGGCACCGGGCGGATGGGCTCGGCCCTCGCCCGGCGCCTCGCCGGAGCCGGCCTCGAGCCGGCCCTGTGGAACCGAACCCGAGCCCGTGCGGAGCAGGTGGGCGCGGGACGTGTCGTCGCCACGGCCGCCGAGGCCGTGCGCGATGCCGACGTCGTGTGCTTCGTGGCGGGGCGGCGATCCTCGCCGGCGGCGCCGCGGCCGCCGTCGAGCGTGCCCGCCCGGTGTTGGGGCTGCTCGGCGAGGTGCGCCATGTCGGCCCCCTGGGCGGTGGAGCACGGTTCAAGCTGGTGGCCAACACGCTCGGCACGGTGACCGTGGCCGCCGCTGAGCTCCAGACCGCCGGGGAGGCGGCCGGCCTCGACCCCGAGGAGGTCTTCTGGACGCTGGCCCGCCTCGCACCGTCGCTCGAGATGCGTCGCGCCGGGTACCTGGCGGATCAGCACGAACCCACGCTCTTCGCCGTGCGCGACCTCCGCAAGGACCTCGACCTGGCGCTCGACCTCTTCCATCGCTCGACAGCGCACGCGCCCCTCACCGCACTGGTCCGAGAGCTCGTCGGCGAGGCCGCCACCGACGCCGCCGGCCTCGACATCACGGCGGTCATCCGACGCTACCGGCCGGTCACCGCCGCGGCGTGAGCCAGCCCAGGACCCGACCGCTCGGAGCCACCGATCTCGGGACCGGTGGAGCGCTGGGCCCGGCGGCTCTCGCGCTGGTTCTCGTCGCCTCGTTCGTGGTCGTCCTGGACTTCAGCATCGTCAACGTCAGCCTCGCCTCCATCGAGAGCGAGCTCGGCTTCTCCCCGACGGCCCTCCAGTGGGTGGTGACCGCCTACTCGATCACCTTCGGTGGGCTGCTCATCCTCGGCGGGGGAGCGGCGGATCGTTTCGGCCGGCGCCGGGTATTCGCGGTGGGCCTGTTCGTCTTCACCGTCGCCTCCCCGGTCGGCGGTCTGGCGAGAGATCCGGACCTGCTCGTCGCTGCGCGGGCGATCCAGGGCGCCGGCGCGGCGATGGTCGCTCCGGCGGCCCTCGCCCTGATCACCACGGGCTTTCGCGAGGGCGCGGCGCGAAACCGTGCCCTGGGCCTGTACGGCGCCACCGCCTCGGTCGGCTTCGTGGCCGGTCTGCTCCTCGGCGGCCTTCTGGTCCAGCTGTTCAGCTGGCGAGCCGTGTTCTTCGTCAACGTTCCCATCGGCCTCGTCGCCGTCGTCCCGAGCCGGCGTGTCCTGCCGAGGCCGGGCGCGGGAACGGCCGCCGGCCCGCTCGACGCCGGGGGCGGGTTGCTGATCACGGCGAGCGTCGCCTGCCTCGGCTCTCCGGCCGTCATCGGCGCGCCGGTGCTGGTCGCCGCGACGCTAAGGGCCAGCGCTTAAACTATGGCTTCACAACGGTGGCGAACAAGCGTACGATGTGATTCGTGGTCGATGCAGCCGCGCTGGAGGGTCTGAAGCAGCGCTATGCGGCCTTGTCCCCCCACCTGGATGAGCGTCGACGCCGCCTCATGGTGGCGGCGGAGACGGTGGCGCTGGGACCGCGAAGCCTCGCCGCGGTGTCGCGGGCGACGGGGCTGGCGCGCACGACGATCATGCGAGGAATCAGCGAACTCGAGCAGCCCGAGCCGATCGCGGAGGGGCGGGTCCGACGAGAGGGCGCGGGACGGAGACGGGCGGTCGACAAGGACCCGACGCTGCGCGGCGATCTCGAACGCCTGGTCGATCCGGGGAGTCGCGGCGATCCCGAATCCCCGCTCCGCTGGACCTCCAAGAGCACGCGCAAGTTGGCTGCCCAACTGACGGACATGGGACACCAGATCGGCGCCAGCCTGGTGCGACGGCTGCTGCATGAGATGGGCTACAGCCTGCAGGCCAATCGCAAGGTCCTGGAGGGCAGCAGCCACCCCGACCGCAATGAGCAGTTCGAGCACATCAACGCCGCCTCGGCAGAGCACCTCGCCGCCGGAGAGCCGGTCATCTCGGTGGACACGAAGAAGAAGGAACTGGTCGGGCCGTTCAAGAACGGCGGCAAGGAGTTGCGGCCCAAGGGGAAGCCGGAGGCGGTGCGCGTCCACGATTTCGTCACCGAGCTCGGCCGCGTCAACCCGTACGGCGTGTACGACGTCGCCCAGAACGCCGGCTGGGTGAGCGTGGGGATCGACAACGACACCGCCGCATTCGCCGTCGAAAGCATCCGGCGCTGGTGGACCACGATGGGCGCCGCCGTGTACCCCAAGGCCACCAAGCTCCTGATCACCGCGGATGGCGGAGGCAGCAACGGATATCGGGTTCGATTGTGGAAGTTCGAGCTCCAGAGACTGGCTGACGAGACCGGTCTGGAGCTCACCGTCTGCCACTTCCCGCCCGGGACCAGCAAGTGGAACAAAATCGAGCATCGGCTATTCTCGTTCATCAGTCAGAACTGGCGAGGCAAGCCGCTGATCAGCTACCAGGTGATCGTTGAACTCATCGCCGCCACCACGACCACCAGGGGCCTCACCGTCCGCAGTGCCGTGGACGAGAACAGGTACGAGAAGGGTCGAACCGTTTCCGACGCCGACATGAAGACGCTGAACGTCACCGCCGACACCTTCCACGGCGAGTGGAACTACACAATCGCACCGCGCCCCTCAATTTGAGTCGCTTGTTGCCGCGCGGGCCCTTAGGTGACCTCGAGCAGCTCGACCTCGAAGTGGAGGGTGGCACCCGGGGGGATCACCGGCGGAGCCCCCTGGTCGCCGTAGCCGAGCTCGGCGGGGATGACCAGCTTGCGCACCCCACCGACCTTCATCCCGGCGACGCCCTGGTCCCACCCCTGGATCACCCGACCCCGGCCCAGGAGGAACGAGAACGGCCTCCCGCGATCACGGGAGGAGTCGAACTTGGAGGCGTCGTCCAGTGTGCCCGTGTAGTGAACGGTCACCGTCTGGCCCGGGCGTGCCTCCGCGCCGGTCCCGACGGTGACGTCCTCGGTCGTGAGATCAGCCATCGTGTGCTCCCCTGGCCGTGGCGAGAAGCCGGTCGAGCGCGGCGTAGCTCTGGTTCATGCCCTGCTCCATGCCGGAGCTCATCATGCCGTCGCGCTCCTGGGTGGTGTGGAACAGGTCCGTGGTGACGACCGTTGTGAATGAGTGAGCGTTAGTGCTCACTCATTCACACCCCGTCACGGGGTTGCTCGACAGCCTTGCGGCTGTGTCGCTTCCGCGCTTCACGGCCACCAGCAGAGCGAGCTCTGTCTTACGGTCGGCTCCACGCTTAACGGCGGCCCTGACTGGGCCGACGGCGCTAGTCGTCTCGTAGCGCGCGAGGTTGATCGCGGCGTTGTCATCACGCTGATGATGCGCGCCGCAGCCTTGGCAGGTCCAGTGCGCGGCCCAGCCGATCTCCTGCCGGTGACCGCACGCATGACAGGTCTTCGACGAAGGGTAGAAGCGGTCGGCCTCAACGAGCCGAGAGCCGTACCAGCCCGTCTTGTAGCCCAGTTGCCTTCTGGGTTCCGCCAGGGCGGAGTCGGAGAGTCCGCGTCGCCGTGCCCTGGCCCCATTCATCCCCTTCTGCCGAAGCATCCCCGCCGCGTCCAGTCCCTCGACCACGATCGTGCCGTGGGTCTTGGCAAGCCTCGTGGTCAGCACGTGGATGTGGTGGGCGCGGATGTCCGCGACCCGGCGGTGAAGCCGGGTCAGCCTGCCCTGGGTCGCGCGGTGACCGCGTGACCCGATGGTGCGGCGAGAGCGCTCCCGCCCGAGGTGGCGCATCTCCTTCAACGCGACCTCCAGCGCGCGCGGGTTGGGACTGCGTTGAAGGACGGTGCCGTCGGGTGTGCCCACGGTCGCGAGAACCCGCACCCCAACATCCACCCCGACGGTCGAGTCCGGGTGGGTGACGCGCGGCTGCTGCGGCCGGGTGACGAGCACCCGGAAGGCGACCACGATCCGGTCGCCCTGGCGAGAGACGGTTGCGGCCAGGATGCGGGCCCGGCCCTTSGCGACGAGCCGCTCTAGGCGGCGGGTGTTCTGATGTGTGCGGACGGTTCCGATCCGGGGTAGGGCGACGTGGCGGCGGTCAGGTTCGACCCGGATTGCCCCGGTGGTGAAGGTGATCCGGTCCCGGTCACGACCCTTCTTCTTGAACCGAGGGAAGCCCATCCGCTTGCCCTCACGGTGCCCGGCGCGGGAGGACTGCCAGTTCCAGTAGCCGTCCACGGCCCCGGCGATCCCATCAGCGAACGCCTCCTTGGACACTTGCGGCCACCACACCTCCCCCGAATCGGTATCCACGCACTCAGTGTGCTTGACCTCGTTCCACCGCTTCCGCAACCCGAACAGCGACGGTGCCGGGAACTCGGCCCCGGTGGCGTGGTAGGCGGTGATATCAGCCTTCATCGTGCGCACCGTCCAGTTGAAGGCGTACCGGCGGCCGCCGAACTGGCGGCGCACACACGCCGCCTGCTCAGGGGTCAGTGCCAGCGCGAACTGGGATGCCTGCACCACCATCCCAGCGGGCACCTCAAACCTAGCCATGCTCGCCGCCGAATGCTCGCCGGGGATTCACGCCCTCATCATACCAACTAGAACAGACGTATGCTCACTATCACGCACTATGTCTGGAACAGATCCAACCCTCCGCCTAGCGGAGGCGGCGCACGCCGCCCAGAGCGTCCCGGAGCGCGTCCCGGTCGAGGTCGCGGTGCCTGCAGCTGTGGCCGCGGCCGTGCCGGCGGAGGTGCCCGCGCGCGTCGCCCTCGCGGAGCCGGTCCACGACCGTTTCCGCGACGCGGTCCTCGGGGCGGTACCCCTCCGCCTGGTGGAGCCGACGAGCGCCGCCCAGAGCGTCCCGGAGCAGATCACGGTCGAGGTCGCGGTGCCCGCAGCCGAGCCCGCGACCGTGCCCGCGGCCATGCCGGCCGGGACGCCGTCGCCGGTCGCCGCCGCGGAGCCGGTCCACGTCCGCGACGCGGTCCACGAGCGCGAGGCCGCCGCTGGTCCGCGGGACGGCCAGCGCAGCCCCCAAGACCCCCACGGCCTTGAGGTCATTGGTGCTTGCCGTCTCCAGTTGGGAAGCGAGCTGATCTCGCAAGACCTCTGCAAGCACGGTGTAGAGATGGGCCAGCGGCCCAACCTCCCCATCGATCTCAGCGGGAGACGGGTTCTCTCCATCTGCGGGTGGTTCCGCAGGAGATTGCTCGCGGGCAGTCACGCCTGTGCACGCCGCTTCGACGACCCCTGGACGGCCCTGAGCGAGATGCGACTGTCCTCGGCGTCGCCGATGACCACGCCGGTGAGCGAGGCGCAGCGCTCCCGGAGCAGCTTCTGGTGAGGGCCCGGTCGATCGGCCGCCCGGAACACCTCGACGGCCAGGTCACGTCGCTTCGAGCGCAGCGCGGAGGTAGCCAGCGCCTCCACCTCCCGCCAGTGGTCGGTCCCAAGACGTGACGCGACCTCCACGTAGCGGGTGAAGCGCCGGCCGGCCACGGCCAGCCACGCCAGCCGCTCGAGTGCCTGGTCGGCTGGGTAGTCGAGGTGGACGGCGCGGCACTCGGCCTCGAGCGCCAGCAGCACCCCCTCGACGAGCGCCGCCTGCCCGGCAGGAACGTGGCTCCACGGCAGGGTCTCCTCTTTGAACTCGAGGGCGTAGTTCTCGAAGACGACCAGGTCGCACAGGTCTGCCCAGTAGTCCTCGGGCGCCATCCCGGCCGCCTGCCAGTCGATGCCGAGGTAGGTGTGCCAGGCCTCGCGGCGCATGTCGCCGACGTTGCCGAACGAGTCGTCGGCCCGGTCGGCGAACTCCAGGCCGGCCGTGTGGAACGCACGGTAGAGGGCGAGGCGCGCCGCGACCGCCAGTCCCGCCTTGTCGAGGGACTCGAGCCGCTCCTCGATCCGTCGAACAGCCGAGAAGCTCCGGCGCTCCGAGATGTAGTCCTTCACCTCGACATTGCGTCGGAAGGAGCGGTAGTAGCGCTCCGGGTCGACCGGGAAGGCATCCCAGTGGCCGGTGCGCGACCGACGCTCCAGGCGGACCCGCGGCGTCTCGATCATCGCCGGGGTCTTGGCCCGGCCTTCGAGGTAGCGCTCGGCCAGCTTCTTGCGGGCCTTGGCGAGGAGACCCCGCTCCGAAAGGATCTCGGGCGTGGCCAGGTCGCCCGGGACCAGATTGGCATCATCAAGCCGGGCCCGCAGCTCGGCCAAGTGGCTCAGCTTCGACTCGGTTCCCTCGCGGCTACCGGAGCGGTCCTGCAGCTCGCCGACCAGTCGCTCCTCCAGCTGGTCGAGGCTGCCACCGTGATCGGCCACGGCCACCGCACAGAACCACAGGTCCCAGTGGCTCCAGCCCCTTCCCTCGGCCTCCTCCCATGGTTCGGGGCCGAACACTGGCGGGCGACGCGGCGGCGACGGGGTCGTGCTCACGGCCGCCGCCAGCGGCCCTCGGGGCCCCAACCGGGCCGCAGCGGTGGCAGGTCGGTGCACGTGGGATCCTTCGGTCGCGGCGACTCGCCGTCGTCACCATCCCATCGGCGGCGATACTGGTCGGGGATGTCGCCCCACCCCCAGTACGGCAGCGGGCGGTCCGGCAGGATCCCCAGGGTCTCGACGGGGTCGATCCGCTGCGGTCCGACGGTGCACAGATGCGCCCAGTCGTCGCCGAGATCGAACACGTACACGAACTGCTCGCCCGGTTGTAGGCGTGAGAGCTTGACGCGCCGGAAGTCTTCGGTCTTCTCACCCTCGATCTCCCAGTCGGGATCGGGGATGCACAGGCGCGTCCTGTCTTCCAGCGTGAACTCCTGAAGATGGGACCGGTCCCACCGAGCGAAGGCGTCGTCGATGGTGTCCGCGAGCTGCTCGAACGTGTGGGTACGCGCCGCGACGAAGATGCGCCCCGGCCGGGGCCAGAGGTGCTCGCCGTGCCCCTCGACGAGGTCTACGCGGATGGACAGCCAGCTGCGTGCCATGCCGTTACGCGGCCCCCGGTGCGCTCAGCTCCTGCAACAACGCTGCCATGATCGTCACGATCGAAGAGGCGTCGATCCTGGACCATTCGATCGCCGCTGCAACCTCGTCCCGGTGGCGTGCCGGGTGGGTCAGCACTTTGGCTGCCCTGCGGACGAGCCGGAGACGCTCCGCCTTGTTCATCTGGCGGGTCTGCTCGAACAAGCCAGCTATAGGCAGGTCCGGACCGTTCTCATCCTTGAGCGCCCGCGTGACCTCCTCGAGGACGTCTCGGCAGATCCCAACAGCCTCCGTGTACTGCCCTTCTGCGATCAGCCGTTGAGATCGGGACAGCAACTCGACCGCGTTCGCAAGCTCGGGCCGGTGGTCAGCATCGGGGACGGGGATCTCCAGGAGCAGCGTGCGTTGGTAGCCCATCTGCTCCAGCAGGGTAACCCATACACCTTGGGGAATGCTGAGCCTCGATCCACCGTCGAACCATCGACGATGGGGTGATGCCAACG
>JRHI01002214.1_pt1 | contig 13870 bp, 12 predicted proteins | sample 215371 | NCBI WGS metagenome assembly JRHI01 (sample SAMN02929681, study PRJNA255918) | sediment metagenome | biome: cave system; feature: Ice Cave; material: Sediment; isolation source: sediment from deep within a dark volcanic ice cave with no known source of... ...
CAAGATAGGCGAATAGCCCAGCAATCTCTTCCGGCTTCGCGTGGCGGCGAAGAGGAATCTTTCGATTCACTTCGTCGAGCATCTCATCCGAGTATTCGGCCCGTTGCATGGGGGTGAGCACGTATCCCGGTGCCACGGCGCAGACGCGAATTTTGGGCGCGAGTTCCAACGCCATGCTCTTGGTCAATTCGATTACGCCAGCTTTGGTCGCGTTGTAGTCTGCGTAACAGGGATAGCCCATCACTCCATTGGTGGAGGCGGTTTGCAGAATAACGCCGCTCCCTCGCTCCCACATGTGGCGCGCGGCGGTTTGCGCGACGTAGAAGACGCCCGTGAGATTGACCGCAATGACTTTGTCCCATTCTTCGGGAGTGATGTCCAGAAAGTTGTGGCGGATGCTGATGCCCGCGTTGTTTATGAGAACATCTACGCCGTCCATCACGCGGACTGCACTGGCGCAGGCGGCTTCCACCTGCATCAGGTCCGTGACATCGGCAATAATGGCCTCGGCCAGAGCGGGCAATCGGCGGCGGATCTCGTCGCATGCGTTGCCATCGCGATCCAGCACGCAGACCTGCGACCCCTCTTCCAGAAATCGACCGGCCGTGGCCGCGCCGATGCCGCTTGCGCCCCCGGTGATGAGGACGCGCTTGCCTTTCAAGCCTCGCATGCGATCTCCTCTTGCAGTCTTCTTAGCATGACAACCATTGGCTGGAACTACTACTGGATGAAAAACACAAAAATGAATTGCACAAGAATTAAAGACGACGTCTCGTAGCTAGCCTCGCGGCTAGACCGGTTTACCGCGAAAGAAATACACCAGCTCGATGATCAGAATAATCACCACCATGAGTTCGAGCACGAAGGCGCGGCTTTGATTGAACTGATCCACCATGAAGCGGTAGAGATCCTCGGCGGTACTAAGCTTTTCCTGCACCAAGTCCTTGTAGTCGGGCACGCCTACTTTTTGCGCCGCCAGCTTGTAAAGACGGGCGGAAAACATGTCGCTGAGGAACTTGATGGCATTGTCTGCGCGCTCGGTCAGTTCGCTGACGTCGAGCAGCACGGTGTGCAGTTTTGAAGCGGCGCGCGCTGTTCGCCAGCGCGACCAAAGTCCGGAGCCTCCCTTCTCCAGAAAGTCGTAGACCCCTTCCAGTTCATGGGTGAGCAACTCGTCATAGTGGCGGAACTCAAGCAACTGCGAATTTGCGTATTGCAGGAGTTGAATCACCGTCTCGGCACCCGACGGAGTGTCGTAGATAAATGCCGCGTTCCAGCCAATTACCGCCAGATCATTGGGATAGTACGAGATGCGCGATTGCAGGATTTCCTGGCGCTCACCCTCCGAAAGCATCGCCGTCTCGCCGCGTACGACCTGGGCAATGCGGTCACCATTAGCCGCCAGCAGTTCAGTTGCCGAGGGTGACCCTGCAATTTCCCGCACGTGAAAGATAAAGTAATCTTCCTGCAACCACTCACCGGTATAAGGTTTCACCAGCGCCGGAGCTGCCCGCTCCAGCTTTTGCTTCACGATGCGAGTGGCCAGGCCCTCAAAATTCGTGTCGGACGTCCAGCGGCTGGAAAGTTGTGCGAGCGTATTCCAGTCGGCGGTGAACGGCAACTCGAACACCAGGCTCACCACGCCGTAATCGTAGTACTTGATCTCGCCCTCGAGCCGCTCTCCTCCGTCGAGGATCAGCGGTTCCAGAGTTTCCTGAACCGGAGGCCTCTGGTAGCGGACGTACCCGGGAGCCTGATGCTTGAAGCTTGCCTCCACGGTTCGGGCGCAGAGAATTTTGCGCAGTTCGTCCAGGCGAATTTCTTCACAAACGTCGAACTGGATCAGCACCAGAATCGCTCCACGCAACGGCGCCTCAGGCGATTGAGCCTTCGCGCTCAGTGCTTGAGCCAGTTCGTCTGAGACGACCGGAGTCCGTGTTGTGAGTTCTTGCGCCATAGGCAAGGATTTCCGTTCCGGTGAATTGCGACTGACAAAAACGCCGGGAAGAAGTGACTAGACATCAATTGTCCCAGAAAGCGGCAAGTCTGGCGAGGCCGAGCCGGGCCGACAGCCGGGCAGTCGACGCAAGTCATTAAAAGTTAATCATTTACTCCAACGTCTCAGCAGCAGGCCACCCGCCGCCAGAGCTCCCAGTCCCAGCCCCGCCCGCGCCATTGAAGTTCGTACATCAATTTGCCGCCGCCGCACGCGCGAGGATTCCGGGTAGGGTTCCGAGTAGGGTTCGGGATCCCGGTCAGACGGTCCGTCCATCGCCATCTTCAGCACTTCCGCCAAATGAAGGGCGTGGCGGCCGGTTCCTTGAGCAATCTGTTCGCGGCAACTGAAGCCGTCCGCGATGATCAACCAGTCATCGGGAGCCTTACGGACGGCCGGCAACAGTTCGAGCTCGCCAATGGCCTTGGAAATTTCGTACTTGTCATCCTCAAAGCCGAATGAGCCTGCCATTCCGCAGCATCCGGGAGCTGGAGAATGGAAGTCAACGCCGATTCGTCGGAGCAAGGACTCCTCCGTGGTCATCTTCACGATCGACTTGTGATGGCAGTGACCATGCAGCAAGGCTCTGCGTTCCAACCGGGGTGGCGACCAATGTCCGGCGTTAGTTTCCAGAAATTCGCTAAGCAGATACGTCTGGCGTGCTAACGCCTGTGCCCGGCTGTCGTCGGGGAAAAGGTTGAGCAACTCGTCGCGGAATACGGCGACGCAGCTGGGTTCAAGACCGACCACGGGAACTCCTGCCTCAATCTCGGGTGAGAGTTCGTCGAGAATTTTGAGCAGCAGTTTCTTGGCGCGGTCGAGCATACCGAAGTCGTAGAGCGGACGCCCGCAACACAAGTTTGCCCGTGGAACTATGACACGGAAACCAGCGGCCTCCAGGACCTCGACTGCGGCCTTTGCAGTCGAGGGGAAAAAATAGTTATTGAAAGTGTCGGGCCAAAGAAGGACAGGACGTCCGTTGTTGTTTCGCGGTCGGTGGCGGCGAAACCAGCCTTTGAACGTTTGAGGAGCGAACGCAGGAATACTTCGCCGAAAGGAAATTCCGGCCACCAGCTTTGCGATATCCCGCAAGAACGGCAGTTGCGTGGTCAAGTTCATCAGCCCCGGGGCATGGGACGCCAGGCGCGCCCAGAAATCGATGTTGCCGAAGGCGTATGCGTGGCGTGGACGCACCCGCCCTTCATAATAGTGGGAGAGAAACTCAGACTTGTAGGTGGCAACGTCCACTCCCACGGGGCAATCGCTTTTACATCCCTTGCATGCGAGACAAAGATCGAGCGACCGCTTGACCTCTGCACTTCTCCAGCCATCGCGGATCACTTCGCCCTGAGTCATTTCCCAAAGCAGGTGAGCGCGGCCGCGCGTGGAGTGTTCTTCCTCGTGCGTTACGCGGTAGCTCGGACACATGAGGCCGCCCTCTTCGCGCCGGCATGCCCCCACACCCACACAGCGAAGCGACGCTTGCGATAGGCTCCCGTGATCCTCCGGAAACTTAAAATGCGTTTCCGGCTCCCAGGGAGCATAGTTCCCACCCAGGCGCAGATTCTCGTCCAGCTTGTAAGCGTCGATCAGCTTGCCCGGATTCATCTTCCAATCCGGGTCCCATGCAGACTTGAATTCGCGAAAAGCCTGCATCAACTCCGGCCCGAACATTTTTGGGAGTAATTCCGCGCGCGACTGTCCGTCACCATGCTCGCCGGACAGCGAGCCGCCGTAGCCGACTACGAGATCCGCTGCCTGCTCAACAAATTTGCGGTACTTGGCGATTCCATCTTTCGATTGCAGGTCAAAATTGAGTCGTGTGTGCACACAGGCGTGGCCGAAGTGTCCATAGAGTGGGCCTTTGTAATCGAAGTCGGCCATCATCTTCCGTAAGTCGCGGAGATAGCTGCCGAGTTTTTCGGGGGCGACGGCTGAATCCTCCCAGCCCTCCCATTTCAATGGCTCGCCAGGCACATGCGAAGTGACGCCAAGGCTTGACTCCCGGACTTCGAATAACCGTTTTACCTGCTGCTTCCCGGTGTACAAATGCATGTTGGGAACGCTGGTGCCGCGGCTCAAAGCCTGCATGAGTCCGCGAGCCTGGGACTCGGCCTCCTGTGCCATATGCGCGCCGAATTCCACGAGCAGCCAGCCTCCGCCTGCGGGCAGGAGCGACAGTCCTTCAGCGTTGATTCCCTTGCGCCGGGTGTAGTCCGTGAGCAGATCATCGAAGCCTTCAAGGCCGATCGGCTTGTGCGACATGATTTCCGGCACATGATCAGCGCACTGATAAATATCGGGATAGGCCACCACCACGAGCACGCGCTCGGGAGGACTTTCCACCAGGCAACAGGTCGCCTCAAGCACGGTAACGCAGGTTCCTTCCGATCCAACCAGCGCCCGCGCCACGTGGAGGCCATTTTCCGGCAGCAAAAAGTTCAGGTTGTAGCCGGAGACGCGCCGGGGAATATTAGGAAAGCGTTTGCGGATGAGATCACCGTATTTTGTCGCGATAGCATCAAGTGTGCTGTAGATTTCGCCCCGACGGCCGCCGTCGTGGATGATGCGCTCCAGTTCTTCGCTAGAGGTTGCCCCAACCTTCATCCGCGTGCCGTCGTAAGTGAGGATGTCGAGCTCTTCTATGTTGTCGTCGGTCTTCCCCGCCATTACTGAGTGCACGCCGCACGAGTTATTGCCGATCATGCCCCCTAGCGTGCAACGATCATGAGTCGCTGGATCAGGGGCGAAGGTCAGCTGATGTTGTTCAGCGGCATTGCGGAGGTGATCAAGCACTACACCCGGCTGAACCCGAGCGATGCGGCGCACAGGATCCATCTCCAGAATCGCCGCCATGTACTTCGAAAAATCCAGAATGACGGCCACATTACAGCACTGGCCGGCGAGAGATGTGCCTCCGCCACGGCAAAGTAGTGGCGCTCCGAATTTGCGGCAGAGAGAGACGGTGGCGAAAACATCGTCCACATCGCGGGGCAGCACCACACCGATTGGCACCTGGCGATAATTTGAGCCGTCAGTCGCGTACAGAGCCCGGCTGCCGTCGTCGAAGCGGACGTCGCCTTGAATCGACGCACGAAGCGACTGAGCCAGTCCCCAAACATCGACCTGTGCTGACTTGGTTGCCTGGATTAGCTGTACAAATCCGTCTGACATTGAATCGTTCTTGGTTCCTCAGACTCTCTTGAGTTTTTTAATCTGAAGGAGGTGTTGCCGAGTCGGACTTGTGGGTGATATTGGCAATCTGAATTTGCGTTCGATTCCCCGTCGCCTCAATGTTGATTGTGATCAAATCCTTCGATTGGTTAGACACAATGGTGCAGTGATTCTCGTCCGAGGTTGTGACCATTGCGTTGGGAAACTTAGCTTTGTAAAAACTCGCGACCTTATCCAGGGAATCGTCGGTCTCAAAGTTCGCCGAAGCCGTGTGAACCCCGCCAAAGGTGGCGGAGGCGGCGCTACTTTTCAACACCTGCGCTCCAGGATAGAGGTCAACCCCGAGGTTGCGAACGGCCGCTTCCGGATCCTTTGTGCTCTCGACCGTGCCGAAGGGAGTTTCAACCTTTACGTGATCGCCCTCTTGCCGCACGTGGGAATTTTTTGCAATCCGCCACGTGATGATTCCAAGCGTGGCAATGCCCAGAACTCCCACCGCGACTACTACGGCCACGACCATCAGAATGACCTTTAGAGTTCCGCTGCTTCGGGCTGATCCCACTTGAGAGGTAGAACTGGAAGTCACGGGAGCGCCGCCCGGAGCCGGTACTTGCGCCACGTTAAGGGCACCACACTTGTTACAGAACTTGGTCGCGGGATCGAGAGTTGCGCCGCAGGAATTGCAGAAGGCCATAGGCCACCTCACCGGTTGCAATGTTGTATACGTTCGGCGCGAGTATACCGCAGAAGGAGCGGCAAACAGAGTGCGATAAGGCTAAGTCCAAGCCCGGGTCGCATAATCGGACATGGCGAGACCCAGCAGAATCAGCAGGAAAAATAGCGCGGAGATGACGACCAGTTTGGTCAACCTTTCACTGGAACCCTTGACGTGCATGAAGAACAGCGCTACCAGCGTCGCTTTGATTGTGGCAATAATCAGCGCGACGGCGGCGTTGAAGCGTCCCAGGTCTAAGCCCGAAGCGTATACCGTCAGAGCCGTCCCTAGAAGCAAAGCTATCCAGATGGCAACGTAGGTTTTGAGCGACGGTGACGTTGAATGTTCAGACATGCAGACCTCACGGGTGACGATCAATCAAATAGAGCAGAGGGAACAGGTAGATCCAAATTACGTCCACGAAATGCCAGTACAATCCTCCCATTTCAACAGGGGTGTTGTACTCCGGAGTGAACCGCCCCTTCCATGCCATGACCAGCAGCCACAGAAAAATGCCTAACCCAACAAGCATATGAACCGCGTGCAGGCCGGTCATGATGAAGTACAGTGCAAAAAAAATCTGCGCGTGTTGTGGGTTCGCGTGTTGGTTGGGATGGCCCGGAATTGTCTCCTGGAACTGGAAAGAAGCCCCGGGCACGTGATGTTTTTCAAACTTTTCTTTGTACTCGATGCCCTTGATTCCCAAAAAAGCTATTCCCAGTATCAGAGTCAGGGCCAGGTTTACCACCAACATCATCCGCCGCCCAGTTTGCGCCGCCCACACAGCCAGGACAACCGTCAAACTGCTGCATATGAGGACGGCCGTATTTGTAGCCCCGAGCTTGACATCCAAAGTCTTGCTGGCGGCGCCGAAGTCCCCGAAATACATCAGGCGATAAATCAGGTACGCGCAAAACAGGCCGCCGAAAAACATGACTTCGGTGGCAAGGAAAGCCCACATTCCCAGGCTGGACGCATCACGCTGCTGCTGCGGCTCGGCGAAGTGATGCAGCAACGCAGGATTGTGCACACTGCCGTGGACTTCGCCGTGAGTGGCCGCAGCTGGGCTATCCGACAACGTGAACCTCCTGCTTGTGACCCGTGTCCAACTCGTCGTAGTTGTAGGCTTCCCAGGTCACGACGGGCTCTTCATCAAAATTGAACGTCGGTGGAGGCGAAGCCGTCTTCCACTCCAGTCCAGCGGCGTTCCAAGGATTGTCAGACGCAGGTTTTCCGTAGCGCATCGACCACAGAAAGTAGATCATCGGCAGCAGGTAACCAACGCCGAGAATGGTCGCGCCCGCGGTCGAGAGCACGTTTAGCACTTGAAACTCCGGCATGTGGCTGTAGTCATAGTACCGGCGCGGCATGCCCAGATAACCGAGAATAAACTGCGGGAAAAATGTGAGATTGAATCCGATGAAGACAATCAACGCAGCAAGCTTTGCCCAGCCTTCAGGGTACAGTTTGCCGGAAATCTTGGGCCACCAGAAATGCATTCCTCCCAGATAACCCATGACCGCGCCGCCAACCATGATGTAGTGGAAGTGTGCGATCACGAAGTATGTGTCGGTGACGTGCACGTCGATGCCTAACGCAGCAAGGAACAGGCCCGTCAGTCCCCCCATGGTGAACAAGCCGATAAAGCCAAAGGCGTACAGCATGGGCGCATCGTAGTGGATGGAGCCCTTGTAGAGGGTCGCGGTCCAGTTAAACACTTTGACGGCGGAAGGCACGGCCACCGCGTAACTCAACAAAGAAAATACCAGCGCGGCGTAGACCGAGATTCCGGCGACGAACATGTGGTGCGCCCATACCAGGAAGCCGAACACTGCGATGGCAATCGACGAAAAGGCCACGAAGCTGTATCCGAAGATACGCTTCCGCGAAAAACAGGCAATAATCTCGCTGACAACTCCCATCGCCGGCAAAATCATAATGTATACGGCGGGGTGGGAGTAGAACCAGAACAGATGTTGAAACAACAACGGATCGCCACCCAGCTTAGGGTCGAATATTCCGAGGTGTAACGTGCGCTCGACCGCGACGAGTACGGTTGTAATCGCGATAACGGGCGTGCCCAGAAGCTGAATGATGCTGGTGGCGTAGTGGGCCCAGATGAACAACGGCAACCGCGACCAGGTCATGCCCGGAGCCCGCATGCGGTGAATCGTCACCACAAAATTCAGTCCCGTCAGGATGGACGAGAATCCGACTACAAATATCGACAGCCCTGCTTCAACAATTTTGGTGTTAGTAAATGCCGTGCTGAAAGGCGTGTAGAACGTCCAGCCGGTATCGACACCGCCGGTTAACATGCAGTGCAGCATCATCACGCCGCCAATGATGTACAGATACCAACTGAGAAGATTGATGCGAGGAAATGCCAGATCCTTTGCCCCGATCATCAAGGGAACCAGGAAATTGCCCAACACCGCCGGGATCGAAGGAATCAGAAAAAAGAAAACCATCACCATGCCATGCATGGTAAATAACTTGTTGTACGTATCCGCTTGGACCAGGTCTCCTGCCGGAGTCAGCAATTCCAGCCGGATGAGCAAAGCGAAAAAGCCTCCGATGAAGAAGAAAAATGTAATCGAAAGCAGGTACAGGAGCGCAATGCGCTTGTGGTCCGTGGTCAGCAGCCACGAGGTTACCCCGTATTCTTTGTTGAGGTAATTCTCGCGCTCAACCATTTGAGTTTTTGTGGTAGCCATACTCATTCCACCTGATTTCCCTTAAGCCGCAGCGCATCCGTAGTGGCGCTGGCCTTGCTCGATGCCTGACCCGGCTTGGTCTCCGACAAAGATTTTACGTAGGCGACCAACGCGTTTAACTGCTCTTCGCTGACCAATCCCTGAAATGTAGGCATCACCGGTTTGTAGCCGTTGACGATTTTCGCACCGGGGTCGAGGATAGATTCGCGGATATAATTTTCGTCCGCCGTTACGCTACGCCCACCTTCCAGCAGAACGGATTTGCCAAAAAGTCCCTGAAGATTCGGACCGCGCCCCTGGCTATCATTGCGATGGCAAGTGACACAACCGAGCTCGGCAAATATCTTCTCCCCAGACGCGGAGAGCGGCCCGGTCGAGCCCCCATTCATCCACGCTTCATACTGCGCCGGCTCTTGCACCACAATGGATCCAATCATGCCCGAGTGTTGCGTGCCGCAGTATTCCGCGCAGAACAAGTGATAGGTTCCCGACTTCGTTGCTCGGAACCATGCCACAGTGTAGCGGCCCGGCAACACATCCTGCTTGATGCGAAATGCGGGAATAAAAAAACTGTGAATCACGTCCTGCGAGGTCATGATCATCTTTACGTCGCGTCCGACCGGCACATGCAATTCGTTAATCTCGCGTTGACCTTCCGCATGTTCCAGCTTCCACATCCACTGCTTGGCCACGACATAGACTTCTGTGGCATCCGCAGGTGGTGTGCGCTCTTTGAAGTAGGCGACCGCGCCCCAGAGAAAGATCGCTCCAAAAACAAAGAGGGGGATGATCGACCAGGTAAGCTCGAGCGGTACTGAGCCCTCGATCTGTTCAGCCGGCACGCCGGGGCGATAGCGGTAACGGGCTGCGAAGTACGCCAGGCAGGCAAAGATGAGCAGCGTCATCAATCCCGATACGATGAGCAGGAAGATGAAGAGAGCGTCGACGTTGCCCGCTACCGAGGAAGCCCGCTCCGGCCACAATGGAAAATTGTTGAACATAGCCGCTAAGTCGTCGCTCCCCTCGGCGTTCGGCGGGATAACGGGCGTCGGGATAGCGAGCGTTCCAGCCGCAGCATGATGAAAATAAATCCGCCCAGTATAAAAGTTGTGGCCGCTGCCGCCAGCCGCAGGATGTTGGCGATAACCGCTCCGTACTTTCCGGTCGCCGGATCATAGTGGTAGCAATACAGCAGCACCGCGTCGATGGGGTTCCCAATCTTTCCCTGTGAAGCTTCCACCAGGCCCATGCGCAGATCCTTGGGTGGAAAATCGACCCCATAAAAATAACGGGAGATGCGCCCTTTGGGCGTGAGCACCATGATGGCGGTCGCGTGCGCGAACTGATTGATCTTCGGGTCGTATTGATACTGAAAGCCCACGGCCTTCGTAAGCTCGTTGACCGACTCCGCGGAACCGGTGAGAAAATGCCATCCCGCAGCCGCGCCGGAACGACCGTAACGTTTTACGTAGTCCATCTTCTTGGCGGCGGCAATTTCCGGCGTCTCCCGTGGATCGAAGCTGACCGTAACTACGTCGAATTCTTTGCCCACATCGAACTTCACTAATCGCATCGCGCTGCTAAGTCCGGCCAGCGCCTCTCCGCACAGCATGGTGCAGTTGTAGTAGACGAGATTCAAAATCAAAGGCTTCTTGCCGAAGTAATCGCCCAACTTCACTGCCCGGCCAGTCTCATCGCGGAAGGCCAGATCCGGAGGCACCTGGCTGTCCAGACGCTGTTCGATGCCGACGTTTTCGAGTCGAGGTGGGCGCACGTTCGCGGGCGGAGACATAATTCCTTTGCTCATCCCCTGTCCCCACGCCGAGACGGCAAGCAACATCACTCCCACGAGAGCTAGCGCTGCGGACATAGAATTTGGGCTCGGGCTGCTCACTGCTTGCTCCCCTTCTTCTTCTTGTTGCCTGTAGTGGTGGCGGGCGCCTGTGCGGCTGCTTTCTGTGTACGCACCGGAAGTCCGCGTTGGGCCACCAACTCCATCGCGCGATCAATCGGGATGCGGGCCGTTCCCGCCTTTTGGTCGACCCAGTCGTAGCTGGACAGCTTCTGCTCTTCCGCCATCCGAATATCGTTGAGTTGCGTGCGCTCGTCCTGCTCGAGACGGGGGGTAGGGAAGGCTTTCTCCGGGTAGTTAAATGGAATCCGCCGGGTGTCGGCAGGCACGTTCGTAATCAGCGGATTCACCGGAGGCTGCTGCGCCTTTTCCCGCTTATCGAGGAAGTCATACAAGCCCGCGAGCATGAAATGAATGACCAGCGTAGCAGCGGCGAGTCCCGCCAAAAAATAAATGATGCCGGCCACGCCAATATCACGGCGTTCGAAACTGCCGTGTCCGTGCCCGCTCTTGTTCTTGCCGGTCTCGATGCTCATTTTCCGTTGCTCGTTTTCCGTTGCTCGTTCCCTAATTCATTCGGTGAATCATTTCGTTACTCGTGTGCCTGCTCCAGGACTTCGCTGATGGACGGGTCATACGCCGGAAGCAACGGCAATGCGTTCAGGTTGTGAAAGAAGTAGGCCAACCAGAAACCGCCAATCGCGATCGGGACGACGACGTCCGCCCAGGTCACACTCAAAGTCGCAGAAAAGTTCGGTTCGATGATCCAATACAAGTCGACATAGCGCATCAACATGAGCCAGACAGCGAGCCACACCAGTTTGTGGATGTCGCGCTTGAATCGCCTTGACAGCAGAATCACGAATGGGACGACAAAATGGAACAGCACGAGAATCAGTCCGATGTGACCCCAGCCGCCGTTCAGCCGCGTCAGGTAAAACGTGATCTCGGTGGGCAGATTTCCGGCCCAGATGATGAGCCATTGCGAAAAGTTGAAATAGGCCCACACCATGGTGAATGCCAGTATCCACTTGCCATGATCGTGGACGAAATCGGGCCTTAACAGCTCGGACATTGGTTTGTGGTTGAAGAGGATGCGCTCGACGACCACAGCAAAGCACATTGCCGACAGCACTTCGCCGATGAGGATGACAAGGCCGAAGATGGTGGAAACCCAGCTCGGATCGAGAGACATCACCCAATCAATCGCTGCAAAAGAAATCGTGAAGCCATAAAGAATCAGTCCCGGCCCGCTAACCGCCTTGAATCGCGGAGTATTGTCAGGCGCGCCAGCCCGGTCCGTTTGTTTGGACCACATCGAGAGCAGGAACGACAGCAAATTCCAGATGGCGAAATAGATCACCGCGCGTAGCAGAAATCCGTGGAAGTTCAGATAGCGTTGCGTAATGAAGGGATTTTTCGCGAGATGTTCTCGAATGTGTTCGTCGCGCACGGCGTCGAGCGGCATTGCCCAAGGATAAATATGCGGCACCGCGAACAGAATGGGAACGAACAACAGCGCCAGCAACGGCAGCGTTCGCATGGCCGCGCCCAGAATGCGGCGGATCACCATGCCCCAACCTCCCCCAGTCAAGTGCCGGATCATCAGAATCGCCATTGACCCGAGCGCCACGCCGAGCCATGCCATGAAGCCGAGCAGGTACGCGCGATAGAACTGATCGCGGCCGTCAGGAAAGACGAAAACTCCTACGACTGCAATCGCTGAGAAAATAACTCCAACGACGAGGGACCGCTGGGATATCTTCTTCACCACCGGCGGCGGCGTCAGATCGAGATGGTTCACGGTCGCCGGACTCACTTGTGTTCCCCAGTCTGTTCCCCAGCTTGTGGACTTGGTTTTGTGCGGCTGGGGAATGTGGCGCCCGTCCCAATGTCTCCAAAAGTTGGCGGCTCCGACGGAATCTTTTGTCCGGCGGGTATGTCAGCTGCGGTGGCGTTCTGGCTCAGTTGCAGCGCGCGAATGTAGGCCGCGATATTCCAGCGGTCCTGCGGAGAAATCTGCGACGCGTAGTCGGACATGATGCCGAAGCCGTTGGTCATCACATCGTAGAAATATCCCAGCGGCGCTTTCTGCAACCGTTCGATGTGATACGAGGGGGGCTTACGGGCAAAACCTCGCGAAGGAATGAACCCGTTGCCATCTCCGACGCGCGAATGGCAGGGCGCACAGTAGATGTTGTAACGCTCACGACCGCGGTCCAGAACCTCCCTCGTCGCGGGGAACGGCAGATAATCGCCGGGACTGGCGCCGATCTTGCCGGTATAGAAATACGTATCGGCGTGCAGCTGCCCCCGAGCCACCGTGCCTTCCACGGGGGGACGCGCCGAGCGCTGGTCGGCGAAGAAATCGCTACGCGAAAGCGGGTTCTGCCGCGGCTGCGCGTGCATGTCGAGGCGGCAGCCGCTAAGTAGGGTGGCCGCTGACAGCAGAATCCCAACAGAAATTTGACGGAGGCGCAGCATTAGCTGGGCACCTCCGAGACCGAGCGCGAAGCCAGGGTTTCCAGAAACCTGCGGGTCTGGCTCGGATCGTATTTCTTGTCGGACGAAAACACGATCAGAAAAAAACGATCCTTCGAAGCCAACGCGAAACGCGGCACATTGAATACGGGGTGATACGGCATGGGCAGTCCATTCAAGGCCAGCATGCCGAATACGGCCGAGATTCCAGCGAACAGAATTGTCATCTCGAAGGTAATCACGATGAATGCCGGCCACGAGTGCGGCGGCTTACCACCGATGTTGAGGGGATAGTCGATCGCCGACATCCAGTACTGCATCACGTACCCAGTGAGCCCGCCAATGATTCCGCCGATGAGCACGACCAGCGGAACTTCATCATGGTGAAAACCGATTTCCTCGGCTAGCCCTTCGATCGGAAACGGGCTGTACGCGTCAATCTTCTTGTAGCCAGCCTGGGTGGTGCTGCGAGCAGCTTCGACCAGCGCCGTCGGCGAATCGAATTCAGCCATCATGCCGTAGATGGGATCGCGTTTCATTCTGCCTTCACCTCCGCCTCGGGCAAGAGGGTGCGCATCTCAAAAATCGAAATTGCAGGCAGGATACGCAGGAACAGGAACATGGCCGCCAAAAACATGCCAATCGTGCCGATGTACGTCATCCAGTCCCAGCGCGTGGGGTAATACATTCCCCATGAAGAAGTCAGGAAATCGCGTTGCAAACTGACCACGACGATGATGAAGCGTTCCAACCACATGCCCACAAGGATCACGCCTGAGATAAAAAACAGCGCCACGGGACTGGTACGCAATCTCCGAATCCAAAGCACCTGCGGAATAAAAATATTGCAAATCAACAGTGCCGAGTAAGCCGGGGAGTAGGGGCCGTGCAGGCGGTTCCACAGAGTAAAGGCATCATAGCGGTCACCGCTATAC
>JRHI01002215.1_pt1 | contig 13868 bp, 13 predicted proteins | sample 215371 | NCBI WGS metagenome assembly JRHI01 (sample SAMN02929681, study PRJNA255918) | sediment metagenome | biome: cave system; feature: Ice Cave; material: Sediment; isolation source: sediment from deep within a dark volcanic ice cave with no known source of... ...
GGGTAATGCCGAGCACCATTGCCTCTCCCTCCCTCGCTGTGGCACCCGCGGACCTCCGACGGTTGCCCAGACAGCGATGAGCGCTCAACCACGGGAATACGGCGACGCGGGGCCACCGGCCCGCAAGCCTCATCGTCGTCAAGCACCTTCCCGCCGCGTGTGGCGCGCCGCAACCGGACCACGACGGGCCTATCCTAGCGCAAGATGGGGTGTACGTACAATATGTCAGTACAGTCTTGTGACGGGAACGCGACGGACGCGCTGCCGTCGGCCCCCACCGCAACCCCTCCCCCAAGGATTGGGGTGAGGGCCGACGGCAGCGCGTCGATCTCACACGGACGCCCGCCATGCGTTACACATAACGTGGGGCTCGCGACAGAGCAGCGCGGGTGATGGACGGAGCAACCCAGACCATGACACATGCAACGGCGACACGATCCGCCGCTGAGCTAGAGGACGCGCTCTGCGCCAGCCTGGTTGGCATGCCCGTCACCACGTTCGACGACCTGCTGGCACGGCACCAGGCAGAGATCTACCGCTTCGTCCTCCAGCTCACCCGCAACCGGTCCGACGCCGACGATCTTTATCAGGAGACGCTGATCAAGGCCTACCGCGCGTTCGGCCGCCTCGACGGCTCGGCCAATCACCGCGCCTGGCTCTACCGGATCGCGACCAACACCTTCCTCAGCCAGAAGCGGCGGGACGGGCGCGAAGGGCCGCTTGACGAGGTCATGGAGCTCAGCCTGCCGGCCGCGCCGATGGACCATGCGGCCAGTCTCGACGCACGCGATCTCCTACGGGAGGTTGAGGTCTTCGTGACGGCGCTGCCGGCCAAGCAGCGCGTCGCCCTGATCTTGCGCAAGTACCACGAGTTGAGCTACGAGGAGATCGCGGCGAACCTCAAGTGCAGCGAGGCCGCGGCGCGCGCCAATGTCCACGAGGCGCTGCGCAAGCTGCGCGACTGCTTCGGCGACCGTCTCTGAGGGGAGCGGGCGGGCTTGAACGGCGCCCGCGCCTCTCGCAACCCGCATCGATCAGGCAAGATTGGATGGAAGCTGCTATGTCTACCATGCAAGGTCAGACCCCCGTCAACCCTCCCGCTCGCGTGAACCGTCGCGTCGTGCCGCCTCCCTCACCACCGACCACACCCGCCAAGGACCTTGCTTCCGCCGCCGTGAGGCCAGGGGTCGACCCGTGCGACGTGGCGTGCGACGCGATGCCGGGATTCGTCGTCGGCGACCTTGCCCCCCCGGATGCCACTTGGCTGCTGTCCCATACAGGCGGTTGCGCCTATTGCCACGATGCGCTGCATTGCTACGAGCGATTGGGAACGATGTTGGATCGGTTGAACCGATTCGTCACCGAGGACGCACCGCCTCCGCCTTTTGCTGTTTGGCCCCGCTGCCGCGCCGGTTATGCTCGCATCCAGAGCCCGCTCGGCCCGCTCTTCGTCGCCGCCTCCGACAAGGGCGTCTGCGAGATCGGCTTCGGCAAGAACCAGACGGAGGCGGCGTTCCAGCATCAGTTGGAAACGCGGGGGTTTCGGCCGGTCCCCGATTGGACCGCCGTCGAGGGCGTCGCCCGCCAGCTCCGGGAGTACTTCAGCGGCGAGCGGAACCGGTTTGAGGTTCCGCTCGATTTTTCCGGAGTCACGCCCTTCGCCCGTTCCGTCCTCGCCGCCACCGCCGAGGTCCCCTTCGGTCGCCTGAGCACCTACCGCGAGATCGCTCAGCGTGTCGGCCAGCCAAAAGCGACCCGCGCCGTAGGTAACGCCCTGGGGCGCAACCCGATCCCCGTCATCGTCCCCTGCCACCGGATCGTCCGCTCCGATTCCTCTCTCGGCGGCTACACCGGCGGTCTCGACATCAAGAAGCATCTCCTCTCCCTCGAAGGCGCCCTGCTGAGCTAGGCTGCCGGCTCCGGCTGTTCCGACGCAACCCCAACCCGAACCAGGTATCCTGCGCGGCACGCGAGCGGTTCGCTGATTGGCTTGACCGTGCGTTCGGGCGGCGCCTAGCGCGACGAAAGGATGGGGCCGGTGAACCGGCCGCGGATGACCTTCGATGTTGCCGACGGGGCGATGCTGGCGACGGCGCTGATCTGGGCCGGCAACAACGTCATCATGAAAGCGGTGTTGAACGAGCGGATCGCGCCGCTACCCTACGTTCTGTGCCGCTTCGCTATCGTCGTCGCGCTCCTCTTCCTTCTGCTGCAGCTGCGGGGAGCCGATCTCGGGGTGCGGCGGGAGGACCTCGGTCGCTTTCTCCTGACCGGTCTCTCCGGCTATGCCGCCTATAACCTCCTCTTCACCGTCGGTCTTGCCCATACCTCGGCGTTTTCGGCGGCAATGCTGATCTCGCTCGGTCCGGTCTTCGCGCTGGTCTTCGCGGCGGCGATCGGGATCGAGCGGGTACGCCGGGTCCAGTGGATCGGGGTTGCCTGTGCCTGCGTCGGCATCGCCGTCTTCGTCGGGGGCAAGCCGAACGGTGAGTCACCCGCGATCGGCGACGTGCTGAGCCTGCTCGGCGCGGCGAGCTTCGCCATCTACAGCCTGGCGACGCGCCCGCTCGTTCGGCGGTACGGCTCGCCGACCGTCACTGCCTGGTCCGCGCTCGTCGGGCTGGTGGCCGTGGTTCCCATCACACTCCCGGCGATGGTCGGCCAGGACTGGGGCGGTGTCGGTGTCTCGGGTTGGGCGGCGTTGCTCTATTCCTCGGCGATCTCGATGCTCGTCGCTTACACGATCTGGGGGTGGGCGATCGAGCGGCGCGGCGTCGGTCGCACCGTGCCGTATCTCTACCTGATCCCGATTGTCACCGGCGCGCTGGCCCTGCTCTTCCTCAATGAGCGCTTCGGTCTGCTCAAGCTGGTCGGGGCCGCACTCGTCCTGGCCGGCGTTGGGCTTGCCCGGCGCGGCGCGAACCGACGCGAGGCAGCCGCGTTGCCCCCGATCGACCGGACACAGCACGCGGACACCACCCGCGCGGCGGCGTATCCCGCGCCGACTCCGGGCCCGTGATTCAGAGCCGGAGCAATGTTCCGGGGTGCGCGTTATCGGTGCGGGTGCAGCGGCCGGGTGCAGCGGCAGCGGACGATCGTGCCCATGATCCGGGTCCCGGCCCGAATCGACGCCCGTAGGTTGCCGCTGACCTTCGAGACACCGCCGGCCCGCTTGCGGTAGGTGACCGACACCTCGCGCACCCGCAGACCGTGCTGCGCGGCGCGGGCGATCATCTCGACCGGCCAGCCGTAGGTCATCTCCGACATCCCCAGCGCCAGCAGGTCGCGACGCCGGATCACGCGGAACGAGGGAATGTCCGAGAGATGCACGCCGTAGAGCAGGCGGAGCAGCCGCGCGGCGACCCAGTTCCCGACGCGCTGCTGGGGAGTGAGCGACCCGGGTTCGGCCCGCCCCATGGTGCGGGACCCGACGACCAGATCGGCCTCGCCGGACAAGAGCGGCGCGAGCAAGAGGGGCAGGTCGGCGGGCAGGTCGCTGCGGTCGCCATCCATGAAGACGAGCAGATCGACGTCGCCGGACGCGAGGGCGCCGCTCAGGCAGGCGCGTCCGTAGCCGCGGCGCGGTTCGGGGACAACGGTGGCCCCGGCGGCGGCGGCCCGCGCGCCCGTCGCGTCGGTGCTCCCATTGTCGACGACGTAGACCGCGGCGATTGCCACGGGCAGATCGGCCAGCTCGCCGACCGCGCGCACCTCCGCGACGAGATCGCCGATCACCGCTTCTTCGTTTAGGGCGGGGATAATGACGGCCGCGGTCAGGCGCACCGACGGCGACCCCACCCCCGCGGCCACGCTCGTCGCCGTCGCACGGCTGGTCATACGTCGCTCCGGCCACGGGCGTACTTGACGACGCGGCGGCGGCGCAAGACCCGCTCTGCCGCCGCGAAGTAGTCCTTGACCGTCCCCTGGCCGCGGATCCAATCGAGGTAACGGTCGATTCCCGCGTTCACGTCGGTCGCTGGGCGGAATCCGAGCTCGCCGAGGCGCGAGATGTCGGAGATGAGCGCCCGCATCTCGCCCGGCCGGTATGCGCCAGGTAGGACCGGCTCGATCTCTTTGCCCAGGCGCGCGGCAAGCAGGCGCGCCAGGGCGCCGATCTCGGCCGCCTGCCCGGTCCCGACATTAAAAATCCGACCGTCGGCCCGCTCGTCGGTGGCGACGAGGAGGTTGGCGCGGGCCACGTCCTCGACGAAGATCAGATCGCGCGACTGGCGGCCATCCTCGTACACAACCGGTGGTTGATCGTTGAGCAACCGCGTGCAGAAGATCGCGATGACCCCCGTGTAGGGGTTGAAGATTGACTGGCGCGGACCGTAGGTGCAGGAGTAGCGCAGCGCCACGACCGGAATGCCGGTCGCCCGCCCCCAGGAGATCAGGAGGCGCTCCTGGTCGGCCTTGCTGATCGCGTAGACGTTCTCGCCGCCCGCCGGCGCCCCCTCGTCGGTCGGAACGGGCGACGAGGGGGCGTCGCAGACGGGGCAGTGGGCGGCGTAGTCGCCGCGCTCCAGGCGCGCGCTGGAGCGAGTCGCGCCGTAGAACCGGTCATGGGTCGGGCAGCGATAGGCGCCCTCGTTGTAGACCGCCTGGGAGGAGGCGAGGACGACTTTGCGCACCGGCAGGCGGCGGTCGCGGATCGTCTCGAGCATAAGCGCCGTTCCGTACGAGTTGACCTGGATGAACTTGGCGATCTGCGGCATGTAGCCACCGTAGGCGGCCTCGTGGAAGACGACGTCGATACCGGCCAGCGCCCGTTGCCAGTCGCGGCGGTTGCGGACGTCGCCGGGGACGAACTCGGCCGCTGCCGGCACCCAGGGCGGCTTGCCCTGGCGGTGGGTCTGCCGTTCGAGGTTGTCGAGGATGCGGACGTCCCAGCCGGCCGCGAGCGCCTGGTCGACGATGTGCGAGCCGATCAGTCCGGCGCCGCCCGTCACAAGCGCCGTCCGCCGTTCGCTCACGCTGGTTTCCCGTCACTCATCCCGATTCGAGCCACCAGTTACCCAGGAATGGTCGTCGCGAATGATCGATGGAACGCAGCATACACGCTCACCTGCCGTTGGGCGCGCCTGCTCGATCTCCGACGCTACGATCCCGACCCGACCTGACCGAGACCGGGAACACCCGGACCGGCGCCGAGGGTGGGCGGTGGCGTGCTTGCCGGCCGGAAGAACCGGACGTGGACGACGATGGCGGCGAGAACAAGCGCCACCCAAGCCGGGGTGAGGGCGAGCTGGAGAACGCTAGGAAGCTTGATGGCCGTCCAACCGCGTTTCCAGACCTGCTCGGTCCAGAAGTCGTTGGCCATATTCCCGACGCCGTAGACGAGCATCAGCGAAAGGTAAAAGGTCAGCGCGCCGCGTAGCCGTCCGGGCGCGATTCGGCCCAGGACGCGGGAGAGCAGCAGTGCGGTCAGCGCCAAGTACAGACCGGCAGTGCCGTGATGATGACCCAGATGGACCGCCGCCTCCGTTTCCCCCGGTGCCACCTGCTCCGACATGAAGAGCGATCCTAGGAGCGGGACGCGGCCGATGTAGACGCCGGCTTCGGCGAAGAGCCACGGTAGCGCGACCAGGCTCAGCACCGCGCCGAACGCCAGTCGAGCGCGATCCCCCTGGGTGAAGGAACTCGGTTGGCCGCGGCCAAAGACCCGCGCCGTGACCAAGGTCAGGCCGAGAGCAAGAATCACGCCAGTCGCGGCAAGCGCGTTGACCGGCTGGGCGTCGAGGTTGGACTCGTCGACGACGCCAGGCTTAGCGATCACGAAGCAGAGGACGACGCCGACGAGGGACGCCAGGCGCAGGCCGCGCGTCCAGCCCGAGGTAGCGGCACCCCGCCCGCTCCGCCAGTGGGCGGCCGCGACGCCGGTCAACGCGACCGCGGCGAGCGCCGTCGGGAAGTTGACGAAAACCAGCAAGCGGCCGGCGCCCCCGCGCAGACCGGAATGGCTGACGCTGTAGAGCGCCGCCGGCGGAGTCCGCGTGTAGGTCGTCACGAGGATGACCGCCACGCCACCGAAGAGGAGCCAGACGGCGAAGACTTCAGTCAGCCCTGGACCGTCGGGGGCACGGCCGGTTGCGGTTGTCATAGGCGGCCGGTTCAGGTCGGTCGCGGGGKACTCTCCTGCCATCGTTCGTGTTCCCTTCTCGCCGATCCGGTGTTGAATGAGGCGAGGCGCGCTGTCCGATCGGCCGGTGCCGATCATGATTCGATCAGGCACGTGTTCATGGCCCGAGACATTCTCGGCATTGCCGATTCGTGGTGCCGCCGCTGCCACGCGGCATCGGCGCGACGCACCACTCGGGAATCGATGAATCGGACGGTCGAGAACCAGGAGAACCACAGGGCTTATGCGTCAACGGGAGCGGTCGTCAAAAAGGGACTCGTTTGCGAGGATGGACGTGTTCGACGTGTCCGCCACCCGCAAAGGAGCCCGCCATGCAGTTTACGCCACCCACCAGCTCGCTGGCCGTGTCCCCGACCAGTCTCGCGGCCGCCTTCCGAGAGATTCCGGATCCGCGCCGGGCCGCCAGCGTGCGCTATCCGCTCCCGGCGGTCCTCGCCTTGGCCGTTGCCGCGATCCTCGCCAACCATCGCTCGGTGCTCGCGATCGCAGAGTGGGGGCGCGCCAGGACGCCCCCGTGCTCGCCGGCCTCGGCTTTCCCGCCGGCCGGACGCCCTGCCAATCGACGCTGCAGCGCCTCTTTCGCCAGCTCGATGGCCGTGCCCTGGCGGCGACGCTGAGCCGCTGCTTCACCCCGAGCGCCGTTCCGGCGACCACCGATCCCGGGACACAGGGCATCGCCATCGACGGAAAAGTTCAGCGCGGGCGGCTTCGCTTTGGGGTGGAGGGCTGCCCCGTCCATGCCCTGAGCGCCCTTTGCCACGACCACGGGGTCGTGCTCGCCCATGGACCGATTGAGCATGGTACCGACAAGGGGAAGGCCGAATTGACGGTGGCCCCGACTCTGATTGACCGCATCGATTGGCATGGCGGGGTGCTGACCGGGGATGCCTTGTCCTGTCAGCGCGGGCTCTGTCAGCAGGTCCAGGCGGCCGGGGGAACTACGTGCTTGTACCCTTAACGCTATGTCGTATCGCGTTACTGCTGTCAGCAGGTCCAGGCGGCCGGGGGGACTACGTGCTGTTGGTGAAGGAGAATCAGGGCATGCTCTACCGGGATATCCGGCTGCTCCTCGATCCACCAGCGGATATCGCCCCGTTGCCACTCACGGACCGACGGGTGGGACGGACGATCGAGTCCGGGCATGGCCGGGCGCTGGAAAGGCGGACTGGTCGCCTCGACCGATCTCACGGTTACCTTGATTGGCCGGGACTGGCACAGGTCTTCCGTCTCGAACGGACTTGGCGCGAGCAGGGCATCGCCCAGCGGGCGCTCCACGATGGGATCATGAGTTTGGCGCCGGCGGACGCCGATCCGGCGCGGACGCCTGCTTAATCCATGCCGGGCAGGGGCCGACGATCATGGCGCTGCTGCGCGACGCCGCGGTAATCCTGCTCCACCGGGCGAGGGGCCAGCGCGTGGCGGCCCGGCTGCGACGGCACAGTCAGTGCCCCGAGCAAGCGCTCGCCCTCGTCGTCAGCTCCCTCCCAACTGACGCATAAGCCCTGCTTTGAATCCCGCCCCAAGCGCAAGCCGGGCCTCCGATATTTTTCTGCCGACTCAAGCGCACCTTTAGGGGGAGCTGATGAGAGTCCTCACGTCGAAGTGACTGGTCTGCCTGATGCTCCGAGGCATATGCATTTCGCGTCCTCCCGAAAAGAGGAGCTCTTCACTCGATCCTTCGACAGCTCCGAAAGAATATCAGACGAGCTGTTGACATTTTCCATCGGAGCTGCTAATGTACTCGTCTACAGCTCCTGATCGATTGGTTAGGAGCTCCTAACCTCGCGGAAGGACGGCTTGCCGGTGAAAGTCATGTTTCCCGCCCTGAAGGGCACGATTGGTAAACGGTCCTACTACGCCACCACGATGGCGCTGTCGGAGCTGACCCGATTCTTCAAATTCACGGATTGGGAGAAGTTCTCCGCCTGGGAGCAGGTCGACCCAACCTTGCGGGCGCAGCGCACCCTCAACCTCGACCGGGTTCCGGTCATCGCCAAGTATATTACCGACAACGAGGATGGCTACATCTTCTCCTCGATCACCGCCTCCTACAACTGCGACATCACCTACATCCCGAGTGCCACTGACAATCGCGTCGGGACGATCGAGATGGAGCTCGAAGATATGGAGTTCATCATCAACGACGGGCAGCACCGCGTTGCCGCCATCGCCCACGCGATCAAGGACAACCCAGATCTCGCCAAGGAGCGGATCAGCGTCCTTCTGTTCAAAGCCGGGAACTTGACCCGCCTCCAGCAGATGTTCACCGACCTCAATCGGTTTGCTCACAAGACCTCGCGGTCCATGGACATCCTCTACGACGGCCGGGACAATCTCTCGAAACTGACGATGGAGGTTTCCGAGGCGGTGCCGACGTTTCGCGGGATGGTCGACAAGGAACGGACGTCGATCCCCCTCCGATCCCCCAAGCTCCTCACGCTGTCGGCGCTCTACGACGCCAACGATGAGCTGCTCGACGGCCAGAGGGTTGCGGCCCCCGACTCCCCGGAGTACGACCGGCAGAAGCAGATCGCGGCTGACTACTGGATCGAGGTGTCCAAGGTCATACCGGAATGGCAGCGCGTGAAGGACGGGTCTCTTCAGGCGCAGGCTCTGCGGCAGGACCAAATCAGTACACACGGAGTCGTGCTGCGCGCGCTGGGTGGTGTCGGTGCCGCCCTGCTCGAATACCACCCCGAGGATTGGCAGGAACGTCTTGTTGCGCTGAGGGACGTCGATTGGCGCAAGTCAGTAGGATCGCGGGTCAATCCTCTCTGGGATAACGTCTGCATCGTCGCCGGCTCGGTGGTGTCGAACCGCCAGGCCCGAAAGGCAACCCAAGCGGCCCTCAAGAACGTGCTCGACCTGCCTCTGGGCAACCAGGAGCGGCAGATTCTGACCAATCTGCGCGACGCCGGTTGGGGCGACGGCCGGGCCAACGGCCGCGTCACCACTGACTCGCTCGCGACCGCATCGTCGTAATCACCCGTTCGGGCGATCAGACAAGGGGGACAGTCACGGTGGACTACGCACACCTCTTTACGCAACTTGTCCAGGCCGAGACCGAAGATGAGGTCGAGCAGCTCTTGCATGACACCGGTTACCTGGATGACGAGTCGATGTGGCGGCCGCTCGGAGCAATCGAGAACAACTTCCCCGCCGTCGGCAACCAGCAGAGCGACGCTACTGCCGCGCTAATCGAGAAGATTATCAACGGCATCGACGCAGTCCTGACGGCCCGCTGCTTCGAGAAGGGGATTGACCCGGAGGGCGATGATGCGCCACAGGACATGGCCGAGGCCGTCGAACGCTTTTTCGACGTACGCGAAGGCCGGATTAGCACGCTCGACGCCAAGCAGCGACAGCTGCTGGCCGACAACATCCACCTGGTCGCCGTCGGCACCAAATCCAACCCCAATTACCTCGTCATCGACCGCGGCGAAGGACAGACCCCAGCGCGGTTCCCCGATACCTTTGTCTCGATCATGAAGTCCAACAAGATGCGCATCCCCTTCGTCCAGGGCAAGTTCAACTCCGGGGGTCTCGGCATCTTGCAGTTCTGCGGCAACCGCAACTATCAGCTCATCGTCTCCCGCCGCCACCCTGCCGCGCCGGTCCTCCCTGGCGACGACACAGCCAAGCTCTGGGGGTTCACCATCGTCCGGCGGCTCCGACCGTCGCAGGGCCGCCGCAGCTCCATGTACGTGTATCTTGCACCCGCCGGTGCCATTCCTTCGTTCGCTGCCGAGGGAATCCGGGTGCTGCCGGGACCGTCTCGGGCGAACCGTCCCGGCGAGCCCTACGCCCGGGATTTGTCCTACGGCACCTGCCTCAAGCTCTACAACTTACAGTGGGGCCGGGCCAAGACGCTGATTACCCTCGACGCGCGCTACGAGATGGAGCGTCTGCTGCACACCCCCGCCCTGCCGTTCCGCCTCGACGAGACGCGAGAGGGCTACGCCGGCAATTTCTTCAGCACCACGGTTTCCGGCGGATGGGATGCGGCGACAACAGGCGAAGAGGAAAGCGAAAGCGTCAAGTTAGAGGAAGGCTTTCCCGCCTATGCCGAGCTTCGGCTGCCCGACATCGGCGTCCTTCCGTATCGGATCGCGGTCTACAAAGAGGGAACCAACAAGCGTCGCGTCCCGTATGGTGTGTTTTTCGTCGTCAACGGGCAAGTGCATGGCTCGCTTCCGGCCGACTTCGTGAGCCGGAGGTTGAAGTTCGACTACTTGACTGGGGCAAAGGATCGTGGACCGTTGCTCGTGTCTGTGGACTGCACCAACATGGAGTCCAATGTCCGCGAGGATTTCTTCATGGCCTCGCGGGACCGGGTTCGGCGCAACGACGCCTACAACGAGATCGAGCGGCGACTCACGGAGGAACTGAGCAAGCACCCTGGCTTGCAGGCCATCAATCAGCAGCGTCGGAAGAAGGAGATGGAGCGGCCATTGGACGAGGACGCCGCCCTGGGCGCCTTCCAACAGCTCATCGACTCCGACCCGTCCCTGGCCAGTCTATTCTCGGGTGGGGATCGGTTGGTGACCACCACCGGACCCGGTGAGCGTCCTCCGTTCGTTGGTCGGCGCTTTCCCACCTTTTTCGACTCACCAACGAGCCGCGTGAGGGCCTAACCAAGACTTGTCCGGTCAATCAGACGCGCCGCATCGAGTTTGAGACCGACGCCGTCAACGACTACTTCAAGCGCCTCGACAGCCCCGGCACGGTCACGATCGACCCGCCAAACTTGTTGGAGCACCAGAGCCTGTGGAATGGGAAGTGGTACACGCGGTTCTGCGTGCCGTGGGACGCTCGACCCGGGGATACCTTCCGGGTCACCGTCTCGGTCTCCGACGTCGAGCGGGAGATGCGCGGCGGACCGTTCGTCTCGACCTTCACGCTCGTCGCGGGAGAGCCAGCGGATGAGGTGACCCCTCCCGGCACGAAACCGGGAACGAGGAAACCTCAGCCGAATGGCCGCAAGAAGGACGTGGCGCTCTCCCTGCCGAGGATTCAGGAGGTTTCAAAGTCAGACTGGGAGCGGTTCGTCCCGCCCTTCCACACCCACGAGGCGCTGCGCGTCAAAAACGACGGAGAGGACGGGTATGACTACTTCGTCAACGTCGATAATGCTTACCTCCTCACCGAACTCGACCGCGCGAAGGACGAGGACAAGCCTCGGGTGCGCTTCTGGTTCAATCACGGCTTGGTGATCGCAGCCGTGGGTCTCATCAAGCATGGGCAACTCCGGGCCGCTGGGGCCTGCCAGGGCGCGGACGGTTGTGATGTGGGAGACGAACTGGACGTGCTCCAGGTCGTCAACGACGCGGGGAACGGCTTGGCGCGGGTCATTGTTCCCCTGATCGGTACACTGAGCCGAGCCCCGATCGATTAGAGGAAGGCGAGACCGAGCGCGGTCGAGAATCGTTTGTCAGGCCGGACGGTGGAACAGCAGCAACTCTTGGGTAGAGCCGCGGGTAGCGCCGACCCGGTAGTACCACTTCCGATTGGGGACGGTACGCCAGAGGTCGTCGCGGCCCGCGGCAATGGGCGAGACCTCGCCGAAACCGGCCGCCTCCATCGCCGCCAAAAACCGCGACAGTTGCGTGGCGGCGTCCGAGAAGGACACCAACTGAACGACCAGCGCGTCAGGCGCGACGACCTTGCGGACCGACCGGTAAGCGGCGGTCAGGGTCTCGAAGTAATAGTCGAGCCCGAACGGTGTGCGGCTCCCGAGGGTGTAATGGGCGGCGCCGCGACCATCATACGACCCGATGAACCAATACGGCGCCGGCGTCTCTCGCCTTCCGTGAACCTGCCAGCGGTGGTAGAGCACATGCATCGCTGGGTAGGGCGGAGAAGTCAGGACGAGCCTCGGCGGCGTCACATGGAGCAGATCGGCGAAGACATCTTCGATCCCGACCGCCGAGCGAAGCAGCACCGATCGTCGCCCGGTGAGCTGTCCTTTTGCCACACCGTGGGCTCGTGATGAGTCCACCAGCTCGTCCAGGCCCGCGAGCATTTCCTCAACAAAGATCGACAGCGCCTTGCTCCAGGCATCCCGCCGCGGAATGCTGATGTTGCCGTCGACCGCCCATTGCCCGAGCCGCAAGAGCACGCACCGAGCGAACCGGCGTTGCCGTGGAAAGGGCAGCGAGGACACCTGATGCAACGGCTCTGCAAACGCCTGGGCGATTTCCGGCGGCAGGTTTTTGATCCGTGGTTCTTCAGTTGTCAGCTCGATGGGCTTGTCGGCAGTCCGCACGAAGTCCACTGTGTCGGCCCACCGACGTACTGCGGTGGAATCCGTGGCGCTGAGCGGCGTAGTCTTGACGATGCCAATGAACTGGGCAAGCGAGTTGAGATCGACACCGATTGCCCGACGTCCTCCCGCCACCGCCTCGACGATCGTCGTCGCGCCCCCCATGAACGGGTCCAGCACCACATCGCCCGGTTCGGAAAATTGGCGGATGATCTCCCGCGCCAGGTCTGGCGACATGCGCGCGGGGTAGCGATAGAAGTCATGGGTGAACCCGCCAACAAGCCGCGCGGAATGCAGGGAGGCGAGGATGCGGTTCGCCGATTCCCGAGAAGTTTCGGCCTGGCTCATCCTCCTGACGCTCCTGCGACGGCAATGCCGAGGTGACAATAACTGGGACGCCCCGACACACATCTTGGGACGCACCTACGAGACTGTCAAGGTGATGGGTGTTCGACATTTGTTCCAGATACGTTGACATGTATTGCCTATTTGTGCTATGAAGTCTATATACATGCGCCCATCATGACCTTTTCGCAATGCCTTGCACTGCTCCGATTCGCCTTGGAGCGCGCGTATCGGCGACAGTCCAGGGAGACGGACAAGCGGTCGACGGGGCTGCACTTCTTGTTGCCGGTGCCCCTGCCGGAACGCCTGATTCTCCTCTGCCGGCTGGACGGTGCTTCGCCCAAGGCCATCAAGACGCTGCTCAAGGCCTCCGACGAGGATGTGGCGTTAGCGAGTGAGCGGATGCGTCAGGCGGTGGCCCAGCTATCAGCGGCGCTCAACGACCCCTTCGCGCACCTGATCGAGGAACCGGACCGCAACCACCTGCGGCCCGCCGAAACCCAGCTCCAGCAGCTGTTGTTTCCTTTCGTGTTGAGATCGGCATCAAGACCAGCGTTTTCATCGATCTGGACTTTGGCCAATCAGGCGGCGTAGGCGAGCAGGTCGGTGAGGCTGTCCCAGAGCGGGCGGGGGATTTGGACCAGGTCCGGGGCGAGGGCTGAGTCGGCGGATTGCCAGCGGGCGCGCAGGTGCGCGCCACCGACGCCAGCGCGTCGGCAAAGGAGGCCTCCTCCCAGCCAAATGGAGATAAGCTAGGGGTGATGGGGTAGGGCGGGCGGTGGTAGGCTGTCGCTCCTCGGAGAGGTGAGCGAGGGACGTGCGCTGGTATCGCCGGGACCCGGCGGCGTTCTTATCGTACTCCAGCCGACGCCGCCAATCTACCCCACCTCAGCCCTGAGGAAAAGGCCCTGGGAGAACCAGGGGGTATGCACAGGAATTGTCGGAGTTCGGCGCGCCCTCCTCGGAGCCAGGCGCCGACTGACGCCCCGGGCGCCACCATCGCCCCGGGGGCGTCTCCGCCGGGCGGTCGCGCCCCGCCCGTGATGGCCGATCAAACCCGGCCCCGACAAATCCTGCACGCACCTAGTACTACAACGACGGTTCAGGGCGGCGAGGCGAACT
>JRHI01002216.1_pt1 | contig 13864 bp, 13 predicted proteins | sample 215371 | NCBI WGS metagenome assembly JRHI01 (sample SAMN02929681, study PRJNA255918) | sediment metagenome | biome: cave system; feature: Ice Cave; material: Sediment; isolation source: sediment from deep within a dark volcanic ice cave with no known source of... ...
GGAGCCTTTCTCCTCTCTTCCACCTTTCCCTATTAGTTGGAATCAATGCCGCAAGGGTCCCAGCCTATCCCGCCACGCCGCCCCCGCCCCTACGGGCACGAGGAACGTCTTCACTTCGTGAGAGCTTCATCCATTCTTAGCTTGATGCATATGGGCGCCATGAATGGGGCCCCTACACCCTAAGTATATCAGGAATGGACATGAACTGTTGCATCATGGTGAGAGGCTGATGGAGCCACATCATCCGTAGCACCTGGAAATCCTCGTGCGATCCAATCGGGCACACCTCCTTGTACAGCGATGACTTCACGTCCAGTTGCGGCAATCATACTAGTCGCAATTGCAGCACGTTGCCCAGAGCGACAAATGATCGCCAATGGGATACCACGCGGAAGTTCATAGAGATGCTGAGGTAATTCTCCAATATGGAAATGCAAGGAATCGGGAATGTGTCCCTCATTCCATTCATCATCGCGGCGTACATCAATGACCATCATCGTTGTGCGTTGAGACCAGCGTTTGTAAAGAGTATCGATGTCAATACGCTCAAAATGGTTTACGGGCAAAGCCGCCGCTTTCCAGGCAGAGATGCCGCCATCCACATAGCCTTGAGCTTGCTCGTAACCAATGCGCACCAACTGCACAACCGCCTCTCGACGTCCATCTTCATCCTCAATCAACAGCATCAACGGAGTATTGAATGGTAAGAACCAACCCACATAAGTGCCAAAAGAACTATCTAGCTCAATGTTGAGCGAACCAGGGATGTGTTCACGTGCAAATGCATCACGAGAACGCCCATCGACGAGAGGAATACTAGTTCTCATACGCTCTCTCACTGCTGGCGGGGCAAAAGCCAACAATTCAGGGAGTGTGCCGAGAACGCGTGGTCCTGTCTGGTTGATATCATGCATATGGCTGTAATAACGCGGATATGCTGTGTAGCCCGCGATCTGGCGACGCACAAAGTCATCTTCGTTAACAGCCTGCACAGCGGGGCTGACGAGCCGTTCTTGCCCAATCGTGGTGCTATTGGCTGAGGAGACGGCGCTCGCAACACAAAAGGAGCCTGCACCATGAGTAGGATAGACCAGCACACTACCGGGCAGGGTATCCAACAAACGGCGCAGCGAATGATATTGCTGACGCGTTAGGGTGAGTGTCATTGTAGGGCCAAGCAGGTCAGTACGACCCGCGCCACCAATAAGCATACTGCCACCACTAAACACGGCATAGGGAGTGGTGCTGTTCGGTTCAGAGGCGGTGTAACTGACATGTTCGGGTGTGTGACCAGGAGTCGCAAGTACCTGAAAGCTTAATTCGCCGACCTTGAGACGGTCCCCATCACGTACCGGCACGTGTTCATAGAGGATGTGCCCCGCTGCGCTTCCCACGATAGCAGCGCCTGTGCATGCAGCTAGTTCGCGTGCCCCCGTCACATAATCGTTGTGGATGTGGGTTTCTAGAATATGTGTGATACGCGCATTCACTCGCCTAGCGGCCTGCTCATAGATACCTACATCACGACGTGGATCAACAACAACAGCTACACCACTTGTGTCATCGGTGACAAAGTAGGATTGATGCCCTAAGCCATCCAGAAAGAACTGTTCGATCCGCATAGTTGTACCTCTCGCCCGCCATAGATTACAGTGATGCCAGCATACGGCGGTGACTTGCAGGCATCAATAGCTCCATTGCCTTTTTCTCTATGCCTGATTTCAGTATACCTAGTATACTGCTGTACGTCAACATGTCGTTATGAGACGACATGTTGTTATGATAAGTTGATAAAGTTGTTCAAAAATTCCCAATTATCCCTTTGTGAGTACCCTCATATTTTCTAAGAGCCTCTACCACTTCTCCCACCGAGCTAACAACTCTTGCACCTAACTGTAAGAGTTGCGCCACATACTTTAGGCCCTCACCGCCAGTATAATCGCGTGCCGCCATGCCAGTGCGCTGTAATAGCCCGTCATCTGTCAGAATCGACGCATCTGGTATGCTCTCATCATGTTCGTTCGCAGCAAGGAAGAGTACCAAGACACCATACTGGGCTGCGAACACGGCCTCTTGCAATAATGCCAGATTACCTGGACCAATAGGCGTCGGGCAAATAATGAGTACAGAGACACGTGCAAGGCTAGCACGCACCTGCTCCAACGTTGCAGGGACAATAGGTGCGTATGGTTGCTCAGTAATAACCTCGTCTGCAAGACGCAACGCGAGCGTATGATCGCTATCACCAATATTTAATGCTCCGGCGACAAAGGGAATCTGTGCATCCGCTAGGGCACGCATCAGCACTTCACCGGAACCACCACCAGCCATCACATGCACCTGAGGATAGCGTAATGGCGCTGGTTTCTCCTCCGGCTCACTTCCAGGTGGTAAGACGCTCAGGTGCTGTGCCCCACGTAGAATACCAACCTGTACCTTCATTCCATAGACGCGACTGAGCAGTCCAGGCTCCAACACTTCAGCGGGACCAGCATCAGCGACAATACCACGTTGGAAGATGATAAGGCGTGAGAAATAGCGTGCAGCGAGATTCAGGTCGTGCATAGCTGCAATGACGGTCATGCTCCGTTCCTGGTTCAAGCGTTGCACGAGTTCAAGTGTTTCTACCTGATACTTTATGTCAAGATGGGCGGTTGGTTCATCAAGGAGTAAGACAACAGGTTGCTGCGCCAGTGCCATCGCAATCATGACCCGTTGCCGTTCGCCTCCGCTCAATTCATTGAACACGCGTTGTGCAAACGGAGCCACGCCTGCTGCCTCCAGCGCATCCATTACTATCAATTCATCTTCTCTACTAGCTGAACCAAAGAAGCCTTTGATAAATGGAGTACGCCCCAGGCTTACCATGTGTGCAACAGTAAACGCAAAGGGCACGTGGAACTCTTGCGGCACAACAGCAATATGCTGAGCAGCACCGCGTCTCCCCCACGCTTGCAAATTCCGTCCTTCTAACAAAACTTTCCCTTGCTGCGGTTGCAACACGCCGCTGAGGAGACGTAACAACGTCGTTTTCCCTGAGCCATTTGGCCCTAACAGTCCCACCATCGCGCCTGTTTGTATGCTCAAGGAGACATCGTAGAACAATGGTTGCCGTCCGTAGCCAAAGGTGATGTTTCGCGCCTGTAATTGTGGCTCTTGTATTGGCGCTACCATTGATATGCTCGCTTGCTACTGCGTAATAAGAACAAGAAGAATGGTGCTCCCACTAATGCGGTAAAGACACCAACAGGCAGAACGGCGGGGGCAATAACCACGCGGGCCAATAGATCAGCAAGTGTGAGAAAGATTGCGCCACCAAGTGCGGATGCTGGTATCAAAAAACGGTGCCTTGGCCCTAACAACAAACGCATTCCATGTGGCATCACCAGACCTACAAAACCAATCAGTCCACTAATGGAAACGGCAGCAGCCGTTAACAACGAGCCTACGACGATAATAAAAAGTTTCCGTCGCTCTACATACAACCCCAAATGTGCTGCCCCCTCTTCGCCTAACGCGAAGACATCCAGCACACCCGCAAGACTTTGTGCCAGAATAATACCAACAATGGTAATAACCCCCACAACGAAAACGGGCGGCCAACTCACCACCTCTACTCCGCCGGAGAGCCAATTAAAAAGGGCCTGTATCGTAAATTGCGCATGTGGTACTACCGTCAAAATGAGTGTTTGGCAAGCGATCAAGACTGAATTGACAACTACTCCCGCCAATAAGAGCGTCACCACTGGCGTGCGTCCATCGACCCGTGCTATGCCATAGACCAGCAACACCGTCACCATCGCACCGATAAATGCGAAGAGAGGTGTCAGCGAAAAGAAAGAGCCATAAAGAGTATCAAAGGGCAACACAAACGCAACCGCAGCCCCAAGAGCGGCTCCTGATGATGTCCCGATCAAATAAGGGTCAGCGAGAGGATTACGTAACATGCCCTGAAATAGTACTCCCGCGACAGAGAGCGCAGCACCCACCAGTGCCGCTCCAATCACAACGGGTAAGCGCACCTGCCACACAATCAACTCAGCCGACGGGTCCCACTGGCGTGCAAAATGAAAAATGCCCGTCCCATTCAGCAAAATCTGCGCAATTGTGGCTATAGGAATAGCCGTCGCACCAAAACTCACGGCTAGCAACAGCGCAATGAGCAATCCGCTAACCAGTAAGCCAAGCACCAACGAGGTTGATAATCGGCGCTGTTGCTCTTTCGGTGTCGGGTCAAGCTGCGGTTGAGTAAGGCGCGTAGCAAGTTTCATTGATAGATATCTCTCCTTCCTTATATCACTATACAATAAAACTGCCTTTTTATATTGCAACGTTCCCCAAATATCTATAGATGTGATAAAATATTCTCTGGAGTTGCCGATTTACCCGTCTTTTAGATGAGTCTCTTCCATGAGAAACTACTACAATTGAGGTGAGCATAAACATAGTATGCACATCCAACCGCTATTGGACAGGAGGTCTTACTCATGATTATACAGTTTATCCTGACACTTCTTTTCGCAGTGCTCTTCCCTATTACAAGCGCGGCAATTTTGAATTATGGGGAAAGAAAAATATTGGCGTGGATAGCTGATCGCGTCGGGCCATTGCACACAGGTCCACATGGTAGCCTGCAATTGGTCGCCGACATCGGCAAAATGATACTGAAAGAAGACGTACATCCTGCCGATACCGACAAAGTGCTGTTTTTGTTAGCCCCCTCAGTGTTCATAGCCCCTATGATTGCTTCATTTGCGGTCTTGCCCTTCTCACCATTCATTGGCCTGCCGGGAACAGCGTTAGCAACAGGCATTGTCTACTTGATCGCAATGAGTTCACTCGATATCATCGGTGTCGTAATGGCAGGTTGGGGCTCAAATAACAAATATTCCCTAATGGGAGGTTTACGCTCGGCTGCACAAATGATCTCCTATGAACTCCCGCTGGTCCTCTCTTTAGTCGGCGTCGTGATGTTGACAAGTGCATTAGCTGGTTCTCCTGGTTATTCGGGCGGGACAGGTATTGGGACCATCTCGATCAAAGAAATTATGACATTTCAGAACGCCAACAGTTGGCCGGGGAAAGGCATTCCTTTCTTTGACTTCATTTTTAAAGGCAATACTCCATGGGCATGGTTCATTCTGGTACAACCATTGATGCTACTCGTGTACTACATCTGTGGTTTGGCCGAAACTAATCGTTCTCCTTTTGACTTGCCCACAGCAGAGTCAGAACTGGTAGCAGGCTTTCTTACAGAATATAGTGGTTTACGTTGGGCTATGTTCTTTCTCGGTGAATATGGAAATATGACGATTGTTTCCGCTGTCGTCACCTCGCTCTTCCTTGGCGGGTGGGCCGGCCCTGGCGTCGCCTACCTAACTGCATCTTCTATGGGGATAGGTTGGCAGATACTCGGCAATCTGCTGGGCGTCCTCTACTTTATCACGAAAGTCTACCTGCTCTGCGGTGTCTTTTTGTGGATTGAGGGTACAGTACCACGTTTACGTAGTGATCAGTTAATGCAATTTGCGTGGCTCATCCTCATTCCTGTGACACTTGGTAATATTCTGCTTACAGGCATGCTCTACCTACTTATTAACGCGATGGGGCTGCCAACAGTCGTTTTCCTGCTAGTGCTTGGAATCATTAACTGGGGAATGCTCTTCGTCTTCTTCCGCTTGGTCAAGCGTGCAACGGTAGCCACTACCAGACGTGCTCAGGCTCCTGCAAGGCATGCCCAACACAAATTGCCCGTGCCACAATTACCAATTGCATCTCACTAACCATTCCCAATACATTGGAGCATCTCATAGAGGTGCTCCAATACGCACAGAACTATGCAACTACTCTTCGTCTACTAATGCCTCATACACGATAGTGGTTACAAGTCCATAGATGAGATGAGGAATAACATCAGCAGCCCAGCCTGAAACGCCCCATTTCTTAGGGTTGCTCAGACCTAAAGCAACAAGGGGTACATCACTAGCAGCCATCGCCGCCAAGCCAACTCCAACGCCAGCGAGCGGAATTGAGACTCCATCAAATTGTGAGCGTAGCACACCATAGAGCACACCGACACCCAGCCCATTTACATAACCGAGTAAAGCTCCCAAGCCGCTTTCACGGTTCTGTGCTTTCTCATCGTTGGAGCCTACCCCTTTAGAAGAAAGGGGAATATGGGCGCTATCAGCAAGCTTACTTACCATCTGAGATGGAGCACTACTCGATGAGCGAGCACGCGTCGCCATATCTACATAGGTTGCTATATTCAGAGCAACGGTTCCCGCCGCACCTGCAATAACACCCGCCAAAGCATTTTGTACCACTGTGTTCTCCTCTATATCTTACATAGGTATAATCGTACATGATATACTCCTATGTAACACGTAATTCTGCACTACTGGGTTTCAGAAGAGATCGGCGCTCTCCAGGTGTATACCACTCCGTCATCATCTCCTGAGGCAATACGTGTTCCATCTGATGACCAAGCTACTGTTAACACTTCGCTATGATGAGCACGATACGTGAATACTGTGTTGCCTGTCGCGCCATCTCTGATTTGAACTGTCTTATTCGTGTTGGCCGAGGCAAGATATTGTCCATCCGATGACCACGCGACACCATTGACCCAACCATCACAGCAGTAGGACCAAAGATATTTGCCAGTAGTGGCATTCCAGACTTGTATCGTATAATCAAAACCGACAGAGGCAATATCTTTCCCATCCGGCGCCCACGCCACTGCTGCAACGTTATCAAAATGACCATTATACGTTAAGAGATGCTTCCCCGTGCTGGCGCTCCACACCTGCACAGTACGATCATTGCCAGCCGAGGCTAGTATTCTCCCATCTGGCGACCACGCGACGGCACTCACCCAATTCGTGTGGCCCCGATACTCCACCTCCATATGTCCGTTGTCCGCACCACCTATACTCCATACCTGCACCGTGTCGTCATAACTGGCAGAGGCCAGATGGTGTCCGTCTGGCGCCCATGCTACCGCTGTCACAGTATTGGTGTGACCGCGATAGGTTAAAAGAGGTTGCCCTGTTTTGGCATCCCAAACTTGTACGGTTTTGTCAAAACTAGCAGAGGCAATATACTTCCCATCAGGAGACCATGCGATTGCAGTCACCCATCCGCTATGTCCACGATAGGTAAAAAAGAGATGTCCATTCGTCGCGTCCCACACCTGTACCGTCTTATCATAGCTAGCTGACGCAACGCGCTTGCCATCGGGCGCCCACGCCACCGCCGTCACTGCCTCAAGATGTCCATGATACGTAGCAAGCGTCGTTCCCATCACGGTTGCAGACGGCCGTATAGAGGGGCTGATTGTACTAGAAGTAGTACACGATGCTAACACTATGATAAGGAAACAGATAGAGGGTAGAAATACATGTGGACGCATACTTCTGGGCAACATAGTAGTCATCCTTCCCTAATTAGGAGCAATCAGTTCATCCTAATGTATCTTTTGTACTAGTATAGTTCCAACCTTACAATCTACTAGTATAACATTTGGGGCTTCTTGCCTTTTTATATTCTCATAGCTATAAGAAATGCAATCCCTTACTAAAAGTACCTCATCCCCTACATATAATCTTATTGGCTCATCCCAATATCCGACTCCACATATGAAGTTATAAAGAGCATGCACATCCCATTCCTCCGGTCGCACAATCAGGTCCTTTTCACGAGGAAACGGGTAGTAGCTACTATGTGCCTCGTTTTGCGGTATACGAATTGCTTTTCCTTCATAAAGCTTCCACACCGTTTGTGCCAGTAATTTTCCACCAACATGAGCACATTGTACTTCCAGTTGAGCGTAATGTATACCATCGGGTACATGGATTACTGCTTGTGCCAGAACGTCTCCCGTATCCATTCCCTCATCCATAATGTGAATTGTCACCCCTGTAGTATCGCCGCCATTGCGAAACGTCCAGAACAGTGGAACGGGACCGCGATTCTTTGGCAATAATGAGGGATGAACGTTGATACATCCGAGTCGTGGCAAGCTGAGAATGCTGCGTGGAATGCGCTGTGGAAAACAGGCAACACACATTACATCGGCATCGTAGGCAGCTAGTGTTGAGTACGTCAATGTATCAGACAGACGATAGACATCCCACACGGGCATAGAGTGGGACCTTGCGAAGTGTATTATAGAGTTTGGTAAAGAGCCATTGGCTATAGGAAGTGTACGTCGCGCTGGCGTTGTTTGGTCCCGTTGCTGTACAGCAGGAGTTTCACGTCCAGGTATTGGCACAGCTGGCAACACAACTGCGCATACCTCAACATTGTTTTCTACCAAAGCCATCAGCGATTGTAGGGAAAAATTGCCGAGCATGCCAAAGAAAAGCACTTTGGGATGTCGTGTTGCGGGAAAACTATTTGACATGAGACCATCCATGCGTTAGTATCTGTAATAACATGTAGCCAATAGCTACCTTAACTAAAGAGAGGTATTATCATGCCACGAATGGTATATTGTGTCAAACTTGGACGCGAACTTCCAGGATTGGAAAAGCCTCCATTCCCTGGAGCATTAGGCCAGCGTATCTACGAACAAATTTCTCAGCAAGCATATGATATGTGGCCCGCCCAAAGCACGCTGATTATCAATCATTATAGCCTGAATATGGCCGATCCAGAATCACGCAAAATTCTGCGCGAGCAGATGGAAGAGTTTTTCTTTGGTGCCGATGCTAAAATGCCCGAAGGTTGGACGCCCGAAGGGGTTGGCGCAGGAGCAGGCCAAAGTAGCAAAGGTGGCGGTGCTGGTGCAGGCCAAAGTAGCAAAGGTGGCGATGCTCCATCTCGTAAGAAATAGCAATGCGAGACTCTGGCGCTATTCTGCTCATTTCTTGCTATGAGCTAGGTCATCAACCATTTCACCTTGCCTCTTTACAGGCTATGCTCAAGAAGGCAGGGTATTTCCCTGTGCCCATTGATACTTCCATTGAGACATTGACAGATGAGGCCATTAAAAAAGCACGCTTCGTTGCTATCTCTGTGCCTATGCATACAGCGTTACGCTTGGGAGAGCAGATAGCAAGGCGTGTTCGTAATGTGAATCCATCTGCACACATCTGTCTCTATGGTCTCTATGCCTTGCTCAATGCTGAGCACCTGCTACAAGATACCATCGATGCGGCTATTGGTGGCGAGTACGAAGTCCCCCTTCTGAACCTGATTGCCGCACTAGAGCAGAACGAAACGCTAGCAATTCCAGGCGTCTCTACTCGTGCCACAAAAAGTGGTGCCTGGATACAACGCACGCCTTTTCTCGTGCCAGAGCGTGGTGTACTCCCTGCGCTTGATCGCTATGCTCGTCTAGAGTGGAATGGCGAACTTAGACTGGCAGGCTATACAGAAACGACACGTGGTTGCAAACACACTTGCCTACATTGCCCGATTACACCTGTGTACAGCGGACGCTTCTTCGCGGTTCCTGTCAACATCGTACTCGCAGATATTCGCGCACAGGTAGCCCAAGGAGCACAGCATATCACCTTTGGCGACCCCGATTTCTGGAACGGCCCCACACATGCTATGCGCATTATACGGGCCATACACCAGGAATTTCCCACTGTGACCTTTGACGCTACTATCAAGATCGAGCACCTATTACAACATCGCCATCTATTACCAGAAATGAAGCGTTGTGGATGCGCCTTCATTGTATCAGCCGTGGAATCGCTCAATGATATCGTCTTACGCCGTCTTGACAAGGGGCATACTAGCACTGATGTAGCCATGGCCTTCTCCTTATTAGAGCAGGAGGACATCGTGCTACGCCCATCACTCTTGCCCTTCTCACCTTGGGAAACACTAGAAAGCTACATCGCATTACTAACTTTTTTTGAGCAAAACCACCTTATTGAGCATATTGACCCTGTTCACCTCTCGATTCGTCTCTTGATACCGCCAGGATCAGCCCTACTCGATACACCAGATAGCCAACAATGGCTTGAAAAGCTCGATCAAGCAAACTATACCTATCGCTGGCATCATCCCGACCCACGTATGGATAGTTTGCAGCAGCAGGTTGCTACATTGGTTGAAGCAGCAGAGACCTGCAAAGCAAATTCCGTTGAAACATTTTTCCAGGTTCAAGCAGTCACTCTTGCTATGATAGAAAAGGACTTCTCTGTTTCACGTGCTGTAGAAAACTATGGCACGCCACAAGTGTTACCTCACCTCACTGAATCCTGGTTCTGTTGAGCAGAGCCGACCACGTCTCAGTTGGAGACAACGACCTGCATCCAATAAACAAAATGGGTAATTCTACGCATGCCTACATACCTTCCGTTGCATATACTCTGAATAATACATATTCGGAGATGTTACAAAACAAAGCAATCGCAGGAAGGAAAGACAGCCATGCTTTTACTAGATAAAGGAACCAATAACAAAAACCAGCAAATACCCAAGCATCCTATTCCACTTCAAGGCACTGATGTCACTAAAGAACTGATCATTGCTGAGTATAATCAGCTACAAGCAGGCGTTCTCAAGCGCATTGATATTCGATATCAGATGATTCAGTTCGGTCTCACAGCTCTTGGAGTATTCTTGACGATTGGCTTCACAGCAAAAAATGCGTTGCTTATCCTTGCCTATCCAGCACTAGCATTGATGTTGTCCATTACATATGTCATCAACGCTTACGAATCCCATAGAATGAAACAATACATCGAAGAGCATATTGAGCCAAGGGTACCAAATACCGAAAAAGAAGAACCCTTTGGCTGGCAACATTACCGCACTTCTCACAAAATGGAACATATAAAGATTGTGGGAATGCCGTTAGGAACATTGGGGAATATAGGGGCTAAACTCACCTTTATGATCAGCTCACTCATAGCAGTAGGTGCAGGCATTTTAGCGATGCAATTGTATGGTGGAGCTAATGATTTCCTCGGGGCAGCATGTGCGTTAACAGCAATAGAAAGCGTTGTGCTCTTTAGTGATGCGATAGTTTACGCATGGAAACATAGAAAGAATGCTCCTGACATACAGGAAGACCAAGCATCACTTAATATGAACGAAAAGGTAGCACTACACTCATAGCACATGGATACACTTTCTCATTCATACCTACTTCTTCAAAAGGCTCACTACCACGATAGACGCCCCAATTGCTACCGCACCAGCAAAGGTCGGCCAATTGAGGCGTTCACCCAGCAATGTCACACCAAGCAAAACAGCCACGACAGGCTCAAAGTAGATGTATACTGCGGCACGCGAGGCATCAAGCTTGGTAAGAGCAACGTTGTAGACAAAATAAGCGAGAACAGAACACCCTAGTGCGAGAAACAAAAGAGCTATCCACTGTAGGGCGTCTAATCGAGCGACATCTTCCCAGCGATTGTTGGTAGGATCGAGCAACGAGAGCAAGAGTAACCCTATCGCACCACTGAGCATAGTTCCCCCTGTCATAACCAACGGCGAGATATTCTGCATCCACCGTTTGCCTAAATTTGAGTACAGCGCAAAGGCAAAAGCATTTCCAAGGAGACATAGTGCTCCAAAGAGAAAATCGTAGGTTTGTGCTATCTGTGCTGGCTTCTGCCAAACGATGATTGCTACTCCCAAAAAACCAAGCAGTAACGCCCCGAACTTCGTCAGGCTCAGGCGCTCTTTATTCAGAAATTGAGAGAGAAAAGCAGTCACGGCAGGAATGAGGCCAACTACTAGGATGGAAGAGATACTCGCATTCGTTTTCTGCACACCTGTATATTGCAACCAGAAGTAGAGTGAAAAGGTGATTTGTCCTAAAAGCGCCATCTGCACAAGGTGCCGTAGGGAGAGTTGACGCCGCATTATGGCTCTGCAAAGAGGGAAGATAAAGAAGAGCGAAGCAATACTAAAACGTAATGCCGCTAATACTGTCGGGCTGAGTGTAGTCTGACCCGGTGTCTCAGCGTGTAGAAGCAGACGAGCCGCAACAAATGAAGCACCCCAGGCGAGAACAGCAAACCATACGCCAGCGTAGGCAAGAACACCGCGACTACTTGTATCAGAAGTTTCCTGAGTTTGCTCGCTCGTATCCATACTGCCTTCTCTATTCTATAGTGCTCTCACTATCATAACTCTCTATCGTACGGCACGCATCACAGGTATCTCACGCCTAATGTCAAAACGCAAATAAGCATGAGACTTCCGAATCGCTTGTTCTACCTCATCGACATTATCGCCACGAGCAAAGATAAAACCGAGATAGCTGGCTCCCTCTGGCAAGGGTACCAATTGATGATGCAATTTCGCGGTAATCTCGACACCCGTAATCAGCGGAACTGCCGCAGCCTCCTCTACACCATGGACGGATTTGAGCATTCCAGCGGCAGGAATGGGAATCATCATCACTCCGGTAGCGTGTTGATCGCGCTCGATAGTGGTAATTTCTTCGCCAATAGCATGGCGTAGAATCAACTCTTCCAGGCAGATACCCGACCCAAACTCTAAAACGGTTGAGCAAAGGCCACCAATTGAACGTCCCGCAATTTCCAGCATCCAGGGACCGCGTTCATTGACACGCAGTTCCGCGTGTACCGGCCCCTCGCGCAAACCAAGTGAAGCAGCTGCCACCGCTACACACTGTGCAATATCCTGCTGCACCTTTGCCGAGAGGCGCGACGGCGTCACATAAATGGTCTCCTCAAAAAAGGGACCGTCAAGCGGATCAGGCTTATCAAACAATGTGAGCACTTTGAGCTGTCCGTGTGTCAATATGCCTTCTAGAGCCACCTCGAAGCCAGGAATGAAGTCCTCTACTAAGAACGAGGTCTCAAGTTCTGCATTGCCTTCTGAGAGCAAGAAACGCTTCAGGCGCTGAAACGCTGCTACGAATTCAGTAGGATTATCAGCACGAATCACACCACGACTTCCCGAAAGGCGTAGAGGTTTGAGCACACAGGGGTACTCTACCTGCGTCGCAATCTCAGCCGGATTATCACTCAACAGAAACGGACGAAAAATGGGACAAGGTGCTCCGCCAGCCGACATCAAACGGCGCATCAGCAGTTTATCCCGTGCCGCCTCCGCTGCCTGTGGAGAATTATGCGCTAAGTCCAAAGCCATACTTGCATGCGCCGCGAGTTCGCTAGCACTATCATCAACCGAAAGAATTGCATGAATGGGATGCTCTTGCGCAAATGTTGTAATTGTTTGTACAGAAGACGCGATATCCGCGAAATCGACACCTAATGGCACATGCCAATATTCAGCCAGTGTCTCTGGAAGATCAATACCCACCACAACATCTAGATTGAGATGTTGCGCAGCAGTCAAGAATGCCCCTGCTCGATAGGTAGCAGGTGACATTAACAATAGCACACGTTTACGTGTCTGTTCAATAGATGTAGTCATAGCTCTTCATCCTAATAATTCAAAGGAGATTTACGTGTCCTGTTTGACATCGACAGTATAGCCCATTGCTTTCAAGGCGGCGGCAAGGCCAAAGAGTTGTGCGTTCCCACTCACCGTCCATACCAACTCCGTAGGAGTGCGTCTGTTTGGATCATCCGCACCATCCCAATAACACTCATAGGTACCTTGCCAGTTCCGATGCTGCACTCTCCCCTGATAATGCCAGGGCGAAGCGGCGGGCCGCCTATTATTAAAGCCCAATCCTGAGCCTGTGATACTTGCGAAATCTCGACTACGAAAGATCACTTTCATAGCTTTCCCCTCGTAACATACAAAACAAACAGCCCAATACTTTTACTTCCACCTTGGGAATTTGTCCTAATGAATATGTAGTATATAGCAAAGAGGCTTTGTATGATAGCATCATTGTTTGGATGGGGTGCCCGTCATTTTTTTGCGAGGAAGGGTTTGCGCCATGGGTGGG
>JRHI01002217.1_pt1 | contig 13856 bp, 11 predicted proteins | sample 215371 | NCBI WGS metagenome assembly JRHI01 (sample SAMN02929681, study PRJNA255918) | sediment metagenome | biome: cave system; feature: Ice Cave; material: Sediment; isolation source: sediment from deep within a dark volcanic ice cave with no known source of... ...
GGATACAAAAGCAGTTAGGCAAGTGAATCATGTTGACAGCAGTGGTCTGGGAACCGTATGGTAGCTTCATGGAGTGTCGGCGGCCATCCCATTTCCCGGGAGCTCGCCATGCATCGCCGAGCCAACGTCCTGGTCCTCACGGGAATCTTGCTGGTGGCCGGGCTTGTCGCGATCGCTGCGGTCAGCCGGGTTCGGGATGCCGCCAACCGAGCGTGCTGCACGAACCACCTCAAGCTGCTTGGCATGGCTGTTGGCAACTACGAGGACCAATGCGGCCGGTTCCCCTTGGCCACCGTGTCCGAGAACAGCCTTCCGCCCGAGCGGCGCCTCAGCTGGCTCGTCGAAATGTTCCCCTACATGGAGGCAGCCCCCCGGCCCCCCTACGACAAGACAAAGGCCTGGGACGCCGAAGAGAATCGGCCTCGCTGGTATCGCTACCCGGACAAGGACGGGCAGGAGAGGAAAGACTACTGGGGTGATTACCCGCTCTGGCTCTGTCCGTCCAACCCGAACCAGGCCGCGCCGGGTACACCGAGTCTCACCCACTACGTCGGCATCGCCGGGATGGGGAGTGACGCGGCGAGCCGGCCAGTGGATGCCCCCGCCATCGGCCTCTTCGCCTACGACCGGCCGCTGCGCCGCGGAGACTTCAAGAAGGGCCTGTCCGAGACGCTGATGGTAGTCGAGACCAGGCTGGACAACGGCCCCTGGACGGCGGGCGGCTACCCCACCGTGCGCGGCCTCGACCCTGACGGGCCGCCGTACCTGGGTAAAGGCGGGCAGTTCGGCGGCACGCACCGGGGCGGCGCGAATACTCTGCTCGCGGACGGCACCGTCCGCTTCCTGAGCGAAAGTACGAGTCCGCGAGCCTTTGAGGCAATGGCGACCATCGCGGGCGGCGATTGAGGTGCCAGATAAGCTGCCGTGGGGTCGTGGTCCCGGCAGCCTGTCTGTCGGTGGCCGCAGGTCAGCCACGCCGGTGGGAAGCTCGAAAGGAGGTCCTTGTGGCGAGGATCCAGCTAGGCAGACCCGAGGTCGAGCGGCGCGACCTGCCGTTCGTCTGTCTGAAGTGCGGCCGCCCGGCAAGTCTCTGGAAAACGAAACGCTTCCTACTCGCCTCACCGTCCGGGGCGGCCAGCCTGGGAAAGCTGACACAGATCCGGGTTCCGATGTGCTCGGCCCACAAGAACCACTGGTTCTGGCGAGGGCTGTTTGGCGGGGGAGTGGGAGGAGCCCTGGTCGCCCTCTTCATCGTTGGGCTGCTCGCCGTTGCGGAGCCCGGCGAGGTCCCGCGGGCCTGGCGCGACATCCTCCTGGTCGGCTGGGTCGTTGGCTTCTTCGGCCTGGTGCTCTGGCTCCCGGTGATGCTCGTCCTCCACTTCACCGCGGTCCGTCCCCTGAGGATCACCAACGACGACATCACCCTGACCGGCGTCTCGCCGGCATTCGTCGGAAGGCTGAAGGAGTACCGCTGGTTGCCCTCCGGAGAGCGAAAGGCCGCCCGCCAGGCCGGCCGGAGGCGGGGGTACGATCCCGAAGCAGGCCGCCTTTGTTAGTGGCTCTTGGCACCGGGCGGGAACGCGCTGCCATTATCCGCGCCTCGAGGATCGTGAGGCGGAGCCAGGAGGCCCACCCGCCCAGGGGATCGGAACCGTCCCTGGAGTGATGTCCTTGACCAGCACGGCCCCCTGCCCGTTGCTGTTGCTCATCCACAGTTGGTAGCCGTCCTTCGCGGAATACCGCGTGAAGAAGAAGACCCCGCCCACCGCGGTCAGGTTGTCGGTAAATAAGTTGCCGGCGTCCGGGCCCTGGTCCGACACCTGTACGGTTCCGGCGGGGGTGCCGTCGGACTTCCACAGGACCGTTCCCTGCGCTGGGTCGTAGGCGGTGAAGAAGAGCGTGCCACCCACGTTTACCAGGCTGGCCGGCAGCGAGCTGCCCGCCCCAGGTACGAGATCCTTCACTCGCACGGTGCCTGCGTCGGAGCCGTCCGACTTCCACAACTCGATGCCGTGCGCCGGATCGTATGCCGTGAAGTAGAGCGTGTTCCCCACGGCCGTGAGGTAGCGCGGGTCGGAACTGACGGCGCCCGGCGCGATGTCCTTGACCCGGTGCGTCCCAGCCGTTGTACCGTCGCTCACCCACAACTCCGAGCCGAGCCGGTCGTGGCCGACGAAGAATACCTTGTTGCCCACGGGTGTAAAACTGAAGCTGTTCCAGCCGCCGCCAACGGGTCTGATGTGCTGAAGCATATTCGTGCCGACGAACGTACCGTCGCTCTTCCACAGCTCCGTCCCGCGCGTGGAGTCCATGGTCGTGAAGTAGAGCGTCCCGCCGGCAGCCGTGAAGTAGGCGACGCTGAAACTGTTATCGTTGGCGTGGATGTCCTTGATCAGTATGGTCCCGGCCGTCGTGCCATCGCTTTTCCAGAGGTCCACCCCGTTCCGGTCATCGGGGGTGGTGAAAAAGAGCTTGCCATTCACGACGGTCAGGTTGGCTAGATTGACGACGGGGACACCGCCCTGCACGCCAGGAGCCGCGTGCCGGACCACCGTTGTTCCCGCTGCCGTGCCGTCGCTCTTCCACAGCACGTTTGCCCCGCCCTTGGGGTCGTAGACGGTGAAGAAGAGGAGGCCGTTCACGTTCACCAGATAGGACGGGAAAGAGCTGTCCTGACCGGGGACGATATCCTTGACCATTCGGGTGCCGGCCGCCGTGCCGTCGGTCCTCCACAGCTCGGTGCCGTGCGCCCAGTCTGTGGCCGTGAAGTAGAGGATGCCGTTGACGGCCGTCAGGTTCTGCGGGTCGGACGGGACGTTGCTCGGGTCGGCGCCGTGAACCGGCCGCGTGCCGTCGGGCGTGCCGTCGCTCGCCCAGAGGGCCGTGCCAAAGCCAGGCCCAGGCCCAGGCCTCGCTCCGATGAAGTAAAGGGTCTTGCCCGCAGCGGTGAAGTTCCAGGACGCCTGCCCCCACTGGGAGGGGCCGAAGTTCTGGATCATGCGCGTGCCGTTCTCGGTACCGTCGCTGGCCCACAGCCCGGACTGCTGGGCGGCGTCAAAGCCGTTGTAGAACAGCTTGCCGTTGGCCTCGGTGAAGTTCCAGGCGGGCCGCCAGAACGGCAGCCCACCCGAGTGCCCCGCCCGGCCGGGCCACGGGGCTCCCCAGAAGAAATTGCCGGCGTAGAGCTGGTGTACGAAGTGGGTCCCGGACGCCGTGCCGTCGCTCTCCCAGAGCTGGTAGCCGTTCCCGGGGTTGGAGATGCTGAAGACGAGCTTGCCGGTGGCGACGGTGAGGTTCTGGGGGTCGGAGCCGTCCTGGCCGGGGACGATGTCCTTGACGATCCGGGTGCCGGCGGCGGTACCGTCGCTCCGCCACAGCTCGGAGCCGTGCACGCCGTCGGCGGCAGCGAAGTAGAGCGTCCCCTGGAAGCCGACCAGATCGTGCAGGAACGCGCCGCCGTTGTAGGGGGTAAAGTCCTTGACCATCCGGGTGCCGGCGCTGGTGCCGTCGCTCTGCCATAGCGCGGTGCCCTGGGCCCCGTCGTCCGCGGTGAAGAAGAGCCTCCTGCCGACGGCGGTCAGGTTGCTCGCGTTCAGGTGGTCCTTGACCCGTGTAGTGCTGGCAGCAGTGCCTTCGCTTTGCCACAGCTCTTGCCCGTAGGTGGGGCTAAAAGTGGTGAAGAACAGTTTGCGGCCGACGGCGGTGAGGTTTGTCGCGTCGAGGTGGTCCTTGACCAGGGTGGTGCCAGCGGCGGTGCCGTTGCTCCGCCACAACTCTCCGCCGTGGACCGGGTCGTTGGCGCTGAAGAACAGGGCGCCGTTGACGMCCGTCAGGTTATTGACCCAGGAGTTCTGGGAAGGGACGACATCCTTGACGAGTACCGTGCCGGCAGCGGTGCCGTCGCTCCGCCACAGCTCGGCTCCGTTGACGGGATCGTTCGCCGTGAAATAAAGAGCGCCGAGGGCGCTCGTCAGGTTCATCAGGGACGAATTGCCGGTCGGCGGAAGGACGTTCTTGACCAGGACGGTGCCGGCAGCGGTGCCGTCGCTCTGCCACAGCTCGGCCCCGCGGTCCGGGTCGCTAACGGCGAAGAAGAGCGCGCCGTTGACCCGTACGAGCCCGCTGGAAAGGTAGCTACCCTGGCGAGTGAGCACGCTCATCAGGGTCGTGCCCCCTGGCGCCCCGGTGCTCCGCCACAGTTCCGTCCCGTAGGCCGGGTCTTCCGTGGTGAAATAGATCGCCCCCTTGAAGTTGACCAGGTTACTCGGGGTGGCTCCCGACAAGAGCGTCCGATCTTCGAGCGGCTCGACGGCCAACCGGCACGAGGACGTCGGGTGGCCAGGATGCTTCCTGGTATGGGAGGGCAGCCACCTGGATAGCAAGCGTTTCGCGGAGAACAGTCGCGCCTTCCATGTCATGGCAATCATCCTTTCCGTCTGGGATCAAGTTCCTGCCTCGACGCGGCCCGACAGAGGCATCCCACGAGGTGCGTCCAGGCTTTCCTGGGATCCTTCCAGGAATTGACGTGAGCGAGGCCGGGAGTGTTTCCGAACGCTCGCGCCGGAACTTGTATCTGCCCGGTACGAGCGCGAGGGACTGTGGTGCGGCAGATGAGTTGCCGAACCGTCAGGGGCGGCATCGTACTGCCATGGCCGCGTTTTCACAATGCGACTTGCCGGGGCGGCGGAGCAGGGTCGTTCCGTTGTCCCGTTGTTGGTGGGGAGGGATAAGGAGGCGAGCTGACCACGCTGTCCGGGGCTCGTCCGCAGCGTGAAGGGAACGGCCCTGCCCGAAAACCCAGGCGATCGTGGCCGGTGAGGATGGGGTTAAACAGGCCCGGCCGGACCTGCCGCCATTCCTGGTCATGAATACCCAGCACGATTCGCGCTACCTGAGGCTGCAGGCCGGTCGATTCCACCGCAAACGGAGAAAGAGCTTGCGGCAGCGGCTCTGGAACGTTCCGGACGTGGTCGGGAAGCCATCCGGGCAGGATAATCGTTGCCTGCGGTCCGTCGCGAGGGTAAAGTCAGTTTTTCGAGACGAAACCGAGATCCCAAAGGGTGTCTATCTGGGAAAGATCGGTTGAAGGAGAACCAAATGGCTTTGAACCTTTTCCCAGCAGTAAATGGTGGGAAGCGCTGTCGTCTGCGCGTCGAACAGCTCGAGGACCGTTGCCTGCCCTCGACCATCTTCGTCGCTCAGCCCGACCTTGCGAGTTCTCCGCACCCCGCCCTTGAGGTGCGGAGTGCGGTACCGACTCCCTTCCGCCGGGCGGCCGTCGCCGACAGCGCGGGGCTGGACGCGGACCAGAAACTGCGCGCCGACCAGCTGATCAGCCTCTTCGAGAACTCGACGCCGGTCCTCCAGTACCGCTACGTCCAGAACCTGCATGACGGCCGCGGCTTCACCGCCGGCCGCGCCGGCTTCACCACCGCCACCGGCGACCTGCTCGACGTGGTCCGCCGCTACACTGCCCGCAAGCGTCGCAATCCGCTGCGGGTGTTCCTACCGCGGTTGCGCCAGCTGGCCAACCAGGGCAGCGACTCCACCTCCGGCCTGGAGGGGTTCGCCCCAGCCTGGCGGAAGGCCGCCCGCGATCCACTCTTCCGAACCGTTCAGGACGAGGTCGTGGACGACACCTACTACCGCCCGGCCGTCGCCCGCTGGCGGGGCCAGGGGCTCCAGACCGCGCTGAGCCTGGTCGTGATCTACGACACCATCATCCAGCACGGCGAGGGCGAGGACCACGACGGCCTGCCGGCGATCATTAGCCGGACCACGATGCGGGCTGGGGGCAACCCGTTGACGGGCATCGATGAGAAGGCGTGGCTGGCCACCTTCCTCCAGGTGCGGAGGGAGACGCTGCTGAACGCTGCCGACCCGGCGACGCGGGCAGTGTGGCGACAGTCGGTCGGCCGGGTGGACGCCCTGGAGCGGATCGCTGCCGCGGGCAACTACGATTTTCGCGGTCCCATTGCCGTGAACGTCTACGGTGACTCCTTCGTCCTCTCGTGAACCGCGCTCCGTGGCTCGGTCCAGGGGACTCCCCGCCGAGTGTGTTACACACCGGCTTGCCAAGCGCGGCCATCAACCTACAGCGGCTGCTGGGGAAGACGAATATCGCCGAGGTGCTGCGTGACAACCTTTACCACGTCCGTGATCTCCCCACTAAACTGGGCGTCTTGAATCTTTGAGTCCCCTGGCGGCGGTGGAAGATCGTGTTGACATTCTTTCTAAAGTTCTCTAATAGTTTTTAAATGATTTGCGGCATCCCTGGTCCGATGCCTACGCCCCACCTTCCCGACAGTCGTCTTCCCTGCCCCACGGGGCCTCGAAGAGGATGTGCCATGCACGCGCCGACGAACCGGATGTTCACCGAAGGCCGTCGTCCCGTGATCCGCTGGGTGAAAGGCGACGGCCAAGACGACGTGGTGACACGCTCGGCCATCGCCCAGGCCACCCGCCTGTTCGGCGACCGCGTCGATTACTGCCTGACCGCCAACGGGATCAGCGCCGAGCGGGCCCGGGCCATCCTGGCCTGGGCGGCGCAGCCGGTCGAACTGTGGATGCAACAGCCGTCGGACAACCCGGAACTGGCGGCCGCGCTGGGGCAGGCGGACTGTCTCCCCGAGCGCTTCGGCTATTGGTGGAAGTGGTTCCCCGAGCGGGTCCGCCCCGACGCCCCAGAATGGAACCTCGACGGCGACATGGTAGTCGTCCGCCCGCCGGCCYGGTTTGAAGCCTGGGTGGCCGGCCGCGACCCGGTGCGTGTCGCCCAGGATCTGGTCGCGCCCCGGGCTGACTGCGTCTATGGCTCCTACCTGGACCTGCCGGACGACCGCCGGCTCTACTCGGGCCTGGTCTCGCTGCCGCCCGGCTATCGGTACATGCACCGCATGCTCGAAATCTTGCGGCGCCAGCCGCTGCCGTCCGGCCACGACGGGCGGACCGACATGGACGAGCAGGGCTGCCTCGCCGGGTCCTTCGCCGGGCAGCCGCTTGAGCCGATCCCCCTGCACGAGTTCCCCTTCGCCCGGTCCTACGAGGGGCAGCTCAGCTACGGGGATGGCGGCCGCCGCGGCGACCCCTGGGGCTACCACTTCAGCTTCGCCTTCCGCCTCGATAACCCCCACTTCCGGGCCCTCGCGGACGCCGGCGAGGTCTTCTGGCAGGAGGAGCCGTCCGTTTGGGAGCGGTTCGTCTGGCTGCGGAACTTCGGGCAGTGGGGCTGGCACGGCTGGTCGATGCAGCCGGCCTTCGTCGCCAAGACGGACGAGGTCGCCCGCACCTACGCCGGCAAGCGCGTGCTCGACAGCGGGACCTCACGCGGCCACCTGGCCGCCATCCTGGCCACGCACGGCTGCCACGTCACCACCGTGGACGCCGCCGACCGTGGGGCGGCCGCCAACCTGGATGGCCTGGACGTTCAGGTTGTCGTGTCCGACCTGGCCGCCTACCTGCGGCGCTGCCGTGAACACTTCGACCTCATGGTGATCGACCTGCACGGCAACGGGCCGGCCGTGTGGCGGGAGCTGTGGCCGCTACTGGTGGGGCGGCTGGCAACCCGGGGACGGTTGCTGCTGTACAACTCGCACTTGTGGCGGCAACCCGAGGCGCTGACCGAGACGGGGCTGAAGTGGGTCATGGAGAACCGGCTGTGGGGGTGGAAGACGGAAATGCTGGCCCAGCCGGCGCCCGGCATGATCATCTGCCACCGGGGCCGGTGGCGGACGCCCGTCTGTTCCGCGACCCGGGCCATCCGGTCGGCGCTGACTGGCGCGGCCGCCTAATGTCGCCGACGGGAAAATCTGAAAGGAAGATACGGTTCACTCGCACCGCGACTCGCCGGTCGCGCGGCCCTGGCTGGGCAGGGTGTGCCGGCCCGTCCGTCAGTGGCCGAACGGAATCCAACTGCGAGGAACACGTATGACAGCCCCGGTAATCCCATTTTGCGACCTGAAGCCGGCGGTCGCGCCCCTGCGGGGCCTCATCGAGGACACCGTCCGCCGCGTGATGGACCGGGGGTGGTTCTTGCGGGGGCCGGAAAGCGAGGCGTTCGAGGCAGAGTGGGCCGCCTATTGCGGCCAGCGCTACTGCGTCTGTTGTAACAGCGGCACGGACGCGCTGACACTGGCAGCGCTGGGCCTCGGAATGACGGAGGCGGAGGTCCCGGCCAACACCCTGGCCCTGACCGCCCTCGGCCTCCGGCGGGCCGGCCTTCGGGTCGATCCTGTTGACGTTGATACGGTGGGGCGGCTGGGGCACCCGACCAAGAACGCTGTCCCGGTGTTGCTCTACGGCCACCTGCCGTCCGCGGCGGAGGGGCGCTGCCGGCTGTTCGACGCGGCCCACGCCCACGGCTGGAAGCCGCCGGCGCACGCGGTCGCCTGCTGGAGCTTCTACCCCACCAAGACGCTCGGGGCGCTGGGCGACGCCGGCGCCGTCACCACCAACGACCGGTCCCTGGCCGAAACGATGCGCGCCCTGGCGGGCCGCGACGACGTGCTGCGGGACGGGCGCCAGCTCACGTCCCGCATTGACGAGATCCAAGCGGCGGTCTTGCGGGTCAAGCTGCGTTGCCTGGACGCCTGGCTGCAAGAACGGCGGCGCATCGCCGCGGCCTACCACGAAGGCCTGCCCGAGGGCGTCGAGCCGCAGTCGTCCCTCATGGACAGCCTTCAGCACCTCTTCGTTGTCGCCTGCGACCGGCGGGATGCGGTGCAGGACCACCTCCGCCGCCACGGCGTGGAAACGAAAGTGCATTTTCCGATCCCGTTACACCGACATAACGCCCCGTGGGGCCGCCCCGGCGTGAGCCTGCCCAACGCCGAGCGCTGGTGCGCCACGGTCCTCAGCCTGCCGTGTTACCCGGGGCTGCGGCTGGACCAGGTGCAGCACGTCTGCGGGCTGATCCGGCAATGGCAGGAGACGGCGGGCGCCGACGTCCCACTCCCGACGCGGGCCGCCTGATCCGTGGCCCAGGCATCCCGCCTGGGCGCGGCCTGGTGCTGCCGGCCGACCCAGTTCCGCTCCTCGTCGTGCCCCACCTCCCCCTGGCCCGCGCCGAACACCTCCTCGATCCCGTACCGCCGCCCGTGGGCCGCCACGACCCGCGCCAGATACGATAAGGCGTTGGGAGTTGTTCCGACAACATGTCTGAGCAACGCGTGACCTTCTCTTCTCCTGGCTTGCAGGGCAAGCGCGGTCGTGTTAGGATCGTCATCAACAAGCATTCTCGACATCAGCACTTGCGTGGCGACGGGCGGCCTGCCTATCGGTTTTTCTGCTCAGAGGCGCTCTCCCGGCTGGCCTGCTCTGGAGAGGTCAAGCGACCCGGCCGAGGGCTGTACCACGACCCCGGCTCAAGCAGACGTCCGGGACCGAGTTCCCTTGCATGCGGGGCTCTTCTCATGAACCTACTCTCGCAAGCGTTGGCTTCCCTGCGATCCCTGCTGCCGATCTTTGCTCCCCGCCGGCAGCCGTTTGGCAACACCCAACGCCACCGCTGCCGCCTCATCCTGGAACCGCTCGAGTCGCGAACGCTGCTCAGCGCTCACCTGGCTGCCGCTCCGGCTTCCGTGGGCTCGCCGCAACAGTCGATCTCAAGGACGGCTTCTCAGCAGCCTCAACCACCCCCTGCCGTCACGCCAGCGGATTTCTTTACTCGAGTTACCCGCGTTACCCTCCAATCGGCGAATGTGATCTTATGCCCAAACAGATCCATCCAGTACCTGGTGGTGCCCTGGGAAGACAATCATCCATTTCAACCAATCAACCCAAGTAAGTTCGCCTTTGTCCAGAATGGCGGCACCATCTCCCTGGAGTTCTCCTACGATAGTTTTCCAGGGAAACCCGTGTCCCACCAGGTGCTCAATGAGGCAGTATCCGAACTCGGCACAAAAGCCGGCACATTGCGGATGAAAAGCGACGGGGAACTGGGGATCAATCCTCGCGGTGTCTATAGCGTGGGAGTCAAGGTAACGGTGACGGTCACGGACGCGCAGGGCCACCAGCGCCAGTTCGTCAGTGATCCGGTGCTGGCGACCCGCATGCCGATGCAGTCTCGCGAGTGCCAGCGGAAATCGAAGTTCGACGGCTTCTACAAGGGCGGATTTACAGGGACGATCATCGTGGGCACCACGAGCGCTGGCCCTTTCTTCCCCGGGGGCCCCACCCTCTTCGTTCCGGTCTACCAACCCGTGTCGGATGATTTGACGTTCGAGGTGATCCACGGTCGCGTCAATGGCGACCCACGACGCCGGGCCCTCATCGACGTCCGGGGCAACGCCGGGTTTCCCACCGAGGCCCTGGGCGGCGCCGAGTTCCTTGGGCGCTTTCACGAAAGGCCAGGCGGCAGGATCATTGCCGGGGGGATCTGGGTACCCGAAAACGGCGGTGAACTCGGCGTCTCCGGCAACTGGTCGGCGGTGCGCGTGGCACGCCTGAACCAGGTCTCATCGCCTCTGCTGGCCTGACGGGACCGCAGGCCTGCTAAGAGCCTGTTCCACAAGCCCCCCCTCGCTCCCGTGAGGCTGCTGAAAAACTGGTCGCGAAGCCCAGGATCATCATCCTCGACGGCCTTTCCGCGAACGGACATCGTCGAGCTTGGGCAAAAACCCGACTTTTTCAGCAGCCTCCCCGTACTCGGGGGAGAGGGGCTTCTGGAACAGACTCTAAGAAAAGGAGTCGGGAGTCGCTGAGCCAACATGTCTGAGCGACTGCCGACCTCTTATTTTCCTGCGCCGCCAAGGCAAGGTGCCGGAAGTGCCACCCGCAAGGACGACCTGAGAGACGGTTCCTGGCACCTTGGCACTTCCAAGAATCCCGAATGTTCCGGTTTCCAGGGGAGAGGGGCCTTCGCCGGCCGGTCAACGCCTGATCGCTTCAAGTCCTCCGAAGGCCGTGCCGAAGAAAACCAAAGGCGCGGCGTTGCGCCGCTGGGGACGGTCTTCGGCCGTTCCCGATGAAGATTCGGCAATAGCAAAAGGAGAAGCAACATGAACGCAAAGATTGCACGCGCCGCCTGGGTGGTCCTGTGGTCGCTCCTGGCCGTGGGGTCGATGGCATTGGCGGGATGCTGCTGTTGCGGTTGCTGATAGAGACCGCCGACGGGACGACCCTGTAACCCTTGCCGCCCGGTCGCAAGTGGGCCGGGTTTGGTATCGGTTAATCGTAGCCAGTTCACTTTTCGCCGCTCCAGCGGCGAAAAACGAACTGGCGATGATTATCGCGCGTTGCCAGCGCAAGCAGCCTTGCTTGAACAACGGGTAGTCGAGTTAAGAGGCCTGGAAAGATCAGCTTGGCGTGCCGGAGGTCAAAGCGGAGGTAACCACCCTCAAAGAGAAGGTTAAAAAGCTCGAGGACGCGGCCGAGAAGAGAGGCAACCGGGCTTGGTCTATCGTTCCGAACGTCGTCGGGGCAATCGTGAGCGGCCCGATCGCGGCGGCCGTCGCTTACGTCGTCGCCAAGAGGGGCGGGCCCTGATGGGCCTTTGGGTTGCTGCCATCACCCGCGCCGGGCTTTGCACAAGAAATCGGGAACATGAGCAGGTACTTGCCGAAACCGGGTGCCCAGTCGCTGTTATCTTCTTCAGCTTCCCGCCTCCCGGGAGTTTTTGTGCAAAGCCCCGCGGAGCCAATCGGCCCGCCTCCCGAAGACGAGATGCCGCGCCTCAGCCCGGCCGCCTCGGGCGGCCAACCACAAGCGACCGGTACCGTCCCGGGATCGTGAGTCCACGGGCCAGCGCCCGCGGGCTCACCGAAGGGCGCGCTACTTCTTGTTGGCGGCCATGCACTTCTCATACAGATAATAAAAGGCGTCGGAAATTCTTCAGCCAACATGTCGGAGCGACTCCTGACACCTCTTCCTCAGGTTTTGCTGGTGTCCTGTTTGGGCCACGCACCGAGAGTCTGTTCCCGAAGGTGCATTTTCCGTGGCGATGGGCGGCTCGCCTGGCGCCTTTTCTGCAAGAAGGCGATAGGCGGGCCGCCCGTCGCCACGAACCAGGGGGCTTCCGGAACCGACTGCTCTGAGCACCTTTGCGCTTTCATTCTTTTCTTATTTTCTCCTTGACAGGGAGGGAAGACGGTGTACTGTGGGGAAAAAGTGGATAGTTTCGTCACGGGTCACGCGTGGTATCGCGACGAAAACCCTTCGTCCTTGACCTCCTCGAACAGGCAGGGAAGACGCGGCTTTCGGAAACCGTCCAAGGAACCTGACAATCAACCGTTGCGCCTGCGCACGATCGCGGCTTCGATATCATGTTTGTGCCTCTTACTTCTCCTGGGAGGTGTCTCGATGCCAAAGTTCCGGCTCTTCAAAGTATGGCGTGGCTTCACGCTGATCGAGCTGCTGGTGGTGATCGCCATCATCGCCATCCTGATCGGCCTGCTCGTCCCCGCCGTGCAAAAGGTGCGCGAGGCCGCCGCACGCATCCAGAGCAGCAACAACCTCAAGCAGATGAGCCTGGCGCTGCACAACATGAACGACACCAACGGCGTGCTGCCGCTGCCGGTGGGGTCTTACCCCCGCGCCAATTCACCGGACAATTACATTAATCGCAATCCCCCGTATATCCAGGTCGGGACCGTTCAGTATTTCCTGCTCCCGTACATTGAGCAGGACAACGTTTACCAGGCGCAGGCCCGCCTTCACCCGGACTCCTGGTGGTGCGGCTACACCATCAAAACCTACGCCAGCCCGTCCGACCCCAGCGCCCCGGCCGACGGCTATCCCGACCACGCCCGCCCGCGTTACGGCACCAGTTATGCCCCCAACGAAGCGGTGTTCGCGAGTGGCCTGACGATTACTCCTGCATGGCGCGGCGGCCACATCAACCCGGTAGCCCGCATCCCGGCCACCTTCCTGGACGGCACGTCCAACACCATCGTCTTTGGCGAGAAGTACATGATTTGCGGCCCCCGCGCTAACCAAAAAGCCGCGTTCTACTACGGCGAAACGTGCCTGAGCTGCGGCAGGCCGTCTACTTATGCCGGGGCCTGTAATCGTCTGAATAGCGACCCTACCTGGGTGGGCTCTCCGCCCATGTTCTACAACAGCCTGACGCTGCCCCCGCAGAACCTCCCGTCTCCGACCAACTGCAACCCCTGCATGCTCCAGGGTCAGCACCCCAGCGGCATCCTGGTCGGCCTGGGGGATGGGTCGGTGCGCCTGGTCAACACGGGCATTTCGCAGCAGACCTGGGCGAACGCGGTTAATCCCGCCGACGGCAACGTCCTCGGGTCCGACTGGTGATCGCCGCACGACTTGCGGCGGGACGTATCCTGGGCTGTCTCGTCTCCCGGCCGAGGCGAGACGGCCCTGTTTCCATCTCCCTGCCCGGCAACGAGGCGGTCGAATGTTCAAGCGCCGATTCCTTCTCCTGGCACTCACGGTCGTTGTCTTGCTCGCTGCTGCCGTCGCCGTTTGGTTCGTCTGGCCGAGGAAGACTGCGCTGACCCTCGAGGTGACCGGTACACCCGGGCTCACGATCGAGGGGACATGCGAGGTGGACGGCAAGTCCCAGGCCTTGACGGGCACCGTTCCGATACAGTTCGTCCTCGAAGGTTACCGGGTGACGTACTCGCTGGTCAGTGCCGAGGACTCCGGGGAGTTCCGGCTCTGGGCCGTCATCCGCAAGCAATCGTATGGGTCAGCGGGCTCCGGAAGTCCCCCGAGCAATGGGGTTCGCGGCTGGGTGAAAAGCAGCTGGGGGAGTAGCCCGCCCACGCACTGGATCGAAGCCTTTGACAAGGACCAGCAACCGAGGTGGCTAAGCCCGCCGCCCTGAGTCGCTACTGAGAGTCCGTTCCCGAAGCTGCTTTTTCCGTGGCGACGGGCGGCTCGCCTGTCGCCTT